>Ga0209390_10007281_pt1 | contig 14262 bp, 11 predicted proteins | sample BON01_FD_187212 | JGI IMG/M metagenome (GOLD analysis project Ga0209390, IMG submission 187212) | Freshwater microbial communities from Lake Bonney liftoff mats and glacier meltwater in Antarctica - BON-01 (SPAdes) (version 2) | ecosystem: Environmental > Aquatic > Freshwater > Ice > Glacier... | reverse complement strand
TATCTATCAAATCGTCAGTTTCAATCCTATTTGAGGTGGATTCGGTATTCGAGGTAGTGAGGGTTGAGGGAACCAATCCTGAAATCAGATGTTTCAATCCTATTTGAGGTGGATTCGGTATTCGAGGCGATCTATGGGATCAGGGCGCAACATTGGAAGGAATGTTTCAATCCTATTTGAGGTGGATTCGGTATTCGAGGAATATTCCCGGTTGAACACCGCCCAACACTGGAATGTTTCAATCCTATTTGAGGTGGATTCGGTATTCGAGGAGTACAGCCTTCAGCTGAACCTGAAAACCCTTTGCTGTTTCAATCCTATTTGAGGTGGATTCGGTATTCGAGGCCCTGCATTCAAATACCCTGGCCTCAACCGATAGTAGTTTCAATCCTATTTGAGGTGGATTCGGTATTCGAGGTGGGGAATTTACAACTATTTATTTGCATACCATTATGTTTCAATCCTATTTGAGGTGGATTCGGTATTCGAGGGCAATCTCTCGTAATTACAAATAACTATCTTCTTTTGTTTCAATCCTATTTGAGGTGGATTCGGTATTCGAGGTAGATTTTAATTTTTCTTTAGCTGGACCAATGTAAAGTTTCAATCCTATTTGAGGTGGATTCGGTATTCGAGGTTGCTTCGATTAGTTGCAGTTGCTTACCTTGAACTTGGTTTCAATCCTATTTGAGGTGGATTCGGTATTCGAGGAAGTGAAGAAATTCAGAGTATATTAGATGAAGTGCTGTTTCAATCCTATTTGAGGTGGATTCGGTATTCGAGGAGTAGGAGATAACTTTTCGTTGCGAAATCACGGGAGTTTCAATCCTATTTGAGGTGGATTCGGTATTCGAGGTTTTCATAGTAAAATTTGCCATCAAAAGTTTTAAAAGTTTCAATCCTATTTGAGGTGGATTCGGTATTCGAGGAGTAGGATTAGTCCCTCTAAGCGGCCTCCAAACGGTGTTTCAATCCTATTTGAGGTGGATTCGGTATTCGAGAACGCCGTTAAGTTTTGGATACAAAATATTGTATTGTTTCAATCCTATTTGAGGTGGATTCGGTATTCGAGAATCGGAACCATCTTTGGATCGAAATTCATGCAAGGTTTCAATCCTATTTGAGGTGGATTCGGTATTCGAGGAGTTTTCTTCAAAAGAAGCGAAGTAGAATCAGCACGTTTCAATCCTATTTGAGGTGGATTCGGTATTCGAGATTAAACAATTTGTTTACTTTATATTGCCTGAAAAGTTTCAATCCTATTTGAGGTGGATTCGGTATTCGAGATTTCAAGGGGGTTCCCTGTTATTCTTTGTTAGGATGTTTCAATCCTATTTGAGGTGGATTCGGTATTCGAGATTCGAAAACCCTATACGCATGAGTAAACGAGTAGTGTTTCAATCCTATTTGAGGTGGATTCGGTATTCGAGACGGACTAACTCATTTACTCATTTAATTTACTATTTGTTTCAATCCTATTTGAGGTGGATTCGGTATTCGAGAACGATGAAATTAAGTATTACCAGTTTATCGGCAGGTTTCAATCCTATTTGAGGTGGATTCGGTATTCGAGGGTATGTGTGTTTTTTAAGCCTAGACAAAAGGTATAGTTTCAATCCTATTTGAGGTGGATTCGGTATTCGAGTTTACGGGTATATATTCCATGCTACAATTTAATATTTGTTTCAATCCTATTTGAGGTGGATTCGGTATTCGAGTACGTATCTAATCATTTCAACCCGGAGCGTAGGGAAGTTTCAATCCTATTTGAGGTGGATTCGGTATTCGAGACCCTTTGTAGTCAGTGTAGTTACTATTATATAGTAGTTTCAATCCTATTTGAGGTGGATTCGGTATTCGAGGGTAATTCGCTCATTATTTTGTCGTTTAAATACTCCGTTTCAATCCTATTTGAGGTGGATTCGGTATTCGAGTAAAAAAGGAGTAAACGGTATAGCCGAGGCCGTAGGTTTCAATCCTATTTGAGGTGGATTCGGTATTCGAGTTACAAGTGCTAAATTATTATACAACAATCAATTAATGTTTCAATCCTATTTGAGGTGGATTCGGTATTCGAGTCGCTCTTGGTTTGTTATAGCTGAATTGCTATACCAGTTTCAATCCTATTTGAGGTGGATTCGGTATTCGAGATTTGAAAACATTACCCGAAAACAAAAGGCTTTTTTAGTTTCAATCCTATTTGAGGTGGATTCGGTATTCGAGATTTGAAAACATTACCCGAAAACAAAAGGCTTTTTTAGTTTCAATCCTATTTGAGGTGGATTCGGTATTCGAGTTAGCACTGGTAGCCATATTTTCCAGTTGCTCCACCGGTTTCAATCCTATTTGAGGTGGATTCGGTATTCGAGAATGAGTTAGTCCGTGAAGGCTTCAGGGACTAAAAGTTTCAATCCTATTTGAGGTGGATTCGGTATTCGAGATCCTATACTTTTGCCTAATTTATTTTTAGGGAATAGTTTCAATCCTATTTGAGGTGGATTCGGTATTCGAGAAATAAAATAGTTAATATTGGTTACTTCCCAATACAGTTTCAATCCTATTTGAGGTGGATTCGGTATTCGAGAGCTGTCTCTTTTCTTGTCATCAGATCTTTGTCAGGTTTCAATCCTATTTGAGGTGGATTCGGTATTCGAGTTGGGTCGCTTGTTCTTCATCATTAATCGAGGTGACGTTTCAATCCTATTTGAGGTGGATTCGGTATTCGAGGCGATTTCTATCGCAAACATCTTATTACCAGTTATATATATTGTTTCTTTATCCCTATATTTTATGTTTTTCATGATGTCAAAGAACATTTTAATCATCGTTTTTCTTGATTTTCCGTAGATATAATACACTGATTAATAAATACTTATAATGTGAATAGCTCATTACTGAAATAAATTCGTCACCAGATTACTGAATACAGATGTTTCTATAGGTACAATTTAAGCATCGCTGCTTGAATTTTGTCGCTTTTGGAAAATGATTTTTAGTAATAATTTCTGCCATTGCCCTCATGCTGTCCTTTATCTCTTCTTTGGCTTTTTCATCTATAGCTACTTCTATAAGCTTATTGGATGATCGGGTATACACCAGAAAACCCTTAGTTACTTTCCCTTTAAAATTAGCTTCTATCAAGACCGCATAGCAGATCAACTGTTGACGATATGTATCATAAAGCCGCTCTTTCCATTCTGCAAACTTATAATCCAGCGGGGCATAGCTGCCATCCTCTAAAAGTAACACTTCGTCAACTTTACCCCTAAGACCTTCTATGGCCAAATACTGGTCTTGCCACTTTTCAACAACCCCTATTTTTTTTCGTAAATAGGATTTGTTTTGCTCTAGCTTCTCCTGGTGAATGTCCCTTCCTCGCTGAACTTTATGAAATTTATCTTCAAACTGGGGGATTCTCAAAACATATTCAAAATATGTGAATCGTGCGCAATATAAATACTCTATAATTTGAGAAGGGTAGAAGCTATACATCAGAAGAATAAGGATTTTACTTCATCACTGATCAATTTTTCATCAAATGCCTGTCCCAGCATAGCACAACTTTTTAATTCATCCTTGCTCATATTGAAAATGTACACCTTATCAACAGTGTCGTCTAGTAAGGATTCAATTTCCAGTTGCAGGCTATCTTTCTCATTTTTATTTAAAGTACCTAAAAAACAGGAGTACTGCACCCGATAGAGTCCAGAATGCTTACAGATTTTAGAAATCTTAGTTCTTGCCTTGTCATTTTTTATATCATACAATACCCAGACTATCATACCAGCTTAATTTTCATCACTTTTTTCAATTAACATATTGGCAAATTTGTGTGCTTCCATTTGTAGTGCATTCATGCGTGTCTGATTTCTCCCAGCATACCGGATTTTTTCACTGTCTAAGTATTCTAGATATGGGCTCACAAAAAATGCCTTACCCTCAGCATTGAGAGAAACGGCTCCATTAAATTCATCGAAAAACGCCTTGTTAATCTTTTTTCCTGTGAATAATCGAAAGACAAAGCGCTCAGCATGGATACGATAGGACTCAATGTAATCAAATACGAGACTTTTGGTATTGTAGTCGTCCCTGTGCATAAAGCCTACATAAGGATCAAGTCCTGCAAGCATCAACCCACGTTCCACACGACTGTAGAGTATACCATAGGCATAGTTGAGCATGGCATTGAATGGATTTTTTGCCGGGCGGAAACTCCTGCCTTTAAATGAAAATGTATCAGGAATACACAGCGATAGCGATTCAAAATAATGCCTTCCAGCCGATCCTTCCCATCCTCTGATACTATCTGCAACTTCATTTACAGAACTGCCTTCTACTTGTGCTATTTTGGTGCGCAGCTCTAGGATTGAGGCAACTCGTAGTTCTAGTTTTTCCTGAAGTGAAGGCCGGTTCTTTTTAAGATCATTTATAAAATCTGCTTGATTTTCAAGTTTTGCTACCAGCCAACTCTTGACATACTGTAGTCCTTCCTGGTCCATAGATACCTGGAGTTGACGCTTACGGATCTTGGTAGTGCTTCCCAATTTGCTATGCCAAAATCTCCCCATTGGATGGCCGTCTTTCTCCACCACCACGATATCAATGTTGTGTCGAAGGGCCAAAGCGATGGCATCAGTGGTTATCGCAGATCCTTTGGAAAGAATAAATGAGGTGACTTTATGCGCTGCGATATGATTTACCTTGGCAGGCTTAGTTTTATCCTCTTTTACTTTGATCTCAAACATGTCATCTTTGACATGAAGGTAGGTACCGTAGGTATTGATAAAGATCTGCATAGCCTATGTTTTCTTCACCGTACCAAATCCTCTTGAAACTGATTTGCCCAGTCCCAATCCATCTGGGATATGGGCATTGATTACAAATTCACCGATAAATGCGACCATAGTATTATCCTTAAACTGGGTTGATTTTTCCTGCAGCTGGGTCATCGCCATCAGCCGTTGCTCAGTATCCAGTATTATCTCCATATTCTTGAATAGGCTCAGGACATGTCCGACCAGTATACTGTTGAGCATTTTTTTCTTTTCTAGATTAGTGGCTAGTTTCATGTAGGTACGATGATTTTCCTGATTCAATGCCATCCATAATGTTTCAAAACGGTACGTCTGAAGTTCTTCTGAGAATCCTATTTGCTCTTCGCTATGCTGTATGTTTTTGCTGTGAATGGGATAGGATAGTCCATCCAACTCCAGTTCTTTGATTTTCAAGAATAGCTTTGGCAACAAAGAAGCCCCTTCACCAATACCGATAAGGGTAGGGACACCTGCCAAGACTTTGTATTGCACTGCGGGATAGCGATAGCGAAAGCTTCCGTCTTCATAATGATTATGCAGCAGTGGAGAATGCTCTTTAAACAAATTGCCAAAGTAGCCGCGTAGTTTATGAGCATCCCGGGTCAGTAATTTAATTTCGGGGAATTGGATGCGTGTGATTTGTGATGATCTCATTACTTGTTTTGGGGAATAAATATGTTAGAATATTAAAACATCAATACCGTCAAAAACATATCCTTCTTTATTTCTACTATAATCTGAATTACAATTATATATCGGCCTAGGTTGGTTTGTTACGTCAATAAAATAAAATCCAAAAGTTGCTTCAAAAGGAAGCCCAATATCCTTTTCATTGTATCGGACATTGATATTGATGACATAATCATAAAATTTAGCTTTTATTTGGGCAAAAGCATTTTTCTTTTCAAAAGCATTTAAGTCTTCATCTTCCTTAATTATCATAAATTGTCTCCAGACTCTTTTTGCACTTTCATTCAGGCCAATAAAGACAGACTCTGATTTAGTGTCTTCAATGAGTTGAAATTCTCCTGTTTCTTCAAAATTGAGAGCTAGTAAACTTTTTAAATATTTGTTTTGAGAATAATCTGACAGATCTTTTACCTGATCAAAATAAGCGTGAATTAGTTCTAAATATTCTTTTTCTTCAACAATTTCATAATTTTTAAGGACATTCTCAGTTTTCTTTATTAAGTCTGCTCCATAAATTTTGGAGGTCACTTTTTCCAATTCTTCGATTTTATAAAGATATACTTCACTTACTACTTCCTTTTCATCGTATCTATTAGCTCTGCCTGCAGCTTGAATAATAGAGTCTAAAGGAGCAAATGCTCTAAAAACCGTATCAACTGAAATGTCCACACCTGCTTCTACAAGTTGTGTACTAACAATTATTTGACGCTTACTTTTCGTAATTGATTTTATTTCACTAATTATTTGTTTTCTTTCAAATGGAGTAATGAGCGTTGTTAAATAAAATAACTCGTTCTCTTCACAATCAATACTTTCAGAAATAGTGCGATACGTATCTAAAGTTATTTTTTTTGTATTTAGAATAATTAGAATGTCCTTTGCCGGATTTTCCAAAGCATAATTGACTACAATCTCATTAAAGTTTTCTAAAGAAACTGTTTCCCTTGTTTTATTAATAAGTTTTGTACGATTAAAAAAAGAGTAGTACTTATGGTGATTATCAACTAATTCAGCGATTTCTTCTTGCGGTTTGAAAATCAATGGCTGTGTTGCAGACATCAAAATAATGTAGCAATTCAAATGTTCTGCAATAGAGAAAAAGGCTTGCCGGATAGCTCCCCATAATGGATGAGGTATTTGTTGAACTTCATCTAATATAATTATAGAATTAGATAAAGAGGAAAATTTTAGCAGCTTAGTTTTATTATTGGTAATTAAACATTCAAGGAGTTGTACAAAAGTTGTTACTACCACAGAACTCTGCCAAGTTTCGATTAAATATTGACTTTCTTCAGAATTACGGACAGAGTCTTCATTTTCTTTATACTTTGGTTCGGCTAAATGATGATGCTTTAAAAGCAAAGAGTTATCAGGATCATTGAAAACCTCACGATAAACTTCATAATTTTGATCGATAATGCTTGTAAACGGGATGGCTATAATAATTCTACCATTATTTAGTTTTGCTAATTCTTTTAATTTCAATGAAGCTCCAAGAGATGTTAGTGTTTTTCCCAAACCCGTAGGTAGAGTAATAGAGTAAAAATGATTGGAAGCTTTAAATTTATTTTCTAAAGATGCTATGACCGAAAAATAAGCTTCATTTTTGAGATTATTAATAGCCGTTGAAGTATTATTAAAACCCCTCTTTTCTCGAAACATAGCTAAATATCTTAAATCAAGATTTTTTATTTCCGGGAATTTCCCAGCAAGTATAACATCTGACTTATCTGAGAATAATAGAGCTCCAAACATCCACAAGAAAAGATAATACGTTTCAGATTTTTTAGAATTTCCCCATTCTTTCTGAAAACTTAATCTATAGAATTCAATTTGTTTAAAACGTGTTGCTTTAGAATACCCATCATTCTCGAACCAATCCATAAAATTACCCCAATCAACTGATACTTCTAATTTTTCATTACCTTCGTTAATTATTGCGTGAATGGCTTCTTGATTTATTGATTTAAACTGGATTTCTAAATCCTCCTTAAAATTGTCAATACTTATTTCATTAATAAAATTTCCCAGATTACCGTGATGCCTCCTTACCACTATAAAGCAGAGGGTGCTTAATAGGAATGTTTTATTATCCTCAAACCTTTTATTTTTTAAATATTCTTGAACAGTGTAAAACACAAAAACCGCTGAAGGAAGGGAGTGATTTTTGAGTCTATTATATTTCACTTCAGGATTTTTTAAATATTCCTGAAAATAAGAAGTAGCCTTTCCTAAATCATGGTAGAAACCACATATAAATAGTAAATCAGCTTTAATTTTCGCATCCAATCCAAAATCTGTGGTGTTTTCTTTGGCAAGTCGTAAGCAGTTTTTGGCAACCTCTGAAAGATGGTTGATCAATGGTATTCCAGGATGCGATTCAATATTTTTCATAAGAATTGAATATGGCCTTCATTCTCGATGAAAAAGGATTTTGTGTTTGGTATTGCTCTCACACTGTCCCCATTCATTTCTACTAGAATTTCTCCATAGCGTTTTATTTGTCTATTTATTTGCATATCCAGCGGAAAAGTTTCTACCTGAACAATCCTATCCTTTATAAAATCAATATCAATGGGGGTTTTTTCTGATTCAATTTCTGAAAGATTAATAGCCGTATTAAAATCAACATAGTCTTTTTCAGAAATTTCAAATAAATCCTTTTCTCCTACATATTCTATGTTGGCAGTCATTTGACTAATCCCTAGATAAGGATTGAAATGAAACCTTTTGTTTTTTAACCGTTCGGTCAATTCGTTTTTTAAGAGATGATCCCAATTCAAATAAATCCTGAACTTTGAATTTTTTAAAATTTCATATTCAATTTGGGTTCTGTTCGTGACATTAAAGAATGATTGAGGTGAACCTGTATCCAAAAGGTTAAAGCCTATATTAACTTTATTAATTCTAGAAAGTGGTTTGATAGCTACCGCAGAATTTTCACTTGAAAAAACTTCCCTCAAATGTTGAAATCCTTCTCTTAACTTATTATGAGAATCTTCCCGTTCTATACCTAAAATAGCACCAAGTAACCCATAAATAGCTGATGGGGTAGGTATGCTATAAGTGAGCGGAGAAGTAGTGGTGTTGAATTTTCTAAAATGGCCATATTCCCCATAAATATCGAATATGAGAGCTTTTTTAGAAATCATTTATTTGGTATGTTTTATTTTCTAGTTTGTAGGACTCTCCATTGTTTAAAAATTCCAATCGACTATCAACCTGGACTTCAATAGATTCTATTTTTTCCTTTTGAGCTTTAATTTCTGTAAGTAATCCAGAGAGATCAATTTTATAATCATCTGTACTTCTTATTTGCAAATCACTTTTCTCTGAACTTAATTTTAAACGCTGTCTCAGTCCACCTATATAGTATGGTTCTTTGTAGTTTACAGTAAAAAGGAGCAATGGATTTTGACCAAACTTTGAACGAGAGATTAGGTTTTTTGTCCCGTTCCAAATTCCTTCTAACAACAATTTTCTGTCTTCTTCAGTCATTTTAGTGTATTGTGCGGCCTTTTCGTTTACAATTCCATTAAAACCAATAATGGCGTATGGAATTTTATATTCCGTCCTAAATGTAGTTTGCTTTTTCTTATCACCAGCAGCAAAAGCACCCGTTCCTTGTTCTGTAATAATCTCCGTCTGATGTAATGATTTGCCCATTTGAAACTGAACTGGGCCGGTATAGGTAAAAGTGTTTTTCTTTATTGGCAATACTCCTCCAAAAACCCGTACGTCAATACAGGTTTCCAATACTTTATCACTACTTTCTTTAAATAATTCTGCCCTTCGAGAACCAGAGGCAATATATTCTTCCTTACCATCAGAATATTTTGTTTCCCGTACAAAGATATCCTTTTCATTAGAGCCATTAAACCCTTTGTATTCAAACCAATAATCCCTTATAGTTCTTTTCAAGCGAACATCTGAGACAAGTACCTTGTTTTCTTCACTATCAAAACGGGGACGATTTTCGTTTAATGGATCACCGTTGGGGTTAGCGTTTTCTATTTCGTATAAAAAAAGAATTTCTGAACGGTTTTTAATTGCTTCCATAATTATTTTTATTAATTGGTTATTATGATTTAAATTTTCTCCCTAATTCAAGTCCACAAACAAAATTGAATGAGATTTCCTGATTAGACATTTTTTCAATTTCTTTTTTATTAATAATTATCTTTTCCGCTATGAACTCACGGAGATCCTTATATGTATTTTGATAAGAATATTGGTTAATCTTTTCCACAGCTTCCTTGTAAATCCTCTCTACATCTCTCGCTGTAATGTGTAGGCCTTTCAGTTTTTTTTCAAACGGAGTGCTATTCAGATTTGCTTGCTGCATACTAAACACTAAATGAACGAGTACGCCAAGGCTGAAAATACCAGTTGATGCATCTTGTTTCACGAAATTTCCATTTTCTGAGATGAAGCCCAGCAGTTTTTCAAAATCGAAAGAAACCTTCTTACTAATTTCTTCTTTTTCTTCTTCAGTTATCATAGATTAAAATATTATGTTTAGTAATTAATTAAATTGAGTTCCTCAAAATAACTTTGAAGCATGTAGGTTTTGGTAATTAATAATTCTCCTCTTTCCACAAAACCTTCGTTATTTACCTTTTTGATATAATTTGCCCTTATAACCTTCATATAATTTCTATGCAATTCCTTTTGACTTATTTTTCGACCCATAAAAATTTTATAGGTCATCTCATAAAAATTGTCTTCAAAAAATTGTTTTATCAATCTAAAACTGAAGCGTAAATCTTGTTTTTGCTTTTTCTTGTAGTGATAATCAATATCCTTGAAAAGAGGGTTCTTATTTATTATTTTGGGAACATCAATGAATAATTTTCTAAATCGAGAAGGAGGAATTTCTTCCAACATCATTTTAATTTTTATTGCACTTTTCTTACTATTTTCCTCAAAAAACATCAGGTTTAGAGTAAATAGGTTTTTCTCAACTTCACCTATTTTCTCCATCAAATAATCCTCTGATGAAGAAATACTGTTACTGTTTTTAATTTGGTAATCGAGGTCGTTAAAAAGGCTTAAAGCATTATTCAGGGCTTCCTTATCATGGGGAAAGAGGGCTTTGGGAATTAAATAGTAACTTTTTCCAAAAAAATATTTTGTGAGGTATTTTGTAATATAGTTTTTACCCAATTCCATTTCTAGTGCGCAGCTTTCACAGATAGGATAATTAATCCAATTATTTTTCTGATTGAAAAAACCACTCACTGTTCCTATCTTATCTGTTGTACTGTATTTAAAAGGAGAACCAAAACCAAAGACTTCTAGTTTTGTTTCGTGACATATTGAACACTCAGTTTTTTTTCCCTTTGAGGTAACATTATACTTTTTATAATTCCCTTCAACGCCATCTTTTGCTATTAACTGCTGTACAGAATAAAAATCAGATAGAAGTTTTCTTTTGCCTTCTATATCAATTGTTAATGTATAGGCACTGTTAAACTTTTCTTGTTTTTCTAAGCTGTCATAAACAGTTTGTAATTCATTCTTGAGTTTATCAAAATCCTCTATAAAAGAACGTTTCCATTCTTTAAAAAGCTCAACATTATCAGGATTCACTTTTTCCGATGTTTCGATAAGTTTCGGAAACTGAATAGAAACAAGTGTATTAAGCTTTTTTTCAAAATCACCACCTGATTTAGTTGTAAAAGTTATGTCTCCACCCCTAGAGGAGCCTTTTCGATAGGCATACTTTGAATAGTTCTCCTCATTTACGTTTTGAATATCAATGCCTTTAAAATAGATTTTCTCTTTCTCCAGTTCAAATTCAATCAAGAGCATTTTACATATTTTATTTGGATAAGGCTCTTGAGTAAAAAGTTCATAAGGTTGTAAGCCTTTGTTTTTTAGGAATTCTAATTTCCCAATGTCTGTTATAGATCTATCTTGCATTTTGTTTTGACTTAAAAACCCTTTTTTAAAATTACTCCAATTTGACCAATTTCTTATATTTGATTTTTATGGATGGTTAAGGCTTGGTTACATAATAGGATAATGCACTATTGACGCAGGTGGAGGACTGGTTTGAATCCAGCGAAGTAAACCTTTGAACCAGTAAAGGAGGTATTTTGTAAAGAATGCTTCCTTTTTTCATATCTCATAATTTTTAAGCTTTCCAAGCTTAGAGTTGATAGTATAGTTTGTCATTTATTTCGCTTCTGAAAACCAAACTACTCATTATAATTCAAAAAAAAATACCCTGTACAGGATATTTTTTGTCGTTTGTCAGTAAATGACAAACTTTCTCTTGTGAAAAGGGAGTGCTTGAAGTTAAAGATCTCGTTTTTTAAATAAACACTACTTAAATGATAATGAAATCCTTCCATCTAGAAAGACTTACGAATTAATAATGCTTTTTCGATCCGTAATAAATCCCAATGACTGGGGTCTATCCGCTCTTGAAATATTGTCCGAATAGGATTAGTAAAGTGCAATTGTATCCGACAACTGTACGCATTCCACCTATTTTCACAATGAGCTAACTATACGCAGCCGGATATCTTTGATCAGGATTAAGACACCTTCAATCGCAACTTATTAGAATTGAAACAGGTTCAACCCAACTGATAACCCACAACTCCTTCAATCGCACCTTATTGGAATTGAAATATGCGAATGCGGTATTGGAGGAAAATCCAACATTCCAACATTCCTAAACTCAGATTACTGATTAAAAATTTTAAATATGACCAAACAACTCACACCATCAGATATCCAAAGCATCGCCCAGGCTGGAGAAGGATATAATGCGGAATTTAAGATCCGTGTTCCCAATAAGCTGAAGGAGATCAGTGAGGAAATCTGTGCCTTTGCCAATGCCTCAGGTGGGATATTGCTGATCGGAGTGGGTGACGACAATAAAATCCATGGAGCTGAGATTGATAATGGCAAGAGATCAGCTATCCAAAATTCCATCAATGAAATTAGTCCTCATGTTTCTGTTGCCTTATATGCAGTGGAGGTGGAGGAGAAGACAGTTTGGGTGATTGAAGTGAACACAGGATCTCAAAAGCCCTATGTTCTGTCTGGAGCTATTTATGTCAGGCAAGGTTCCAACACCCAAAAACTTACTACCGTAGAGCAGATGCGGGATTTTTTCCAGCAATCGGATCGCATCTATTTCGACGAAGCACCCTGTATTGATTTTGATTTGAGCTCAGCTATTGATCAGAAATGGTTTGAGGAGTTTCGGGCTATGAGCGAACTTTCAGCAGCAGTAAGTCAAGAACAGATCATTCGCAACCTAAAGCTTGTTTTGCCTGATGGAAACATGAAAAATGGTGGGGTCTTGTTCTTTGGATCGGCTCCTGAAGCTTTTATAGAAACGGCAGTTGTCCGCTGTATCGCTTTTGAAGGCAGCAATAAAACCCAGATCATTGACGATAAGCTATTTGGTGGGGCATTGATGAAGCAATATGGACAGGCCATGAATTGGCTCAAAGGGAAGCTTGATGTCCGATACGAAATAGAAGGTGGAGGTCCCAGAAAGGAGATATGGGAGATTCCCGAAACGGTTTTGAAAGAGGTTCTTATCAACGCACTTTCCCACCGTGACTATTACGACAAGGGAGCCAAGATAGCTGTTGAGCTTTTCAAAGATCGGGTGGAGATCAGTAATCCTGGAGGCCTGACCAGTGCGATCTCATTGGTCGATTTTGGTACCAAAAGCCACAGCCGCAATCCCTTGATTTTTGGCTTATTCGTCCGTATCCATATGGTAGAGCAAGTGGGTTCCGGGATTGGCCGAATCAGGGATCTGATGAAAGCCGCCAAGCTTCCGGATCCAGTGTTTAAGACAGAAGGGATGTTTTCAGTTGTTCTCCACAGGACTGTGGAAGAAACTGTGGAGAAGACTGTGGAGAAGACTGTGGAGTTGATCTTAACGGAAATGACTAATAATCCCAAAGTTACCATTAGGGAGCTAAGTGAAATAACCGGCCTAACTAGACGTGGAGTCGAGTATAAAATAAAAATGTTGAAGAAAGATGGGTCAATAAAGAGGATTGGAGCAGATAGAGGAGGTCGTTGGAAGGTGATCCCTAATTTAAATAAAAACAACAAGTAATAGGTCAGATTGAATTACGGGGAATGCTTGGTGACTAATCCCTGATATTAGGAGATAAACAAAACATTATGGCAATACCCTCATTCAAAGAAGATCATATATCACAGCTTCCAGCGCTGAAGCTCCTGATGAATATGGGTTGGAGCTATCTATCTCCAGAGCAAGCGCTAGTAGCCAGAGGAGGCAGAACATCGAATGTTTTGCTTGAAACCATTTTAAAGGAACAACTTCAAAACATAAACACCATTGCGTACAAAGGAAAAGAATTTCCATTTTCCGAAAGCAATGTAAACAATGCCATTCTTGCGATTCGTGACCTACCGGTTCAAGATGGTTTTATGGCTTCCAATAAAGCCTTTTACGAACTCGCTACCCTAGGAAGGAGCTTTGAGCAATCGGTTCTTGGGGACAAAAAGAGCTTTTCTTTCCAGTACATAGATTGGAAGAATCCAACTAATAACGCCTATCACGTGTCAGAAGAATTTAGTGTATTGAGAAGCGGAAGTAGTGAGCATTATCGTCCAGATATAGTCCTGTTCATTAATGGTATTCCTGTAGTAGTGATTGAGTGTAAGAGTCCCAATATCAAAGACCCGATTGATAGATCTATAGAGCAACAGCTAAGAAACCAACAGGAAGACGGTATTCGCTCACTTTACC
>Ga0209390_10007277_pt1 | contig 14265 bp, 11 predicted proteins | sample BON01_FD_187212 | JGI IMG/M metagenome (GOLD analysis project Ga0209390, IMG submission 187212) | Freshwater microbial communities from Lake Bonney liftoff mats and glacier meltwater in Antarctica - BON-01 (SPAdes) (version 2) | ecosystem: Environmental > Aquatic > Freshwater > Ice > Glacier... | reverse complement strand
GTGATCGTGTGCGTGATCACCTGGCTGATCATCGAGAAAACCTCGATCGGCGCCAAACTGCGCGCGGCCACCGAGAATGCGCCGCTGGTGCAGTCGTTCGGCATCAACGTGCCGCGCATGATCACGCTGACCTATGCCGCCGGCGTGGCGCTGGCCGCCTTCGCTGGCGTGCTGGCGGCGCCGATCTATTCGGTGAACCCCAACATGGGCACGAACTTCATCATCACCGTGTTCGCCGTGGTGGTGATCGGCGGCATGGGCTCGATCCTGGGCTCGATCGTCACCGGGTTCGGCCTGGGCATCGTGGAGGGGCTGACAAGGGTGTTCTACCCTGAAGGCTCCGCCACCGTCGTTTTCGTGGTGATGGTGATCGTGCTGCTGGCCCGACCCGCCGGCCTTTTCGGGCGGGCGCACTGACATGAACCGCCACGGACTTTTCGGCCTGTCGCGGCCCCAGCTCATCGCCTTCTGGGTGATGATCGCGGCCATCATCATCGCCCCCGCGGTGCTCTATCCCGTGTTCCTGATGAAGGTGATGTGCTTCGCGTTGTTCGCCTGCGCGTTCAACCTGCTGATCGGCTATGTCGGCCTGGGAAGTTTCGGGCACGCCGCGTTCTTCGGTATGGGCGCCTACATCACCGCCTATACCGCCAAGGCCTGGGGCTGGACGCCGGAGATCGCCATTCTCGCCGGCGGGCTGGTGGGCGGCGCGCTGGGGCTGGCCTTCGGCTGGCTGGCGATCCGCCGCCAGGGCATCTACTTCGCCATGATCACCCTGGCGCTGGCGCAGATGAACTACTTCCTGAGCACGCAATGGGAGTTCACCGGCGGCGAGGACGGCATCCAGGGCGTGCCGCGCGGCGACCTGTTCGGCCTCATCTCGATGAAGTCCGACATGGCGATGTATTGGTTGGTCGCCTTCATCTTCATCGCCGGCTTCCTGCTGATCTACCGCATCATCCACTCGCCGTTCGGACAGGTGCTAAAGGCGATCCGCGAGAACGAGCCGCGCGCCATCTCGCTGGGCTACCGCACCGACGACTACAAGCTGATGGTCTTCGTGTTGTCGGCCGTGATCGCGGGCATCGCCGGCGGCACCAAGGCGCTGGTGTTCGGCATCGCCACCCTGACGGACGTGAACTTTCCGATGTCGGGCGAGGTGATTCTGATGGCGCTGCTGGGCGGCATGGGCACGGTGTTCGGGCCGGTGGTGGGGGCCGCGATCCTGATCGCCATGCAGAATTATCTGGCCCCGTTCGGCGCCTGGGTGACGGTGACGCAGGGCGTGATCTTCGTCGCTTGCGTCATCGCCTTCCGCCGCGGCGTGGTGGGCGAATTGGCGGCGCGGCTGCGCATTTCGCTGTAGGCGAGGCGCGGGGCCTCACTCCCGCTTGTCGCGGCCGAACAGCCTTTGCCACAGTGGGGGCCGGGCCGGGGCCCCCGGGGCCTGCTCCGGCGGCGCGACGGCCGCCCCGCGCAAGATCTGCCATGCCGGGCTATCGGGCACGGCGGCCGGTGCTTCGGGCCGGGCGGCCTTGGCCGCCGGCGGGGCGGGGGCGATCGGCATGCGGAACACGACGCACCAGTTCCACAGCGGATAGGGCTTGCCCGCCAAGGCCGCGATATCGGCAGCGGGATACTGGCCAGTGCCGGGGGCGTATTCGTAGCAATCCGTGGCCACGGCGGGGTCGCTGTCGCGGAGATTGCCGTTGCCGTTATGGTGCGCCTTGTCGCCGTACCACAGGAACGGATTGCCGGCAGGCGCCCGCTCCAGGGTCAGCAACACGCAGCATTCAGCCACGATCTCGGTGCGCAACACGCCAATCCGCCCGTCGTCGTCGGTGACGGTGAAGCCCGCGTCCGGATAGGTCGTGCCCTTCGTTGCGACATAGCAGGGCGCGACGGCCAAAGGCGGGTATGGCACGTGGAACGCCACGAGAACCTGGGTGCCCCGCCAGGTCGCGTGCAGCGGATGCAGCGGCCGCCAACCCTGGCCGAGGTCCAGCACGCGATGCATCACCTTGCCGAATTGCTGGCCCAGCCAGCGGTAGCCGTTGGGATCGAGATGGCCGCCCTTGTCAGTCACCGGGTAGCTGGGGGCGGCCAGGTACCAGTTGTCCAGCTCCAGGGCGCATTCCAGTTGTGCCTGCGGGATCGATAGAACATACGTGTCCGAAACGTAAGTGCCGGATGTCTGATAAGTGAATATCGCCGGAGGTGCAGCCTGCGCTGCAATCGTTGTGGCGATATCGGCGGTAATGTCTGATTGCAGCGTCGCGCACAACGCCTTGTAGGTCGCCCGGTCGGTGGTGCCGCTCGATCCAAGGGAGTTGTTCTCACCCTGGAGCCACAGCACGGCGGCAACGCCATAGGTGCCGCTGGCCGCCGTCGCTAGTGTCTGCGCGGCCGTGGCAGCCCCACGAAGGCGGTTGAATAGTTCCGTGGCGGCCCCCTTGCTTAGCTCCTCAATGGATTTGCCACCGACGCCGCAGGACGAAGCGACTAGACGACGCGTAGAATCAGAAAGCAGGCCACGCAATGCGAGTTGCTGCTTGCGCCAGAAGTTTAGACAGCCCTCCAATACGGTTTCACCCCGCGCCGCATTGCCGGGGGAATAGGCTGCCACGGTCGCGTCGTCGTCCAAAGTGCTAACGCCCGGCGGCCGGACAGTGGCAATGAGTGGATTGAAAGCGGCGGTCCCCGTGGTCGCCCACGTCCCACTAGGTTCGCTGGCTGGGTGGACGCTATCGCCGACCATCAGGTTGTCATACGGCTGCGTCTTGCTGAGGCTGGGCCAGCCCTCCCAGCCATTGGACAACGACTGGCCATAGGCGAGAACGTGATTGTAGGCCCATACCGGGCGCGCGGCTTGGGTGTTGACCTGGCTCCTGACCTTATCGGCAACAGCCCGGGCGGCTGCGGCACGCCCGGCGATCTCGTCGGGCGTGAACGTGATCGCGTCGTCCATGATGCTGCGACGGGCCGGATGCTGCTGCCTCAACCGGCCTTGCGGATGATGTCGGCCCAGCGGTCGAGGATCGGCAGGATGGTGTCCTCCTTCTCCGAGTCCAGCGTCACCACCATGCGCGCCACGCCTAGGTCGGCGAAGCGCTTCACCTGGTCGAGGTTCTCGCTGGCGCCGAAGGTCGAGATCTCGATCTCGGCGGGGTCGCGGCCGGCCTCGGCGGCCATCTGCGGGAAGTGGGCAAGGCTCTCCTCGATCGGGCCGCGCCCGGCGATGGGGATCCAGCCCTGGCCATAGCGCAGCGCCCGGCGCGCCCCCTGCGGAAAGGCGCCGCCGACGATGATCGGCGGGTGCGGCTTCTGCGCCGGCTTGGGCCAGGCCATCACCGGGTCGAAGTTCACGAACTCGCCGTGGTACTCCGCCTTGGACTTCGTCCAGATCTCCTTCATCGCCTCGATCCGCTCGCGCACCAGCTTGGCGCGGGTCTCGAAGGCGGTGCCGTGGTTCTCCATCTCGTCCGCGTTCCAGCCGATGCCGATGCCGAACAGGAACCTCCCGCCCGAGACCTGGTCGATCGAGGCCACTTGCTTGGCCGTCTGGATCGGATCGCGCTGGTTGACCAGGCACACGCCGGTGCCAACCTTCAGGCCCGTGGTGGCGGTCGCCGCTGCGGTGAGGCTGACGAACGGGTCCATGCAGTCGTAGTAGCGCTTGGGCAGGTCGCCGCCGCCGGGGAACGGGGAGCGGCGCGAGACCGGGATGTGCGAGTGCTCCGGCGCCCAGACGGATTCGAAGCCGCGTTCCTCCAGTGCCCGCCCCAGCGCGGCCGGGGCCATCGAGTAGTCGGTGAAGAACATCGAAGCGCCGAACATCATGGCCATATCCCCCGTGGTGCGGTTGTTCGGGCCAGCCTACACCACGCCCAGGATCTACACCACGTAACGGGTCTGGCGAGGGGGCATGCGATGCTGAGCGAGGCCGAGCGTGCGTTCGTGCTGGCCCGCCGGGTGGGCCACCTGGCCACCGCCGATGGGCATGCCGTGCCCCATGTGGTGCCGGTGTGCTTCGCGCTGCACGGTGCCAGCGCCTACATCACCATCGACGCCAAGCCGAAACGCACCGACCGCCCGCTGAAGCGGCTGCGCAACATCGCGGCGAACCCGGCGGCCAGCCTGCTGGTCGACCGCTACGACGAGGACTGGGCGCGGCTGGGCTGGGTGATGCTGCACGGCACCGCCGAGATCATCGAGGCTGAAACCATTGAGGCCGAAACCATCGAGGCCAGCGGGGAGCACGAAGCGGCGCAGGCGCTGCTGCGGGCGCGCTATCCCCAGTTGCGCGCCATGGACATCGGCGGCCTGCCGGTCATCGCCCTGCGCATCGCGCGCGTGGCAAGCTGGGGCGACCTGTCGCCGCTGTAGCGGAATGTGCTGTAATGCCGCCAACCCGCCATAAGGCTTCAGGAGGAGGAATGCGATGAATGCGCTGCGCGGCAACAAGGGCCCCCGCTACCGCCACGATACCGGCGAGTCGGCGCCCTTCGAGACCATCACCGTGGACAAGCTGACACCGATCATCGGCGCCGAGATCGGCGGGGTGGATCTGTCCAAGCCGCTCGGCAACCAGGCCTTCGACGAGATCCATCGCGCACTCGCCGAGAACATGGTGATCTTCTTCCGCGACCAGAACCTCACGCCCGAGCAGCACCTCGATTTCGGCCGGCGCTTCGGCGAGCTCCACATCCATCCCGCCGCCCCGCACGAGCCCGGCCTGCCGGCGCTGATGAAGATCCACGCCGACCGCGACAGCCCACGCGCCAACGGCGAAGGCTGGCACAGCGACGTCTCGTGCGACGAGGAGCCGCCGATGGGCAGCATCCTCTACATCAAGCAATGCCCTCCGCATGGCGGCGACACGCTGTTCGCCAGCATGTACGCGGCCTACGAGGCGCTGTCGGACCGGATGAAGGCCTATCTGGACGGGCTGACCGCGGTGCATGACGGCGAGCAGGTCTATCGCGGCACCTATGCCAACCATGGCGTCGCCGACAAGCCGGCCTATCCCCGTGCCGAGCACCCGGTGGTGCGCACCCATCCTGTGACCGGCAAGCGCGCGCTGTACGTCAACCGCGGCTTCACCCGGCACATCGTCGGCATTCCCGGCGACGAGAGCGACGCGGTGCTGCGCTACCTCTACGACCACATGGAAAGCCCGTTGTGGCAGTGCCGCTTCCGCTGGGCCGAACGGGCGGTCGCCTTCTGGGACAACCGCTGCGTCCAGCACCGCGCCATGTGGGACTACTGGCCGCATACCCGCAGCGGCAACCGCGTGACGGTGCAGGGCGACCGGCCGGTATAGGGCTGGCCAGATGCCTCAGCCCGCCAGGTTGCGCAGCCACTTCCCGGCATCCGCCACCGCCGTCCGTGCCTTCTCCACGGCGGCGGTGTAGCGGAAGAAGCCGTGCAGCACGCCGGGATAGGTGAGCAGGGTGGCGCTGCCGCCGACGATGTTCAGCTTGGCGGCCAGCAATTCGCCGTCGCTGCGCAGCACGTCGAGCTCGGCCAACTGCACCAACGCCGGCGGCAGGCCATGCAGGTGGTCGCGCAGCGGGGCGCATAGCGGGTGCAGCCGGTCGGCGGGATCGCGGGTGTACAGGTTCCAATACGCCCGCATGCCGGCCCGCGTCAGGCCGTAGCCCTCGGCGAATTCGCGATAGCTGTTGGTCTCGAAATCGGCGTTTGTCACGGGATACACCAGGTGCATGCCGGCCAGCGCGGGCCCGCCCTGGTCGCGCAGTGCGATGGCCGTGGCGGCCGCGAGATTGCCCCCCGCCGAGTCGCCGCCGATCACGATGCGCGAAGCGTCGATGCCCCAGTCCTCCGCCTGGGCCGCCACCTTGCGCACCACCTCGGCGCATTCCAGCACCGCCTGCGGAAAGCGCGCCTCGGGCGCCATCGCGTAGTCCACGTTCAGCGCGGCGAATCCGCTGGCGGTGGCCAGTTCGCGCACCAGCCGGTCATGCGTCTCCACGCTGCTCCAGATCCAGCCGCCGCCATGCAGCCACACCAGCAGGGGGCGCGCCTCGCCGGGTGCCGGATGATGCAGGCGCACGAATACCTTGCGCCCGCGCGCGGCCACCCAGCGGTCCTCGCTCAGCGGCATCTCCGGCCCGCCGCTGCCGAACAGCATGCCCAGCCGGTCGGTGGTCTCGCGCGCCTGGTCGAACGGCTCCTGCGGCAGGGCCGGCGGGTATTTCGCCGCCTCCGCGTCCATCAGCACGCGGGCTGCGCGCATTTCCGGATCCCAGCGTGACAGGTCGACCATGATCATTCCCCTCGTTTGCGCCATCATGGCCATCCCGCCGTGCCGTGCAATCCGCACGCTTACGGCGCGCCGGCGGTGTAGGATGTACCATGGCCCTGTTTCCCGCCTTCCCCGGCAAGTTCCGCCCTGAACTGCTGTTCCGGCCACGCAGCGTCGCGGTGCTCGGCGCCGGCTCGGCGGTGGGGGTGCAGGTGATGGGCAACCTGGCGGCCGGGGGCTTTGCCGGCGAAATGTGGCCGGTCGAGGCGGTGGACGCGCTCGCCTCGGGACCGGATGTCGCGGTGATCTGCGCCCTCGACGGGCCGATCGCGCCGGTCTTCGCGGCCTTGGCGGCGCTCGGCACGCGGCTGGCGCTGGTGGTGTGCATGGCCGAGAACGTTGGCCTGGCGGCGCAGGCGGCCGGCATCCGCGCCCTCGGCCCCGGCTCCTTCGGCGTGGTGGTGCCGAAGCTGGGCCTGAACATCTCGCGCGCCCACCTGCCGCCGCGGCCTGGGCGGCTGGCCCTGGTGTCGCAGTCGGCCGCGCTGTGCCGCGTGGTGATGGACTGGGCCGAGCCGAACGGGGTGGGGTTCAGCACCATCCTGGGCATCGGCGGCAATGCCGATATCGGCTTCGGCATGGTGCTGGACTGGCTGTCGCGCGACGCGGACACGGGGGCGATCCTGCTGGACATCCGCCACATCCGCGACCCCCGCCGCTTCGTCTCCGCGGCACGCGCGGCGGCACGGCAGCGCCCGGTGGTGGCGATCCGCGCGGGCGGGCGGCTGGCCGACCCCGATGGCGCCGCGGATGCCACCTTCGATGCCGTGCTGCGGCGCTGCGGCGTGCTGGGGGTTTCAAGCCTGGCCGACCTGCTGGCCGCCGCCGAGACGTTGACCCGTGCCCGCCCGGTGCGCGGCGAAGGGATGGCGATCGTCACCAACGCCATCGGCCCGGCGCAAATGGCCGCCGACGCGGCGCTGCGCGACGGGCTGGTCCTGGCCGACCTGTCCGAGGCGACGCGCCAGGTGGTGCGCCTTGCCTTGCCGGGTGCCTTCGCCGCGCGTTCCGGGGTGCCCGGATCGGAGCGCATCGTCTATGCCGGGCCCGACGACGCGATCCGGCTGGCCGAGGTGGCATCGCTGCTGGCGGGCGCGGCAGAGGTGGGCGGCGTGCTGCTGGTCCATGCCCCCACTGGTCCGGGCGATGCGGCCGGGATGCAGGCGATCGGCGCGGCGGCGCGGGCGATGAAGGTGCCGCTGCTGGTCTGCGCCATGGGCGAGACCACCGGGGCGGCACACCGGCGCGAACTCGCCGATGCCGGAGTGCCGGCCTTCGCCACGCCGGAGGAGGCGGTGCGCGGCTTCCTGCATCTTGTGCAACACCGCCGCATCCGGGCCGCTGCGCGCGAGCTGCCCGACAGCACGCTGCCCGACCTGGGCATCGACAGCGCCGCGGCGGCACGGCTGCTCGCCGGCGCTGCGCCGGGGGCGGAATTATCGCCGCCAGCCGCGCGCGCGTTGCTGGCTGCCTATGGCATCGCCAGCGGATCGGCGCCCGGCGGCGTGGCCCTGCGGGTGGCGCTGGACGAGGACCGCATGTTCGGGCCGACCATCGGCTTCGGCCAGGGCGGACCGGCTGGCGCGCTGCGGCCGGACACCGCGGTTGACCTGCCGCCGCTGAACCTCGCGCTCGCCGCCGCCCTGGTGGCGCATACCGCGACCTCGGCCGATATCGCCGCGGTACCCGGCGGCGCGGCGGCGGTGGCCAACCTGCTGGTGCGGATCAGCCAGCTGGCGGTGGACGCGCCGCAGATCGCCACGCTGCTGATCGACCCGCTGCACCTGGACGCGGCGGGGCTGCGCGCCGGGGCCGTGCGCATCGTGCTGCGTGCCGACGGGGTGGGGCGGCTGGCCATCCCGCCCTATCCCCGCGAATGGGTGCGCAGCCACGGCGCCGGCGGCGAGGTGCTGGTAATCCGCCCGATCCGCCCCGAGGATGCCGCCGCCCATGCGGCGTTCTTCGGCCGCCTGTCGCCGCAGGACGTGCGCTACCGGTTTTTCAGCGCCATCCGCGCCCTGTCGGCCGAGCAGGTCGCCCGCCTCACCCAGGTGGACTACGAGCGCGAGATGGCGCTGGTGGCGGTGCGCCCGGCGACCAGCGAGACGGTGGGCGTGGCCCGCCTGGTGCGCGAGGTCGATGTCGGCCGCGCCGAGTTCGCCGTGGTGGTTCAGGCCGACGCGAAGGGCAGCGGCGTCGCCAGTGCCCTGATGCGCCATCTGCTCGACTGGGGCCGGGCCAAGGGCGTGCGCGAGGTCGAGGGCCAGGTGCTGGCCGACAACGCGCCGATGCTGGCCTTCGTGCGCAAGCTGGGCTTCACCGTGCGCCGGATGCACGACGAACCAGACGTGATGGAGGCCCGCCTCATCCTCGATTGACGGCCGCGCCGGGCTTCCCCCGCGCGCGCGGCCTTGCCAAAGTGCCACGCATCATCGAAGGGGATCGACATCATGGTGTCTCGCAGCGAACTGAAGGGCCGCATCCAGACGGTGCTCGGGCTGATCGAGCCTGCCGAGCTTGGCATGACACTGATGCACGAGCACCTGCTGTGCGACATCACGCCGCCCAAGCTGGCCGCACTGAACCAGCCCTGGCCGGAGATCACGCTGGAGAACTATTACGAGATCATCTATGGCCGGGTGCCGCACGCCGGAAAATACAAGCTCGTCATCCCCGACCTGATCCGCGACGAGGTGGCCCGCATGCGCGAAGCCGGCGGCAAGTCGATCGTGGAACTCACCTGCGAGGGCCTCAAGCCGAACCCCGCCGGCCTGGCCGCCATCGCCGAGGCCACCGACACGCACATCGTCATGGGCTGCGGCTTCTACGTGGAGGAATACCAGTCCGCCGCCACCTTCGGCCGGGGCGTGGATGCCTACGCGGCCGAGATGATCGGCCAGATCACCGAAGGCGCCTGGGGCAGCGACGTGCGCTCCGGTATCATCGGCGAGGTCGGCTGCCAGTCACCCTGGACCGACCACGAGAAACAGGTGATGGAAGCCGCCGTCATCGCCCAGCAGGAGACGGGCGCGGCGATCAACGTCCATCCCGGCCGCCACCCCGACCAGCCGCAGGAAGTCGCCGACTTCCTCAAGGCGCGCGGAGTCGACCTGGGCCGCGTGGTGATCAGCCATATCGACCGCACCATCTTCGACCACGAGCGCCTGCTGCGCCTGGCCGATACCGGGGTGATCATCGAGTTCGACCTGTTCGGGCTTGAGACCACCTATTACGGCACCTCCAACGTGGACATGCCCAACGACGGCATGCGGCTGAAGCTGATCCGCCTGCTGATCGACCACGGCCACCTGGAGCGCGTCGTGATCAGCCACGACATCTGCTACTGCACCCGCCTCACCAAGCTCGGCGGGCACGGCTACACGCATATCTACAAGAACATTCTTCCGCTTATGCGCGAGCGCGACTTCACCGAGGCCGAGATCGACCAGATCATGGTGCGCACGCCGGCGCGGGTTCTCACCTTCGTCTGATCCGGCAGGCCTCTTGCGCGAATGTCGCCACCCGGATACGTGCCAGCGCAACCAACCGGAGGATCGACGATGGGCCTTAAGATCTATGGCGTGCTGCGCTCGCGGGCGACGCGCCCGGTATGGGTGGCGAAGGAACTGGGTCTGGCGTACGAGCAGGTGCCGGTCATCCAGGTCTACCGCCTGCCGACCCCCGATGCCCCGGACGCACCGCTGCACACCGCCAGCCCGGCCTTCCGCAAGGTCAACCCGGCCGGCCAGATCCCCAGCATGGATGATGACGGTTTCCTGCTGCACGAAAGCCTGGCCATCAGCCTCTATCTCGCCCGCAAGCACGGCGGCCCGCTGGCCCCGCGCGACGAGCAGGAGAATGCGCGCATGGTGCAGTGGTCGCTGTGGGCGGCGACCTCGGCCGAACCCAAGACTATCCAGATCCTCTACAACAGCGGCCCCGCCGGCGATGCGGCGCTGCGCCAGGCCGCGATCGACGGGCTGGCCGGGCCCTTCGCCGCGCTCGACGAGTCGCTGGCCACGGGTGGCGGATACCTCGTGGGTGGGCGTTTCACCGTGGCCGACATCAACGTGGCCGAGATCATCCGCTACGCCCAGCCGGCCGCGGCCCTGGTCGACGCCTATCCGCACGTCAAGGCGTGGCTCGCCGCCTGCCAGTCCCGCCCGGCCTTCCGCGAGATGATGGCCGAACGCGACCGCGAGCCGGCCTAGGCTTCACGTCCTCGGGCCAGCGTCGCGCGGCGGGCGCACGATGCTGGCAAAGACGCCGACCACCAGCGCCAGCACCGCCAGACCGGCAAAGGCGATCGGCAGGGAGGTCGCATGCGCCACCCAGCCGATGCCCACCGGCCCGGCGAGCAGCCCGGCATAGCCCGGGGTCGCGGCCGCGGCGATCGCCACGCCGGCCGGGGTGTCGGGCACGCGGCCGGCGGCGCTGAACAGGATCGGCACCATGTTGGCCAGCCCCAACCCGACCAGCGCGCAACCGGCCAAAAAACCGGGCAGGCCAAGGGCGGGCAAGCCAAGGGCGGGCAAGGCTGGCGCCGTGGCGGCCAGCAGGTAGCCGCCGCAGGCCAGCGCCGCACCGGCCACCAGCACGGGCACGGGCGCGAACCGGGCCACCACCGCGTCGCCGGTCAGCCGTCCCACCGTCATCGCCACCGACAGCGCGGCGAAACCCAACCCGGCGCGTGCCGCGTCCTGCTCCAGCACGAAGCGGATGAACACGCCGCTCCAGTCCAGGATCGTGCCCTCCAGCAGGAAGGCGACGAAGCACAGCGCGCCGATCAGCGCCAGCCGCCCGCGCGGCAGCACCAGGCGGGGCGCCTCGGCATCATCGGCGCGCGGCAGCATCGTTCGCGCCGCCGCCAGCAGCGCCACCGCGCAGGCGGCGCCCAGCAGCGCCGCGCACCAGGCCGGCGCCAGCCCGGCGGCCAGCAACCCGATCATCGCCAGGCTGCCGGCAACCCCGCCGAGGCTGTAGGCGCCGTGGAAGCCCGACATCATGGTGCGCCCGGTGGCCCGCTCCACCTCCACCGCCTGGGCGTTCATGGCGATATCGACCGCCGCCGTGCTGGCGCCGAAGCCGGCCAGCAGCAGGGCCAGCGCCAGCGGCGAGGGGGCCAGTGCCAGCAGCGGCATCAGCACGCAGAACAGCATCCCGCCGCCCAGCATCACCGCGCGTGGCCCGAACCCCTGCACCAGAGGGCCTGCCGCCGGCAACGCTACCAGCGCGCCGATGCCCAGCCCGAGCAGCATGGTACCAAGCTGTCCGTCGTCCATGCCCAGGCGCAGCTTCGCGTCGGGCACCAGCGGCGCCCAGACGGCAAAGCCGATGCCCACCATCAGGAATACCAGGCGGGTGGACCAGGCGACCGCTGGGCGTGCGGCCGGGCCACAAAGAAAGGGCCTGCCTTGCGGCAGACCCTTCCCGGCAGTGCTGCCGTCACCCGGGGCCAAAGGGTTGGCCCCGAGGCGTCAGGCCATGGCCTTCTTCAGGTTTTCGTCGATCTTGGCCAGGAAGTCCTGGGTGTTGAGGAAAGGCTGGTCGCGGGCGATCAGCACGGCGAGATCCTTGGTCATGGCGCCCGACTCGACGGTCTCCACACACACCCGCTCCAGCGTCTCGGCGAACGCCGTCACGTCCGGCGTGTTGTCGAAGCGGCCGCGATAGGCGATGCCGCGCGTCCAGGCGAAGATCGAGGCGATCGGGTTGGTGCTGGTCTCGCGGCCCTTCTGGTGCTCACGGTAGTGGCGCGTCACCGTGCCGTGCGCCGCCTCGCTCTCCACCGTGTTGCCGTCGGGGCTGAGCAGCACCGAGGTCATCAGGCCGAGCGAGCCGAAGCCCTGCGCCACGATGTCACTCTGCACGTCGCCGTCGTAGTTCTTGCAGGCCCACAGATAGCCGCCGTCCCACTTCAGCGCGGCGGCCACCATGTCGTCGATCAGGCGGTGCTCGTAGGTCAGCTTGGCGGCGTCGAACTTTGCCTTGAACTCCTTGTTGAACACGTCCTCGAAGGTGTCCTTGAACACGCCGTCATAGGCCTTGAGGATGGTGTTCTTGGTGGACAGGTACACCGGATAATTGCGCGCCAGGCCATAGTTGAAACAGGCGCGGGCGAAGCCGGTGATCGAGGCGGTGGTGTTGTGCATGCCCATGGTAACGCCGGGGCCCTTGAAGTCATGCACCTCCAGCACCTGGGCGGGCGAGCCGTCGGCCGGCTGGTAGGTCAGCGTCACCTTGCCGGGGCCGGGGATCTTCATCTCGCTGGCCCGGTAGATGTCGCCATAGGCATGGCGGCCGATCACGATCGGCTGGCTCCAGTGCGGCACCAGGCGCGGCACGTTGCGGCAGATGATCGGTTCGCGGAAAATGGTGCCGTCGAGTATGTTGCGGATCGTCCCGTTGGGCGAACGCCACATCTTCTTCAGCTTGAACTCCTCCACCCGCGCCTCGTCCGGAGTGATGGTGGCGCACTTCACGCCGACGCCGTATTGCTTGATGGCGTGGGCGGCGTCCACCGTAACCTGGTCGTCGGTCTGGTCGCGGTATTCGATACCGAGGTCGTAGTATTTTAGGTCGATATCCAGATAGGGAAGAATGAGCTTGTCCTTGATGAAGCCCCAGATGATCCGGGTCATTTCATCCCCGTCGAGCTCCACGACCGGGGTCTTCACCTTGATCTTCGCCATACCATCCTCTTTCATTGCAGCGTATGCTGCCCGTTGCAGCCCGCGTCCGAACGGGGCCGGACAATTGCACCTGCGCCCCGCCGGGGCAAGACCGCGGCTGCGGAAATGCGCGCATCCGCGCCCGCGCGCGCGCCGGTGACGCTCGCCGGGCCAGGCGGCCTGCTGCTGCCGGCAAGCCTGCTGCTGGCGCTGGTGTTCCTGGCACTGGTGTTGCTGGCGCTAGTGTTCCTGGCGCTGTGCGTGCGCCTGCAGCACATCCTGGCCGCCGAGCGGCGCCGCGGCGAGGCCGCGATACGCGAACTAGAGGAGGCGCAAGCCCGCCAACAGGCGCTGGAGGCGGTGTTGGAGGCCATGCCCGACGGGTTGCTGGTGCTGGATCCGACGTTGCGCGTTGTCCTTTGCAACAGCCGCTACGCCACGCTCACCGGCCTGCCGCTGGCCCTTTGCACCCGCGGCCCCACCCTGCGCAGCGTGCTGCAGGCCCAGGCCGAAACGGGGGAATTCGGCCTGGTCGATGTGGAGCAGGAGGTGGCACAGCAGGTCGCCCGCGTCCATGCGGGCACGGCACAGCCGCCGGTCGAGCGCCGCCGGCCGGACGGCACGATCATCGAGCTGCACCATGCCCACCTCCCCGCCGGGGGTTTCCTGGTGCGCTGCCGCGAGGTGGCGCCGCGCCTGCCGGTCACGGCCGCCCGCGACGATGCCCCTTCCCCCTTGGGCCGCAGGATCGTGCTGCCCCCGGCGCCGATGGCGCCGCCGCCCGCCTTTGCCGCCATCACCGGCCTGCGGCCGCGGCGTTGCCTCGTGCTCCTGGTCGAGGACATGCCGGTGAACCAGATGGTCACCGCCACCCAGCTGCGCCGCGAAGGCCACCGCGTGGACGTCGCATCCTCCGGCGCCGAGGCGTTGCGGATGGTCGAGGCGGGCATCTACGACGTGGTGCTGATGGACCTGATGATGCCGGGCATGAGCGGTTACGAGGCGGCGCGGCACATCCGCACGTTGCCGCCGCCGGCCGGGCAGGTGGTCATCCATGCGCTGACCGCCAATGCCGGCGAGGAGGAGCGGCAGCGCTGCCTGGCCGCCGGCATGCAGGGCATGCTCAGCAAGCCGGTGGCGCCCGGCATCATGGCGCGCGTGCTGCAGCAAGGTGCCGCCGCGCCGACCTCCATCCCCCAGGCTGCCTCGGCACCCGCCGCGTTGCTCGATCTGGCGAGGCTGGTGGACCTGCGCCGCGATCTGCCG
>Ga0209390_10007275_pt1 | contig 14270 bp, 7 predicted proteins | sample BON01_FD_187212 | JGI IMG/M metagenome (GOLD analysis project Ga0209390, IMG submission 187212) | Freshwater microbial communities from Lake Bonney liftoff mats and glacier meltwater in Antarctica - BON-01 (SPAdes) (version 2) | ecosystem: Environmental > Aquatic > Freshwater > Ice > Glacier... | reverse complement strand
CTCGTAGCGGAGCCGGTCATTGATGACGGCCCAGCCTGACTCGCCGTTCTTGCGAGCGGCCTTGAACTCCTTCTTGTAGTAGGGGTCGACGAGGGTCTTCTTGAAATCATCGCCCCAGCCTCCGTAAGTGGTGAAGGCAGCAGCGACGACGCGGCATTCGAGCTTGGAGGCGAGGTCGTCGTACTTGGTGTGCTTGTCCCTCTTTCTTTTATATAGTTCCTCTCTCATACATACTCGAGTTACTGACAGCAGCATGTATACGATATACGATATCGATATATACATATTATACATATATAATACTCTTACTCTGAACTCTGAACAGCCTGAACATAATTATATTAGCTGTAGCTGTAACAAGCTGTAGCCTCATAATTATAATAATAAAAAGTTTAACTTAAGACCAGCCCGACACACAGCGCACATAAAGTCGCGTTGTGATTGTGATTGTGAGATTGTGCGAGCCTGTGTGTGTGTGTGTGGCAATCGTGGCGTGGCACGCCCACACAGCCCTTTGCCTTGGCGCAGGCAGAGCGCGCGCAAAACAAGCAAACCAGAAGTGCTGCACAAGCGAGGCGGGGAGTCTTCTTATTTAAATGGAGCTAACTTAGCATGTGAAACGCTGACGCGACGGGGATAGAAGCTTGCCTCCAGCAACGTTCGAGCTGCATGATCACGTACTCGTGACTCGTGCGGCGCGCTCAGCCGCCGCATAGTGGTGAGGAGACGTGCGCGCACTGCACTGGCTCACGACGACACGCCCGGCGACGCCGGCCGGCCGGCCACACACAACACAGCGCGCACAACGTACACGCGCGTAGTAGCACTGCCGTGGCCATGGCACGCACGTGCTGCCAAGGTCTTGATGGCACCACCTGCCTATCGTCGCTGTGGACCTGTCTCTGCATCGAATGTCGGGTGTCGAGTGTCGAGTGTGCATGCCGCCTGCCGCGCGCGAACCAGGCGGTCAGAGGTAAAAGGTTGGGTTATAGCTCGCCCTCGCCCTACCGCCACCCCACTCGTCGCCCTCCCCCTCCCCCTCAAAGCCCGAGATGCCCGACTCGTGCTCGGTATCCTCGTCCTCCGGGTAGTCGAGCTCGGCGCCGTCCGAGTCGCTGTCCCGCGAGGCGCCGTCGGCGTCGCCCACCAGCTCGTCCTCCGCCTCCTCCCACCAGATGCGCTCGAACTCAGCCGGCCCGCCCTCGTCAGCATCAACCGCCTCCGCCTCGTCCATCAGCTCGTAGACGTCGAATACCGCGTCGTCGGCCTCTGCGGCGCCGGCCAACGGCAGAGGGGGCTCCTCCTCCTCCGCCGCAGCTGCGTCGCGCCACATGTCCGCCTCCGCGCCCTCGCCTGAAGGACCCGTCCAGTCGCCACCACCCCACCTGCCGCTGACTCTGCTCGCCGCACTCACTGCCCCGGCACCCGCTACTGCCGACGCCTCGGCTGCCGCTTTCCGAGCGGCCGACGACGGGAGGGGCGGCCCAAACGGCACCAGCTTTGGCTTCTCGGGCGTGGCTGCTGCGCGGTGTGGCGTCTCCTTGACACGCTGTAACTCGAGGACATCGGTAGCCGGGGCGATCGCACCGCTGCCCAAACGGCTCGAGCGCACGCGCTCGTACCGCGCTGCGGTTTGCTGCCGAGCTTGCGCCGTCTGGTGGGCTTGCCGCTTGAGCGCCGCGCTGCCGTCCGCCTCGCCACTCGGCTCGCGGGCCTGGCTGGCCGCCAAGCGGCCGTCGGCGAAGACGGTGGCCACCAGCCGATAGCGCCGGGCTATTGACGCCTTTGAGACAGCCTGCGGCGGCGGCGCAGCACTGCTTGCCCCTCCGAGCGAGAGGGAGGCCAGCGTCGGCCGTTTTGTTGGTCCGCTGCCAAGAACCAGACCTGGAAGAGACGGCTCGTCGCGCTGGCGCTTGATGCGCACCGACATCGGCACGGGCGCGGGTGATTCGGCGGCGAGGAAGGTGTCCATGGCACAGCGCACCGCCAGCGCAAACACGGCTTTTCTTGCCGCGTTTTTGCAAAATGTGGGTTTCTTGTGAACATACAATTACCTTATACACATCTATTTCCAGACTACACGTACATGTAATGAAAACTCATTCCGTGTTACAAATATAGCTATCGTTTTCGCGCCGACCCGCCACGTCGACGCAGACTCGACGCCGATGAAGCGCGCAAAAGCCGGATCGAAGGCGCCGCCATATCTCCAGTACGAAGCGCAGAGCCGCCAGGAGCGCGCCTGGGACGAGGGCCCGGCGACGCGCCCTGCGCATTACGACCGGCCGGACTCTCCAGGCCGGTGGGAGCGCGACAGCAGCGAGGCGCCGCCGCGCCAGCAGACGGTGGACAACCGCCTCCCTGGGCTGCCGCGCTACGCGCGCATCAACACACTGCTGACGACGCTCGGCGCGGTGCGCCGCTCGCTGGCAGAGAGTGGGCACGTGCTTCTGGACTGGACGTCCGAGGCGGCGCTGAGCGGCGGCGGCGGCGGCCGCGCGTGCAGACGAGACGAGCACGTGCCCGACCTGCTCGTCTTCAAGCCAAAGGGCCAGTCGGACATATCGCGCGTCCCGATGGTGGCGCGCGGGGAGTTGGTGGTTCAGCAAAAGGCGTCGTGCTTCCCGGGGCTCGCCCTCGCGCCTCCGCCGGGCGCGCACGTCATTGACGGGTGCGCTGCGCCGGGCAACAAGACGACCCACCTCGCCGCGCTGATGGAGGACCGCGGCAGCCTGCTCGCGTTTGAGCAGGACGCACGTCGCTGCGCTCTGCTCGAGCAGATGCTACAGGAGCGCGGCGCGACGTGCGCCCGCGCCATCCACGGAAGCTTCCTCGACGCAGACCCCACGTCCGAGGAGCACGAGCTTGTCTCCCACATCCTGCTCGACCCCAGTTGCTCCTCCTCCGGCATGAGCCTCAACCCGGTGGCCGACCCCGCGGCGCTGGCGGCCCTCGCCGCGGCGCAGATGGAGCTGGTGCTCCACGCGATGCGCTTCCCCAACCTGCAGGCACTCGTCTACTCCACCTGCTCCATCCACGAGGTGGAGAACGAGCGAGTCGTCGCGCAGGTGCTCGCCGCCAACGAGGACTTTGAGCTCGACGTCGCGCTGCCCCACTGGCCACGCCGCGGCCGCCTGCTCAGCGACGAGGACCGGGCGCACACTATCGCGCGCTGCACCGTGCGCAGCCAGTACCCGGACGACGAGACGATTGGCTTCTACCTCGCGCGCTTCGTCCGCAAGGGCTCGGCGCAAAAGGCCAAGCAGGCGGGCGTGCCTTCCGCCGGCTACTCGGACGCCGGTCTCGTGACCAAGCTCGACCACCTCGCGCGCGCGAGGAAGAAGCTGGCCAAGGCGAGGGCCGCGGAAGGGACCGTGGCGGCCGCGGGCTCGGCGCGGAAGCAGCCAGCGCAGCCAGCCAAAGCAGCGGCAAAGCAAGAGGCGCCGGCGGCCGGCGGCAAGCGCTCCGCCGCCGCCGGCGGCGAGTTGCCCCTATGGAGGCTCGAGCGCGACGCCAAGAAGAAGAAGAAGAATCCCAGCAGCAGTCAGAGCGGCGGCACATAGCCGTATATAGGCAGCCGCGTGCCGCGTGCCAGTCCCGGCGCAGACTGCCGTACGCGTCTGGACCGGGGCAACCGTGGACGTGGCGCACAGCGAGATCAGATCCAAACCGCCGCAAAAACAACTTGAACCTGAGCCTAGCTCTGGCTGGACGCGTGTGCATGTTAATAATAATGTTTAGAACGCCTCTCGCCTCTCCGTGATTCACATGCACAACGGCGGTGCATATTTGTAATATATATGTTATATACATATTATATATATATATATATATTATCTATATCTATATATATAATTATTATTATTATTATATATATATATATATATATATATATATATATATATATTATATATATATATATATATAATTATTATTTTTATTATATATATATATATATATATATATATATATATATATATATATATATATGTTATAGTTATAAGACAACACAACAGTAACAGTAAATAAAAGTAAAAGAGGTAAGAGTAAGGCATTTTGGTTTTTTTCTTGTTGTTGTATCTCGTATCTCTCAGATCATACAACTCATGAGTTCAACTCGCGCCACAACAGCAGACAGCAGAGCGCAGAGCCGAGAAATAGTGGCGGCGCCGAGGCGCTAGCAGTGGCCAGAAGACCAAAAGAGAAGGCATCGAGGGAGAAAAGACCCAGCCCCCGCCGGTATCGAGAGGTTCTTCTCCTGTCAGCTGCTCTGGGAAGATAGAAGGATACAAGATCGAGATACCGATTACGACGACATCTACTTGGAAATATATATATATTGATATATATACACATACATATTATAAATAAATAAGTAAAATATATTTATTATTTTATTATATATAAATAAATATATAATGTAATATTTTTATACATTTAATAAATAAATATATATAATAATACTATATTTAATATTAATATATAATTATAATATATATAAATATCCAAATGTTATATATTTTATATAAAAAATAATGTTATATATAATATATGTATACAATTGAATTGTTATATTGTGCTCTCTGGACTCTGAATGTGAAAATTGTGGCGAGTGGCTGGCCGGCTGTCGGCATTCGCCGTGTTGGCATAGTGTATATAAAAGAAGAAAGTAAGCATCTGCGTCTAAGATTCCCCCACGCCCCGGTGTCTGTGTGTCAAAGGTTGGTGACGACACGTATGTCTCTCTTTCTCTACTCCTACTCGCTCCCCTGAGAACGAGTCGAAAGCGAGAGTTGAGCATCCCCTGGAGCGAATCAAAGGACAGGGGCGCGCCATTCTCTACCAGCAGAAGAACGCGAGAATGGCTGGTGGATGGAGGGCGGCGGGGCTTGGGGACTGGGGACGTGATGTAATCTATCGTGGGAGGGTGCCGGGCCGAAAGGACTGGAGCGAAGCCGCGGGAGATGACTATGGTCGACCCCTGTGGCAAGTAGTCGTGGCACGTGGTAGATGTCATAGGCTTCTTGAGTTTTTTTTTTCGCCTCTTTCTCGGTTATCGCTCTCCTCCTGAGCTCTGAGCTGGAGAGTGGCTGAGAGGCGTTAAGAAGAGGCCCTGTCCTGCGAGCCGCTGTGCCGCCGCGCTGCGAGCCCCCTCCGAGGGGCAGCTGTGGCTGTGGAGGCGCTGCGCAGGTTTGCACAACCGCTACGCTGCCGCTCGTCGGAGACGCGACTAAAACTCGCCCGACCGCCACCAGCCCACTGGATGTCCCAATGCGGCGGAGAAGCAGTGCAGTGGCCGGAGGCGCGGGCCCGCCCAGACAGCGTCAAAGACTGCACGGCCTCGAGCGCCATGAGTGCGCAGTAACCGCGCAGGCACCGCGCGCGCCACCGCCACTGCATCTATAGATGCGGCCGCACACCGCTAACTTCCCCTGCCAGCGTCGATGACACGCGCCAGGTCCTCGGCCATGAGCGTGGCCCAGAATGTGTAGCCCTCGTCGTTGGGGTGCATGCCGTCGCGGCAGAAGTGGCCCGCGTCAAAGACGACGCCCTTGGCCGTGGCGAAGGCAACGCGCGCGCCCGCCGCCGCCATCTCGTGCGCGACAGCCTCCTTACGGCTCTCCCACATCTGCGCCACGCCGCCGATGAAGGCCGAGAGCGGCCAAAAGGGCTCGAAACGCGGGATGCCGTCGACGCTCACACCAGGCAGGAGCACCGCGCACCCGTCGCCGGTGAGCTCGCGCACCGCCGCCACGACCTGCCGCAGGTTGGCGGCAAACGCGACGGGGTTGAGGTGCGGCTGGCAGAAAAGGAAGCAGCTCTTCATGTCGTTGAGCCCGCAAACAATCACCACCGCGTCCACCCGCTCGCCCGCAGCCCCGCAGCGCTCCACCTCGCGCTTGAGCGAGGGCATCAGGCGCGACGAGAGCGACAGGATGTCGGCGCCCGTCTCTCCCAGCGCGAGCCAGCTCACTTCGGCGCCGAGCTTGCGGCTCAGCTCGTGCGCCACAGCGCGGGGCAGCGTCGGTCCCTCGCCCACTTCGTGGTCGCAGCCCACGCCGGTCACCAGTGAGTCGCCAAGGAAGATGATGTTCCTCCTTCTAGGCGGCGGTTGCTGCTGTTGCATTGGCCACAGCCCCGAAGAAGGACCAGGACCGGCCGGGGCTGCGCAGGCGACGCCAGAGGTGGGACCCGAGGCGTCGGGTGGGAGCACGAACTTGAGGCGCACGTAGACCCCCTGGCCGGCCACCACGCTTGCTGTGCCGCCCAGCGCGTAGCCGGCGAGCCGGGCCGCGCGCGTGACGTTGAACATCGCGTTTAGACCCGCCACGTGGCTTGTTATTTCGCGCAAAGACGCACATGCACATTTCATTCATAGACGGTTTAATCTTCACACCAGGAGCCAGCACGGCCCCCAGCGATAGCCGTACACTACTCGGCGTACGCCGCCCACTGAAGATTTCTAACTTTTCTTTTACTTTGGGGTTGGTCAAAAAAGCCGCCACCAAGTCGCACGGCGTGCTGCTGCTGCTGCTGCTGCTGCCGCCGCCGCTGCTGCTGCTGCTGCTGCTGCTGCCACGGCCCAAATGCGCTCGCTGCCCGAAGAATGTGTGGTCGAGATATTCCGCTGGCTGGACGTGCACGAGCTGCTCACCGCGGCGCGCGTGTGCTGCCGGTGGCGCAGCGTGGCGCAGGACTCGGCGCTCTGGCGCCGCACGCGGTTCTCGAGCATCGATACCGACCGGCTTCTGACCGAACACTTCACGCCGCTGTCCAGCCCGCGCGTGGACCACACGGGCGCGTGGACGCGCTGCGAGCGGGTGCTCGGTCGGCTGCGGCTCATGTGCCGCTCGGTCGATCTGGACTATGTCGAGGCCGGAGAAGGCGTTAGCTACAGGCTGCTCCGGTCCATCTCGTGCCTTCAGCAGCTGCACCACCCGACGATCGTGCCGCTGCTGCTGGTCAACGTCGACGTGCCGCGCAACACGCTGCAGCTCTTCTACGGGGACGTTGGCGTGCCGCTCGAGACGGTGCTCAAGGAACGGCAGCGGCTGGCGGTGCCCGAGGTGCGCTGCGTGCTGCGCCAGGTGATGCAGGCGCTCGCACACTGCCACGCGCAGGGCATCACCCACCGGAACCTGAAGCCCAAGTACATCCTGCTCGAGGAGGCGCGGCCGGGCGCGGCCGGCCCTCCCGGCGGCGGCGGCCACCTGGGCGGCGCGCTGCCCGGCGAGCGGTGGAACGTGCGGCTCTCCGACTTTAACTCTGTGCGCTGGCTGCTCGGCCCAACGTCGCCCGAGGGCGGCGAGGCCAGCTCGGAGCGGCTCTACGGCGCGGCGCGCGTGCTGGGCGCCTCGTCGCCGACGGTGGTGACGCTTCCCTACCGCGCGCCCGAGATACTGCTCGGCTGCGCGCACTACACCACGGCCATCGACGTATGGGCGATTGGCTGTGTCTTCGCCGAGATGGTGGGCGGCTCGATGATCTTCGTGGGCGACTCAGACATTGGCCAGCTCTTCAAGATCTTCAAGCTGCTCGGCACGCCCGGCGCGCACGCGCGCTGGCCAGGCGTGGAGGAGCTGCCCTACTACAACCAGGCCTTCCCGAGCATGCGGCCAGCAGGCGCGTGGGAGGAGCACCCCGCAGTCGCCGCGCTCGCCGGCGAGCCGCACGCCGCATCGCTGTTCCGCCGAATGCTCGAGCTCGACCCCGCCGCGCGCATCGCCGCCGCCGCCGCGCTCGACCACCCCTTCCTCCTCGCCGCGCCGGAGGCCGACGGAGCCTCGGTCACGCCGCCGCGTCCGCCGGGCCGCGCCGCCACGCCGAGCGGCGGGCCCAGCCGAGCGAGCGGCGGCCTCTTCGGCACGCCCTGTGTGCTGAGCGGCGGCGACGGGGGCTGGGTGTGGGAGGCGTGGCGGAAGCGCGAGGTGGAGCAGGCGGCGGCGCTGCGGCTCGAGGCGGGCACGGCCGCCTGGAGGAGGACGGGCGAGGCGGCCGACTCGGCGCGCGAGGAGGCGGCGCTCTGGCTGCAGGGCGCCGCCTGCGAGTTCTGCCGCTCCGATCGCTCCGTCCACCTCGCCGTCAACATCCTCGACCACTTGCTCGCCGCGGCGCCAGCCATGGTTCGGCACCAGCCGGCGGGCGCGGGAAAGAGCGTCCACGCGGAGGGCGCGAGGGCGTCCGTGCTATCAGCCGCGTCGAGCGCCGGCCGAAGCGCCTCGCCCCCGGCGGTGGACCCGCGGCGCGTGCGCGTGTGCGCTTCTGCCGCGCTGCTGCTCGCGTGCAAGTTCCAGGAGGTGGAGACGCACACGGTGGAGCAGCTCGCGCTCTACTGCAAGCACGAGCACTCCGTGGCGGAGCTGCTCGAGGCGGAGCTCCGCGTCTGCGTCGTGCTCGCCTTCGACTTCGCCTTCCCCACCGCGGTCGATTGCCTCTTCTGCGTGCTGGGCCGCCTCTCGTGGCCGAGGCACTTCGCGGTGCACCGCGGCGCCTCCAAGCAGGTGGCCATGCTCGCCCAGTTCTTTTGCGACCTCAGCCTCGCGCCGCCGGCCGCCGCGCCGCTCCGCCCCTCGCTCCTCGCCGCCGCCGCTCTCTGCCTCGCCGCTGCCGCGCTGCACTGCGGCCGCTGGGCCGATGGCTCGCCCGGCGCCGCCGCGAGCGCGCTCGCCTATTGGACGCCCGCGATGGCGCAGGCGACGGGCTACGCGGCGGACCAGCTGCGGCCGCCGCTCGACATCCTGCAGGCGGAGCACGAGGCGGTGCACGCCGAGCTGGGCCGCCTCTCGCCCTCGCAGCTGCTTGCCTACGCCAGCCGCACGGACGCCGAGGAGCGGTCGCGCTGGGCGCCGGTTGCGCGCAAGTTCCGCTGCAAGCGCTTCCTCAACGTGCTGGGCGTCCCCCCCTTCGCGCCGCACTCGGGAGGCGCCCTCCCGCCGACGGTCCTCGTCCACGACGACTGCGTCGTCGACCATTCAAAGGGGGAGCCACTGCCAATCGTGTTTGACTGAGCGGGCCTGGCGCGGGCAGGGGGCGCCGGCCTTCGGTGACGGCAGCGAGGCAGCGGGGGCCGGCCTGGTTAGGCAGCGCTGGCGGGCTCGGCTTGCCCCGCGGGATGTAAAATTGCAATGCAGCAGGTGGATGGTCGCTTCCTGCGCCTCGTATAGTTCTCGAGGCGTAATTGGTAGTATGTAGTGTGGTGGGGAAGTCGCGGCGACACGGTGGGTGAGTTGTCTGACTCCACTTTTAAGTTTAAGGGTCAAGGTGTGTGTTGGTGTTGGGGATTGGCCAGTTGTGAGAGTTGAGGGGTGTAGAGTTAGAGGTGGTCCCATGCCCATGGCCGTGGATGTGACGTGTGCATGCTCGTACCTTTATGCAATAACCTGTTCCTGATTGTTATGGTTATTGTTGTTGTGTTTCAGTTTCAGCTATCACTATCAGCTATTGGTTATTGGTATTGGCTATTGGTATTGGAGACCTACACAATGCACAACATTTAATACTACCCAACTATTTCCAACACCCTTACTACCGAAACCTCAACCTATAGTACCTGTAATACCTATACCTAATATACCTATGTACTGTTACAGGCTACTCGTACAAAACCATAAATGCATTTAATAAATGTTCAAGAGAACCATTGCCACATGTTAAATCAACAGACACATATGTGTGTATGTATGTACGTAAATGTTCGGCGGCACCAGCACACACGCGTACACGCGCACACAGACCCGCGGCACCACACGCCAGAGCTCCGGCGTGTCACAAACACCACATCCCACGGCTTGTCCGCAGGCAGGCATTCCACATTCCACACAAACACATACCAGAGACAAGAGAACTCAAGTCATCACACACACACACAACACACAGTCACAGTCACAACAGCAACAACAGCACCACATACCACATAAAACCATTATTCATTTTCATTTTCAGAAGCAGAAGAGAATAACTCATGCGCATGCCACACGCACAAACACCCGCCCACACACACAAACACAATACACAATTATAAATGCGCTCGGCCCCATTTCCATATTAGCTCTCCCCTGACGTGTATTTTTGGGATTCCTCCGCCTCCGTCTGTATCCCTGTATCTAGCCATGTTGCACCAGATCCACTGTATCCCGCTGTATCCCACTGTATCCAGCTGTATCCGTGCGTATCTAGATCTAGATCTAGCTATATCTATATCTATATCCAGCTGTATCTGCTGTATCCCGCTGTATCTCATCGTATCCCACCGCCTCGAAAACGGAATATATGGCCAAAAATACACTCCTCCAGGGGAGGGCTTCCATTCTCCCCCCATATCCATTCTTTCTATCTTTATTCTTTATTCTATACATACACGTACACAACATACACTCTTCTATAGGCTATAGGCCTATATATAGATATAGGCGACGCGCGTGCCGAAGTCGGGTCGGGAGTCTGCGTCTCTGCGCCGTGCGCTGTGCGCCCAGCCGTGCCTTATGCCTTATCCTAATTCTTTAAGTTTAAGTAAGCACAGGCCGTTTTACTGCTTACGAACCTAAATCTAAATTGCTGCCCCCCGCCCATGATGACGGGCCACCCACACACACGGTGTGCGGGCAACCAAGGCCGAGCGAGCACACGCACGAGCATCATCGTCTCACGAACACGAGCACATTGACATAGAATATTGTTCTCGCATGCGGCACGCGGCATGCATGCAGAGCAAGAGGTATTGTTTGAGTAGCTACGCGTATGATACCGTATGATGTACGCGCATACGTAGTAAAGCTCTTCTAGATATAGCTCAAAGCATAAGCTCAAAGCATTATGTTTGAGCTATATCTAGATATCTATATATATATACGTATATTATACCGTATATATATATAGATATCTATATCTAGATATAGCTCAAACATAATGCTTTTTGTTTATGTACCCACCCCTACCCTTACTACTACTAGGCGGGCCCTACCTGAATCACACGCCACAAGCAAGTGACATAAAGTGACACACACACCTCCATTGACCATTGACCATTGAATGAGTTTACGCGCATGTGCTGGTGCCGCCCCGACTATTTGCATACATATATAATACATAAATTATACATACCACATAATGTCACATACCTACCTACATAGTATAGCTCTAGCTCTTTCTCTCTAGTCCTGTATTTATTACAGTAGCAGAGCTACTTTTTGAATACATAGTGTTACTGTTACTGTTACTGTAGAGTTGTGAGTTAGAAATTCGGACGCGAGGAGGAGAGAGGACAAACCCCCCTCATTTGTTTTCATGTGCAATTCTGCACCGCCGATGGCGAACCAACGCATAGCCGCGCTTGCTATGTCAAAGGCAAAGGGCACACGAGTACACACGCACAGGCACAGGGAACTGATCTGAGAGTGGCTGAATTCACAGGTACGAGTTGAAAATCGCCGATTTTGGCCTCATGAAGTCCCCGACCGCCCTATCCACTGGGTACCTGGGTCCCCGACCGCCCTACGGATTAATCCGAGGATCAACTTCTCCCATATAATAGACTTCGGCGCGGCCACCCACCCTGGCGTGGGAGGTGGCACGCACCGTCGTCGCGCAACCGCCGATCGCTGCTAAGTGGTTTGGTTGTGTGTTTCGTTCGTGTGTTCGGTTGTGTGGTGGTTCGTGTGTTGTGCGTGGGACCTGTGTTTTGTTTAAAATATAATAGCGCGCATGCGCGCCGCCACGACCGTGCGTGCCAGCACCAGCTCGTACCAGTACGTGGCTCTTCGCAGCGCATGCTAACCACCCATGGCCGCAGTCTCCACACTATTTGTGGAGCGGGCTACTACTACTACATACTACTTGGGGCATTAGCCGCGCGCCGCCCTGGGGTTTTGCTTGCTCCGCGCCACCATGGCCGTGCGCGCCAGTTCGCGGGTCTCTTGCGTCGCGGGCTGGAAGATGTACGTGCAGCACTCCCACCATGGAACATGCGCGACGTCCTCGAGCATATGATGGAGCGTCCAGCCTCGCTCGTCGAAGAGGGGCAGCCAAAAGGGCGGGCCGAGGGCGGTCGCGTGCAGCGCTGCGGGCACGGCCGCGCCGCTCCTCTTTAGAGCGTTGAGCTCTGTTTTGCCGCCTTCGTGCCGATTCGATATCTTGACATAGATTCGGTTGCGCGCGACGCGCGAGACCTCGGCCACCGCCGCCTTGACGTCCTGGGCGTCCACGTGCTCCTGTGAGGTACACGGCGAGTTTGAGTTTTGGTTCTGGTAGCTAAGTGGTAGCCACGCCACTCGCTCGTATGGCCATGCCAGCCCGGTAGAGTCCTCCCCGCACCGACTCTTCCGCCTCAATGTTTGAGGTCGAGGAAATCTAGCGGGAGCAGGGTAATATGTGACAGGGAGAACGGGGAGATGTGATGCGTTATAGAGAAGGAGTGTGGTTGCGTTAGAGGATTTGCTGAGCCACCCCGCCAGTGGTGTAAAGGAGGGCGTGCGGCTGCTCAGAGAAACAGGGCTCACTCAGGTATAGTTGCATATATATAGAAGGATATAGAGGGGTTGTTGTGTGCTCGTACCAGGACGTCGGTGCTCATCACGGCATCGAAGGATCGCGAAGGGAAGGGAAGCAGCGCCGCAGAGGATGGGCGGAAGCACGGCTGGTACACGCAGCGGCCTGCCTGCTTCTTCCCTAGCCGGGTGCTGTTTGCCAGCCGAATGGCATTTACGCTGACGTCCACGCCGTTAGCACTGACTCCCATGTGCCACAGAAGCGATACGCCCTTGCCGTGGCTGCAGCCGACGTCGAGAACCGAGTCGATCTGGGTCTCTGGCGCCCATGCCGTCGCATTGCAGCCACGCGGCGGCTTGCCGCCTAGCGTGGCGCGGTCGCACTTGATTTGGTGCACGAGAGTCGCCGCGTGGAAGAGCTGCGTGTCGTTGTGGTAGCCTATGGAGTAGAGGCTGTCGTACAGGGCCGCGCCCCTGAGCTCGTGGGCCGCGCCCCAGAGCTCGTCCTGACGACTCTCCGCAAGCAGGAACCAGCACGCAGCCAGGCTGATCGACATGCAGTTGTGCATAATCAGCGGCGCGAAGGTGCGCGAGCTGGGCGCGATCCAATCGCCGCGCCACCGGCCTTAACGGCCTGATCCCGCTTGCTTATGTAGCTTAAACAATAAGGGCTGCTTATCCCCCCCCAAAAGGGGCCACGTTTGAGCATACCAACCGGCTCCACGACGACCCCGCACGGTCTGTCCTCCCGGCTGCTTCTGAGCACGGGTAGTGGTGTGGGGACTGTTGAAGAAACGGGTTGAACATATTGAGATGGGGGCCCGTTCTGGGTGTCGGCGTCGAGGTGCTTTTTGAGATAGTGACATAGTGACCTCGGGGGGGGGGACTCGTATTCGGGGCTTTTCACTACTACAAGGGCACAATTTATTACTTCATCAAGTTGCCGCGAGGCAACTTCGCGGCTAAGCGAGGTTGGGGTTCAGGGTTAGCTCTAACCTGACGCGTAGCAGCGCTAGCAGCGGCGAAGGAACTCCCGTGAAATGACTTTTCACAGAAACAAAGAAACAACGCCCTACCTACTGTACCTGTACCTATCTATACGTATACTAACACTGGCGCACGCGCAAACAATACACAACAAAAGTAACTAGGCACTAGGCTAATCCATGGGGGGGCCTGCTAGGCAGAGTGAGTGCGAAGCGCGCCCTTAGGCACGCCACGCACAGCTAGCCGCATATGCCGCATACGCGCATACGATCGGCTCCAGTTGTCGAAGAGCACACCACACTGACAACAGCAAATACGAGTCCCCCCCCCGGTCATTATTTGGGGTTCCACACCAAGGCTTATCAGGAGGTCACACGCACACAGGACACACCGACAGAGAGAACACCCCCGACACTGGCACACACACGCGCACGACAAGGGAAAAAACCCAACGAACACCTCCCACAAGCACTTAACAACGCTCGAAGGTGGCGAATGTGAACACAACAACCCTGAGATTCCCTAGATGCGACGACGACTGTTATTCTCCTCTGTGGTGTGTTAGCTGTTAGCTGTCGCGCCTGCTGTGACCTGTGACCACATGGATAATGTACGAAGCATCTTCTCTGTCGCTGGTTAATACAAGAAGCTATCGGCTACCAAGACGCTCTCGCTCCCAACCTCGCGCCGGCATAAGGGCTCTCTCCGAGCCGGGGGGGCAGCGTGCCACGGCGCTTAGTACTCTAACGCGGGGGCACTGCCACGCGAGGGTTAGGAGCAGGACTCATTCCACCGGAAGTG
>Ga0209390_10007272_pt1 | contig 14271 bp, 10 predicted proteins | sample BON01_FD_187212 | JGI IMG/M metagenome (GOLD analysis project Ga0209390, IMG submission 187212) | Freshwater microbial communities from Lake Bonney liftoff mats and glacier meltwater in Antarctica - BON-01 (SPAdes) (version 2) | ecosystem: Environmental > Aquatic > Freshwater > Ice > Glacier... | reverse complement strand
GCGAAATCCGCTCCATCTGGGCTTCAGAAAGCAGGATCATCTCGGTCATGGCAGCACCCCCTTCGTGCCGCCAGTGAATCAGTGAGTTGACGGACCGGCAAGCAGATTAATGGGTCCAGAGCCTAGAGCATCACACCGCAAGATCCACATCACAAATGAGTAACATCGGCCAGTCGCTATGAGGGCCAAACCGTCTGCATGGGCAAAAGTCGCTCCGTATCAACACTATCTTTGCAATCTCCCTTGCAGCGCCCTGTGGTTTGCTTATGTGAAAGGCGGCGAAGGAAATCTCATGTTCGACCCTACCTCTCTCATTTCCCAGTTCGGCCTGCTGGCCGTGTTTGGCACTGCCGCGATAGAAGGCGATGCCGCTGTCATCACGGCAGGTGTTTTGGCGCAGCGTGGGCTGTTGCCGCTGTGGCCTGTGATTTTTGCAGGCATGGCGGGCGGGTGGTTTTCGGATTTTCTGATCTATAACCTCGCGCGGCGTTACCGCGATCACCCCCGCACCGTTCGGGGGGTAGAGGCTGCGCGGAAATGGCGTTTTTTCAACATGGCCATCACTTACCCCATGCTTTTGGCCCTCGCCATCCGCTTTATGCCCGGTGTGCGCACCGCAGGCCCCGTGGCCCTTGCCACCGCCACCGAAATCACACCCTTGCGCTATGCGATCCTGACCGGGATCGCCGCGTTTTTGTGGTCCTTCATCTTGGTGCATATCGGCCAACAAGCCAGCCAAGTTATCGCACATGTGTTCAAAGGATTTGATCTGCCCGAATGGGTGGAAATTGGCATTCCGGTGCTAATCGTTGTCATCCTGACCGGCTTTGCGATCCGCAAATGGCGCAGGCGGGTCGCAGGACGAGAGGTGTAGGGGGCTGTTGGTTTCACCCACGCTACCCACAGTTAGCAAGCCCCCCGCCCAACAAAAAACGCCCGCCCAATAAAAAAGCGCCCCGAAGAGCGCTTTTCTTTACTGATCCAAGAACGATCGCAATTTTCGCGACCTGCTCGGATGTTTCAACTTCCGCAGCGCCTTTGCCTCAATTTGGCGAATACGTTCACGCGTTACCGAGAACTGCTGCCCCACTTCTTCCAGCGTGTGGTCGGTGTTCATCCCGATGCCAAAACGCATCCGCAACACACGTTCCTCACGCGGGGTTAGGCTTGCCAACACCCGCGTTGTGGTTTCCTTCAGGTTTTCCTGAATAGCACTGTCCAACGGCAAAACCGCGTTCTTGTCTTCAATGAAATCGCCAAGCTGGCTGTCTTCTTCGTCGCCAATCGGGGTTTCCAAGGAAATCGGCTCTTTGGCGATCTTCATCACCTTGCGCACTTTTTCCAATGGCATTTGCAGCTTTTCAGCCAATTCCTCTGGCGTAGGCTCACGGCCAATTTCGTGCAACATCTGGCGGCCCGTGCGGACCAGCTTGTTGATCGTCTCAATCATATGCACCGGAATACGGATCGTGCGGGCTTGGTCGGCAATCGACCGGGTAATCGCCTGACGGATCCACCATGTTGCATAAGTGCTAAACTTATAGCCACGACGATATTCAAACTTGTCCACGGCCTTCATCAGGCCAATGTTACCTTCTTGAATAAGATCAAGGAATTGCAGGCCACGGTTCGTGTACTTTTTCGCGATTGAGATAACCAGACGAAGGTTCGCTTCGACCATTTCCTTCTTGGCCTGCCGGGCTTCTTTTTCGCCCTTCTGCACTTGGTTTACGATGCGGCGGAATTCGGAAATATCCACGCCGACATAGGACCCAACCTGCGCCATTTCTTCGCGCAACTCTTCGACCTTCTCACGGCTCTTTTCCATCAACGCTTGCCAGCCGCGCCCATCCTTGGCGGCCATCCGGTCACACCAAGATGGATCCAGCTCATAGCCTTGATATTCTTCGATAAATTCACGGCGGTTGATGCGGGCTTGGTCGGCCAGCTTTACCATGCCAGAATTGATCGCCATAATCCGGCGGTTGATGCCGTAAAGCTGGTCAATCAACGCTTCGATACGGTTGTTATGCAGGTGCAACTCATTGACCAACAACACAATTTCCGAGCGAAGCTTTTGGTACGCAAGCTCTTCCTTGTTGGTAAACAGATCGGTTCTGTTCATCGTAGCCGACATGCGCAAAGTTTGCATTTCGGCCAGCATTTCATAGTCATGCGCGATGACTTCCAACGTTTCCAGCACGCGCGGCTTTAGCGCGGCTTCCATCGCGGCCAAAGACATGTTTGAGGCTTCGTCATCCTCGTCTTCATCATCATTGTCAGCGCGCGACAGCGGGTTGCCGTCTGCATCCAACTCGGGGCTTGCGGAGGCTTCGCGCTTGGGCGCAGCTTCTCCGTCGGCACCCAGACCGCCGACCAGCCCTTCTTCGCCTTCGCCATCCATGCCACGGTCGAACGTCGACTCAAGGTCGATAACGTCGCGCAGCAAAATGTCTTCGGACAAAAGTTCGTCACGCCAAATCGTGATCGCCTGAAACGTCAGCGGGCTTTCGCAAAGCCCAAGGATCATCGTATTGCGGCCGGCTTCAATCCGCTTGGCAATCGCAATTTCGCCTTCACGCGACAGCAGTTCAACCGAGCCCATTTCGCGCAAATACATGCGCACCGGGTCATCCGTGCGGTCCAGCGCCTCGGCAGCAGCCCCCGAAAGCGCCACGTCACGCGTCCCAGCACCCGTTGCCACCAGCTCACCAGCCGAGGCGCTGTCTTCCATTTCTTCTTCTTCAGTGACCTGAATGCCCATTTCTGAAAGCATCGACATCACGTCTTCGATCTGATCCGAAGACACTTGTTCTGGCGGCAGCACCGCGTTCAGCTGGTCATAGGTAATGTAGCCACGCTCGCGCGCATCCGCGATCATCTTTTTGATGGCAGCTTGGCTCATATCCAGCGAGCCGTCGCCTTCTGGATCTTCTTGCTTGCTGTCGTCACTGTCTTTGGCTGCCATGGATGCTCCTTTGGCCGGGTGGTCTGTTCTGATGAACCGAATCACTCGGTCGACTGTACGAATCATTAGCGCGAATCACGGGAGGTGAAAGGCTTGCGCCCCAATTTTCCCGAGATTGGCTCGTTTATCAGCTTTTTTGCAGAAGATAAAAGGCCTCTCCTGCCGAATTTTCCTTTGCGCGGCACTCAACACCAAGTTTGGGTTTTGGCCTAAGCTTAGGTTTTAGAACGGCCATTGCGGCCAAAGTCTATCCGGTCCCACAGGTTGCGGGCTTCCTCCAGCTCCTCCCGGTCCATTTCCACGCCATTATCGGCAACAAACCCTTCGCCTTTCACCGCATCTGGCCCTTTGGCGGCAGAAAACCTTGCCTCATTGGCCTGCGCCAACCGCCAAGTCAGCCCTTCATCCGCCAACCCGTCCAAATCCTCGACCGCTTCATTCACTTCGCGCCGCCCGCCCCGCACCGACCGCAGCTTGCGCAGTATGTCACCAAGGCAGATTCCCGCAAATTCAGTGTCTTGGGTTTTTAGAATGGGTGGCGCTGTGATGACATGGTTTTGGTGAAGCAAGCTTTCAACCACCGGGCGGTGATCTTCGCGTAGTTTTTCTTGCGCCACGGCGTCCGGCCCAGTGCGCAGCAAAGCGCGGCGTAACCGATCCTCATCTGCGTCAGAAAAATCCATGCGGTCCAAAACCGGCTCAAAGATCGCAATCAGGCCCGGATGGATTAGCAGCGTGGCCAGCACAACCTGCTCCAACAACCGCTCATCATTCGCCCCCAGCGCCAAAGCCGAGGTTTTGGTCGTCGCCACAGGGGGCAATGCCGGCGCCCAAGGCATCCCTTTGCCGCGCTGGCCCGGCACCCATTCCTTGCGGGGCGCGGCTTTGCGCTGGCCAAACAGCTCCCACCGCAGGCGTTTGATTTCCTCGCCATAATGCCCCCGAATGGACCCGTCCTTGATCCGCATCAGCGCCGTGCGCAGAGTTTTATCCAGTCCCGCTTTGCGTTCGGGGCTGTCAAAGCTGCGCCCTTCGGTTTCGCGCTGCCACAAAAGGTTGACCATAGGTTGGGCCGCATCCAGCACCGCCTGCATCGCCCCCACCCCTTGTGCTTTCAGCAAATCATCAGGGTCCAACCCCGCAGGCAGCACGGCAAAGCGCAACCCCTGCCCCGCCTCCAGCAGCGGCAAGGCCAGATCAATCACCCGCAACGCCGCCCGCACCCCTGCCGTATCGCCATCAAGTGCGATTACAGGCTCCGGGCTAACCCGCCACATCAGGCGCAGTTGGTCCTCAGTGACGGCAGTGCCCAATGGGGCCACAACCGCCTTAAACCCTGCCTCAGAAAGCGCGATCACGTCCATATAGCCTTCGGCCACAATCAGCGTTGCCCCTTTACCCGCCGCCTCACGCGCGGCCGCAAGGTTGAACAAATTGCGGCCCTTATCAAACAGCTCCGTCTCTGGCCCGTTCAAATATTTCGCCCGCGCATTCGGGTCGAGCGACCGCCCGCCAAGGCTAATCGCACGCCCCCGTGCATCGCGGATGGGAAAGATAATCCGCGCGCGAAACCGATCATAGGGCGCGTCATTATGGTCTGATACCGCGCAAACCCCGCTGGCGAGGATCAAGTCTGGCGCAAACCCTTTGGCCTGCATTGCCGCAAACACCGCCTGCCTGCCTTCGGGCGACCAGCCGATATCCCAGCGGTCTTGCGCATCGGCCTTCAGCCCCCGCCGATCAAGGTAATCGCGCGCCACTTTGCCCGCAGCGGTTTTCAGTTGCAGGCGGCAAAACTTGACCGTCTCTTCCATCACCTCGGCCAATTGGCTGCGGCGGTCGGCCTTTTGGGCGGCGGCCGGGTCACGCGCAGGCATCGGCATCCCAGCCTCGCGCGCCAACAACTCAACCGCTTCCATGAACCCAAGGTTTTCGGATTCCATGATAAAGCCAAGCGCGTCCCCTTTGGCGTGGCAGCCAAAGCAGTAATAAAACCCTTTGCGATCATCGACATGAAAGCTGGCAGATTTCTCCTGATGGAACGGGCAAGGCGCCCACATATCACCCTTGCCTTGGTTTGACTTACGCACATCCCAAACCACCTTGCGCCCAACAACTTGGGACAAGGAGACGCGCGTGCGCAGTTCGTCGATGAAACCGGGTGGCAGACTCATACCCTATATATCGGACGGGTGAGCGCGATAGGCAAGCGGCACGATTGCCGAACCCTACCCCAAAAGGCCACGCGTGATGCGGTGAAAGATCTGCGTGCCAATGGCGATCAGGTCATCGGGGAAATCATAATCGGGGTTATGCAAGGCGGGGTGGTCAAGGCCAGAGCCCAAAAAAACCATCGACCCTTTGGTGCCGGGCAAGGCGCTAAAACGGCCAAAATCCTCGGACGCGCGTTCGGGCAAATCGCCTTGATAATGCGCAATCCCCATCTGGTCCAACACGGTCGCAAAGGTTTGGGTCGCCTCCGCATCATTGGCACAGGCCGCAAAATCATCATGGTAACTGATGGTCAGGCGCAGTCCATACAGATCGGCTTGCGCGCGCACCAAGCGTTCCGCATCGGCGCGCAAAGCGGCCATTGGCGCGTCCAACATGGTGCGCAGCGTCACCCAAACCTCGCCATGCGCCGGGGCTACGCCGAAACTCGGCTCTCCCATCACCACATGAGTCACCGTGGCCAAGCGGTAGTCTGGCCCCAGCGGCCCGCCTTGCCCCAAAGCCCCCAAGGCCGGGATCAGATGCGCCAAGGCCAGCCCCGGTGAGGTGCCATGTTCAGGCTGGGCTGCGTGGCTGGTCTTGCCTTCCAGTTCAATTTTCATGCCCACGGATGCGCAATTCACTGGCCCTGTTGCCAGCCAGCATTCCCCCAACTTGCACCCCGGCATATTGTGCAAAGAAAACGCCCAATCCGGGTGCAGGCTGTCAAACTGCGGGTCCGCGATCACGGCGGCAGCGCCCGACCCATCCTCCTCGGCGGGTTGAAACATCAAAATCACACGGCCCTTTGCTGTCCGCTTGCGTGCCAACAGCCGTGCCAATCCCAGCAGAATGGTCGTATGCCCATCATGGCCGCACAGATGGCCCTTGCCCGGGATCGCGGACCGGTAAGGCGCATCCGATATCTCATGGATCGGCAAAGCGTCCAGCTCACAGCGAAACAGCACCGATGGGCCCGGCGCACCACTGTCAAACACTGCCGCCACGCCGTGCCCGCCAATCCCCGTGACCACGCGGTCTGGCCCGGCACCCAGTGCTGCCACCACACGCGCCGCCGTTTCAGCCTCCGCCCCAGACAGTTCGGGGTGGCGGTGCAAATCGCGGCGAAACGCCGTCAGCTCAACAATATCAGAATTGGTCAGCATGCCAGTCGCGCCGCGCACATCTTCATGGCAACCTCCAGCTCATGCCACGCGGTGCGGGCCATGGACCGAAACACCAACATTTCAAACCCATCCGCCACCTTGATCAAAATCACCGCCATATGCCCCAAGGATGACCGCGCGCAGGCACCCGGCACCATGCCCCGCAAATCCAACGGGACCAAGCGTGCCAACACATCCACAGCCCCGGCCCCTGTCAGCGACAAACAGGCCCAACCATCGCTTTGGTCGGTAAGGGCGGCAAAAGCCCCCCAATCGCCCGGCACCGCCCCGATTAAAAACGCCTGCCCGCGCCCGGTCCAAACCAACCGCGCCGCCCCATTGGCGCAAACGCTATTCGGCGCCGGAAACACCAAGGGTTTCAACGCCGCAGCCAATGCCTTGTCTTGCCCTGCAAACGGCGCGACAGACGTAACCCGCCCCAAATAATCCACCTCGGCCAAGGTCACACCCCCCCAAACCACAGGCTCTTGCCCCAAAAGCGGGGTCTTTGCGATCAAATCAGCCACGAAGCTTTACCCCTTCCGCGTCATGAAACACCGGGTCGCAAACGTTGCACAGCACATCAATGCCCCGCAGATGATCGACCAACCGCACGGCCTCTCCATGCCGCGCCCGCCCATCGCGCAAAAACCCAAGGCCCAGATAGCCGCCAAGCGTTGGGGAATAGCCCACGCTGGTCACATAGCCAAGGTCGTTGACCCGCGTCACCTCATCACCGGGGTTGAATAAATGCGCCCCTGCCGAAATTGCCACCTCGGTCAACGGGCGCAAGCCGACCAACTGGTCGCGCTCGGCCCCAATCATACCGGGCCGGGCCGCTGCCCCTTTGCCTATGCAGTCTTTCTTGGCCGACACCATCTTTTCCATGCCAATATCAAAGGCCGTCGTGCGCCCATGAATTTCCGCATGGGTGATAAAGCCTTTTTCAATCCGCAGCACGTTCAGCGATTCCATGCCATACGGCCCACCGCCCAAGGTTTCCGCCCGCGCCAGCAAATCCCGAAACAGCGCCTCGCCAAATCGCGCAGGCACAGCCACCTCATAGCCTTGCTCACCAGAGAATGAGATGCGAAATACACGGCCCGAAACCTGCCCGATCTGCACAGCCGCACAGCCCATAAACGGCAAATCCACCTGCAAAATTGTGTCCAGCAGCGCCTTGGCCTGTGGCCCGGCCACCGCAAACTGCGCCCAGTTTTCTGTGACCGAAATGAACCGCACATCCCAAGCAGCACAGTAAGCCTGCGCCACAAACTCCAGATGACGCATCACAAGGCCTGCCGCCGCTGTGGTCGTGGTCATCAGATAGTGATTTTCGCCCAGCCGCGCCGTGGTGCCATCATCCAACACATGCCCATCGGCCCGCAGCATCAACCCATAGCGCACGCGCCCCACAGGCAAGGTTGAAAACACATTCGTATAAACCAAATCCAAAAACCGCGCGGCATCACGGCCCTGAATATCAATCTTGCCAAGGGTAGAGACATCGCAAACCCCAACCGCACTGCGCACCATCACCACCTCGCGGTCGCACGCTTCGCGCCACGTTGCCTCACCGGGGCGGGGGAAATAGCTGGGCCGATACCACAACCCGGCCTCAATCATCGGCGCGCGCCGTTCCACACTGGCAGAATGTGAGGTCATAAACCGCTGCGGCGCAAACCCCATCCCACGGCCACCCGCCCCCATCGCCGCAATCGACACCGGGCTGAATGGCGGGCGAAAGGTCGTCGTCCCCGTCTCCGGTATCCCGCGCCCTGTCGCATCAGCCAACACCGCCAATGCCCCAACGTTAGAGTTTTTGCCCTGATCCGGCGCCATCCCTTGGGTGGTATACCGTTTCATATGCTCGACAGATGCGAAATTTTCCTGTGCCGCCAGCCGCACATCCTTGGTCGTCACATCATTGGCAAAATCCAACCACGCCCGCCGCTTACCCTTCACCTCCCACAAGGGAAAAATGTCATAAGCCCTATCCTCAGCGACAGGCACCGCAATCGGCACCACTTTGCGCCCCAAAACGCCCAGCGCACTTGCCGCCACCGCAGCCCCGCTGGTCAAACAGCCAAGGGTGGAAAACACTCCTGCCGCAGCACCAGCCACATGCATCCCCGGCACAGCGCCCGCGCGCGGCACAAAGGCCGCCAATCCGGCATCCCAGTCGGGCCGCCCGTTCATATGACAGGTCAAATGCACCAGCGGGTTCCACCCCCCCGACACACCCAAACAATCCGTCTCAATCTGAAACTCGGCACCCCGGTGGCGCACGGTAATGCTGGTCAAGCCATGCCGCCCTTTGGTGCCAACCACCTCAGCCCCGGCATAAACCACACACTCCTCAGCCATCGGCGCATCTGCCCGCGCATCAATAATCGCCACCACCTCAACGCCTGCCGCCATCAGGTCACGCGCAGTTTGGCGCGCATCGTCATTATTGGCAAATATCGTGACCAGCTTGCCCGGCACCACGCCAAACCGATTCAGATAGGTCCGCAGGCTTGATGCCGTCATAATCCCCGGTCGGTCATTATCGGCAAAGGCAATCATGCGCTCTTGCGCGCCTGCGGCCAACACGGCCTGCCCTGCCACAATCCGCCAAAAACACTCACGCGGCACATCGGCACGCGCAGGCCTGTGCAGCCCAACCCGCTCCAACGCCCCATAGGTGCCGCCGTCATAGACCCCGGTGACAGATGTCCGCGTCATCAACCGCACATTTGGCGCAGCTTCCAACTCGCCCAAAACATCCTCAACCCACTCCGCCGCTGGCTTGCCGTCAATCTCGACGCTGTCCGACAACAAGCGCCCCCCCATCTGGGGCGCCTCATCAGCCAAAATTACGTCCGCCCCGGCCCTAGCTGCTTGCAAGGCCGCAGCCAACCCGGCAGGCCCCGCCCCAATCACCAGCACATCACAAAAGGCAAAAGCCTTCTCATAATCGGCCTCATCATGGCGTCCCGACAAACTGCCCAAACCTGCCGCCTTGCGGATCAATGGCTCATAAATACGCTCCCAAAAGCTGCGCGGCCACATGAAGGTCTTGTAGTAAAAACCGGCGCTTAGAAACGGAGACACCACATCATTGATCGACATCAGATCATATTTCAGGCTGGGCCAACGATTCTGGCTCTTCGCCTCCAACCCGTCATAAATCTCTTGCACCGTTGCGCGCACGTTCGGCGTCTGCTGGCGCTCTTCGATAATCTCAACCAGCGCATTCGGCTCCTCAGATCCCGCCGTCAAAACCCCGCGCGGCCGGTGATATTTAAAACTCCGCCCCACCAACCGCACGCCATTGGCCAAAAGCGCCGAGGCCAAAGTATCCCCCCGAAACCCGCTATACGCCTGCCCATCAAACAAAAACCGAACCGGCGCCGCGCGGTCAATGGTACCCTTACCCTCAACCCTCATGCTGCACCGCCTTTCGATTTCATCTTGGCCAAAATACCTGATCCCGCACCTTCAACCAGCGCGGCACCAAACACCTCATGCGTCACCGTATCACGCGTCACCACCAGCCACGCCGCACAGCCCATTTCATGATACCAAAGGTCGCGCACCCGCCCTGCCGGATTGTTGCGTAAGTGCAAATGGGCGTCGATCGCATCAAAGTCCTCAGCCGCAGGAAGCGTCAGATAATCTTCTGATCCGTAATAATAAAACTCGCGCCGATCGCGGGGGCCACACAAGGGGCAGGTGATACGCATGATGTTCTCTCAGTGCTAATTCCGTACAAATTCAGTGCAAATTATGCTGTGATCCGGTGCCTTCTTCATCCAAAAGATGCCCGGTCTTAAAACGGTCCAAACGGAACTTTCTGGCGTTTTCATGCCCTTGCCCCGTCGCCATCAAATGCGCCATGCACCAGCCCGATGCTGGCACCGCTTTGAACCCGCCATAGTTCCAACCCGCATCGACAAACAAACCCTCCACAGGCGTCTTGTCGATAATCGGGCTGCCATCCGGCGTCATATCCATGATCCCACCCCAAGACCGCAGCACACGCGCGCGCCCTATCATCGGCATCAAGGTCATCCCTGCCTCCATCACATGCTCAACCATCGGCAGGTTGCCCCGGCTGGCATAAGACGCGTAAAAATCAATATCACCGCCAAAGACCAAACCGCCCTTATCCGACTGGCTGATATAAAAATGCCCCATGCCAAAGCTGACAACATGGTCGATCACTGGCTTTAACCCTTCGGTGACAAAGGCCTGCAAAACATGGCTTTCAATCGGCAATCGCATCCCCGCCATCGCCGCGACTTGCCCCGACCGGCCCGCCACCACCATGCCGACCTTGCGCGCCTTGATCGCCCCGCGCGTGGTCTGCACCCCAACAACCCGACCGCCCTCAATATCAATTCCGGTAACTTCGCAGTTCTGGATCAAATCCACCCCGCGCATGTCCGCCCCCCGCGCATAGCCCCAGGCCACCGCATCATGGCGCGCCGTCCCACCGCGCGGATGCAGCAACCCGCCATAAATCGGAAAGCGCGTCTGCTCAAAATCCAAATAGGGCAAATGCTCTCGCACACCCTCGCGGTCCAGCAAAATCGCATCATCGCCTTGGTTTTTCATCGCATTGCCGCGCCGCACAAAGGCATCGCGCTGCCCGTCGCTGTGAAACAGGTTAATCAACCCGCGCTGTGAATGCATGACGTTGTAGTTCAGGTCGCTTTCCATCCCTTCCCACAGCTTCAGGGATTGGCTGTAAAACTCTGAATTGCCCGGCAAAAAATAGTTCGCACGCACAATCGTCGTGTTTCGCCCAATATTACCCGACCCGATATGACCCTTTTCCAACACCGCAATATTGGTCAGCCCGTGGTTTTTCGCGAGGTAATAGGCCGTGGCCAGCCCATGCCCACCACCGCCAATAATAATCGCATCATACTCGGCCTTGGGCGCAGGGTCGCGCCACATCGGCTTCCACCCTTTGTTGCCAAACAATCCTTCGGTCAGCACCTTCAGCCCAGAATAACGCATGCATCGCACCCCTTGGTATTGTCCAAACATGACCCGCCTTTCGCCCCAAAGACAAGCGCGTCTGCGACAGTTTATTGTCGCAAGCGGCACGCAGGCTGGCGCTCCATCCCCCCAATCACGCAGCCTTGCCACGATTGTGATGAAACTTTTGCCCCCGTTTTGCCGTATACTCATCAGCAACAAGGAGAACATCATGCTGTCACGCCGTCTTTTTCTAACCACGACCTTCGCCGCCTCGGCTGCGACCGCCTTGCCCACATGGGCCGCCGGTTTTGAAATCACCCGCAGCAGCGCTGAATGGAAAAAGCTGCTGACGCCCGCCCAATTCGCCGTGCTGCGAGATGAGGCGACCGAAAAGCCGTTTTCCAACAGCCTGAAAGGCGAAACATCACCATTGCTCAACGAATCCCGCACAGGCACCTATGATTGCGCCGGTTGCGCGCTGCCCGCCTACAGTTCCGCCACGAAATACGACAGCGGTACGGGCTGGCCCAGCTTTTACGATGCCCTGCCAAACGCCATCGGCACCAAGGAAGACAACACCCTGTTTTCCAGACGCACCGAGGTGCATTGTCGTCGCTGCGGTGGCCACTTTGGCCATGTATTCAGTGATGGGCCACAGCCTACGGGCAAGCGCCATTGCTTGAACGGCCTTGCGCTGACCTTCACGCCTGCTTGATATAATCCAACCAAATCCATGCAAAAGGGGCCGGAAAACCCGGCCCCTTTTGTTATTTTCGAACCTTGTGTAACCCTACAAGCCTTTCGACTGATAGGTGGACGCTACCCGACCAATCGACACGATATAGGCCGCAACGCGCAGATCCTCAACATCGCCGCGCCCATGCCACACCTCGCGCATCGCCTGATAAGCCGTGCGCATCGTATCATCTAGGCCCGACCGCACCAGCTCCAACTCGCCCGCGCCGCGCAGGTACTTTTCCTTAAAGTTCGGTGACATGGTCCAGCCCAAACCTTTATCGCCCGACAGCCGCTCCAACTCATTCACCAACAGCAGGTGCCGCGCTTCCTCTGCGCGTCGCTCCATCCGGCCAAAGCGGATATGCGACAGGTTCTTTACCCATTCGAAATAAGACACCGTCACACCACCCGCATTGGCAAACATATCCGGGATAATCACGATCCCCCGTTTGCGCAAAATCTCATCCGCACCAAAGGTCACCGGGCCATTCGCCGCCTCGATAATCAGTTTGGCCTGAATGCGCTCGGCGTTGTTCAGGTTAATCACCCCTTCAAGGGCTGCCGGGATCAGAATGTCGCATTCCTTTTCCAACACCACCGCCCCATCGGCGACAAACGTGCCTTGCGGATAGCCCTTGATCGACCCGTGCTTGGCGATCCACTGGCGCAGATCCTCAATGTTGATGCCATCATCATTCACAATGGCGCCATCCCATTCGATCACTGCGGTAACGATCGACCCATCTTCCTCAGTCAAAAACTTGGCGGCGTGATAGCCCACGTTGCCAAGGCCTTGCACGATGACCTTTTTGCCGTCCAGATCGCCCGACATCCCGGCCAACTTGCGCTCTTCATCATAGCGGAAAAACTCTTGCAGCGCGTATTGCACGCCACGCCCCGTTGCCTCAACCCGGCCTTGAATACCGCCGGCATGTGGGGGTTTGCCCGTGACACAGGCCTTGGCGTTAATATCTGACGTATTCATCCGCGCATATTGGTCGGCAATCCACGCCATTTCCCGCTCGCCCGTGCCCATATCGGGGGCCGGTACGTTTTGCGCCGGGTGGATCAGGTCACGCTTGATCAACTCATAAGCAAAGCGCCGGGTAATCGCCTCCAGCTCATTCGGCTCCCACGCGCGCGGGTCAATACACAAGCCGCCCTTGGACCCGCCAAACGGCGTTTCCACCAAGGCGCATTTATAGGTCATCAGCGCCGCCAGCGCCTCAACCTCATTCTGGTTCACCGACAAAGCATAGCGGATACCGCCTTTGACCGGCTCCATATGTTCGGAATGAACCGATCGATAGCCGGTAAATGTTTCGATCTTGCCGCGCAACCGCACGCCAAAGCGCACGGTATAGGTGGAGTTACAGACCTTGATCTTTTGCTGCAGACCGGGGCCCAGATCCATCAGCGACGTTGCGCGGTCAAACATAAGGTCAACGGAGTCGCGAAAGGTCGGCTCACCAGTAATCTGCATCAAATTCTCCCTGTTGCCCGCCATTTGGTTGGGGGCTTGTAAGGGCCACGCTAGACGAATTCGCCCAAAATTTCATCCCAAAAAAAAGACTTTCCAGAGAAAAGGCAATTCGCCCCAGGCCCGCCCAGAAGGAAATTTTAAAGCTCCAAAACACGGCCCGAATCAGGCCAAACAGACAATTTACCTGATTCGCACCCCCCAAAATCTTACGATTCTGTTAACCAGCGCCGCACTTCCACATATACCGCGCGTGCCAAAGCCGCCTCTTTGTTCGCACAGCAGCGACAATAGCGTTCCAGCAGCCCTTCAGTTTCCAGACTTGCCCAATAATCCCCAAATCTTATCAAAAACGCCACATTTTTACCCCACATCGCAGGCCAAGTAGGGGTCTGGGAATAGGTGTGTCGTGTCCGGACCTCACCTTTTTGGCGATCTGATCGTCAGCAATTCGTCCGGGTACATGTGAACGAGGAAACCAAGATGATGAACGGGGCGATACAACACTCTGCGCAAAAACGCTCTTCGGATCGCCTCGGCGACCGGCTCAAAAGGCACCGTTTGGCGCAAAACCCGTTCGCCAAATCCGAAGACGGATCTTTGCTTATCCTTAGTTGTCGCGTCCCGGATGATTGCGCGGTGATTTGACGAAGAGATGTGGGTGTGTTTTGTGCCAGTCTTTCATCGCCTGCATTGGCGTTCGGCTCCCCAAGGCTGATTGCGGCAACTGCGTG
>Ga0209390_10007270_pt1 | contig 14274 bp, 17 predicted proteins | sample BON01_FD_187212 | JGI IMG/M metagenome (GOLD analysis project Ga0209390, IMG submission 187212) | Freshwater microbial communities from Lake Bonney liftoff mats and glacier meltwater in Antarctica - BON-01 (SPAdes) (version 2) | ecosystem: Environmental > Aquatic > Freshwater > Ice > Glacier... | reverse complement strand
AGCCTTTGTCTATGGTTTTTTAGGCGGATTGGTATCTATAGTTGCCTGACTTTATTTTGATCTTCCCGGCTTTTTTTAGTGTTTGCCGATAATCAATATTTCTGTATTTAGTGATGCGGAATGTGAGTAATAACTACCTGTTAATTAATATTGTTTAAAAAAATGGGGTTGAAATCAGCGTGCATATGGCGCATGGTTAAATATATTCAAACATACGCTTATCTACGAGATGCTAATTCAGGACTGCTATGCCGGCGTATGGTTTGTTCTCGATCTTGCTGAGCCTCTGTCTTTTCGGAGCATGCATCATCACTGCTCATCGAACGACGTGGATTATTTTTCTTAAAAAAAGAAGCTTCCCCATCACCTGACAAGATTCTTTTTTGAATGCTTTCGTCTTGCGAGACCAGACGCTTCGCAGGAGAAGGTGCTTGTTTTTTTTGTGAATCTACAGCGTTTACTTCTTCTTTTTCCGATGTATCAATATTCTGCATGAACTCCAGGCGGGTATTCAAATGGCACGTCTTAATGCTTCGTTGCTCACTTTCACGCGCTCTTGCTTCCGCCGCTTTAACTTGCTGTCTCATACGATTTGCGAACATAACTGACGCTCCTTGTTTGCTCAATAAAACCAAATTTAGTGTGATAGATACGGTGTAGAGCAAAGCCCAGTATCAAGACCAACCTTAGCAAAAGCAACACGCACATCAGCAACGTTATAGCCATAATCTTTTGTTGCCGCCGTCACGCCGCATGCAGCTTCTGTAAGCGTGCTCATACTTGGATTCCAATAATTCATATTCGCCTTGATCATCACATTAAAGGCTTTACGAACATCCCAGCCTTTCGATGTTGCAATAAGATAAAAGGCTTTATTAAAAATACCTGCACCCGCGTGCACTTCGGACGCATCAAAATCACGCATATGATCAATAGACGCGCCATCTTTTGTAGGATTATCTAAATAACGCATCGCACCTTCATTTTTTTTGATATCTCGCCCAATATCCCATGTACTTATTCCCGTCGCATAATATTGTATAGCGACCGCGGCCGCATCAGAAAAGGCCTCATGCAAAGCTCCCATCTGAGGCTCAGAATAATCGATACCCGAATGCTGCGAGGTAAAACCGTGGCTTACTTCATGTGCGGTCACACCTAATGACGTCAAAGGATAAAACATCGAACCGCCATCACCAAAAGTCATTTGCTGGCCATCCCAAAAAGCGTTATCAAAATTTCGTCCATAATGAACACGCATATTTAACCGCATCGGTGTTTTACCGTCTTCTTCCACTAAAGCAGGTATACCGTACCAATCACGATAAAAACCAATCACCGTATTAGCGCCATAAAAAGCATCTAGACTAGGTGAATATCCCCCGTTCACTTCATCTCCCTTCCAACGGGTTCCATGATAATCGTTGCTTAACCAATAAACAGGGTTGGCTTGATCGCCTTTGGAGCAAGTCGAAGGGTTCAAACCGCCATAGGACATATCATGTATGGTGACTTCATCATTGACCAACAAGCAATAATTAAGTTGGTAGTTCATACCGCCCTGCTGCCCCTGTTGTTGATAGAGCTGAGCTTTGACGGCGGGTAAATGCCCTTCAGCACCATCATAAATAACTTCGCCTGTTTTATCATTACCACCAATACCACCTGCTAATACTTCGGGTATGTCCATGGGATTTTCTGATAAGACACCATCCCAATGACGATACACATGTAATGATTCCGCATCCATAATTGTCGTAGGTCGATGCGCTCCCGTTTCACCATCATCATAATAAAAGCTGATTAAAAATGCGTAATGCGCTTGTTGCGACTTATCAACATAAACAATTGTTTTTAATAACTCTTGTGTATAGCTTAAATTAACTAACCCTAATTTTTTTTCAAATATGAGTTTAGCCTGCTGAATCGCCTTTTTTTTTTTTAATTCAGATGAACTATACGTGGGCCGTGTTCCTAAATCTTGCCCTAAGCCTTCATAGATCACACCAGTCATTGATGTATGTTGGTTTAAATGAGCATACAACCCCAATTTTTGATTGGCCTTAGGGATATGAGCAATTGCGGTGGCATTCCAAACAGGTACGCCTGCATACATTTGCTGTAAACGTACATGGCTTGTTTGATTAAAATCAACGTCTGTTCTTGTTTGACGTAACTCTGTTGAATTTAATACAGCCGTGGGCGTTGCTATAACGTAAGGCTTGATGTAGTTGCCTGATTGATGGCTTAAATCGATTCGAGTGGCTGCTGAGGCCGCGTGGGTTAACAAAGCACTCGCGAGTACCATGACAAGCTTTTTATTCATATTTTTTATACACCAAAATAAGATTCAATTAGGATTAAGATTAAATTATTGGGCTAAATTTTAACGCGATGGTCGAATAAAATCAATGGGGGCTTATACAAGCCGCTCTGCAAGCTTGGTTAAACGATGCGCTTCTTTGTTATTATGCACGGCCATGCCAATTGCTTTTTTCTGGCCTATAAGAACCACACGTGACTTGCCTCGCGTGATACCTGTGTACAATAAATTGCGGGCAAGCAATGCAAAATGCTGTGTTGCAAGCGGCATCACCACGACCGGAAACTCGGAGCCTTGAGCTTTATGAATACTGATAGCATACGCCAAATTAATTTCATCCAGCTCATTCACGCCATACGTTTTAATTTGATAATCAAATTTTATTTTGACTTCGCCTTCCTCTAAATCAATGCTTTCAATCACACCGATATCACCATTAAACACATCTTTATCGTAATTATTGGTCATTTGAATGACTTTGTCGCCCGGCGCATAAATCGACCCAAAACGTTCAATTTTAGGTTCCGAACGACCGTTCAAGCGCGCTTGCAATGCAGCGTTCAAACTTCGGCTACCTAGCCCACCGCGGTTCATCGGCGTTAAAATTTGAATATCCCGAATCGGATCATAACCGTAGCGTTTGGGCAGGCGATTAATCACGACCTCAAGCAATTTTTCATGTATTTCTTCCGGTGTATCAGCGTACAACGTAAAAAAATCGCTTTGCGGCGAATCATGAGGTATCGGCATTTTACCTTGATTCACACGATGCGCGTTCACAATAATATTTGAGTGCGCGGCCTGACGAAAAATTTCGGTTAAACGTACCGTTGTAATCACGTTTGAGGCGATGAGATCCGCTAAAACAGCACCCGATCCAACCGATGGGAGCTGGTCTATATCCCCCACAAAAATAACAGCCGCATCTAGCGGGATGGCTTTTAATAAATGATTTAATAAAACAACATCAATCATGGAGGCTTCATCAATAATTAATACATCTAAATCTAATAAATTATTTTGGTTATGCTTAAACCCATAGGTTTTCATATCAAATTCGAGCAAGCGATGAATCGTTTTTGCTTCCAATTGCGTGGTTTCTGTCAAGCGTTTTGCCGCTCGCCCCGTGGGAGCACATAAGCTGATGCGCAGCGCTTTCTCTTCAATAATACCCAGTAAATTTTTTACAATCGTTGTTTTACCAACACCTGGGCCACCGGTCATAATAGAAATTTTTGATTTTAAAATTTGCTCGACCGCTTCATGCTGCGAATCGGATAACTCCAGACCTGTTTTTTTCTCAATCATCGGAATAGCTTTCGCAACATCAATCTCACCCCACGGTAGATGTGAGGTATTTAAGCGCTTGAGCTGTTCCGCGGCGCGTGTTTCTGCCGTATAGAGCGAAATAGGGTAAATACAAGGCACATCATGAATGATATCAGCGACGAGTTGATTTTCGAGAATCTCTTGTTCAATACCTGCTTGGATAATCTCTTTTGGAATTTCAAGTAATTTATGGGTAGCCTCAAGCAATTTAGATAATTCTGCCGCACAATTCCCTTTATCACAAAGCTCTTGTAACACATGCGATGCCCCGGCTTGTGCACGCATCAGTGAGTCTTTTGCTATACCTAATTTTTCGGCTAATTGATCCGCTGTTTTAAAACCAATGCCTCGAATATCACGTGCCAAACGATATGGATTTTCCTCGACCATTTCAACAGATTTATCACCGTAGGTTTTATAGATGCGTACCGCTCGTGCCGTACCCACGCCGTGGCCATGTAAAAACACCATAATGCTGCGAATGGCTTTTTGCTCAGTCCAGGCAGACAGCACGCGCTCTTGACGTTTGGGACCAATACCTTCTAAATCAAGCAAGCGATGAGGACTTTGCTCAATCACATCAAACACCGCTTCGCCAAATGCCGCGACAAGCTTTTTAGCAAAATGAGGGCCAATGCCTTTGACCATGCCTGAACCTAAGTATTTTTGAATACCTTCAAGTGTGGTCGGCTGAATGGTTTTAAGATGTTCGGCTTTAAATTGCATGCCATGGGTTCGATCATTCACCCAGACACCTTGGCACTCGATATATTCGCCCGCCGTAATCGACGGCGCGTTTCCTATAACGGTCACCACATCACGATGCCCACGTACCTGGGTACGTAAAACACAAAAGCCTGTGGCTTCGCTATGAAACGTCACGCGCTCAACCGAACCTTGAACATGCTCCAAACGTTGTGCAGTCTTCATCAGGGTCACACCGGATTGTCACTATCTAAAAACGTATGCTCCAAGCCAAACTGCTCGGCTAGATGCTTACCTAACGCATGAATTCCATCACGTTCCGTGGCATGATGCCCGCACGCGAAATAATGCACGCCAAGTTCTTTCGCTTGATAATACGTACGTTCTGAAATTTCACCACTGATGTAGGCGTCTACGCCCAGAGCCGCCGCATCTTCAATATAATCTTGTGCTGCACCCGAACAAAAAGCTATTTTTTTAATTATTTTATTGGGTTCTGATGCGGGTATGCACTGCGGCGTCCGACCAAATACCGTAGCTAGTTGATGCGTCAACGCTTGCACATCCAAAGGCTTTGCAAATTCACCGCTCCATAATAAATCAGGTATTTTTCCAGCAGCATGGTGTTTAACGTGCTTTAATTCTAATTTTTTAGCGATGCATGCATTGTTACCCAGCGTTTTATGACAATCAATCGGTAAATGATAAGCCAATAGATTTATATTATGTTTTAGCAACGCTGCTATACGCGTACGCTTCATGCCACGCAGTGTGGGATCCTCGCCTTTCCAAAAATAACCATGATGCACAAGTAAAGCATCCGCTTGATAGGTACAAGCGGCTTGAATCACATCGTGTGATGCGGTCACCGCTGTGCAAATACGAGCAATGCTTGGTTTACCTTCAATTTGAAGCCCATTGGGGGCATAATCTTGAAACGCATCTACCTGGAGGTAGTTTTTTAAATAAGCTTCAAGCTCGATGCGCTTAATCATGATTTATCACTCAGAACAGCGTTTGATATCAGCACCCAGCATTGAGAATTTTTCTTCAATACGTTCATAGCCTCTATCTACATGATAAATACGCTCAACCCATGTTTCGCCTTTGGCAGCCAGTCCTGCAAGAATCAAGCTGGCTGATGCACGAAGATCGGTCGCCATCACCGGCGCGCCGGTTAAATACTCAACACCTTGAATCATGGCTGCATTACCGTTTAAGCGAATCTTAGCGCCCATACGTTGTAACTCTTGCACATGCATAAAACGATTTTCAAAAATATTTTCAATCACAGAAGAAGAACCTTGGGCTACGGTATTTAAAGCCATAAATTGCGCTTGCATATCGGTTGGAAAACCAGGGTAAGGCGCTGTTGAAATATCCACTGCTTCCGGACGTTCGCCATACATATCAAGCGTCACCCAATCGTTTCCTAGGGTAATTGCTGCACCGGCTTCTTCAAATTTACAAAGCATGGATAATAAATTATCCGGTCGCACACGTTTTACCGTCACTTTGCCGCGTGTCATGGCTGCCGCAGCTAAATACGTACCCGCTTCAATTCTATCGGGCAATACGGTGTAGCTGCCCCCTGTCAAATTAGTCACACCTTCGATTTCGATGGTATGGGTTCCTGCACCATGAATCTTAGCGCCCATAGTGATCAAGAAATTTGCTAAATCAACCACTTCCGGTTCACGCGCTGCATTTTTAAGAACCGTTTTTCCTTCCGCGAGTGTGGCCGCCATCATAATATTTTCTGTTCCGGTCACGGTCACGGTATCAAATACAATGGTTTTACCTTGCAAACGCCCTTTTTTACATCGCGCTTTCACATAACCATTAATCACTTCGATATCAGCACCCATCGCTTTTAAAGCTTTTAAGTGCAAATCAATCGGGCGTGTTCCTATAGCGCAACCGCCAGGCAACGATACATCGACCCGTCCAAAACGTGCAAGAAGCGGTCCCAAAACTAAAATAGAAGCACGCATGGTTTTAACCAAATCATACGGCGCGACTAATTCATCACCGATGGTATTCGCATCAACCGAGACCTGCATTTTTTCATCAACAACTAAATTTGCACCCAATTGACCGAGTAATTCCATCATGGTCGTGACATCGTTGAGATGCGGAACATTGGCAATGGTCACCGGCTCCGTCGCCAGCAATGTTGCCGCAATAATAGGCAAGGCTGCATTTTTTGCCCCAGATATAACCACCTCACCGAACAACGGTTTTCCACCATTAATCACTAATTTATCCACGATTTTTCTCCCATTCGGCTTCGGTCCATGTTTTCATCGTCAACGCATGCAATTGTCCAGAGGTAATATACGCTTGAAGCTGCGCATACACCCATTGCTGTCGTGCCAAGCGTTTCATACCTTCAAACTCATTCGAAATAATTATCAGTTGATAATGATAGCCATCACCTGAAACCTCGACGTGTATCACACCAGGAATCTTTATTAAACATTGTTCAAGTTCGCTATTACTTACGGTCACTCAATTTTCTCCAATAATAAGTTATCTACGTCACAAAATGTCGCTAAATCCAAAATCGCCTGAGACATGCCTTGGATACGTAAGGTCACGCTTTGCTCTTGACACAATCGATGTGCCTGAATGAGTAACGCAAGGCCTGCGCTATCACAATGCGTGACATGCTCCATGTTCAACACAAGCGTTGAGGTAGCCTGTTGCTTTAAATGTGCCGAGAAACGCGTCAAATCTGACGAAACGGTATCAAACGTTAAAACGTTTGATGGCACAAACACACACGTATCACTCATCATGCGGCCTGACGTTCAGTGTTGTTTTGCTTATTCAGCTGCATAATTAATGCATCCATATCCGTCATTTTTAATATTTGCCCAAACTGCGTTCTAAAACTCTGCAATAAACTCACACCTTCAACACTCAAATCATACACTTTCCACGTGCCGTTTTTTAACACCAAGCTATAACTCAAAGGAATTTTCTGCCCATTGGGCCGAATAATAACACTATTGACGCGCGTAAACCGGCCACTGGGCGCCGCACGCTCAGGTAAAAACATAATTTTTTCATTCGAGTACTCAGCCAGTGGCGCCGCATACGTTCGAACCACTAAACTTGAGAACGCTTGCGTAAATCTGCCCCGCTCATCGGGTGTTGCGCGCGTCCACGCATTGCGGCCTAAAACCGAGCGCGCCATACCTTGAACATCAATGTGAGGCAATAAATGCTCACGCACCGTGCGTTGCACAAATTGTGGGTTCTTTTTAAGCTGACCTTTGTTTTTATCAAGCGTATCAATAATTTGATCGGCTGTTTTTTCTAACATAGGCACCGGAGATGTAGCCGCCCACGTGAGTGAGCTTAAGACCACAAGGCAACACCCCAAAAAAGTTTTATATATACGCATACTGACCCCCTTTAATCTCAAATTTTACAATTAGGTTGATTGCTTTGCACTAAACAATAATTGACCAATAATATTCTCAAGAATCACCGCTTCTTGCGTACGTTCGATAACATCCCCCGAGCGTAAAAACGGATGATCCGGCACGCTTTCAAAACCAGGAACCAAACTTATATAATTTGACCCCAGCAAGCCTTCGGTTAAAATACGAGCTGAGGCATCATCAAAAGGAATCTGTTGATCTTGGCGCAATTGCATTTTAACTTTGGCATTGAGCTGCCCCGGCTGCAAAGTAATGCCAGTAACTTCACCGACTTTAACGCCGGCGACTGTGACGGGAGCACGTACTTTAAGCCCGCCAATATCCGAAAAGTTCGCAGTCACTTCATAGCTTTTTGCGTGGGTTAATTCTTGCACGCCGCTGACTTTAAAAACCATCACGAGCAAAGCTAAAAAACCCAGCAGCATAAACATGCCTACGCTTAAATCTAGTCGATAGTTTTTATTCATTTACCAACCTCCAATCATAAGTGCCGTCAACAAAAAATCAAAACCTAAAATCAGGAGAGACGCATGCACCACAGAACGCGTGGTTGCTTGGCTAATCCCTGCCGCTGTAGGTGTACTCGTGAAGCCTTGATAGACTGCCACCCAACTCACTAAAAAAGCAAACACCACACTTTTGATGATGCCGCTTAATACATCAAGCCTAAAATCAACGGCTGATTGCATGTTCGACCAAAAACTACCGGCGTCCACGCCAAAGCGCTCAACGCCGACAAGGTACCCACCATACACAGCTACAGCCGAAAAAATAAGTGATAATATAGGTAAAGCAATCAAACCCGCTAAAAAACGTGGATAAACAATCCGTGCAAGTGGATCAACGCCCATCATGTCCATGCTGGTGAGTTGTTCCGTTGCTTTCATCAAGCCAATTTCTGCTGTTAATGCCGAACCTGCACGTCCTGCAAATAACAGCGCACTCACAACGGGACCTAATTCACGCGCAATGCTCAATGCAAGTAACTGCCCAAGCTGACTCGAGGCCCCAAATTTCTCCAAGGTATGGTGACCTTGTAGACCCACAACCATGCCTATAAACAGCCCAGAAACAACAATCACAATCCCCGACAAAACACCCACAGAATATAATTGTTGCCAAACGCTGGGGCCTGTTTTTTTAAAATGGGGTCTGCGCCACAAGAGTCGACACAAAAATACGCCAGCCTGTCCCAAGCGCTGCACCGATGTACGCCCCACCGCGCCTGTTTGCGCAATTCTATTAAGCATCAAGTAATTCCTCCGCATACGGTCGCGCTGGATAATGAAACGGTACCGCACCATCCGCTTCACCACGCATAAATTGCCGAACATCCGGTTTCGTAGACTTGAGTAAGGCCGCAGGTGTGCCCTCACCAATCACACGACCTTCTGACAGAAGATAAACATAATCTGCAATTCCACAGGTTTCAGTAACATCATGAGAGACAATCATGGTCGTTGTCTGCAGTAACTCATTCAGGCGCTTAATCAAACGCACTAATACCCCCATCGAAATAGGATCTTGCCCCGTAAACGGTTCATCATACATCATCAGTTCAGGATCTAGCGCCATGGCACGTGCAAAAGCTGCACGTCGCGACATCCCACCGGATAATTGTGAAGGCATAAGATGCGCTGCACCGCGCAGCCCCACCGCTTCAAGCTTCATTAAGACCACATCACGTAACATCAATTCACTTAGATTGGTATGCTCACGTAAGGGAAACGCCACGTTATCAAAAACAGAAAGATGCGTGAAGAGCGCGCCATTTTGAAATAACAGACCCATATTGCGTCGCGCGACCGACAATTTTTTGCTTGATAGCGCATGCACATCAGCACCATCAACGCATATTTTACCTGAATCTGGCGTCAAAACACCGCCAATCAATTGCAATAACGTTGTTTTACCTGAGCCACTTGGGCCCATGATCGCTGTAATTTTTCCACGTTGTACGCGAATATCAACTTGATCAAAAATCAATTTATTATGATGGGAAAATGTTAATTTTGAAATATCCACCCATGATTCGTGCATGCCGTATGACTCCTTGTCATGTTTGCTCAATTATATATCCCGGTATGCGCAGATTGCCAGCTTGATTACTTATTTAGAGATCTTATAAGTTATGATAGAATCAAAGTATAACTTTATCCAGTTTTCACGCCATGAACTTTTGCACCTCAGGCCTCACCGTTATAGAAACCGAAGCTGCTGCTATTTTTGCGCTCGCTCAAACCATTGATAAAAACTTTGAGCGCGCCTGCGAACTCATGTTTTCCTGTTCTGGGCGTGTCGTCGTCACCGGTATGGGGAAATCTGGCCATATCGGTAAAAAAATTGCAGCGACACTGGCCAGCACAGGCACCCCTGCTTTTTTTATGCACCCCGCTGAAGCAAACCATGGCGACTTAGGCATGGTGACATCAAACGACATCGTGCTTGCCTTATCCAACTCAGGTAACACACACGAAGTGCTTAACCTATTGCCCAGCTTAAAACGCTTAGGCACGCCCCTGATAACGCTCACAGGCAATCCAAACTCTACACTGGCCAAAACAGCCACCGTTAATTTAAATCTTGAAATATCAGCAGAAGCTTGCCCACTTGGACTCGCCCCCACCACAAGCACAACCATCGCGCTCGTGATGGGTGATGCCTTAGCTGTTGCATTACTTGAAGCACGAGGCTTTACGGCCGATGATTTTGCACACGCACACCCGGGTGGCGCGCTGGGTAAGAAATTACTACTGACCGTCGATGAGCTTTATCATTCCGGCGAAGCCTTGCCAAAAATCACCGAAACAACGCTGGTGCGTGATGCCCTCATCGAGTTAAGTGCTAAAAAACTTGGTATGGCTTGCGTGGTCAATAGCGAAGGTTGCTTGGTTGGCGTTTACACCGACGGTGATATTCGACGTACATTGACTAAATCTTACGATATTCATACCACCCTCATCAAAGACGTCATGACTCAAGGCTGTCAAACCATCTCCCAAGGCATGCTTGCCGCCGAAGCTTTAGCGCTCATGCAGCAACACAGCATTACTTCGCTCGTAATTACGGATTCAGAGCACAAGCCTACAGCGGTGTTACATATCCACGATCTTTTACGTGCGGGTATGATTTAAAGCTGTAAAATAAGATAGGTTATAAATTATGCCAAAAATCCTCACGTTGACCAGAGTAAGCCATACATGCCTCTAATTTATGAATGGATGAATGCGGCTAATTAAGCGATAATACATTCAATCCTATTTTAGAGAATTATGCATGAACTTATCAGACTCCCCTCAAATTATAGAAAAAACAAAAAAAATTCGTTGCTTGATTTGCGATGTTGACGGCGTACTCACCAACGGATTTTTATATATAGATATCAACGGTAACGAATCCAAAGCATTTCATGTGCTCGATGGCATGGGGCTCAAGTTGCTGATGTCTGCAGGTATCGAAGTCGCGATCATCACCACCACAAGCAACACGATCATTGACGAACGTATGAAGCAACTTGGTATTAAGCATTTTTACAAAGGCCAAACCAATAAGCAAAAAGCGTATGAAACACTCAAGGCAACGCTGAACTTACCTGATGAAGCCTTTGCTTACATCGGTGATGATTTACCTGACTTACCGATTATTCAACAAGTGGGCTTGGGTGTTGCTGTGGGAAGTGCTGTAAGTCAAGTTAAACATGCAGCTGACTTAGTCACTACAAAAGACGGTGGTTTTGGTGGTGTACGTGAATTATGTGATTTTATTCTCACAACCCAAGATAAATTTAATCTTGCATTAGAGAATTATCTCACAGCATGAACACAACCCGCGGTATCACAGGGCTTTTTTCAATCTTGGTTATCATGGCGGCGGCAGCTTGGTTTTTTCTAACCGAGTCGTCTTCGCCCATGCCTGACCAAAATGCCCTGAACAACACGCCCGATCATCGTTTCACATCCCTTGAGATCGAGCAGTTTGATACCATGGGGCATCGCTTGCATGCCTTACAAACACCGTACGCGCAGCATATACCAAGCGAACAAAATCTTTGGTTGAAGACACCACGTATATTAGTCACCGAGACCGACCAACCTACCTGGAGCATTCAATCACAAGAAGCCGTGATTACCGATGATGGACAAGAAGTTATTTTTAAAAAACAGGTCGAAGTCGAACATACGGCTTTCAAAAACACTCCCGCCGGCGTGTTAAAAAGCGAACAAATATCTTATTTTCCAAAGACGCAATTGGCCAATACACCGCTTAAAATTACATGGGAACAAGAAGATAATATTTTAGAAGCGATTGGGATGAAAGCCAATTTGGCCGAACATCAGGTTGATTTACTTCACAACGCTCGTGCAACGTATAGGCCTGCTCATGGGTAATAAATTTATATTTGTAAGCTTGCTATGTTTAAGCTTAAGTTTATTTATGGTCAACGCCTTTGCATTAACAAGCGATCGTAGCGAGCTTGTTTATTTTTCATCCGGACATGCCTCACTCGATGAGAAAACAGGCGAAGGTCACTATAGCGAAGGCGTATCCATCGACCAAGGCAGCACACATTTACGTGCAACCGATGCAATCACCATGATCAATGCAAAATACGAGTTCACACGTGCCATCGCCCATGGCGATAAACAAACACAAGCTCATTTCTGGACGTGCACCTCGCCCGACAAGCCGCCGTTGCATGCTTATGCTGACACGTTATCGTATTACCCACTTGAAAATAGATTAGAATTGGTTGGAAATGCACGTATTATTCAGGGTGAAAATTCCCTCCAAGCCCCTGTTATCAATTATGACACCCAAGCTGAACGTCTTATGACCACGACAAGTACCGATAAAGCGCAAGGGACGCTGATTCTTATCGATCCTAAGAAACACTGACATAGCACAAATATTAATTGTTGCACTGTTAAAAAAAATACGATATGTTGATATTACATTAATTAAGGACGATTAATATGATGATCAACGCCTTACCAAGAAATCTACTCTTATCGAGTCTTATTTTATTAAATACCTCGGTCCAAGCAGCAACCGTTTCCGTTTATGGCGCAGAACAAGGTCAAAGGCTCGCAAGCTCCGAGCAGAGCAATCATCAATATATTATTCAAATGGGATCGTTCAAAAATAAACAGTACGCAACAGAATACCGAGACAGCCTTGCTCGTCAAACAAATCAACCGGTACATCTGCTTCATCATGATGATGCATCGATTCCTTATGTTGTTTTTCTTGGGCCGTTTAATAATACCAAAGAAGTCAAGCAAGCCAGTCTTGCACTCTTAGGCGAGCAAAATTCTGTAAGCCACGCCACGCCTTTAGTAATGAAGCAAGAGCCCGATATCCAAGAGCCCGTTATCAAAGATAGTATGAGATCACCTCGTAAAACCTTTGGAAGTCATCGAGCTACAACCACCATGAAAAACAACATGCCTGCATTAGAACATGATGGCTCACATCCAGGATTTCTTACACTTAATTTCGGTCCTGGTTGGAGTGATGCCGGTAAAACACAAACGTTTTCGGTACAACCTGATATTCAATCCACCTATGTCAAAACCAACAATACACGCGCGGTTGCCGTGGGCGAGATTTTTGCAGGTTATGAGCAGGCCATTTATCCCGAGTATAAAGGTCAACTTGGTTTCGCTGTACAAGGCGCCTCAAACCTTGATTTAACCGGCGATGTTTTAGTCGATTCAGATCCGAATTTTAATAACATGTATTATACATACAGCATCAATCACCTCGCCTTTGCACTTAAAGGCAAACTTATCTCGGAGCATGACACCAAGCGATTATTATCGTTACACCCGTATCTTAGCGGAAGTGTTGGCCTTGGATTTAATCAATCTCACAAATTTGGTTTAAACGCGAAGATATTCGAACAAGTTGTCCCGCCTCTCTTTAAATCACATACGACTACAGCATTTACCTATACCGTAGGTGCAGGACTTCAAAAACGCATCAACCCAGATTGGATATTTGGTCTAGGGTATGACTTTGCGGATTGGGGTAAAAGCAACCTTGCGGCCGCAACGGGACAAACAATTGGGCGTGGTCTAGCGCTTAATCATGTCTACATGAGCGAGCTTCAATTTGGATTTACGTTCCAACCTCAACGGACCGTATGAATATGAATATGAATCTACCTATGAGCAACATCAAGCAACCCTTACTGGCTGGCTTGATGTTGTTTACAACAACCATGCTCTCTGCAGGAGCACAACCTCTCTTTACATTTGAACAGCGATTCCCGGTTAATTTTCATTCCGGCCTACAAAACACAGGGATGCTTCAAATTACATCAAAAATGATTTCAACTCACATTCCGCATCACTAAATACAGAAATATTGATTATCGGCAAACACTAAAAAAAGCCGGGAAGATCAAAATAAAGTCAGGCAACTATAGATACCAATCCGCCTAAAAAACCATAGACAAAGGCT
>Ga0209390_10007266_pt1 | contig 14276 bp, 22 predicted proteins | sample BON01_FD_187212 | JGI IMG/M metagenome (GOLD analysis project Ga0209390, IMG submission 187212) | Freshwater microbial communities from Lake Bonney liftoff mats and glacier meltwater in Antarctica - BON-01 (SPAdes) (version 2) | ecosystem: Environmental > Aquatic > Freshwater > Ice > Glacier... | reverse complement strand
CACCTCCACAGCCCCCTCTCCCTTCTTTCCTCCCTCCCCCCCTCCCTCCTTTCCCTGAGCCGCCGAGACCTTATCAGACAAAGTGCCTAATTTTGCTTCCAGCGCTGCACCTAGCGCTAACCCACCCGTGTCCTCTTGCCTGGGCGGCTGATCCCCACGAATGGCAAACATGGCCGCAAAAGCCCTAAACCCCCCCTGTTCCATAATAGGCAAGACTAAATAACCAAAGCCATGCCGTCTTAAGTCACTATATAGGTCTCGATCAATCAATACATCCCTCTTCCGAATCCGCCTTTGTTCCTCATCGGCCAGCCCTAGGTAATTTCTTAAAGGGTTCGATGATTTCTCGTCCATCAAACGACGTTCCTCCGCCGCGCGTACCGAGAAAAAGACTTGCAGTTCTTGTTTGATGTTCTCCGTGTCCATCCAGTAGCCTTCCGGAGACCCGGGGCCCATGCGTTCCTCCTCCTTCACAGCAGTGCCAATGATGTCCTTCTCCGCGTCTGTGGTAGGGTTCTCGGTCGAAGTGTCAGGGGAGGGGGAGGCAGCAAGTAGGGTGTTGCTGCTGATGCTAGGATTGGTGGTGGTGATGGATTTGAAGAAAGTGGTGGATTTGCGGAGAGGGCGTGAGCGGGACAGGCAGCGACTTGAGGAAGAGGAGGAGGAGGAGGGCGAGGAGGGGGTGGATGGTGGGAGGCGCCAGGCAATGCTGGAGGGAGTGATGACGACGAGCAGGAAGACGACGAGGAGGATTGGCATGGCTTGCAGCTGCCGGGCATGCTGCGGGTGCCGGAGTGGTGTGGCTGGTGGTGGTGGTAGTGATGAAGACATTGCTGGACCAAGAGCAGTGGAAGCAGCAAGTGATGCGGTGCGTTGCTGGAGAGGCAGGAGGCGAGGCAAAGAAAAGGAGGCTGACAAGCTAGGATTTGCAGGCACGCGCTTGACCAAGCTCCTGTGTGGTGTATTGTAGAAAGGGTGTGAGCATTGCTGTGAGTAATGGTGTGCGGTTTTGGAAGCTTTGTATCCTGCCTGCTTGCTCTCGCCTTCCTCGCCTCATCGCTGAGTGGAGCAACCACTTTTCCTCGACTTTACACTCCCTCAAACCCACATCTCACACCACGCACACAGGCACACGCACAGGCACATAGGCACAGCCTCGTCCTGTCCTTTGCGTCGTGCACCTGGGCACTGTGCTTGGCGCCTCTCCGCTCCACCAGTCTGACCTCCTGCCCTCCCTCCTCACCCCGACAGTCCTTCCTCCGTCCTTCACTTCCCTCCTGGCCGCTCTCGCTTCGGGCACATAGACGCACGCGCGTCCCGCCCCTCCCATGCCCTCTCTCTACAGGCGTTACAGCGGCGCTCACGCACATGGCACTGCAGGAGGTCTGGCTTCCTTGCCCCGTGCCCAGCCACCCCCTCATCGCTCATCAAGCAATGCCCTCCTCTGCCGCCTCAAGTCACACTTCCCCCGCGCGACCCACTCTCACACTCTCTCCTCCCTCCCCCTCGCCCTCCCCTACCATCACAGCCACTACTAGAGCCATGCCTAGGGAATGCAAGCCCAGCACCAAGATGCGGGAGGTGCAGGCTTTGGAGGATTAGCAAGGCGCCACCTTCGACTCCCTCCTCCAAGAAGACATGATCAATCAAGCGCTGGCCATGGACCAGCTGCAGAAGGCGGGGGCGGGCGACGAGGGTGATGGACTCGGCGGCGGCGGCGACGATGACGACGACGATGCAATGCATGAAAAAGCACGGCTTTTGATGGTACAGGCCTTGAAGGAGGAAGACGAGGCAGTGCAAGGCGACAAGAAGACGAAGCGCAAGAAGCCTGCTGGCACGTACCGGTATCGATGGGACTTTCGTACGCTACAACGAGTCTGCACCTTCACGCCTCACCCCGCCCCACCGCCCAAGTCCAGAGGCTTTGACCCGTGCTGCTGTTGCGCTCAGCCTTCTCCCCTCTCTTTCCGCAGATTTTCACCAACTCTCGCCTATCTATGCTTGCGCCAATGACAGAGGCGTACGCGGAGCCCTCACCGGCTTTCAACGAATCGAAATTCGGCCGGTGCTAAGCCTCAAACTGGGCATCGCGATAACAGTTCGCAGAAATTGCAGAGCCATACGCGGCTCCTTTCGCAGCACTCGATAAATCGACCTGCTCACAGATAGGTACGGGCAGAGATCCCACGACACTCTTCCTTCCCATACCCGGTCTCTCTTCGTGATTGCCACGCATATTCTCCAGAGGTTCCACGGGCTGTTGGCCATTAAACGAGGAAAGGGATACTCCAACTCCCCCCGATCGAATCCCCGCATTCAAAGGCTTGACGCCGCTCGATGCCTGCATTTGAAGGTCGCGATCGGGGTTTAGCTGCCACCCCTCCTTCCGAATCAAGCCGCCCCGTTCTTGCCCGGCGGCCACACCTCGAGTCATTCCGTCATCTGTTGACGACGTCGTCAGGTCGTGATCAAGCGTATATTTGTGGAACCTTTCCATCATTTTCCGGTTCGCCGCGACGGGATCAGGTCCGTCCGGTCGTATGAACTGCTGTTCCTCCGGCACACCGCCTTGTCCGAAAACGTTCATAGCGCCCGTCGATTGCGCGCGGTGCGTGTGTTGGAAGGCGTGCAAGTTGTCTTGATCATCACGAGGCCTTGTGTCTTCCCACTTATGCTCCCTCTCTTGGCGATTTTGGGAGGTAATTTCGCTCTGAGGGGTTTTGGCTCGTCAGTTTTAGGAGTCACAATATAGCTTTTGATGGGACCATTGTATGTGTGTATGTGTTTGAAATAAAGCGAAGAGGAAAGGTGTGATTGAAGATGTGGAGGGCGATTATCAGGCGAACTGTGGTGTGAAAAGTGAAAGGAAAAAAGATGAAGACGAAGTTTACCAAAAGGGAATCGAAGAGGTTATCACAAACGTTATAGGGGAAAGGGCAAAAGAATCAGACAGACACGTAGAACGACATAAGAAGATGGCACTCAATCCTGTCAGCAGTTCGTAAAAAGATACCGAAAAGTAGAATGCGAGGGACGATGCTCACTTGGAAGGAGGCTTCTCGCATTATTTAATCAATGCCGTTTTTGTTCAATGCTTTCATAACTTAGTATTGCTCAGTTTCCTTTTCCTTTTCAATTGAGCTAGGTTGTGTTTTTAATCCTATGAAATCAACTTAAGCATGACTCATCACCTCGATCAAACATGAGGGCCCTAACCTTGGCAGCCTAATGTGTTAACCTCAAAGACACGAGCGTGCATGGAAAATAATGAGTAAGAGCGACAGTGTAAGGAAAGTAGGAAATGAAAGTGCGAGGGCAAACGATTCTCTCTGTATATATTGATTCCTTTTGCTGCTTTCCTATGCGTATCATCCGGGCTATTTGATCATCGACTCAGCTGCTTCTCGGTTGGTCTTTCTGGTATCTATTGAAGGCAGTGCATTGTACCTCTCCGTATTCTCTCGTGTCTGTTTCTCATGTATGTCCCTTTTCTGCCTAGCTTTCTTTTCGTCTTTTCGTTCCAATTTTCGATCTTTCAGTTGCTTCATTTTCCTCCGCTTTCTTAATACTCATTTATTAATCACACTCACAGCACACACACACATTATCCCTTCAATGAAAGCCACTATAACATGCGCCTCGACAAACACCTTCCCTCTTGCCTCGTCCCAGACGTTTCTATATTTCTGCCCACCCACCATTTTTTCTGTGCTCCGTATTTAACATTATTAGGGGGTATGCGACGCACATGCGACGCACATGTGGCGCACACTTCGTCGCCGATATACAGGTACGATGGTAGCCTTTGTGTGCATCAGTAATTGCTTACTACGAACTCAAAAGCGGGGGGCCAGCCAATGTTGATTGCGTCAAGCTCCTCATCGGGCATCACGCCTAGTCCTCCCCCAAATTATTGGTTCTCCCTTTCCAGAGTGATTTTGAAAGGACGTTCTTTAGAGAAGGAAATGAAAGGGGCGAGCAAAGGTAGCAGCTCTCGAAGGTATGCCACGAGGTCCTTTTAAACTGCATCGCTGTAAAGTATGTCGGAAAGATCAATGTCCCGCACGCCTCTTTCGGATCCCTACTTTCAGTGTTTTAAGAGGCAAGCCTTTCACGTAGCGGATAATGTTCAAGGGCAGTAGCGAGGGGAAAACGAAATGAAAATCGGACTCTTGGACGCTGAAGCGGCGGGGTAGGAGCAACTTGGTCTTGGTGTGAATGTCTAAGTCAAAGAGAAACTTCAGAATCTTTGTCGACGTCAAGCTCGACCAATCCAGGTGCAGCGTCTGCAGGGAATGAAGTAGCTTTCCCGAAGCCTCCGACAGGGCTTTGACGAGGAATCCGCGACCTGCTGCAGAACTCGAGAAATAATCAGATTTCCAGGAAAGAGATGTCACCGCACGACAGCCCTTATCTAGTCCATCGATGAGCGCGGCTGCAGCATTCTCTGTCAGCATGTACCCGTGAATCGTCAACGATGATAGATTAGGAAAATTGCCAAATTTTAGATGCGCGGCCAGACCATCACACATGCTCGACCCGCTTTTGGCTTTGTAGAGATTGAGACACTCGAGCGTCTGCAGTGCGACATGATGATAAGCGAGGCAATCAAAGAAAGCATGGAGGGAGGTAGACTTGACCAGGTTTATATCGCTCAGCACCAGATGCTACAATTGGAGAAGCGGTGTGATGGGGCGGAGGGGGGTTGTCGTTGTCGCCGTGGTCGTTGCGTTGGTGGTAATGGTAAGCTTCGACGAGGAGGACAAGCTGGCAGAGGACTATGAGTGTGAAGACGAAAGGTTCTGAGCCATCGCCGCTGCTTGCCTGTGCCCTTTTGTCTTTTCGTTGCCGAGCTTGGGCAGGGGCAGCGCTGCCAGGACGGCCTCTCGGGCCTCGGCGTCGAGGCAGGTTCCCTTTAGGATGAGGGTACGGAGGGCTGGGAGGTGGGCGGAATTGACGAGCTTGAGGAAAGTGTACGTGAAGGCCTTTTGTAAGGGTGTGAGGGTGTGGAGGTATGGGTTCATTAGTGTGGGCGTGTGAGTGAAGATGTGTGAAGATGGGTGGGGGTTGCAAAAAAGCGGTGCGATGTCCTAAATACAAACTCATCTTTGTATGGAGAATGGTAATGTGAAAGGTAGCAAAAATTACGAGGACTGGCGTGGGGTTCTCCGCAGTCGCTCTCGCATCTTAATTTATCCTTCCCAACTCACCCAGAGACTTATCTCATGAGATTTCTCGAAGTTGAGCTCCCGAAGCACCGGCAGGCCCTGCGCAAAGACATCTCCCAGCTCGTAACATAGCTCGGCCGAAGACAAAATATGGTCGAACACATGGAGGGTCGTGAGGACGGAGGCAGATCCAGGACTAGCCAAGGCGGCGATGAAGCGCGTGGGGTACTTGAGTGTATCCATTTGAAAAAGCCCTAAATCCACCTTTGTCGTGCCCTCGTGCCGTAAGGGTGCGAAGGCCTTGCAAGTCAACGCCAGAGCACCCAGATCTCCTCCTTGGCCGGAGGCAAGGAGCATCGGGGCGAGGAAAAGGTCGTGAAGGAGGCGAGGATTGGTGAAGATTTGGGGGAAGAGAAGCGAGAAGGCCGAGCGAGAAAGTCGCAAAGTTTTAGTCTCGGGATGATCATCGAAGCGCCGCAAGTCCGTGCCAGCAGGTCTCTTGCGCTTCTTGTTGTTTTCGCCGTCTTCTTGCACCGCCTCGTCTTCCTCCGCAAAAGCTTGCACCAGCAGCATGCGTGCTTCTTCAACCCTTGCGTCGCCGTCATCGTCACCCCGACCATCGCTTTCATCGTTGCCTGCCTTCTTCTGCCGGTCCATGGCCAGCGCTTGCTTGATCATGTCTTCTTGGAGGAGGGAGCGAAGATGGCGCCTTGCTCCTCCTCCAACGCCTGCATCTCCCGCACCTTGGTGCTCGGCTTGCGTTCCCGCGGCATGGTTTTGTACGATGGCTGGGATCGTGGAGGAGATGGATAGAAGTAAAGAGAGGGTGAGGGTGGGGTCGCGCGGGGGAAGTGTGGCCTGGTGGCGGAAGAGGGCTTTTTGAGGCCGGGGCTTGTGAGTAAGCGCAGTCGAAGCGCATCCGCCGCCACGCTTTGAGCGCTACCCACCAGACATGAGGAGAGCGACCGTAGGGCCTCAGTCACAAGCTTTTTCTCGATTGTGAGTAGTGCGTGTGCTTGGCTAGAGGCGTCAAGGCGTGCGCGTTTTGCATGCGGAGGGATGTGTGGGACTGTGGGAAGGGGAGTGGGATACAGCTGCCGGGCCAAAGCGTGGGGGACAGGATGGCCAGCGGCACACGAAAAAGCTAGATGTCTTCTTAAATATGTGCTCTAAGCATCGGTTCGTCGTTGTGGCCAGTCGCCTGTGGCTTGTGTGTGGGGGGGAAGGACGTGGAGTGGATTGTATGTGCCCACACACCGGGAGAGGAAGGAACGCGGCGGAAGGAAGTGGCCTGGTGGGGGAGGTTGGGGACGAAAAGCTGGACGAAAGGACCCATGGCGGAGGAATTTGTGATCTGCCATTAGACAAGAGCTTGCTCCGAGTGTACCTGCATGCTGTGCATGTGTGTGCGGAGGATTGACTTGCGTGGCGTGCTTTTTAATTGCCCCCGACTACCCTCTTTCTTTGTCGCTCCTGCTCATCCTTTGCTTCAGCTTGGCCGCCAGGCACATAATAAGCTCACGCGCTCCCCTCCCTCCTCACCCTCCCACAGGCACCTGGGCACAGCCGCACACACGTTAAAATAAAGCACGCTCTTGTTTTCGTGCCCTGGCCATCCCGTTTTCCACGCTTTTGCCCCGGCAGCCTTCTTTTGCTCCCGGGCTGCCGGCAGGCATCATCCCTCCCCCTCCACTCTAGCACGCCCCCTAGCGCACCGGCACAACCACACGCCCATAGTCTACCGATCCCACCCAGGCATCTTGATGTGGCCAGACAATCCTTGTGCCAGGCCTACGGTCGCTGCGTGCATACCGCGGGTGGACGCGTGCTTTGACTGCACCTCCTCGCGTCGCCCCGGCCTCCATCGTTCGATGTGCACCCACTCCTTCCCCTCCAGCTCTCCCTCACCTTTCCTTGCTACCTTCCTCCCCTCCTTTACAATCACAGCCACTGCCAGAGTGGGTCTGCAAGATCCCACTTCGAAATCACAGTAAAATCCCTAATCATCGCCTCCCTCCTCCCCTACCATCACAGCTACCCCCAAAACGATGCCGCGGGAACGCAAGCCCAGCGCCAAGGTGCGGGAGATGCAGGCCTTGGAGGAGGAGCACGGCAGCACCTTTGATTCTCTCATCCAACAAGACATGATCGAGCAAGCGCTGGCCATGGACCGGCAGGAGAATGCGACCAATGGCGAAGGCAATGATGACGGTGACGGCCACAACGACGACGACGACGCCTTGAACGAGAAAGCGCGCCTCCTACTGGTGCGTGCCTTTGCGAAGGAAGATGAGGCAGTGCAAGCCGACGACGGGCACACAAAGAAGCGCAAGAAGCCTGCCGGCAGGTACCAATATCGATGGGACCCCGTATTGAGGCAGCACTCATACGTGTTCATCCCTGATCCAGCCCCAGCCTCTAAGGTCAAGGCCTTCCGCCCCCCGTGCTCGGCCTTCTCCCCTCTCTTCATCCAGATCTTCACCAACCCCCGCCTCCTCCATGACCTTTTTCTTGAACCGCAGCTTCTCTCTGCCTCGGCAAAAGCGGGAGACTTGCTTTCGTTAGCCCTGACATGCAAGGCCTTTGCTCCGTTGCTGCCCAAGGGTGAGGCGACTGTAATTCTGGACCGCGGCCAGTGGGCGAGCCTTAAATTTCCAACCCGCTTCATTATTTCTCTGGCCCTTCCTCAGTGCGCTTCAGTCCTTACCACCCTCCACCTCCTCGATCAAGATGCCATGACCTCGCCGGAAGTGTGCTATGAGCTGGGAGACGTCTTCGCTAAGGGTCTGCCCGTGCTCCGGGAGCTCGTGGTCGGCAAGACTTGCAAGGTGAGTCTGTTTGAAAGAGATTACCAAAACACGGAAAGTTTGACTTGGGAGAGTGGCTACACTTTGTAATGTGTCGATTTCCTCTTTCAATGTTATGTCGCATGAAGTGCGTGTTTGTGCTCCGGTGCTTTTCATCCCCACCTCATTCCCAACCTCCCCCCCTCCTGAACCACCCCTCCATATGAATCCTGAAGCACGCCCAAGCACTCCTGCTAATCTGTAGTTTAACGCCACTTACACAACCCTTCCACTTTATCAAACATACAAACAGTCCTTTACCTACGCCTTCATTGAGCTCGTCAAGTCGTCCAAATTCCCAGCCCTTCGTGCTCTTGTGATGGACGGCAGCCAGGTCCAAAGCAAGGCCTGGGACGCCGTCTTTGCGGGTATGCCCATGCCCAAGTCTAAATCGTCCTCCTCCTCGTCCTCTAGTTCCACCGTCAACTCAACCAAGACCAAGAAGATGACGACGACGGTTTCACGTAAGAAGAAGTCTCCCGCTCTTTTCCTCACTCCGCTTGCCCGATTGGAACACCTCGTCCTGCGCAACGTCCACATTGCCAGCTCCACCACCCTCCTCCGGCTCTTCGATGGGCTCGCCCACCACAAGGCTCCCCTTCGAACGCTCGAGTGCCACCGGCTCTTTAGCGCCTCTGTCGGCCAGCCTGCGTATGAGAAATTAGCGGTCCATTTGAAGAACAGTGCATTTCCTGCGCTTTCGTCCTTGACGCTTCATAACACGAACTTGGAGGAGAGCATCGCCACTGCGCTCATCAAAGGAATGGACAAGGGCTGCCGCGCTGTGACGTGCCTCTCTCTTGGCCGCGACCCTGTGCTGGCGGGTCATGGAATGGACGGAGAGGTGTTGCTGAGTGCAGTGATGGAGATCGCTGCGGGGACCGTCAAGAATGGAGCGCCCTTCCACTCTCTGCAGACGTTGCGCTTGAATTTGACACGTATGAAATGGGTGGCGCGATTGGGACTGGTGGAGTGCATTCTTGACAGGGATATCAACCCCACGACGGGCATGTGTCTACCTCGCGCCCAGGGCATCCGTCAACCTGACAGTCGCTTGCCCTTCCCCGCGCTGTCGTCTTTGTGTCTCTCGCGTGTCCTGATGGGGCTGCCGGTAGAGACGGTCAAGACATTGCTCCAGGACGCTTTGGAGAGGGGCGTGCGGGATATTGACTTCTCGAAGAACGGCTGGGACAAGACAAAGATCGAAGAGTTGGTGTCCCATCTTCGAACCTTGCTTCTCCGCCTCCCCTCCTCCTTATCCATCTCCTACGAACGCCCTCTCAAAGTGAGTTTGGCTCAGTGGATCTGTCCGTACCGTCGCCCGTGGGGCATTGTTGGAGAGTGCGAGTGGGGCTACCAGGAGTTCAAGGCGCTGACAATTAATTGGCCTCCCGGTTGTGAGGTCTTGGTGGAGTTTCCGTATAGCCTCGCAACTAGTAGTAACATAGGGTGTTAACGGCATGTGTTGGCTGCTTGTTCCTTGGGTGGGCGATCGGGAGAAAGAAATCGAGAAGGAAAAATAGCTTGAGCGGGTTAGAGAGCGGGCAGGGACAGCAGCGTGACTGCAGCGAGCGGTGGGATTGATCTTTGAAGTGGTATCAAAGAACACTATGAGCTCAACGTCCTTCTTCGCATAGTCCGTGGGTCCGCGTAGAGTGGTCACAATACAAATATACCATGTACGCATATGTGTCTCGGGGTTGGGGAGGAAGAGGGAGGGAGTGGTCCGAAGAGGCGGGAAACAAGTTTGTGAGGACGGTGAGTGTGGTATAGAAGAAATTCAGGAGAGACATAGTAGGACCGTTAAGACAGACAGATAGCACAAAGGAGGGAAACAAAGAGCAACAAACGGTCAAAACAAATCGCGATAGACAAGTGCGCCTTAAAAGTCCGAAAGCGAACCAGTCAGAAGCAGAACAAGCAAGCAAACAAACAGACAGACGTGGCTGAAAAGAGCCAAGACAAACAAGATAGAAATTGCTCGTTTAGAAAAACACTCGCTTTTTTGTTTGAGTCATGTGCCCCTTCGCTCTGTCCTTTCAGTACAACACTCAGCCTGTCTGCCCTTTCTCCTTTCACTCTCTTTCACCACCACAGCCACTACTAGAGCCATGCCGCGGGAACGCAAGCCCAGCGCCAAAGTGCGGGAGATGCAGGCTTTGGAAGAGGAGCACGGGGCCAGCTTCGACTCCCTCCTCCAAAAAGACATGATCAAGCAAGCGCTGGCCATGGACCAGCTGCAGAAGGCGCGCAGCGACAACGACGATGATGGGAACGATGGCAATGACGATGAGGACGCGATAAATGAGGAAGCCCGCTTCCTGCTCGCGCGGGATGAAGTCGAGGCGGTGACAAACGATGACGAGGGCCATAAGAAGCGCAAGAAGCCTGCTGGCACGTACCAGTGGCGCTGGGACTGTGAATTGCAGCGCTACGTCAAGCACGTCATCCCAGACCCACCTCTGCCCCCCAAGGTCAAAACCCTCCGACTCACGCGCTCGGCGTTCTCCCCTCTCTTCCCCCAAATCTTCACCAATTATCGTCTTCTTCACGACCTCTTCCTCGCCCCGCAGCTCCTTTCCTCGTCAGCGAATGGAGGCGATCTGCTCCCATTGGCCTTCACGTGTAAGGCGTTCAAGTCTCTGTTGCCCAGGGGCAAGAAAACCGTGGCGATTACTTACCGTTAGCGCTGGAAAGTCGCATACCCGGCGCGGTTTGTTGCGTCGCTGGCTCTCCCTCAGCATGCCTCCAAGATCACCACCCTCCATTTTGGTGAGTGGGCGCTGACCTCGGCCGAGCTGTGTTATGAACTGAGGGACGTCTTCACCCAGGGCCTACCGGTGCTCCAGGAGCTTAAGATTTATGACGTTCGTCGAGTAAGTGTAGGAATGTTGAGGAATCGGTTGATCAATCGGTGCGCCAGACTATCGCCGGGGGTCCATCAATCCTCGTTGTTACATTTTGTCATCACACATACACACACACACACGCAGACACAGCGAAAGGCTTTCACATACACTTTCATCAAGCTGATCAGCTCCGTCCACCTCCCAGCCCTCCGCAACCTCATTCTGACGGAAGTGTGCCTAGAAGACAGGCCTGGGAGGCCGTTCTGACAGCGCTGCCTCCGCCCAAATTCGGTAAAAAGATGAAGGCGCGCTGCGGTGATGGTCCAGCACCCTTCTTCGTGCTTGTCGACCTCATTTACGTCGTCCTCCGCCTCCTTGCGCTCCTCTCTCCGACCCACAACGATGACAACAACGCCACATCTCCACCCCATTACCCCTCTCATCCAGCTGGAGCACCTGGTGCTGAGTCGTATCTGGTAGGTCAAGCCTACCTTGCTCCACGCATTTTTTGACTGCCTTGCTTGCCATCACGTCCCGCTGCGGAAGCTCGAGTGTCGCAATCTCTATAACTATAAGAACGGGATGAACATGTATAGTGGTCCAGCCGCGGACCTATGGTTTGGCATTTTCTCCACCCTCACGTCTTTGACTGTCTATTAATATATGATGGAGAGAGCTCTGCCGCTGCACTTATTGATGGCCTACATAAGGGATGGGCTATTGTGGCGCGACTCTCTCTGGGTTTTCAGTGTCGTCCTCGTGACTCTGCAAAGAGCGGATTGCTAGTGGAGGCGCAGTCACGAGCTTCGGGAAAGGACATGGAGGGCCCAGCCAGATCACTTAAGTCACTTGATTCCCTGCAAACGCTGTACCTAGATTGGCACAGTTTGACGTCGGCGGAGGTTTTGAAATTCATGTTTGACATAAACATCGACACCTTGACGCTGATGCCTCAACCTGGTGGTCCCAGCGACCGCCAGCCCGATTTCCGCCCGCCGTTTTCTGCGCTCTCGTCCTTGACCATGAAGGGCGTCCTACTCAAGCTGCCGATAGAGACGCTAAAATTGGTGGTCCGAGGGTACATGGAAAGGGGCGTGAAGGACATCATCCTCCCCGAGAATTATATCACCCACACAGAATTCAACAATCTTATAGCTTACCTTCGAACCCTACTTCCTTTGCTCTCCCCTCCCGGCTCGATTTCCGAGGAGCGCAATTTCAATATCAAAGTGGGGTGGCGAGAGAGAGTGTCGATCTGAAGGCTCATTACTTTGTACATATCCATGCTACCTGTTACCTGCCGGCGAGCTGAGGGATTGCATGCTTGTGACCAAATGCAGAAATTACCAGAGAGGACGGGCGGGTTTTGGAGGGCGAGAATGACATGAATATTGGACGACAAGACAGAAAAGGTGGTTGTGAATCTGAAAGGAGCAAAAAGCCAGCGCAACATGGCGTGGAAAAGTGAAACGAAGAAACATACAGACAATATTCGGAACTGAAAAGATCCAAAATGATAGACAGAAAGGTTACAGACAAGAGAAAACAGACAGTGATACCATGCAGTTGACGACGCGCCCTTGAGGAAACTACACAAGACTAATCGAGAAGCAGGAGAGACGATCATAGAACGAGACAGATAGAAAGGCAATATCGAACCACAAAACACACAACACAAGGACGATCATCGAGGGGAAATCACAAACAGAATATACAAGGAGAATCATGCATAATTTATCTGTTTGCTTTTGTCATTGTCATTCCTTGCACCGCTTTTCCAATCAGCGCTTTTATATTTGGGCAAAAGTAAAAGATCTAAAAAGAACACGGGCAACAACAAAAGATAAGAAGCCATCAGATACTGCGAAGGCTCTCCTTTATAATCAATTCATTGTTCATATTATTGACTCTTGTCATTCCTTAATTTCCAATATTATGTTACACAAAGCGTTGCCAGAATCGCGGGCCAGGGTCATAAATATCGCCCCAGCCTCGAAGACAAGCGGAGGCTGCTGCTTTTTCTCGTACTGTCAACGTCGCTCGCTGCTTATAAAGCTCGTTCGTAAGCATCACCAAAAACGCGCGCGTCGGGCGTGGCCGAAGCCTGGAAATCCCCGCCCTATTTGTCTTAGCCTTCCTTCTCGGGGCTGACACCGCTGCCACCGTTGCTGCCACCGGCCCCGCCGCCATCTCCTCCTGCATAAAAAGCACCAACACCGAGGGCGACAAAACGCGGAGCCGGCGTCGGACCTCCCCCACAAGCGGCCACTGCAGAGCTTTCCGTCGTTCGCGCTGGTTGATGATCCCCCCTTCTCCGTCCCCGTCGGCCGGTTCCTTGTAAGTTAGCAAAGCCAAGTCCGCTAAAGAGAGGGACTGGCATATATGGGCCTTCCCTGCTGCTTCCACGATGGCGGCGATCAGGCGCTCGTCGTCTGCTGCTGCTGCTGCTGCTGCTGCTGAGGGGAGGGAGGAGGGAGGACATCGTCGGCTTGCTTCTTTAAAGAGGGCCATGGCGCGGACAAAGGAGACGAGGTCCCGCGGTCGGAGGAGGTGGAGTTGACTCTCGCCGCCTCGAAGGAGGGTTGCCACGCAAGTGGATACGTCATAAGGTAGGGTGGAGGAGAAGAAAGAGGAAGAAGAAGCAGCAGCAGAGGGAAGGGAGGGCTGCAGACAAATGATAGCCAGGCTGTCTAGCACAGAAGCGAGTGCGGCCGCGTCCAGCTGTCCTTGGTGGGCCATGTTTTGTAGGAGGGTGGGTAAGACGGGCAGCGAGGAGGAGGAGCGGTAACCCAGCGTGGCAAGAGCACGGAGGAAAGAGACAAGGCTGGAGGAGGTCATGAGCATGCCCTCCCTCTGTACATCTTGCTGCTGCTCCTGCTTCTGCTTCTGCTGCTGCTGCTGTTCCTCCTCCTCCTCCTCCTCCTCCTCCTCCTCCTCCTCCAATTGTTGCAACGCCTTCGCCCTCGCAACAGCCACGTTGGCCAGCTGTAGCGCATCACTCCCCCCTTCCCGCTCGCCCTCCCTCCCGTCCTCCTCCCCCCCTTCTTCCTCCTCCTCGTCTTCTTCCTCAAAATCATAATATTCACTCAACGCTTCCAGCACCAAAGCCAAGGCAGGGAAGGTCGACTGTTGTAGTAGCATCCGCGCGTGAGCAGCATCGCGGAGCACGCCTTCTCCACCCATGTACCATCCGCGGCGTTGCTTCTTGCTGCTGCTGCTGCTGCTGCTGCTGCTGCTGCTGCTGGTGCTGCTGCTGCTGCTTCTTTCCCTCTTGCTCGTCTTGCTGCTGACGTTCAAGCTGCTGCTGCTGCTGCTGCTGCTGCTGCTGCTGCTGCTGCTGGTAGAGCTGGAGGTGGCCATGGTGCTGCTGCTACTACTGCTGCTCTGGTGACGCCGGTAATGCTGATGAT
>Ga0209390_10007264_pt1 | contig 14276 bp, 1 predicted proteins | sample BON01_FD_187212 | JGI IMG/M metagenome (GOLD analysis project Ga0209390, IMG submission 187212) | Freshwater microbial communities from Lake Bonney liftoff mats and glacier meltwater in Antarctica - BON-01 (SPAdes) (version 2) | ecosystem: Environmental > Aquatic > Freshwater > Ice > Glacier... | reverse complement strand
CCGAAATCTGAAATCAGATACCCTTGCTGCTGTCAACAAAGCCTGAATTTTCATTGTCGTGACAGTGAAGACATTAGGCCTCTGTCCTTTTAGTGGGCTGGCCTGTGATCTGCTGCCAAGACGGCAATTTCATGGTTCGCCAAAGGCGCATTGCCAGAAGAGTATCTCAGTCACAATCTCGACGGTCACAATCTCGACGAACACTGCTTTGAGGACACCAGAGTTACTTGGTGCCTTTTCTACCCGAGTGGGGGGGCACCACTGTCTATACGCTACGTTTTGAGTTCTTGGTAGTTAAGGAGATTGGTATTGGCAACTTGTTCAGCCCAAGGATGCATGCCAGCCCACAATCATTGTGAACTCTTTTGCCCACTTGCATGGGAATTGCAGGGTCGGCCCTAAACTAGGTCGGCTCCGGTCCTTCTGGGACAGTTTCCAATGAAGAAAACAACTTCTCAAAATCTTTGGCCCTGAATTAATTCGAATTAATTCATTAATTAAAACTGCGCAAAGCGCGGTTTCAAAAAACCGTGCGGAGCACGGTGTTTTTTTTTGCGGCGTCAGCTGCGAAATTTTGAAAACTTGACATTAGTAGCGCGTCGGAGAAAGCATTTCCGTTTTTCTTTGGCGATATAGTTGGTTGCTCAACTCCCTCCAAGAGAAGTATTTTTAATACACAAGAATTCACTCGCTTCTTGTCAACGGTGTCGTCACAGTGTCGAGCCACGCGCTTTGATGTGTCCTTTCAAACAAAGTAATCTGAGTGCTTGGTCACGTCAAAATGTGTAGGCTTTAGGTGAGGCATTCCTCCTGCTGTACGTTATTTCGTATGAACTATTTTGGAGTTGAAATGGTGTTCTGCGATTTGTATCTCAAGAGGTTTGATTTGACAAAGGGTTTGTTATTTGAAACTTTCTTAAGTACTGTTTGGTACAAATTGTGTCGTTGTGAATACTCATTATTGGAGTTGGAATCTTTTTCACCACCAATGAATTGGTAGACAGAATAAGAAACTCCAAATCAAATGCATCCCAATTTGAGAAAAATTTGTGTGGAGAAAATGCGCTGCAGGCCAGATTTTCTATAAAACACAATGCGCCGCAGGCAAGACCTATCAAATAAAATGCGCCGTAGGCCAGATTTTTGACTAACTCCTAATGGGTACTCTATCCTATCGAAGTAGTATGTAATTTATTTTTCACACATTACAGCTCAGAATCTTCTTCTTTTAATTAATTAACAATTAATGAATTAACCTTGGGCTATAGTACGTTTGTTTTCCTCACTGATAGTTTCTTTGGTCCTACGTGGATAATTTGGTACTCGCCACTCGCTTAGTCCAGTGATTGGTGGAGGTCTTCGTCACTCAAGAAAGACAGACAAAAAAAAATCAGAGCTAGAAGATTCCGCATTCCGTCGTGTGATTACTGTGAAGTCTATGACTATTGTTTTACAATTTTACGTTTGGGTCACTGTTTGACCGTGTCTTTATTTCTTTCGACTATTAAATGCGTTGGTTTTTTTTGGTGTTTCAATAAGTCAACTTGTAATTTGTATGGAAACGAGGGCTCGAAAAAAAACGGATTTCTAGAATTATGATATCTCAATTGATTTCTCAGCTTGTGTACGCAGGGACCCAAATCGTGCTTTTGTCACTTGGGATACCCACTATCAGTTTTCAATAAAAACTCTACTCTCAGCCAAAACGAACCCAGTGGTTGGGGATCGCAGAAGAAGAATAGACACCAGGAATAAAGCCCGTTGGGGCTGTTATCCACGATTATTTGGGAGAGGGAGCAATCCTATCAAGAAAGTGCCACACATGGAAAGATTGCCCTGGTGATTTGACTTCATTGAACACTGATAACGTCGACTTGTGCATGCGGAGTCGCCCGTACAAGCGCGAGGCGTTTGGGCCATCCGGCCCGGGCCCGTGAATTGTTGCTAAAATTCCTTTTGTCTTTGTAAAGAAAAGGTAGCTTCCGAGCCCTCATGGAAATACTCCAAATATTTGGGGCTTAGCTTCTTGGTACTTCGTTCGTGACAAAGGCGACCTATATTTGACACGAATGTGCTGTCTCCAAACTGATGTCATCTATAGCTACGGAGAATCACTGGTCCATTACAGTCGACACTATGATTTGTCGGGGACGACAACGGCAAATTCCCGACGTTGCTCTCTTTCGCCGCACACCGATAGGTTGTGCTCGATACAACCATCGTTGAGCGTACCAGAATCCTTCATTACAGAATGTGTACTTGGCACCAATAGCAAGGGGGAATGCAAATGTGCACTCTGTGTTCTTGAGAGGCTGTCTGAGATTCTGAAATACTATCATGTGTATCTAATAGATACACCTGATGGTATTTTGAGTGCGCACGACCCAACAATCGGATGCGCATTCTGCTAAGAACAAGCACGCAACTAATGTGCTCTCTGCACTTTGTGCATCTTGGTGAGGCTGCCTGTAGAACCACACAGTACTAATTCGGTGAGAACTCGTAGTGCTTTCCGGAACGAGCTTGGACAAGTCCGAGCCAGTTGGAGCGTGTTAGAGCGAGTTGCAGTGAGTTAGAGCGAGTTTGGGCGAGTTAGAGCGTTGCGAGTTAGAACAAGTTTGGGTGAGTTTAAGCGAGTTGGAGCGAGGTTGATCGTGTTACAGTGAGTTAGAGCAAGTTCGTGCGAGTTTGGGCGAGTTAAAACGAGTTAGAGCGAGTTGTTGTGAGACCGAGCGAGTTTGAGTGAACGAGTTCGAACGAGTTAGATTGAGTACTTGTGAGGAGTCCCAAGTCTCTGCTCTATATTGTATTGTACATAGAACCTTAGCGGCTTCATCCGTTATTCGGTTTCTTTTACAATAAAGTATTGCCTGCGGCATCTTTTTGGGCTCTCTTAAGAGATCTGGAGATTTATCGAGCTACAGCCACTCAAAATCCGGAAATCTCTCTGATGTTCTACGTTACAATCTCATGCAAGCAAAGCAGTACTCTGAGCACGCTTGAAGTCGACGTTTCCTGAGGCCGCGAAGGGTTGTGTCTTTTTGTGCATGCCTAGTCTTCGAATAATCTGGAAATTGATTTCTCAGCTCATTTTCAATTGCGGCCACGATCTACAGTGCGCACTGAGAGCAGGCTTCATGGTGCGAATTTGCTCTCGATATTACACTCAAAATGTAGAGGAGACTTAGATTCAAGTCTATGCACTACTTCGCGGCTTGCAAGTGTGATGCTGCGGCACAGTGCTCGGAATCGTATTTCTTTGGCCGAAAATAACGTTTTTTTCAGACCGAAAAATTCACAACTTGAAGCAAATATTGAGATGGCCTGACGACGGAATGATATTGGCGCCATGGGAAAGCTTAATCATTTCGCAGCATCGATGAGCTTGTTTCTGGTAATTTATGGGGCTCCATGATTTCATAAATTGGGTTATTATCTGTATAAATATTGAATTCACTTGTCATGGTATTCTTTAAATTTGATTTTAAAAATATATCGATTGGAAGTCTTGACGTTGAATACTGTACCACGGTGACGGGGAAGATGCAAAGAATCTTGAATGATTCGCAAAAGGAAAGAGTGCGAATCTTAATTAAAATATCAAAATAGAAGAGAAAAAGCACAACGAAAGTGCCCGACAATCAGCGAAAATCACACGCATGGGAAGCTGTAGCAGACACGGTCTTTGAGCTGCCAGGCTCGTAGTGGCTCGTGATTTGCTGTGCACGAGGGCCCATGGCACACAGCACATTGTGCAAACTTGTTCTCCTCCAGCCCTGGCGTCTTACTGGTGTCTGTCCAAAAGCAGAATTGACGACCAAATAGTTCGGGCGCAGCAACTAGTATATTTCGGAACTTCTCGGCGGTGCACAGGGCAATTTCTCGTGCCAGCCCCATATCGGCGCATGCTTGCGCCTCATCGACTGGAGACGTTGTCGAGACATAGGCATCTGAATCGCTGGTCCCCAAATCCTGCATGGCGTAGGTAGCTGCAGCCACAAACTGGGCACTGATGCCCGAAGGGAACACCTCATCGGGGTGCTTACAGACCACCATGCTCTCGTCACCGGGCTCGCCAAACCATTCTGTGATATAGCCCAGCCGTTCGCAATCACCACTCGGCGCTGTACCTACTGTCGGTACTGCCTTTGAATTATTGCCGCCAACGCATTGTGACGCGACATGTGGCACAAGCATCACCAGCATCTCGAGATCGTTTGAAGCATCACTGTCGAAGATCGGGAAGTACATCTTCAAAGTGCCATTGACACCTGCAAACCCGTTTCCGGCGGCAATGGGCTCCAGTAATGACAGCACAGCAGCTTCATTAAGAGTGCGCAACGGGCCTCCCTCATAGAAGTCAACCTGGCCAGTCAGTTGCACCCCCCTGCGCAACTTGTTGCACACACACTCTCCCCATGTCCCAGCATATACTGGCGTGGTGGAGCACCAAGGAGTTTGCCAGTTTTGCGATGTGCACTCTGTGAAAATCTGTCCGTTGTATTCGAACGGGAAAAAGCACGGGCTACCGCTTGCCACATTTCCATTCGTCGTGACGCAGCTGTAGGAGCGAGCATCTCTGCTCGGAACTGCAAATCCAATTGCGTCCGAGTCCCACGTGGACATGACAATCCTGATATCCTTTTGCACGAACAAAAGGTCTTGACAGGCTGTGGTGCCGCAAGTAGGATTGGAGTAGTTGAGGTGCAGTGCTTGCTGCATGAGCGTGCGAACTACTGCCGCAGGATCAGGGGTGGTGAGATGCGCCGAAATCTCACTTGAAACATGTGGAAAAACTCTACCTGAAGTTCCTCGGAAGTCGATAGCCACTTGTGCACGCTCCCCACCCGACGTCCACGGGTCGTTGATGAAAGTCGCCGAGCCGTTACCATTGAAGGTAAAGTGTGTGATATTGATACCCAAAATGTTTTTGATCTGAACTCCTTCAATAATAGCATCGACCTCGTCAAATATCAGCCATTTCAGGTTGAAGGCAACATCCCATTCAGAAGTGTTGGCAACAGCATTAAATGGAGCCTCGTTCTTCACCGCATCCTCTCTGCGCCAGGTGAACTTACTCGACAGATTGAAAGCATGATTTTCTTCCAGGTATGCTGTCAACGGGATGTCCAGATTCAAATCTTCATGTTCGCGAATGCCTGCGAGCGTCATTGTCACTTGTTTGGCAACTACAAGTGAGCCAGCAGGATGGAAGGGGATAGTTGCATCGAATATGAGCTTCCATTCCATCTTTTGAGTTTCATGAAACAGGCAATCCAGCGTGTGTTGTTGGCCTTCGATAGTAAATAGCTGGGTTCCTGCATGGATTTCTGAAAACATTCTCTCCAATCCCAGTATATGAAACTTGCCATCTGGACCTGCCACCAAGTTCGCCTTTGCTCCTTTGAACTGAAGGCCTGGGTTAAAGATGCCGTGCAGAAGGCCGTCTGTTACGACTTGCTCGTGAGGGGGAAGCGAGTCGCAAATAGCACACATGCTGTAATTAAATGCCACAGTACTGGCCTTTATGTGCAGATCAATGCTTGAGAAAGGGATGGGCTTACCGAACGCCAGGCTATGTACCCAGGAGCTGGCAGGTGTTTCACCAAATAAGGGGAGCCCCTGGGCCATAAATGGCGTCCAAACACCAGAGAATGATGTCGCAACTTTGAGGATGGCAAGATCCACCTGCGTCCGTGCAAAATAATCAGTCGAGCCAGTGCTCGTACGGTTCGAAGTTTCGATGAAGAAGAGCGAAGTTTTGGCTTCCAGGCCCCAAAAATCTGACATGCACACACATTCGATGCTCCTGTGAATATCGACCTCTGCAAAGCTATTCCTCTTGATCTCTGGCTGTAAATGGCACATACAGTTGTTCAATTCCACAGATTCCGAACCAAAAGTTGCTTTCAGGAAAAAAAACAATCGGTCGTTGCTGAGACCTCGATCATCCAAAACAATTCTGTCCAGGTGCGTGTGACGATGAGTGAGGAAAGATCCGAAAAGACGAACCTCCATTGCCATCAACGGACCAGCTCCAAGCAATACACTATTTGCCCAAGACACACCCAAGCATGCATCCGACGATCCAAATTCATCAGACTGCCTCCCAACTTTCATATCCACAAGGCCGCGATTTGGAATGACAGGCAGCAATTTTTGGGGTTCATTCATTCCAGACCCAGAAAGCCAGTTCACATCATCTAAATAAACAAGAATCTTTTTGATGTATAGATCCCAGGGCCCCAGAACGGTATTATTGGAATAATTTGTTGAATTCTGCACAGATGCAGGATTTGTAGGACTGTATATGCAGTTGCTGAGATTCGAAGCGCTTGTTCCGTTTCTGAAACATGGTTCCAGTGGCGTAGCAAGAGGAACTCTGAAGACACCATGCAGTGTGCATCGGATTCTTGGGGGAAATAACACTGAATATCCCGTGCCGTGGTTGGTAATTTCAGCACTGCTGATACTCGTCATTTCCATCAATGGCTCATACATGCTGCTGATCCGCGTAATACTGTGCAGCACAAGATGTGCAGCAAAGCCAAAACCGCTGCAATTGGCTATTCCGTCGCAAGTTGTAGTACAGCTGGTCTCGTTAGCCAGTAAGCTATAGTATGGTGGCATGACAAAGCTCGAATTTCCCTGTACGACGATTTCAGTAACAGTTGTCGCCTGCTCGCATGTAGTGCTGAAATCGCCCGTACCATTATCACAGCGCACAGCACCTGCATACAATACTCGAACACCAAGCTGAGATTTGTTGTAACCACGACCCATGTTGGCAGTAGAAACTCCAGATATGGCCCCACTCAAACCTCGAACCACACTGTTATTAGCACATCGGGAAATATTTGTGTCCTTCCTGGGGTCATCAGGACACGTCCTAGCCGGATCCACAAAAAAGGAGGCTATGAAGTCTTTGCCTGAAACATTGCAATAGTGCGGCTGGCGCCAAGGCTTACATACATGCACCTGGCTCTTCCAAAAGATATCTTTGGTGCAATTAAACATGCACATGCTGTATGCACCTGCATCATTCGAAGTGATAGCAATACATTGCTGGCTACATGCCGCTGTGCACGTAGTATTGCAAATTGTGGTATTTGTGGCTTTGGTCGAATTAAGAATATCGGTAGTGACGACAGCAGTCACAAGGCATGGATCATAACATTCACTCGGTAGAGTTTCAAATGCAGAAAGAGAACCATTGACGAATCCTGATCCTGCGTCGACAATTTCAAGCTTTTCTATAGCAGATCCACACCGGCACGCAGAACGATCAATTACAGCTTCCAAACAACGATCGAAGTTCTTTCCAGGCACACCACCTCGCAAACCAACCTCAGCCTCTATCACAGCCTCTTGTAAAATGCCATGTCTGCATGATGCACCCACGGGTGTGTTGAAGCAACACGTTGTATCGAAGAGAGGGCAGCACGATATAGGACACGCTACCATGTCGACCCGCTCTCCAGTATATCCGCTTCCGCCATCAACCAAATCGACATTGGTCAAATGCCCCTGACCATCTGTGCCAAAAGTGGCTTTCAACCCCATGCCAAAATCAAAACGAGAGTTGGGACTTTTGACTATGAAACCTGCAGTAGTATTCGAGTATGTTCCGGTGTATCCCTTCCCACCATTGACAACCCTAATATGGCCGATGGATGAGCCACATATGCACATGGGGTCCTCTGGATATAGCGATGGTATGGTCTCATATCCTTCACCTGCCTTGTCTATTTTGACGGTAGTGATTGAACCCCCGGTACCTGGTACAATAGTGTAGGATCCCTGAAAGCCATTAGATTGTGGACCACCACCATAAGCCCTCAATTTAGAATTCGTAAAATTACATCCCCGAATGGTGCTATCTGGACCTGTTTTCATGTTGATTGACTGGATAATAGTTTCAACAAGACGAACTTGTGGTCTTGACGAATAATTGATCCCATGATTATCAAGAATCTGATGGCAAGTTCCGCTCGAGTGATTCATGAGCCCAATACAGAGATTTTTAAAAGCGTTTGCAAACCCTGGAACGCTGTAATCTGCTTTGAATCCATGCCCTCCACTTACACGATCCACTTCGACGTGACCTGCTTTGCAGCCAACCAGAACGTTTGCGGGTGTTTTGACTAAATCGAAATAAGGATATGAGAAGACCTGTGAGATGGTGCCCGTCATAGATTTGTTGGAAATTTGATCAGGCTGCATAATCTGAGACCGCGAGCGCTGACCAGGAGCTTGAATCTCAAGAGAAGTTTCGAATGTGGGATCCTGAATCTGCACGTAGAATACATCAAGATGTCCACTTGAAGTATAACTCACCCCTGAGCTCTCCACCACTGCCAAGGTAATCGAACCATTCAAGTTGACATCAAAGCTACCGGAAAACCCCTGCCCCTGCCCTCCCACCATGGCCAAGAGTCCAGCAATGTATCCTTCTCCAGGATTGTGTACTAAAACGTTGTTCACGGAGCCTTCATCACGATTGAAAGCGAAATCAGAGGCACACGTAAGATGTAGTGCTTCATCGTCATACAAATACTTGGGAGCGATTCCTTGACATGATCTTGCGAGGTCCTTGCCTGGCAAAAATGTGCTCTTTCCAGGTGGGCAAAAGAAACAGGAGGTGGCAGCCACTAGGGATTGGAACTTGCCAGGAACACACACATCACATACTGACATACCAAAAACTTTCCCATAATTTCCCGGGTTGCACCTTTTACACGGCGAGAGTCCGTCAAGGCTGTAAGCTCCGGGAGTGCACTTTCTCTGACACTCTTGTAGGGACGTTGAAGCTGTTTGAGCTGTCACAGTGACTCCTGGACACTTGGTACAATTTGCTTGGCCTGCATGTGAGTAAGAGTGTTGTGCACAATTAAAACACGTGCTCAAGCCAGACTGAGGAGAATATTTGCCTGCTTCGCACAAAGGACAAGTATGGTTGAGGCACTTTCCATCAACGATATACTCCTCAACCAGTCCCGTGTCTTCCCAAATTGCAAAGGCTTTTGATTCGATTCGGCACTGCGTGCCAACCATGGACCCCACTCCGCCCGGCTGACAAAGAAAGCAAGGAAGCACGCCATTGAAGCCCGAAAACCCCTCATTGCACTTTCGAATGCAATCAACAGGTAGAGTCTTTGCTCTGCCTGTTGTATTATGACCCGGAGGACACAACGTGCACATAGATGAATCATCCAGAGAAAATTTGCCATGAGGACATAAAAGGCACGTGGACGAATTCTGCCTCGCAGAAAAGGACCCAGCAACACAATCAATGCAAGCTGAAGAATTGGTGAGATTTGCGTACTTTCCAGGAGCACAGGCGTCACAGTATTGCTGATTGCCAATCGACATTGTGCCAGGTACACATGGCTCACATTGTGTCGAAGCAAAACTGACAGAGTGAAAGCCGGGCAGGCACTCTGGGCAGAATGCAGCCCTATCCTTGGAGAATTTGCCAGGCACACAATCTTTACAGATGGAAGCTGGACCCGGCGACGCAGAACCAGCAACACACCACACACAGCCTGTCGAAGAACTTGGAAACTCACTCCGTGACCCTGGCACGCATTGCGTGCAAAGAGAAGAGCCTTTTGCATCGGCGAAATGACCAGGATGGCAGAGACTGCAAGACGTGTATCCAGCACCCACCGACACGGCACCTCTGGGGCAGTACGTGCAGTTAGTAGATTGTTCCAGGGCACTTACTTGGCCAGGAGGGCATTCGAGACACGTATCTGGTAGGGCATTCACTGTGTAGGATGCGTTATTTGCAGACGTCAATTCATAAAAAGAGCCATCCAATGATGCTGCCGCACCAGTGGTCAAGGAGTAAGTTCCCGGTAGGCAATTGAGACATGCGACCCCTCCCTCAAAAGGCGAAAAGGTACCGACCGCACAAAAGATGCAATTTGTACTTGCATACACATGCTGCGATTTACCCTTTTCACAGTCCTCACACACACTGTAGCCACCTGCAGGTCCCGAATATCCGCCCGGACTACACTCTTTGCAAGAGGTGGACCCAAGATCATCAGAAAAATTACCAGTGTTGCAAAAGCTGCAAGGCAACCCAAGCTTTTCAAGCCCATCTGCACTGAAAGTGCCTTTCGGACAGAAGGCCTCACAGGCAGTCGACGAATTTGCGCCTTGGGATTTTGTGAAAAGAGTATACGGCAACGCTGGAGAGCGAACCATAAACTGGGAGTAGCAACCCCCATCAATCCGGGGATTTTCTCCAACAAAGTGACAAGGTGTGGCACCAAGTGCAGGAACAACACCCTTGAAACCGAACAACGCTCCTAGATTCCGTGGGTCCGTGCAGTAACTAGGAAGTTGAATCGCCTGCGAATTCTGTTGGGATTGGGACTGATCGCGCCTGCTTTCTGTCAAGCAGAAACCAGAGGGATTTTCTGGGTCATACATATGAAACAAGAAGCCCCCGTATTGAATATTGAATTGAATAGTGGTTTCATTCAAAGAACCTGAGCGGCTGACCGCAAGATAGTCCATTTCGAGACGCACCAATTCGTTGATGCCGCTCGCATTCAAGACTTGGCGATTGATTTCTGCCTCAAGCTCCTTAAGATAATAGGTTTCACTGGTGAGTTGGATTACGTTGTAATCCACGTCGTGGCAACAGAGAGGAGGTGTCACGTTCGCAATCAAAAGATCCCTCGAAGAGCAGACGGCGCGGCAGTCGGTGTAGTACAACGTATTTACAGTTGGGTCGACTCGCATGGGACAGTGTTCGCACGACGTTTGTCCAGGGCTCGTTGAAAACATCTTCTGTGGGCATAACGTACATGACGACTGCCCTCCAAGAAACCCAAAGGAGCCAGACGAGCATCTCGTGCACTGCGGACTGGCAATTTTCGAGAAGGTGCCCGGGGCACAAAGAATACATGCGCTCAAGCCTTGGCTCGAGAAGCTTCCACCAGCACAAACAGCACAGGAAGTCGAACCATTATTGGGGCTGAAATATCCCTCGGGGCACTTGGTGCAGTTGTCGTAAATCGGTCGCACTCCCCAGATACTGAATTCACCAGACTTGCATTCGGGCATGCACCGCTCCTCAGAATTGTACCACTCTGGCACGGCCGACGGCCGACCCAGCAATCCTGCACCGGTCCCTTGTGTACTGAGAGAATCAGGACACTGCTCGCAGTGTATTGCCTCAAACACAGTGTTGAATTGGCCAACGCTACATAGAATGCATGATGTCATGCGTGTTGTGGGGGCAATCGTTCCAGGAATACATGAGGAACACACGGTGGCATTGCTTGTGGACACAACACCTGGGTTGCAATCGTAGCACCTAGATAGCCCGCTTACATTGCCGTGAGTGCCCCCAGCGCAAGCTGCACAGACTGTCAAGCCTGTTCTAGGTCCATAGTAACCAGGAGAACATTCCGAACAATTTTGTTGACCAAAGACATTGTTAAACTCTCCTGTCGAGCAGTTGGTGCAAGCCGTGAAATTTTGAAGACTAAATGTCCCTGGGACGCATCTTGTACATTCTGTGTAACCGCAAGCGGGCGTATGGTATCCTGGGACGCACAAATCACAAACCGACATCGAATCGCTATCGCCGAAAGAGCCAGCTGGGCATAAAGTACAGTTGGCTGTGGCATTATGCGCAGAAAATTGGCCAGACAGACAATCTTGGCATGCCGTGGCAGCGTATCCTAAAAAAGGTCCAAAAGCAAACAGTCCTGGCCTGCAATCGATGCACGTCGAAGCCCCAATCTCAGAGTAAGTCCCTGGACTACATGCATCACACATCGACAAGCCATTCACCCCAGAAAAGTAGCCCCCGGAGCAATTAAAACACTGTGGAGACTGGGCCTGACTATATGTGCCTGGTCCACAATCCAGGCAGAAGGCAGATCCTGAGGCTGATGCTGTGCCAGAGGGACAAACTGTACAGACACTCTTGCCTGTACTGTTTTGTTGGAATCCTGCCTCGCAGCTTGTACACGCAGTCACATTGCCACCACCCACAGAAAACTTGCCTGAGGCACATTCAGTGCATGTGGAAGAGTTGACAAGAGAAAACGTTCCCCGGGCACAAATTGTGCAAACTGTTGAAGCTGAGGTAGAAAACGATCCGCCGGGGCACGCAGAGCAATTCATGGATGCGTTGAAGTAAGTAAAGTAACCACCAGCACAAGCCACACACGAGGTCATACCACGCTCTGATGCGAAGTATCCTGGGATGCACCGGTCACAGGGCTGGATGGACAAAGTGCCGCCAGGTAGCGTCTCGCCGTACTCCCCTGGAGAACATAAGCTGAGACAATCATTTACTGAGGTACTTCCTGGAAAGGCCGTGGCCATGCGATCTGGGCAATTTGTGCATGCTGTCTGTCCTGCTTTGTCCTGATACCAATCGACGTCACACTGGAGACAGAAGCTCACTCCACTGCTGGGATTGAACTTGCCCAGGGCGCACTTCAGGCACGCCGGCGTACCCCTCTTGAAAGTGTAGGTACCTGGATCACATGGGAAACACTCTTCGGCACTCTCATTACTGCTGAGTCCAGCTTCACAAAGGGTGCAGTTAGAAGACTGCGTAATGTTGGTATATGTGCCGGGATAACAATTATGGCAGGCAGAGGCACCTCCAAAGGAATAGGTTCCAACTTGGCATATACCGCAAGCAGATTGTCCGGCAATCGAGGAAAAATTTCCCGCAGAACACTCATTGCAACTTATTCTCAATTCATCTTTGTATCTTAATTCCATCAGACTTGTATACGGATGCTCAACGCTTTGGTCAAAAGAAAAAATCGAATCAGTAAGAGTTCCATGTGTTTCAGAGTAGCTTCCTGGCTCGCATCTTTCACATGGCTCCCTCCTATCTATAGAGTGATTGCCAGGCTCGCAATGCAATCTGACCGTTTGAATGAAACCCTGCCTTTTCCCGGTTGCTTGGGCTATTCGGACCTGTTTGCCATATCCAAAGTTGGAGCCTGGAATGACTTCAATCATTTCGTTTGGACCTCTGTTTCCGAGGTTGTTAGTTTCTCGAAAGAGTTGGCCGTGATCATTCAATCCGAAGGACCAATATCGTGTATCACCAGGAGGATCACCTGTCAGCACTAACGTGTGATATTCTCCCACTTGCACGACCTGAATGGGATCACTTCCGAACGGACAGGCAACAGGTACGCCATTATCGACATCATCACTTCTCCAGAATGTTGCATTTGGACACTGCGCACTGTTTGCAGCAAGCCATTGCACACCAGGGGTGCAACACTCAGCTGGCGGCTGAATGACACGACTGTTATCATTGACAGCATTCTTCGAGCCCAGCAGGATCGGTTTCCAAGTGACAGAGGAATCCTGAACATTGCCAAAAGTGTTATATTCGAAACCACACTGACCAAATTCGTTTGATCCAAAACACCACATTCTACCGTCCACTGTCAGGATTAAATTATGGAAGCCTCCAGCATAAAAAGATGCAACCTTTTGGTTCGCCACCAAAAGTGGATTCAACTGTCTAGGCTGCCAATTTGCAACAGCATATCTATTGAACTCCTCAACAATGCCGTCGCACAGCTTTGTCTTTGCAGAATCAAGAGGATCTTTACAGATCCCAGCCATAGTACTGTTACCGAGCTGACCATATTGATTCGATCCAAATAACCATACTTTCTGTTCACCCAAAACATCAATACTCATCACAACCGAGTGGACACTTCCAGGTTCAAACTCACTGACCCAAGAGTACGGGTGTAGTGACTCTATATTAAATCGAGTGGGTTGCCAATTTGGTATTACAAGTCCACTGTGACTGGCATTTCCAAGCTGTCCAAACTCGTTGGAACCAAAAAGCCATAAACCATTTGTCTCATCCAACACCATGGTATGTGCTGCGCCGGCCTTGAATTTGATAGCTCGTCGACCTCCGTTCATTTCGTCAAATTCAGGAATTGGTATGGGAACATAGTTTGCGATATTTGTGCCGGCATTCGCCTGCACACCCAGCTGGCCCATGAGATTGGAGCCAAACGCCCACAGTCGGCTCCTAGAAATGTTGACGTCCGTGACCTCCCAGGTCTGGACAAACGTGTGGTTATAGCCCAGACGGAACTGACTGATCATCTGGCCAGTTGCGGAATCAGAGGAAGGGAACGAAGTTTGTTGAGTGCCGTCTGCGGCAAGCCATGGGCGAGTGTTTTGCGCAATAAACACTCTAGACTCATTTACAGGATTTGCTGGAATATCGACAGCGTCGAATCCAAGAA
>Ga0209390_10007261_pt1 | contig 14278 bp, 15 predicted proteins | sample BON01_FD_187212 | JGI IMG/M metagenome (GOLD analysis project Ga0209390, IMG submission 187212) | Freshwater microbial communities from Lake Bonney liftoff mats and glacier meltwater in Antarctica - BON-01 (SPAdes) (version 2) | ecosystem: Environmental > Aquatic > Freshwater > Ice > Glacier... | reverse complement strand
CGGGACTGCTCATAAGGCATGATTGGGTACTGGCAAGCGGCGACAAGTGAATTAAAAATGCATACTAGGGACAGGTAAACCAGAATGATTCAACTCTCCGAACCAACAATTGGTGATCAGGAAGCCGCAGCTGTCGAGTCTGTGCTCCGTTCGGGATTTCTAGCTCAGGGCCCACGTGTTGCTGAATTCGAAGTTGAATTTGCCGAAACCATAGGCGTGGATCACTGTGTTGCGGTTAATTCTGGAACTTCTGCTCTGCACCTGATGCTCTTGGCAGCGGGAATCGGTGAAGGAGACGAGGTAATCGTTCCATCCTTCTCGTTCGCTGCGACGGCGAACTCTGTCGCGCTGACAGGAGCCCGAGTAGTTTTCGCAGACGTTGATTACGACTCGATGTGTCTCAGCCCTGAAACGATCATGGCTGTGGGGACTTCAAGTACAACCGCAGTAATGCCTGTCCACTTGTATGGAAACCCTGCCGGGATTACCGGGATCAAATCCCTATGCGAGGACCGTGGCTGGACTCTGTTTGAGGATTCGGCGCAGGCACACTTGGCTAATAACCAGAATGGTTTGGCAGGAAGTTTTGGGTTGTCAGGCGCCTTTTCATTCTACCCAACGAAGAACATGACAACTGGCGAAGGGGGAGCGATAGTTACGAACTCCGAAGGGTTGGCCCGCAAAGCTAGATTGCTTCGGAATCAGGGCATGGCTAAACCATATGAGAATGAAATAGTTGGGTATAACAACCGAATGACAGACATAGCAGCGGCCATCGGCTTGGTACAATTACAGAGGTTAGAGGAATTTACTGAAAAACGCATTCACAATGCGTTGACACTTAACCGTGGTCTTGCCGGTAACAACTACGTTGAGACTCCGACAGTGGAACAGGGAGACCGTCATGTATTTCATCAGTACACATTAAGAGTTCCTGTCGAAACCAGAAACGCATTAAAGGACTTCCTCAAGGGAAAGGAAATTGATAGTGGAGTGTATTACGCTAATCCAATTCACAATCTCCCATCGTTCTCGCACAGTGGTGTCTCTCTCCCAGTCACAGAGAAGCTGGCGAAAGAAGTTTTATCACTCCCAGTGCACCCGATGTTAAAGGAACAGGATCTCGAGAAAATTGTCGAAACCGTGAACGACTACTTCGCCAAGAACTACGAGTGATGGGCGGCGTTGTCGGTCTAGTAGGCCTAGGAGTAATGGGCAGAAACCATTTGCGCACTCTAAGTCAAGTTACTGAGGTAACAGATGTTTATGTCTACGACACTGAGCAGAATGAGTCTGCACTCAGATTTGGTCGAATGGTTCCCAGCCTGGAGAGTATGGTCGACGGCGACATTTTGTATGCAGTTGTCTCTACGCCTTCAAATAACCACAAGGACTCAGCATTGGAACTCCTGCAGAGAGGGGTAGATGTTTTCATTGAGAAGCCGCTCGCTGAGAGCGCCCGCGTTGCCGCTGAACTTTTTGAGGAATCTAAAGCCTTACCGGGTCGAATCCTTGGTGTCGGACACGTTGAGCGGTTTAATGCGGCTCTTATGGAAGCACGAAGTCTCTTGTCGAACTCTGTCTTGGGTGACTTATATTCAGTTAGCACTGTTCGGCGCGGGCCAATGCCTGCTCGAGATCTGGGTACGGGTGTTGGAGTGGATTTAGCAGTCCACGATGTTGACATTATTCGCTGGGCGACATCTTCTGAATACGTTGAGGTCCAGGCTCAAAGTGCTGGCCCCCGACTAAATGGATCTGAAACCTTCTTGAGAGTGATCGCGACATTAGATTCAGGAATTAGCGTAGAACATGCTATAGATTGGCTAAGCCCTAAGAAAGAACGATCCGTAGAGTTTTTAGGAGAGAAAGGCTCGTTGAAAGTGAACCTCCTTACCTTGGATTTGGAATTGACTACCCATGACCCAACTGAGATTCACTGGCAGTCGCTCGAAGTTCTCACGGGCAGTCAACAATCGAGCACGCGCTCAATACCTGTTTCCAAGCAGGAGCCACTGTTGAAGCAACATGAAGACTTGTTTGATCACGTCATTCGAGGTTCCAAAACAAAGACAGCATCAGTTACAGATGGCATCAGAGCTCTCGAAATCGTGGAACAAATTTTGGATAAAATTCGATGAATGATCTCCACTCGTCGAATGCTGATATTCATTTGGATTCCATCGTCTCACCGAGCGCTCAAATTTGGAGTTACTCCCAGATAAGGGAAGGCGCGGCAATCGGTAGCAATGTGGTCATCGGTCGGGGCGTCTACATCGACACTGGGGTCGTTATTGGTCCAAATAGCAAAGTTCAAAATGGCTCACAAATATACGGCCCGGCCGTTGTTGAACAAGGGGTGTTTATTGGCCCAGAAGTAGTTTTCACGAATGATCGAGTTCCCCGTGCGGTAAACCCGGACTTCACTCAAAAAACAGCGATGGATTGGAATCGTGAAGGGGTAACCGTTGGTCAGGGTGCTTCCGTTGGTGCCAGATCAGTGTGCGTCGCGCCAGTGCGGATTGGTCAGTGGTCAATGGTGGCAGCGGGTTCTGTTGTAACTAAAGATGTTCCTGCCTTCGCACTCGTTGCAGGCGTTCCTGCAAGGAGAATCGGGTGGGTTGATAGACAAGGCTTACGATTAATACGGGGATCAAGGCGGAATCAGTGGGTCTCCTCGGTGGGCGAGATTTTTGTTGAACGGGAGCCGGACCTGATAGTTCCGATCAATGAAGATGGACAGAGCTATTGACCCTCCCAACACTGGTAGTGGGATTCAATCGCCCGGAATTGCTTATAGAGTCTCTTAACGCTCTTAGAGTTGCAGGTGCCATTCAACTTTTTGTTTTTATCGATGGACCCCGCTCATCGGTACCATCAGACATCGAAAAAGTGCAACATTGCCGACAAATCGTTGATAACGTTGATTGGGCTGAAACTACAACCAGATTTGAAGCCCAAAACCTTGGTTGCGGCAAAGGCGTTTCGACTGCGATTGACTGGTTCTTTTCTTTCGTGGGCAATGAATTCGGTGCGATTGTTGAGGATGACATTCTTGTATCCTCAGGATTCTTCGAATATATGTCAAAAAACTTGAACAGATTTGCTACTAATAAATCAATATTTGGAATCGCAGCAGCAAATGCCGTGCCACTTCCAGTCTTGTTGCCAGCGTGCGAACTCAGGCTTTCCCGATTTCCTAGTGTGTGGGGCTGGGGGACATGGAGAGATCGATGGGTTGACTATGAGTTTGGAATCCAAGGTTGGAAATCATCCTGGCCACTAAATCGACGGATAGCCACGTTAAGGAATCCACTACATGTCGCGTATTGGACTCGCGTGCTTAACAAAGTCGAAAGTGGGAAACTGGACACTTGGGATTTTCAATTAGCATTAGCTATGCAAAAGGACGAGCGCTATTTCGTGGTTCCAAGGAACTCGCTTGTCAGGAATATTGGTTTCGGCCCTGAAGCTTCGCATACTAAGCAGGATCCCTCGCACCAACTCGTCTATTCACCCGGCCTTGCTGATTCGGCTCGACAAGTCCCAATGTTGAATACTCAGGCTGACCACTGGATGATGACCAATGGGTATAATGCCTCACTTCGAGTGGTATTGGGGAAAGCGTTTTCTTTAATTAGATAGTGGGTTTTGCAACTTGGGAATCTAGATCTTGCAGCTTCTAGTCGTTTGTGAGCGAGCGCATAAAATCTAAGTAGCGTTCCGACTCTTCGGCATAATCCAACGCTTCTGGTTGTGGAATCTCACCTAGAGGTAAGTCTTGCAGTTTCTTTTTGTATGCACGATTGAGCGCTTCCAAATATGAGTCCACCGATCGTGGTTCTGCAAAAAAGACGTTCCGCCTATTTTGTTCTATGCGCTCCAAAGCTTCGTAGTCCATTGCGGAGCCTGGAAGGATTACGTAACAGCCGTAAGCCAGACCTTCGTAAACGGTTAATCCAGGCGCAGGAAATGGTTCGCAGCGCATAATCACATCTGTTTCTGAATAGAAGCCTGATTCACTGAGGCCAGCAATGTGACCAAGGTGTTCAATTTTTCCGTCTGACAGTTGAGAAGCTTGTTCAATAGCACGAGACTCCTTCTTAACAGCCAGCCTGAATGGGTTTCGACTACTCGTGCCAACAAAGCTGAGTTTCCAATTTGGATCCTGAACTTGCTCGAATACCTCACAAGCGAACTTCATACCCTTCATGGGATCGAGGCGGCCTATTACTGCGACATTGAAATTTTCGGGATTTCGAGTCGATGATTCCTTCACTCTCTTCGAAGTTGGACCTGGGTCGGGTAACACAATGAAGCTCTTATCCCGTGCGGTCGAGCAGATCCGATACAAGGATTCTTGGACCAAAGGATCAATGAAGATTAGACCGTCAATATAATTCAAGGTAGGTGGTCTAAATTGAGTGTTTGCGTGTTCACGAATATGGCAAACGATTGGAATGTGGCTCAACTCTGGAACACCCTTGAGTTTGCGCGCCAACCAAATCAGACTAATGGAGTTTAAATGTATTACGTCAGATTTCTCAAGAGCCGATATTTCCTCGCTGCTCGGTGACCACTTGATCCCTCCACTGTGTTCAAGAATCCAGTTCCAAAGGTTTACGACTATTCCTTTGGGGCCGCCTACAAAGTTGTAGGCCATTGGAAATGAGCTTCGAAACAAAGCAATTTCCGGGGAGCTTTCTTTTGAGCTAAAAGGTGATAGGACTAAAAAACTTGCTTTCGAGCCAGGAAGGAGTCGAACTCTGATTAATAAACGTCGCAGCGCCGTCGCAGCGCCGTAGTCGTCGTCCCACGCCATCTGAGTTACTACAGAGATCCTCATTTGAAAACTAAGAGTAATCCAATTAGATCTGCTTTGTGGGACGAAAAGGCCGAGCACTAGTGGAAGGACCCCATGGGTCTGCCCAAGGTTTTGACCTGCCCCCAGTTTTGTTACCTTTTTCTTGTTCATTTTAGGCCGGTTGTTGTTGCAGGTTAACTTCGAATTCGACGGGTGAAATGTAACCGATTTTGGAGTATCTGCGTTGCCGATTATAGAAGACTTCCGTGAATTCGAATATTGCATTTACTAATTCGATTCGTGTCTTCCATTTCTTTCGGTTCAACAGCTCAATCTGCATCGTTGACAAGAACAGACTGACAGTCATAGGCATCACCGATTGATCCGAATGACGGCATGAGGCCAGTTGAGCGGACTTGGCCTGATTTTGGATGATCGTTGACAGGCTAGCGTGAACTCCATCGGATGTATCTTCTAAATCGAGCACATCAGAGGAGCGCATTTGAAGCCTTGAAGTCAACAGGTACATCAGTCGTAGTTCGCTTGGATCGCGAATTTCTTTTTCAACCAGATCCGCGATTCTCTTGGTTGCTTCAACACGCATTTTGTCCGATCCATTGGCATTGAAACCTTTAGTGCGGCAAGTGTTACTAGCGGGCCTAATCGGAGTTGCAATAATTACATGTTGTCTTGAATAAAGTTCAGCGAATTCAACAATCTTTTCAATGTAAGTAGCGACCGGGAGCGCCCCGGTTTGGCTGACTACATCGAGAATTTTCACAACACGAAACGACACCACTCACCACTGGCATGCTCGTGGCAACCGAATGCGAAACAATCAACGTAAGCCAGCTGCAACTGTTGTGAGCCCGGTCCACAAACGGGGTCACATCAACGTGATTTGAGAGTCTTAGTTCACCCTTTGCGGGTAGCCAATGCTCAAGACATTCCGCCGCGTTTGCTCCAGTGAACTAACGGCCCAAACATTGTCGCCACCCTTGGATTCACTTGCGGTCTCATTCATGAGTTGAGCTGCAGACATACCGTTTCGTGCATCTATGTCCCAGTCGGTTGGATCCGTCATACCGGAGAAGGTGTCGAATAGGTAGATATCTCGGCTCTCATCGCCAAGTAGCTTCAATTCTGCAAGCATCGCCATAATGGTCCCGCCACGCCAAACGCCACATTCCACAATTGCGCCTGGAAGGTCGTTTTCAACTAAGTAACGAACGGAACGCATGGAGCCCCAGATCCTTTGACTACTTGTCATGGTGAAAGGGCGAACACTCTTCATGATCTCAATCTCGGCGGGCAAGGCCTCAACAGGGAATTCATGGGTATCGAGGCGTCTAATTTCTAAGCCAAACTTCGCGGCCACCCATTTCATGTTGTTGTATTTCAAGAACCCTCCCTTTCAGAGGCTATTCAGGACTGAACCAACGATAGCGGGAAAAAGATCAAGCATTGGAGATTTAGACTCGCGACCGCTGACTGAACCCCTCACGATGAAATAAAACCCGAATCTCTGACCAATCTTCCATAGTAATCACCTGTCCAATAATGCTCAGGTGGCCCACTTTTAACTTGGGTGGTTTCTAGCGGTCGTCGCAACGAGATTGTTGTTGGAGGTCGCATTGTCTACTCGTCGAATCCCTAAGGGTCCTGGTCGTCGCCCGAAGTCGTTGGCGCGGCGGAGGTTCATGGAGCTGCTGAATAAAGGTGTCTCTATTCGGGCTGCTTGCCGAGAAATCGGTGTGTGCCGCCAGACCGGGCAAAACTGGAAAAACGGAGTCACCGTAATCCGTAAAGATGGGTCGGTGAAACACGTACCCCCATTACATCCATTGTCTACGCGGTTGATTTCACCTCGTTTCCTCTCCGAGGCTGAACGGGTTCTTATCGCGGATCTTTTCAGTCAGGGGCTAGGACCGACCACGATTGGAGCCAGGGTTGGTCGATCCGCTTCAACGATTAGTGGTGAGCTGCGCCGTAATTCAGATGCTTGGGGCCGGTATCGGCCCTTTGATGCGCACGTACGTGCCGCCATTCGCAGGCAACGACCTAAGACCACGAAGTTGGCGGGCAACGGCGAGTTATTTCACTTCGTTCACGCGAAATTGACATGCAAGTGGAGTCCGCAGCAGATCACCCGAGCGCTGCGCGTGAGATATCCTGATAATCCCTCGATGCGTTTATGTCATGAGAGCATTTATGTTGCGATATATCGTCCTTCGAGTGGTTTATTCCGCAAACCTGTTGGGTCTCCGTTGCGTACGGGCCGTGATCACCGGCGTGCTCATACTCGTGCAACCAAAGCTCGACGGCGCTTTGCTCAACCAATGTTGAGCATCCACGAGCGTGAATTCGCACCGAGTGATCGCTCAGTTCCTGGGCATTGGGAGGGCGACTTAATTGTTGGTTCGCATAACCGTTCAGTGATCGGAACACTGGTTGAACGTCAAACACGCTATGTGAAACTACTTCACTTACCTAGTCGTGATTCCCAAACGTTGTATGCCGCACTCGTTGCGGGCATGGGTCACCTTCCCGCAGGTTTACGCAAAACGCTCACCTGGGACCAAGGAACCGAAATGGCTAGTCACCTTGATGTCACCCGCGACACGGGAATGAAGGTGTATTTCTGCGACCCAGCCAGCCCATGGCAACGCGGCAGCAATGAGAACACCAACGGACTGCTACGACAATATTTCCCCAAGTTCACGGACCTAACCAAATATCGTCCGCAGGACTTAATTCAAGTAGAAAATGAACTCAATAACCGCCCCAGATTGATCCTCGGGGACAAGCCACCAGTTGAACTATTCAACCAACTGCTAGCCTTCCAAAAATACCCGATATTGCAATGACCGCTAGAAACCACCTTGCCGTTTTTGGTCTACTTTTAAGTTGCCGTTAACAAAATGACGGCCAATCATTGTTTGGTAGGAGTTTCCAAGTCTGAAGTGTTGAGAGGTGAGTTGTCCCTGTGCCGATTGGACATCCATGAGAAATCATGCGGTTTCAAACTAATTTTTGGTGAAGTCTTAAGATTGCCTATCGAAATGGGCCACGCGTTGGCTCAGCTGGGATTAGGAACACCTAGAATAATGAAGTGCGCCAGGACAATGTGCTTTTGATTTCCCACCAGAGGATTTGAAAACATGAAGGCGGTAATTCTTGCAGGTGGCTTGGGGACAAGGATCTCAGAAGAAACCCACTTAAAGCCAAAGCCCATGATTGAGATTGGTGGACGACCGATCCTGTGGCACATTCTCAAGACGTACTCCACGTACGGTGTGAGTGATTTCGTTATTTGCCTCGGTTATAGGGGTTATGTAATAAAGGAGTACTTCGCCAATTACTTCCTGCACATGTCAGATGTCACTTTTGATCTTCGAGAAAATCAAATGACAGTGCACCAGCAGAGTGCAGAACCTTGGACGGTGACACTTGTGGACACTGGCGAGAGTACAAATACTGGCGGGCGACTCAGAAGGGTTGCTTCGTACCTCGAGGGTGAAGAGAGTTTCTGTTTTACCTATGGAGACGGATTGACGGACGCCAATCTCTCTGACGAAATTGATTTCCATCAGAGTCACGGAGCTAAGGCGACAGTGTTGGCAGTTCGTCCTCCGGGACGATACGGTGCCTTGAAACTTGAAGAGGATTCCGTTAAATCCTTTGAGGAGAAGCCAGCCGGCGACGGAGGGTATATCAATGGTGGCTTTTTTGTATTGGATTCGTCTTGCCTTGAAACAGTAGAAAGCGATTCAACAAGTTGGGAGAGTGATTCCCTAGTGGAGTTGGCTTCCAGTAACGAGTTGAGGGCATTCAAACACGACGGATTCTGGTCGCCAATGGATACTTTGCGGGAAAAGAACGAACTAGAGAATCGTTGGGCAAGTGGATCAGCTCCGTGGAAGGTCTGGTGATGTCACCCCGAATGCCAAGTTCAAGTTTCTGGCAAAACAAGAGGGTTCTACTAACTGGACACACGGGTTTTAAGGGTAGTTGGACGAGCCACCTGCTAGAAAATTTGGGTGCAGAAGTTCACGGCTTTTCTATTGATATTCCAACAACTCCGAGCCTTTTTGAAGTCTCGGATGTGGCATCAAAGTTAGCTTCGGATACTCGAGCTGATATTTGCTCAGAAGAGGCAGTCGCTTCAGTATTTAATAAAGTCCGGCCGGAAATTGTCTTACATCTTGCGGCGCAATCACTTGTATTAACCGGCTATTCCGATCCCGCAGGGACATTCAGAACCAATGTGGTTGGAACACTGAACGTGCTTGATGCCATACGTACGACAGCCAGTGTCAAAGCTGCCGTAATGGTTACTACTGACAAGGTCTACAAGAACTTGGAGTGGGTTTTCCCGTACAGGGAGATCGACTCACTGGGCGGAAGCGATCCTTACAGCGCGAGCAAATCCGCAGCTGAAATGGTTGTCACTGGCTATCAAAGCCTTACCCAAAGGATTGACGGACCCGTTGCAGTTTCGGCTCGAGCCGGAAACGTAATAGGAGGAGGGGACTGGTCACCGGGTCGACTGCTACCGGATTTGATCAAAGTCATGGAATCTGGTAGCACACTGGTAGTTCGAAACCCGACAGCCACGCGACCTTGGCAACACGTACTTGACCCCGTGGCCGGATACCTATTACTCGCGGAATTAGTGTATGAAAACACTTCATCCAAATTTCCGCGTTCATGGAACTTTGGTCCGAGTGTTTCATCAGTTCAATCGGTCAACTTCGTGATTGACACGGTTGCACAAATAGCCGGAAAACAAATCGATTCTCAGGCCCCGAAAGAGTCTCAGCCCAGCGAGCACCAGTTACTTGCACTGGACAGTACCCAAGCGCACCATTTGCTTTCGTGGACTCCAAAGCTGGCTTTCAAAGAATCCCTCAGATGGACACTAAAATGGCATGAAGCCTTGGGCGCAGACGTGAATATGCGCGAGTTCACGGAGCAACAGATCGACCAATATCTTGAATTAGGTTTATCTCAATGAGTACGTTTGAGATTGAGCCAACACCGGTAGAGGGGCTTGCCGTTATTCGGCGTAAAAGGCATACAGATGACAGGGGCTTTCTTGAGCGATTATTTGAAGAAGACGCACTTGCTAGTAGTTTAGGGCAAAAACCAGTTGTTCAAATGAATCACACATTCACGAAATCTCGAGGAACGATCCGAGGAATGCACTGTCAGCTTCCACCGTGTGCTGAGTCAAAAATCGTTACCTGCATTAATGGCTCGGTATTTGATGTCGTTGTTGATTTACGATTGAAATCAAAAACATTTGGCCAGTGGTGGAGCCATGAACTCAATGAAGAAAACGGAGAAGCACTCGTCATTCCTGAAGGCTGCGCGCACGGACTACAAACTCTGGTGGACAACGTTGACTTGATTTACATGCACACCGCAAACCACAACCGTGATTCAGAAGCCGCCATTAACCCGATGAACTCGGAATTGGGGATACCCTGGCCTCAAGAGGTCACAGCGATGTCAGATCGCGATCGATCCGAAACCCGCGCCTTAGATTGGTTTAAAGGAGTCAAGTGGTGAAGTGTCGTAATTGTCAAGGAACCAATCTGACACGATTCCTAGATCTGGGCACTGCCCCTCTATCAAATGGCTATCTCACAGAAGCGCAACTTTCAGAAGTAGAAGTCTGGATTCCCCTTCGAGTCATGATTTGCTCAGATTGCTGGCTCGCTCAAACAGAAGATTTCATAACTCGCGAAGATGTATTCACTTCAGAGTACGCATACTTCAGTTCGATGTCGCAATCCTGGCTAGAGCATGCTGCCAAATATGTGGACCAAGTGGTTGAACGTTTCGAACTAGATGAAACAAGTTTCGTAATTGAAGTTGCTTCAAATGACGGCTACCTCTTGCGTCCGTTCGTGGATCGTGGAATCCCTTGCCTAGGGATTGAGCCAACAGCAAGCACAGCTGCTGCTGCCCGCGAGAAGGGCGTTGAAACAGTTGAAGAATTTCTAAGTATGAACACAGCAGCGGAAATTATTGCGAGATATGGAAAAGCAGACCTCGTTGTTGCAAACAATGTCCTGGCGCACGTCCCCAACATTGTGGATTTTGCACAAGCGCTGGCCAGCTTACTTAAACCAGGTGGAGTTCTCACTGTGGAGTTCCCAAGATTGACGACTCTTATTGACCAATCCCAGTTTGACACCGTTTACCACGAACACTTCTCATATCTGTCGCTTCATTCGGCTATCTCCGTATTTGAAAGTGCCGGATTAGAGATTTTTGATGTTGAAGAGATTAATACACATGGAGGATCTCTTCGTGTGTTTGGTCAATTGATCAGTCAAAAGACAAAAACGAAGTCGAAGGCAGTAGATCTACTGCTTCGTTTTGAAGCTGATAGAGGTGTACGAACGCTCGATTACTACTCCAGAATTCAACCCGATGCGGAATTGGTCAAGTTGCGATTGCTGAGAACCCTTATTGACTTAAAGCAGAGACATGAGGCTATTGCGGCCTATGGCGCTGCGGCCAAAGGCAATACGCTCTTAAATTTCGCTGGGATTCGAGCAGATTTACTCCCCTACGTTGTAGATCGGAGCCCGTCAAAAATCGGTATGTACCTACCTGGCAGCAGAATTCCTGTCCTTGAGGTCGCTGAACTAGGTAAACGAAAGCCGGGAACTATCCTTATCTTACCTTGGAACCTTCACGCCGAAGTGGCTCAACAATTGGCCTATGCGTCTGACTGGGGAGCCAAGTTGATCGTAATTAATGGCAAATCAGAACATGGGCAATGAAACAAAAACTGCTGTTAACAGGATCTCGAGGAAGCCTTGGACGGTCGCTACGGTCGTCAAGAGCGTTCGAAGATCTGAACCGTGACTTTGAAATTGTTTGTTGGGACACTTCACTATACGGAAGTTTGACTGATGCGACTGTGCTGACAAAGTCAATAGACAATATCCAACCTGAGATAGTTGTGCACTTGGCGTGGATGGCAACTTCAACACCCGACTACGACTTGAATGCGGGAAATTTAATGTGGGGGACCTCTACCGAGCTTCTAGCTCAAATTGTTGCGGACTCGGGTGCTTGGTTTATTGGAACGGGTTCCATTATCGAGGAGTATTCAAGTATCTCTACGCCTTATAAGGAATCAAAGGTTCAAACAAGAAATCGTGTACTGAACTACAATTCGAGTTCGAGTTGGTTGAGGCCAAGTTGGATATTAAACCCTGATGAAGGTCGCCCTCGACTCATCGGAGACTATCTCAGAGCTCGCCAGAAGGGCGAGCAATTCAATCTTAAGAATCCCCTAAAGCAACATGATTTCATGTCCATTGCGGACTTTTCTGGAGCATTGAGAACGGTCCTGAATTTTCGGTTAGCGGGAGTTCAAGACATTGGAATGGGGATGCCCCATACCGTTCTAGATGCCCTCGAAAGTGTTGACCGACATGCGAGGGATCACTTGATATTTGAACCTTTTGCTGGGAATACGATTGCAGAACCGGCTGAATATCTCGCAGATAATCGAAGGCTGTTAACCGCAGGGTGGAAACCGTTGGAATCTTTGCATCTCTTTAGTGGGGCGCGCGAATTTCGCAGTCAGTAACTCAGGTAGTGAAGTTATGGCTAGTGCATCCAACGTCACCAGTGTATTTTTACTAAACTGCTGAGATGGGTGATACTGAGGATTTCAAAAAGAGAAACCGGGACAGCGTTGATGAGATGCAACATTCCGCGACGCTAAACGAATTAAGTAGGGCTTGGTATGACGAAGCCTCAAAACATGAGTATTCGTATCACTTTGAGTCCCTGGGGCTTCCGATTATTCAGATGCCCCAGGATATTCAAGCGCTCAATGAAATCATTTGGAGAATACGTCCAGACTTGGTCATAGAAACCGGGGTAGCGAGAGGTGGGTCATTGATTAACTCAGCGGCTCAGCTGGCATTGTTGGACGTCTGCGATGCATTCGCAGGAAATGGGCAACTACATGTCAAAGAAAGTAGCCGCAAAGTCGTTGGAATAGATATCGATATCCGACCTCATAACCGAGAAGCCATAGAAACGCATCCTCTTGGCGGAATGATTCAACTGATCCAAGGATCAAGTACAGAGGTTAATGTTCTCGCGCAAGTAAATGACTTAGCTGAAAAAGCGAGTTGTGTTTTGATTCTATTAGATTCGAATCACACTCACGAACACGTGCTTGCGGAGTTAAAAGCATACGCCCCCCTAGTAACTACTGGAAGTTACTGTGTTGTTTATGACACGATTGTCGAATTCATGCCTTCCGGGTCTTTTCCTAACCGACCTTGGGATGTTGGCAATAACCCATGGACAGCCGTGAAAGAATACTTGACAGAACACCCAGAGTTCGTATCCGATCCGTCGATCTCAGCTAAACTGCAGATTTCCGTTGCCCCTGATGGTTATCTTATGCGCGTGAAATGACTTAACTGTTTTCTCCGCTTCTGCCGGTGGGTTAGCCAGTCCTTGTAGATTGACCTCATGCCTAAATATTCATTTGTCATTCCTTGTAAGAATGGGCTTCCTTATATTACCTCTTGTATAAATTCGATTTTGGATCAAGGATTTCGAGACTGTGAAATCGTCGTGTCTGACAACCACTCTATTGACGGAACGGTCCAGGTTCTAGAAGAAGTATTTGGTCACGATGCGCGTGTAAGAGTTATTTCTCCAACGAAACCACTTTCTATGAGTAGAAATTTTGAGCATGCAATCTCGGCCTCTCAAGGTGATTGGATTTCAACACTTGGCGCCGATGACGGCATACTTCCCTATTTCTTTGAAGAGATGGAAAATCTAACTCAATTATTGCCTGATGCAGAAGCTTTCGTTTCCAAGCGTGCCTATTTCTACTGGGAAGGCTGCGAAGAGAGTTATGGAAACAGGTCAGTGCTTTTTGAAAGAAATATGACTCTCAAGCGAGGTGACTCACGAAAGGATTCCCTTCGTGTTCTTCGCGGAAAAATGCTCTATAACGAAACTCTCCAACTATATACAGGATCCGTAGTGCACAAGTCACTCATTGAGAAAGTGCGCAGCAGAGACCCTGATGGAAAACTATTTCGAAGCAGCCAGCCTGATATTTACTCAGCATGGGCACTCCTAGCTTGCGAACCTCAATATTATGTTATTGGTTCGCCTCTGCATTGGATCGGATCTTCACCCGCGAGTAATGGCTTCCTTCAAGCCGCGAGTGTGAAGAGTGATAAAGCAAATGAATTTTGGCTCTCCAGCGCTGGTCAAGACGAACCAATATCAGGGTTATTAGATTTTGGGAGCGAAACGCCGGTTCACCTCATGCTCATGGATGCGGCCTTAAAAGTAGATGCCAACTCTCACCGTCCAAACAGGTCAGCAATCATCAGCCACGGATTCGTGGGGGCACTCGTCAATGAGCAATACAAACATTGGGAAACGGTGCGTCAGAGTGTAAGG
>Ga0209390_10007260_pt1 | contig 14280 bp, 8 predicted proteins | sample BON01_FD_187212 | JGI IMG/M metagenome (GOLD analysis project Ga0209390, IMG submission 187212) | Freshwater microbial communities from Lake Bonney liftoff mats and glacier meltwater in Antarctica - BON-01 (SPAdes) (version 2) | ecosystem: Environmental > Aquatic > Freshwater > Ice > Glacier... | reverse complement strand
AAAATGTAGAGAATCTTTAACAAACAAACATACTGAAAAATAGGTGTCTGCACATGAGGACACTCAAAATAACTCTCAAAATGTAGAGAATCTTTAACAAACAAACATACTGAAAAATAGGTGTCTTCACATGAGGACACTCAAAATAACTGTCAAAATGTAGAGAATCTTTAACAAACAAACATACTGAAAAATAGGTGTCTGCACATGAGGACACTCAAAATAACTCTCAAAATGTGTTGAACAGAAAAAGATGCTGGAATGCTACAATGAAACTCACACTTCTTTGAGCACACGTTTATTCTGATTGTCATTTTATCGATGTTTGCAGAAGCGTAATGGGAAGGCTTTCAACTGCGTCTTTGTGGATGAGGTCCACAAGATTCATACGCCCCGCCAGTGGTTCAACAACATCGGTCATGCGGTTTTCCCTATGACGGCGACCCCCCCCCCTGCTGGCAAACGTGTCTTGGAGGAAATTGTGTGGTACATACACATTGAAGATACCATTGATGTCGAGGAGAGATCGGACATGTACAGGACGTCGGTGGATAAGGTGAAGTTGGCTGCTGAAAACGGCGATGCTTTGCCGCTGCTCTCGAGTCTGGTACTAGTGGACATGGACCCTGTCACTGAACAGTTCCAGTCATTCATGGCCAAGTGCGTTGATTCCTCCATCTCACGCACCAAGGTTGGTGCGAACAAGGTGTACAGCTCCACATACTTCATGCCATGGATGTTGCTTGAGCACCAGAAGGGGGAGGAGTCGTCTTCATCTAGCAAGAAGCGTCGGATATCTCATGCGGACCGTTTCATCAGGAAGGAGGGCTACGACTTTGTCTTCATGAACCCTCCTTCCGACCCAAGCAAGACACTGACCTCGATGAAGGAGAAGATGTCCACCGAAGATACCGATTCGTTTGATTTCTTCGAGCTTGCGAAGTCATCTCCGCACAAGATTGATTGTGACGGCACACGAGTCTATGTGGGTCCCTACATTGCCGGGGCCATCGATGTGTTGAATAATGTGATGTGTATGGAGAGTTCCGACACCAAGGTGGTCATCTTCACGATGTTTACTCAGGAACTCGAATTGTTGACCTTCCTCATCAACAGCATGCGCATGAAGCACCAACACAGCGGACAGTGCGTCGTTGCCCTGGGCTTGAATGGGAAGACGAGCAACAGCGAAAAGGATTACACATTGGACAAATTCAGGGTTCCCGATTCCCAGGAGCGAGTTCTAATCCTCAGCCGGACGTACGCCAAGGGCCTGAACCTTCAGGCGGCGAACAACATCATCATGCTTACGGTGGACAACGATGTGAATAATGACAATCAGGCCATCCATCGGGTGTTCAGGAGCGAGCAGACACGGTCTGTACTATGGACGCATGTGTGCGGGAGGAGTTCGGTTGAGAGGGCGTGTGTGGCGAAGAAGCTTGGCAAGAAAAACTGTGACAAGGCAGACCATGTCGGAGCAATGTGCAATAACATGGAATTTAGCTTGCGAGACAGCTGATGTTTCCATTTTGAATAAACACGTTGCATATATTTTATTTTTTACACTCGACAGAATACTAAATTGAAACCGCTTTCTGGAGTGTACGGTACACCTTATGGTGTAGAAACCCACATTGACCCACGCTACTGACCATGTTTTTTGTATCCCATCAACAACATTGCATCCCTGCAAAAAGTTGAATTTCAATTCTGATTCACCATGTTTTGTACGTCGGAGATTTCATTGTAAAAGAGCAAGCTTGTGATCTTTCTACACCGGTGGACGCGTTCCCCAGAAATTGGGTGGTTCCTTTGCTTCCATATTCTCGGCATTGTATGAGGGGTACGCAGATGCAATCAGAATCTCTTCCTGGGAACGCATAAACGGATAGGGCACGTCGTATGTTGCGACGGTGCGGTGGTTACCAGATGGCCTCCGTGGCATAGAGATTGAGCGGAACGGAACAGGTTCTCCTAAACGCAATGACCCCCGTCTCAACTTACCTTGTGATCGCCACAATATGTACACTGTAGGGGGCACGAGATCTCCTTTGAGGTTTGCGTAGTACGAAGACGGGGGGGCTGCAAAACGAAGTTCGTACGTGTTGCTTTTGGAGTTTAGGTGGACTTTCCCTCTATTTGGTGTGCCATAGAATGCCTGACGCGCGTCCGCATAAGGGAGTGCCGACCCTGAAAAACTCATCCTTCGGTCAACGGGGTTCGCTGCGATGTACTCCACAACATCTCCGTCTACGATCTCGTTGGTCGGAAGTATCACTGGAAAATCGAAATACATTACAATCACTTTACAATGTTGTCCACAATTTTTTTACAATGGATTCTCGAGAAAGGAATGTAAAGCTCTTGATGGGTTAAGTTATTAATCCACACATCAGTTACATGAATACACGTGACCGTCTCATTGCATCTGCCATCGACAGCAATGTCTCGGATGGCGATGGGGCGACACCGTCATCAATCTCCGCACAGTGTCTCACGTGGTACGCAGAGGACGTCGAGGATTGCAATGGCTCTGACGACGACGATAGTGACAACTCTGCTGACGAGGACGGCTCGAGACCCCAAAGAAGTCGTGACACTTCTCGGTACCGCATCCACATGTTCGGTGTGTCCAAGTGTGGTCGATCTGTGCACGCGGAGATCGATGGCGCGCAGCCAAGGTTCTACTTGAGGAGCAGAGCAGGCTCGTTCTCAGCACTCCGCCAATGGCTCTACGAGATAGCAGGCTCGTACGTGCGCATTGAAGATGTGGAGATTGTGCATCGCATGAACTTCTGGGGGTTTAACAACCATCAAAAGGAACCGTTCGCCATGCTCACATTCAGATCACTTCGAGGCATGCGTGTGCTTGCGAGCTCTATCCAAAAGAAGATAGATACCGGGAACGTTCCGCATGGCTTGCGCCCACTCGAGCTCTTCGAATCCAACGTGGACCCCATCCTACGCTTCTTCCACGAACACCAAATCCAACCCGCCGGGTGGGTGGACGTGGACGCAGAAAAGCTTGCAAGACGAGGATCCAAAAAGCGTGAACCCTTAAGCACCCGACTGCATGCGCACATCCAGCTGCCTCAAAGAAGCCATCGAGGTCCATCACTGGAGATCGGTATACGTCCATCTGTTTCGACCTCAAACGAGGACATGGCTCCGTTGGTGATCGCCAGCTTTGATCTCGAGTGCGACTCCTTGCACGGCGACTTTCCTGTCCCTATCAAGGACTACCGTCGTCTCGCGCTCGACGTGGACAACCTGTGGGAAGTAGGCGGCAAGTTGCCTCTGAAGCAGTCCGGTAGCGAGTACGACGTCAAGAAGGTGTTGATGGCTGCCATGGATGACGCGTTCTTCAACCAGGGTTCTGAGGGTCTTGCGCACGCACTCGCGTTCTCACACACCTCGTCGTCTAACAGAGACCGCGTGCGCATGCTCCCTACCTTCAATCACGTCGCAGACGACATGTACGCTATTCTTAAACAAAGTCAAAAGCTGAACGGCTCCACCAATCGCGTGGAGAAGCTCTTGTCCGTTCTGAACAAGGCCTTCATGCATGCGCATCCGCTCAAGGGTGACTCCATCATCCAGATCGGCGTGACCGCGCATGTCTACGGTCAGCAACATGCGTCCTCGCGAGCGATATTTGTCCTCGGCTCTTGCACCGAGGAACTGGGCGACGATGACGATACCAACAAGACAGTTGTGCACACATTTGAGTCTGAGGCGGATCTCATTTGCGCGTGGGCCGACTACGTTGGCAAGGACCTGGACCCTGACATTCTGACAGGATACAACATCTTCGGCTTCGACTTCTCGTACCTGCACGAGCGCGCCACGGCACTAGACGTGGACGAACGCATATGCGATAGTCTCACGCGTCTCTCCCACGCACCAGGCAAGCTGGTCGTTCGTGAGATGTCTTCTTCTGCCTTGGGTGACAACGTCCTCAAGTACATTGATGCTCCTGGACGCGTGCTCATAGACCTCATGAAGATAGTGCAACGCGACCACCGACTGGACTCTTACAAGCTCGACGCCGTTGCTCGACATTTCACGGGAGAGGCAAAGGACGACGTCTCCCCCAAGGACATTTTCAGATTGCAGAAGGGAAGTGCCGAGGACCGCGCGATCATCGCTCGGTACTGCGTCCAGGATTGCGCTCTGTGCAACCTGTTGGTCGCCAAACTAGAGATCCTCGCTAACAACGTTGGCATGGCCAACGTTTGCTGGGTTCCTCTATCGTACATCTTCATGCGCGGTCAGGGCGTCAAGATCTTCTCGTTGGTGTCCAAGCAGTGTCTCGAGGACGGGTTCGTCATTCCCACAAAACGCTACGTCCCTCCCCAGTCGTTTGGGGAGGGGGTGGATGAGGAGGATGGGTACGAGGGTGCAATCGTGCTCGAGCCAGAGACCGGTATGTACCTTGACACACCGGTGTCCGTTCTAGATTACAACTCGTTGTACCCTTCGTCAATGATCTCAGAGAACATCTCGCACGACACGATAGTGTTGGATAAGGAGAAATACGGGTCTCTTCCTGGTGTGGATTATGTGGAGATTTCTACCACCGATACCCAGGTCTGTCGGTTCGCGCAATCGCGCAAGGGCGTTCTTCCCTGCATCCTCGAGGCGCTCCTCCAACGCCGCAAACAAACCCGTTATCGCGCCACGCATGTGCGTGTTTCGGACGCTGTTACCAACGAAACTGTTTTTGTCGGACAAGAAAAAGACTGGGAGAAGAAGAAGCTCGAGCTTGAGCTTGAGGATGCGAAGAATTACAAGATAGAGCCGGCTTACACGAACTTCCAGCGCGCTGTTTTGGATGGGTTGCAGCTCGCGTACAAGACCACTGCAAACTCCTTGTACGGTCAGATGGGTGCTCGCACGAGTCCTCTGTACCTTCGCGATGTGGCGGCTTGCACCACTGCAACTGGACGCGCCATGATCATGCTTGCAAAGAATTTCATCGAGCGGGAGTTCCAGGGGCATGTCGTGTACGGCGACACGGACTCGTTGTTTGTCGTCTTTCCCTCACCCGACAATGCATCGCATCGCGACCGCCTTGCGACAAGCATCCGGGCTGGACAGGACGTCTCGAGGGAGATCCATCAGCACCTCAAGAAGCCGCACAACCTGGAGTACGAGAAGACGCTCTTCCCCCTCATATTGTTGAGCAAGAAGCGGTATGTCGGGCTTCTTTACGAGAACGACCCTGACGAGCCCGCACCAAAGCAGAAGTCCATGGGCATAGCTCTCAAGAGACGTGACTATGCCCAGGTTGTGAAGCGTGTGTACGGTGGCGTGATCGATATTGTGCTGACGCGGAGGGACGTGCCTGCGGCCGTGAGCTTCTTGCGTGACAGGCTTCGTGAGCTCGCTGCTGGTCGCACTCCATTGGAGGAACTTGTTATTAGTAAGACGCTGAAGAGCCACTACAAGTTCCCTGCCCAGATCGCGCATGCCGTGCTTGCCCGTCGTATGTACGAGCGCGACCCTGGCTCTGCGCCGCAGGTTAATGACCGGATTCCCTATGTCTTCGTCGAGACGACGAAGAAGAACGCGCTCATGGGCGAGCGCATAGAGCACGTCGACTTTGTGCGGGCGAACCCTGAGAAGGTGCGCATCGACGCGAAGATGTACATCGAGAACCAGTTGATGAAGCCTTGCACGCAACTGCTTGCCATCGCTCTCGAACAGATCCCCGGGTACACTTATCGCGTGGCCCTCTCTGGTCGCCGCGCTCTCAGCGACATCGCTGATGCGAAGAACGGCGACGTAGCCAAGGCGCGCGAGCGGCTGAACACGCTTCGTGAACGGGAGGTTGAAAGACTCGTGTTCACGCCTGTGATTGTGTCCGATGATGTGCGTCGGAGCGTGAACCGATGCAATGGACAGCGGGAGATATCAAGCTTCTTTTCGGTATCCAGCAGACAGTAAATATTATCCGTTGTTCAGTACAGTCAGCGGAACAGTTAAATGAACAATATTATCCGTTGTTCAATACAGTAAGCGGAACAGTTAAATTAAAAATGGCGAATGTCGTCAGTCCAAGTTTTACATTATTGTAACAAGCATCCTTGACTTGACTTGACGACCCCAAAAAATTATGAAATGTATCTGTATAAAATTTTGACAGATGGAATCATTAGTAGCATTTATATCTATTTTACTGGTCATGGTCGTCGCCGGCTTTCTCATCGCATCGCACATTTCCCTGCGAAGAGAGATCGACACACATGAAGTCGAGTTGGGAGATCTCGTATTGCGGTCGAATGCCGAGTTCAAACGCTCTCGACAAGCGGACACCATGCATTCATGTTCTTTGAAAAAAGGAAAGCAGTCTGATGTAAAGATTAATACGATGTTGAAAGACGGTTTAGCGACGGTAAACACAAGATCTAACGACATGAATTCCCACATCGTCGCAATGGAACGTAACCAGAAGGCATTGGACTCGAAAGTTAATTTCTCAACAGGTCTGTCGGCCAAAGGAACTTTGAATGTAACTGGAGCCACTGCCAAGGTCTGCATTGACGGGATTTGTATGACAAGGGGAGACATCTCCAATTTCAAGGCCGCCATCGCTCAATTACAGAAACCACACGCTACGACCTCGGTCGCTAAAAATGCACTGGCAGATGCGCAGGCGCGTGCATGGATGCAGGAACAAGCACAATCACAGGCGCGTTCAAATGCAGCAAATGCAGAGGCGCGTGCAGCACAGGAACAAGCAAAGGCGCGTGCAAATGCACAGGCACTGGTACCAGGCACTGGCACCAAAACTAGATAGAATGGGCGTTCCTGCCTCACGGCCGATTTTTTTAAATTTCTAATCAGGATTTAGAGACTCCTTAAAGCCTCTCTAGCTTGAGACATCAGCACCAAGGAATCACAAATCCGCTCCATACCATGTTTCGCAACCAGTCAAAATCGACCGGGAGGAAGGAACGCCCATTATAAGGGATACACTGTATTAGTGTAAAGCTGATTTATACTTTGTCCATACAATGGAAATATGGCAACTTCAACCGTAGGTGTTTTCAAACCTAGTTTTTCATGCACCCCTGTGAACAGCCCGGATGAGCGCCGAGCGATACGTCGGTACCTGTTCTCCCGGTACAACCTAAAGATGATGGAGGGTCCTCCCAAATTCGGCAACTCCATGTACTTCAACCGGACATTACCGCCACATGGATCAAAAAACAATCCCGCCACAGCCAGCACCCACAACATGATGTTTCGCGCTAAATACAACGCTATAGGACGAAATCACCAACCTCGTCAGTTCCTATTACTCATAACTCGCGCAATCGGTTCTAGCAGGAGCGGTTCTATCGTGTTGATAAATAGGTGTGTGGACAGCTGCATTGCTGCATCCGGCCTCTTTGCCCCCGCAGACATGTTCGACGATGACACACTCATCGAGGGGGAGATGGAAGACCGCTTACTGGACGAGGTGTATCCCACCAATATCACGAAAGAACAAACGCACCGCGTCTTCTGTGCGACAGACGTCCTAGTGTGGCACGGGAGACCTGTTGGTGTAGGACACCACGGACCTTCGGGACAACAACAATGCATGATGAACGCGACGCAGAGAACGGAACTTCTCCATACGTGGTACGCAGAATTCGAACGTTGCAATAACAATCTCGTGGTAGGGGCAGTCAGCGGCGACGTCGAAATTATCTTGTCTGCATGGCACACCAATATCGTAGGGCTCTATCGATCCCTATTCGTCTCACCGACAGACAACACGATGTCGTCGACAACCGTCACACACATCGTCGCAAGACACAACAACAAAGTAGCGACGCAGAAGGACGCACTCATGCCGCTCATCTTTGATGACAACGACATTATTGCTGACGATGATGCCGCCATTATTGCTGACGATGATGCCGCCATTCTTGCGGATGAAGATGAAGATGCCAGACACCGGTCTGACGACCCCCTTCAACCTGAAGAAACAGAGTATGCCTCGGCGAGGCTCGAGCCAGAAGCTGTACGACATCTGTTCTATGTGCGTGCGACACACATGCCCGATGTGTACGAACTTTACCGTGAAGAGGTCTCTGCGAGTCTATCGCGCTCTCCGGACGCATTCGCTGGCGTGCGCTCCATGCGTGACAGTCTGATCATGCGTTCCCTTTTTTCCGCATCCTCAGGCGGCGGCGCGACGCTCCCCCAGTGCATGTTTGTGTTCGATACAGTCATCGGGAAGTGGACACCCGAGTAATGGTAATATTTGTTTGAGAAGGTTGCAACAGTTGCCAAGACAATAAATAGTTCAGGGACCAGATGCAGATTATGGAACAGTGTTGTTCTTGCACGTGCTTGAGAAGTGCGGTTTGCTTGAATAAGTACATACACTTTGCAATAATTGTCAATTCACATGTGACATAGACATTGTGGGGGTGAGGGAATCATCCAATGTGCGCTGTGGTGCAACCTGGCACCGAGACGTGAACGCTGCCAAGAACCTTCTTCTGCTTCTGACAACGTGTATGGACGGGAGAGAGTGTTCCATCGTCTCCCCCCAAAACCACAGTTTCCATCGAGGCGAGTGTGAGAGCTAAATTGACCGACCCACCTGGGTTTGTCAGAAGCTTGCCTTGTTATCCTTTGGGCCAGCTTAAATGCTGAAATACAGAGATGAAGGGCAAAAATGTGTACTCGCCTTTAGCTGATCTACCCATTGGGTTCAAGGGTCACCGGTAGGGCGTCCCACAAATTGCGTCTCCGACTGTAAGTTCGATGACAACCAAATATGTAAAAACTGTATGTATCTGCCTGAATGCATCGCGCAAACCTTTCTCAGACTCTACAAAATAATAAGGTCCCAAAATTAAATGAAAACAACTGTATGAGACCACATTATTTCATATCCTCATACAAAACCAAATGGAGAAAATCAACGACATCGACGTCAATTTGATCAACAAACGCGCGTTCGACACCGCACGTCGCATCCAAGGAAACAATACCGAGGAAATACAGAAGAATTTAGTTAATACCAACAAGTACTATGACCACGTGAACAAGCAAGCGACACAACGTGCATTCAAGACAAACAATGCCGTTTCCAACCTGTTGTACCACAAAAACACGGACTTGGTCGCGCAAATGAATGAGAGCTGGAACACGAACCGACACTTTCATCTGACGCTAGACAAAGAAGCATCGCGTTTGGATAAGGGAAACAAGACTGCAAAAGTCGATGTCTACAGAATGCGTCAAGAGGAATTGCAACTCGAGTATACACGCAATCTATACAAGGTGAAGAAATACATAGTGATCAAGACATGCATGATCATCTGCATCGCGGCATTGGTTTATAGGATACACACTTCCGGAAAACTGAAGAAGAAATTTGCCATTATCATCATCGCAGTTGTAACAATTATATACATCATTTCAATTATCAGAGACCTGACCGATGCAAACAAGCGACGTCACATGGACTGGGAACGCTACTATTGGAAGAGCAATAATATTGACGGAAACAAAGATAAGTGCGAGTAAACGTGTCATTGTGACATACATCTACACTCGACGGAACACTTAAATGAAACGTCTTTTGTACGGCCATACCGGAATGTGTTGTAGCGACCACAGGGCGGTGGTGTACAATCGCGATTCCGCTACAGAACATGTTCCGCCGACTGTATTACAAATTCCTCTGGAGGCAAGTATGTTTCATTTTACAGTTCCGACGACATCATCTGCAAGTTGTATTGAGTGTAAATAGATATAACACAAATTCAAATTAAAAGTAAAATTCAAATTCAAATTCAAATCCAAATCCAATTGAGAGAACGATGAATATAGTCCACCTTTTCTGCAGAACGTCATGCACCATAAAAAAAACCCGAACTATGAAGACAGAAACGATCATATGGGCGACAGGAAGACAACATATCATTGGCAACCGCATAATGCTCCTCCCCCTCTCGTGTGGGACACGGAATGACGACTTCGACTTCCAAGTCAAAGCATTAGACATGTTGACAGGGTTATCGGGACCTTCTTTGTACGCACATGACGACATCTACTGTCTGGACACACTCTACGTCGCATTAATGTGGGGGATGAACATGTCGGCAGGCTACCTCGTAGATTGCTTTGCCCACACGCTACCAAAGGAGGCACTCACGATGCCGCACAGGTGGATATGCCGATTCTTGTGTATGTGCGCATCGCACCCAGACGTTGTGGACACAATCAGCGTCAAACTCTTGTACGTTAATCTGTTTGGAGGCGAACAAATAGAATATCAGGAAACCTACGAAACAACGATGGACACCATCTTGAAGATACTGTTCGGGGAGTACATAGCCGTGACAAACTCCATCGTACAAGACAACTGCGAGCCGGAAACGTTCGAAAATGTTATCAAGTATACGCGATACGTGATGAATCTGGAAGAGGATGGACTCGACCCAGAACCAATTGCGGATTGAATGTCGAAGTCTACACTGTAAAACGGAGGAGCATGTGGAAGCATCGGAAGACGTTGGCACCAACTCTCACGACATTCGCCCCCACCCTTCATCGGGTACCGTCATTGAAGTAGATCGCGTACTCCCCCCTGGAGTTCGCAGCACAGGTTTTGGGTGGAGTTGGATATGCTGGATAACTTCGGTGCAGAACAAAGACTCGTTACCCTTGTAGAAGAACCCGAACTGACCAAAGTAGCCGGATATGTCCTTGTACAAATTATAGACGTCGATCATGCTACACGCACTACTGCGGTAGTATCCATTTGACGAGTCGCCGCACTCCTGATCTTGATATCCACAAGCATCTAGGTGTGTTTGAGACTCAACTGTAGGTTCATGAGTCTTAGAAGACAGGCGAGATTGGACGGGATCAAGCATTTATTTGTGTATCGATTACCACTGTGGATATTACAAATAATTTCCACTTATACATTGACTCCAGTTAAAATTAAGTGTAAAGAGAACGTGCACCCAAAGAATCAAACATGTCGTGTGACTATGTCGTCCCGGTTTTAATGTCCCACTCTTTGTAAACATCCTCCATCCACAAAAGAAATACATTGAAAGATGTCGTCCCTCTACCGAGAACTCTCGTACGATAGATCGATATCCCGCGTCCACGGCGTACAGTTCTCTGTCCTCGGAGAAGACGATATTCTGGCGCGTAGCGTGTGCGAGGTCAAGGTACCGCGCACATTCGATGGGAACGACCCAGTACCGGACGGACTCTTCGACCCCCGAATGGGGGTGATCGATAACAGGAAGTTGTGCGTCACCTGCCACCAACGAAACACGTTCTGCCCAGGCCACTTCGGACACATCACGCTCGCGCAACCATGCTTCTATGTACAGTTCTACGACATCGTCAAAAAACTGATGTCATGCGTCTGCTTCAGATGCAGCAAGCTTCTGGTAGACGCAGACGTACCTGAAGTTCACACCATGCTCACCAAGAAAACGCCCGTTTCCAACATGAGACGATGGGACACAGTCACCAAGCTGTGTGCGCGCGTGAAGAGATGTGGAGCGTCCACCAAGAACGGGTGCGGAGCACGCAAACCTGACTCCGTCTCTAGATGGGACGACATGCGCCTCCGCATGTTGTGGAAGCCCTCGCCCAGCACACGAGAGACGGAGTCGAGGGAACTCATCCTCACGGCAGAAGACACGCTCAGAATACTGAGACGCATCACTGACGAGGACTGCGCCATTTTGGGACTCGACCCTCGCTTCGCGAGACCCGAACGATTCATATGCACGCACCTACCCGTCCCGCCGCCATCAGTGCGCCCATCGGTCAGACACGAGTCCGGACAGAGGCAGGAGGACGATCTAACGCACAAGCTAGCCGACATCGTCAAGGTGAACAACATGATCCTGGAAAAAATAGCCAAGGGAGGATCCGCAGAAACGGTCGAGAAGAACGGGTTCGTGCTACAATACCACGTAGCGACGCTCATAGACAACAACACCAGTCTCTACCCTGCAAAGGACAGATCAGGACGTAGTCTACGCTCACTCTCAGAACGACTGGGCCACAAGGAAGGCCGCATCAGAGGAAACCTCATGGGAAAGCGCGTGGATTTCTCAGCAAGAACCGTCATCACACCGGACCCAAACCTCTCCATAGACGAACTAGGCGTCCCAAAACGCATCGCGATGAATCTCACGTTCCCAGAGGTAGTCAACCAGTACAACATAGAGGAACTCAAGCTTCTAGTAGAAAATGGAGCAGACCAGTACCCAGGAGCAAAGCACGTCCGCAAGGCGGACGGCGTGGGAGGATCAGGAGGAAGAACAATCAGGCTCAAGGAACATCCATCGCTCAGAGAAGTAGTCGCGAATCTCGACATAGGGGACGTCGTAGAAAGACACCTCAGGAACGGAGACTACGTACTCTTCAACAGACAGCCGTCGCTACACAAGATGAGCATGATGGCGCATCGAGTAAGAGTCATGCCCTACAATACCTTCCGGCTGAATGTTTGCGTATGCGCATGCTACAACGCAGACTTTGACGGAGACGAGATGAACATGCACGTCCCACAGAGCCTACAGACGCATCACGAACTGCAAGCTCTCGCAGCAGTCCCGTTGCACGTGCTCTCGCCAAGGTACTCCAAGCCAATCATATCGATAGTGCAGGACGTCGCTCTAGGAGTCTACCGCATCACCCAGAAGAACATACAAATACCTGAACGTCAGCTCTTCAACCTCGTGGCACCCAACCCGACCGCGGACGCAAGGACGCTCCCTGGACGCATTCAAGCAAACGGGGAAACGATGGCATCAGGTCGAGAATTGCTATCGACCGTGCTACCGCCCACGCTCAACACATACTTGATCAACGAGAACAAGGACGTGGGAGACGACAACTTCATTCCAGAGGACGACGAGATCCGCATCGAGAGAGGGGAAATCAAGAGCGGCGTGCTGAACGCAGCAGTCTTCGGACGCGAAACAACAGGCATCGTCCATTCGGTATTCAACACGGAGGGGCCCGAAGCAGTCACGTTGATGCTGAACAACACGCAAAAACTCATATGCGACTGGCTCGTCCTCTCAGGCTTCAGTGTGGGCATCTCGGACCTCTGGATCCCCGAGGAAACACGAATCGGCATCAGAGCCGAACTGGATAGCGCGAAGAAGAACGTGAGAGAGCTCCTGAGGAACGTGCACGAGGGAACCTTCGAAAACGTGTCCACACGCTCAAACGCCGATTTCCTCGAGGAAAGCATCACGGTGGCACTAAAGAAGGGGGAGGAGACCGCAGGCAAACTGGCCCTCTCAGGAACCGATCCCGACACAAACAGCGTTCTCAACATGATAGCCAGCGGCTCCAAAGGAAAGCAAGTCAACTTCACACAGATGATTTCATGTCTAGGCGGACAGTCCATGGAGGGACAGCGCGTGCCCTACGGATTCGAGGGGCGCACGCTCCCGCACTTCACCAAGTACGACGACGGCCCAGAGGCCCGCGGCTTCGTTGAACACTCCTTCATCGAGGGACTCACACCGCACGAGTTCTTCTTCCACTCCATGGCAGGACGCATCGGTCTCATCGACACCGCTGTTCGCTCAGTCACATGGGAGACGCCCATAGTCATCCTAGAGGACGGGAAAGCCAAGTACGTGCTCATCGGAGAGTGGGTGGACGCGCACCTAGCTAGAGAAGCGGAAGACGTCCAGCGCTTCCCAGAGGAGCGCGACCTGGAGCTGCTCGAAATCAAGACGACAGTGCACATCCCAACGCTGGACTCCGATGGCGTAGTGACGTGGGGTGCAATGACCGCAGTCACGCGCCACGACCCCGGAGAGCGTCTGTACAAGGTCACCACGCAGGGTGGCAGAGAGGTCACGGTCGCCGAGAGCAAGTCCTTGTTGGTGTGGAACTCGGACGAGGAGAAGTTCGAGGAGAAAGACTCGCCTCATGTCAAGGTCGGGGACTACCTCCCTGTCACAATGCGGTTAGCTGAGCCGCCACTTGTGTGCACCCACGTCGACGTTTCCGATTTCTTCCCCAAGACCGAGTACGTCTACGGCACCGACTTCAACCTCGCAATCAGGATGGTGGCCGATGCGCAGGGCGCCAAGTTCCACATCCCCCGCGGGTGGTGGAGTGAGCACAATGGCAAGGAGTTCACGCTACCCTACGACAAAAAGGCCAAGCTACAGCGCGCAACCTCAGGTGAGCCTTTTGGATCTGCTTTGGGGCATGATCATGAGCATATCGTTGAAGACTCCGATGATGATCTTAGTGAAT
>Ga0209390_10007259_pt1 | contig 14281 bp, 18 predicted proteins | sample BON01_FD_187212 | JGI IMG/M metagenome (GOLD analysis project Ga0209390, IMG submission 187212) | Freshwater microbial communities from Lake Bonney liftoff mats and glacier meltwater in Antarctica - BON-01 (SPAdes) (version 2) | ecosystem: Environmental > Aquatic > Freshwater > Ice > Glacier... | reverse complement strand
GGGGGGGGGGGGGGGGGGGGGGGGGGTTGATTGCATATGCGGAGATTAGTGGGAGTGGACGGACGGTGGATGATTTGCAGGAGGCGGTGATTGTGCAGAGTGTGTATGGGGGGGGGAGGGAGGAGGTCGAGGGAGGGGGGGAGGGAGGGGGGAGAGAGGAGGAGGAGGGTGCTGCTGCTGCTGAGGATGTTACCAATGCGAGTAGCTTGGTGATTGGGTGCGTGAAGGATAATTTGGGGCATATGGATGGGGCGTCTGGCATGGCTGGCTTGTTGAAAACAATACTGGTGCTGCAGCACCGGCAGGCGCCCCCACAGCCAGGCACAAAGAAGGGGGTTCATGTGGAATTTGGACAGGAGGGAGTGCGGGTTGCGAGTAAGGCGGGAGGGGGGAGGGGGTCGGTATCGCTGTTGCCTTCGGTGGAGGGAGAGCCGGTACGGGCGACGGTGACGAGTTATAGTTGGTCGGGAACGAATGCTCATTTGCTTTTGGAAGAGGTTTTGCCGGGGGGAGGGGATGAGGTGATGGTGGGGGAGGAGAAGGAGGAGGAAGGGGCAGCAGCAGTGATGTTGCGTAGACAGAAGCTGCCTGCTTTGGAGTTTGACCGCCGGTCTTTCCCTTGGTGGTTTGTCCGGCTCCCTCCCCCTCCTCCGGACGAGGACGACGACGAGGAGGAAGAGGAGGAGGGAGGGGTGGAGGGAGACGGTTCTGAAGCCACTCTGCCGAACAAAAAATCCAGGCAGGTCCAGGCGAACGAAGAGAAGGCCGAGGCCCGTCGTGCCCAGCTCCGTGCAGCCAAGGAAGCAGAAATTCAAAGATTGCTTTGTAATTTTAGCAAGCACGCCCGTCGTGAACGGGATATGGACGCCTTCCTTGCGGCGGTTCGCCGGCGGGACGTGGAGACGGTTGAGATGTGGTTTGATAATGAATATGAGGTGACGAAGCATGGCTTGCTCGTGGGGGTTTTGACGGGTGATTTGCAGATTGTCAAGTTGTTGCTGGAGAAGGGGGGGGGGGCGAAATATGCGCTGGCCAAGCTACCGAAGGACATGGGGGAGGATCTTCCGGAAGAGGTCAATGAGAAAATAAGGGGGGCGGGCTTGATGCATTTGGCCGTGATGCAGAACTCGCCGGAGATGGTGAAGTTGGTATATCCGTATATGAAGGCGCAGTATGCTAGTCAGTTTGGACCGAGGCATGAGTGGCAGGGGGGGGCGATTAAGGATCGTAAGGGGTTTACGCCTTTGCATTTGGCCTTGTCGGAGAGTAAGTGGCAGTGTATCGAGAGCTTGATTGAGGCAGAGCATGGCTTGGAGGATGTGGATGGGGGGGGGCATACGCCCATGTTGTGGTTGCAACGGGATGGGTTTGAGTGTTTAGAGGTGATGTTGAGGGAGGGGGCGGCCTTGAACGCGTTGGATTTGAGGGGGAGGACGATCTTGTTTTGGTTTCAGACGAGCCACGCGAATGAGACGGTGGTGGGGAGGTCCGAGTATAATAGGATGATGTGTAAGCTTGTGGAGAGGGGGGCGGATCATGGCCCGGCGATGAAGCAGGAGATGAAGATTGATTTGTCGATTGGCGTGGAGGGGGGGTTGCCTCGGTATAGGATACCGGTGGTGATTCCCAAGAGAGGGGGAGAGGGAGGAGGAGGGGGGGGAGGGAAGGACTTAGGGGGAGGAAGAGGGAGTGTTTTGGAGAATGGGAAGGGAAAGGGGAAGGATAAGAGGAGGATGGCGGCGGGCCGTTATAGGGAGGAGGAGGAGGAGGAGGGGGAGGAAGAGGAGGAGGAAGAGCTGGAGGGAGAGATGATGGAACTTAGGGATATCGTGCGGTTCGCCGAGGGCCGCCGCTCCTCGAGTCCTGCTACCACCGCCTCCTCCTCCTCCTCTTGTGCTTCTTCCCCCGCCGCTGACGCCGCTGCTGCTGCTGCTGCTGCGGAGGCTGTCGCTGCTGCTGCGGTGGACGAGGACGCGTATGATGGTCCTCCGGAGGGTACGCCTTACTATCCCGTCTTTGCTTACGTGAAGGAATGTGTCGGCACTGCTCCTGCTACTGGCTGCAAGGGCTGCCAATGCCACGGGGCGTGCTCGACCAACCCGAACTGTGCTTGTCGGATGCGGAGCCAGGATGGTCTTGGGTTTTATACGCCCGAGGGGCTGTTGAGGAGTCAGACGGGGAATTCTCCCATTGAGTGCGGGCCGAGCTGCCAGTGCAATGATGATTGTGGCTTGCGCGTGTCCCAGCGCTCGGTCGCCATTGCGTGTGAGGTCCGTTGGACCGGGAAGAGGCGGGGATGGGGGGTGTTTACGAGGGAGGCTTTGAGGAAAGGGCAGTATGCCATGACGTATGTGGGGGAGATTATGAATGAAGCGCAGGCCAATGCCAGGTTTCAGGAGGTGAGTGATAAGGGGGGGAATCCCAATTATCAGACGGAGGTGCAGATTACGAGTTCGTCGACCATTACGATTGATGCGAATTATGGGGGGAATGTCTCGCGGTTGATGAACCATTCGTGCGACCCTTGTTTGGTGTTGAAAAAGGTGTATTGCGGATTGGTGTACCCCAAGGCTTGCGTTTTCGCCACGCGCGATATCCCCGCGGGCTCTGAGTTGAATTTCAATTATAACCCGCATAAGAAGAAGAGGAGGCTGACTTCGACTTCGGATCATTCGAAGGAGGAGGGGGGGAAAGGGGGGGTGCGGTGCCACTGTGGGGCAGCGAACTGCCGGGACGTAATTTAGGAGGGGGGAGAGAGATTTGTTATGGTTTTGATTGATTGGTTGATTGATTGATCGATTAGCTTAGCAGTGAATAATAGTAGTGGGACAGAGATAATAGGGAGGGCGAGCTTTTGTTTGCCGTCGAGAGAGAAGTAGACGACTGCGGGTTTGACGAGGGTGTATGAGTGTGTTTGTGGGTGAAAATGAGAGGGGGAAGAGAGGAAAAAGAGAGTTGACTTTGGGTTGGCGCGAGGAAGAGGTTTAGAGTGCGATAAATAGAAGTAGAGAAGTACGATAAAAAGTAGTGTGGAGAGTTGAGATGACAAGAAAGTGTGCAAGTCGGTCGATGGTGTAGTGACCGTTGGTCTGAACTTGAGAACTGGGAAAAAAGAAGAAAGAGAAAAGAAGCTCAATCCGGATGTTTTCATCGTTTGGAGTGGAGGCCTTGCTTTCTCTGGGGAGTGGGGAGGTTGGGTGGGGTGGGTGAGAAGGGCGGGATGGGCGATTTAGGTCTGGCTTGATGGGATTCAAGCTGAGAATTGTTTGGTGGCTGTTGGCCCGGCCTAAGGCATACGAAAGAAATTTAAATTGAGGCATGTGGGTGTGATTTTGAGTCTTTTGCTCGTTGCTGCTGGGGTGGGGAGGTTGGCTAGGGTTGGTGGTGGGGAGAGCTTGCACAATGGATGGTGGAGACGCGAGCTCGAGCGAGCCCGCAATTTGATTCTAAATTGTACCTCGTGTGCCCCCCCCTTCTTTTGCTGTTCAGTATTCCACCCCAGCGACACGCCGAAAAACGAGTATGGGCCAGAGTTGGCGAGGCTCCGTGTGGCTGTGGTGGGCGATCGAGCGTCATCGCAAGAGGCCATCCGTCTTCTTCGTTTCTCGAAAGTTTGGTGCCCCTGTGCCTTGCTGTGCGCAAGCAACAAAGGCCAAGACATGCATGGAGAGGTAGCACGCTTGTCAATTCCGTTTCTAGCCCTGGTCAAAGCTGGCTGATTGCTTGCTCCATTCACACGCCGTCAAGTAAGACTCACCCACTCATCGCTCTCCTTTCTTCTTCGACGCATGCCCCACAGGACGTACACCACCCTTTCGCCACCACCCTCCACTCTACACGGTCACGATGCCCATCCCAGCGGCCGAAGAGAAGAAGAAGTAAGTGCGGAGGGGGAGAGGTGGTATGGGGAGGGAGAGAGAATCGTGTGTTTGCAGGTGCAGGTGCGGCTCCCCCGTGCGTGCCGATCGTGTGGGCGCAGCAGCGGAGCCGGTGTAGACCAACCCGCATAAAGAAGTGAGACTTTGCATGGCAAGCATCATTTTGTACTGTGAGGAGATGCCTTAGTTCTTCATGTCTGTTTTGTACTCTCCGGCTCCGCTGCTGCGCGTCCACACGACCGGCCTGCATGGGGAGTGCTTCGCCTCCACACATAAATCTACCCGTGAGGCGGGACCAGCCCAGCGCAGGCCGTGTGCTTGGTATCCATATATTTGTGCGTGGGTTTATATGGGCTGCGTATGACTTGGCCTCGCGGGGCATAGCTCGCCTCTTCCATCACCCGTCTCACGCCTCCCTCCCCTCCCTCCCTCTACTCCCTCCCTCCCTCCCCTCCCTACCCACAAAGCTTGGGCAACCAGGCCTTCAAGGCCGGGGATTACGCCAAGGCTATCGAGCACTACAGCGGAGCCATTAATATTGACCCGTCCGCGCACACTTACTGGTCGAACCGTAGTGCTTCTTATGCTGGATTAGGTGACTGGGAGAATGCTGCGAATGACGCGAGTGAATGCGTGAAGTCCGACAAGAACTTTGTCAAGGGTTACTTCCGCTTGGCTTTGGCCCAGAAGAATCTGCAGCGGTTTGAGCAGGCATTGGAGACGATTACACGGGGGTTGCAGGTGGATTTTGGGAATAATGATTTGAAGTCGATGAGGAAGGAGGTGGAGGATGGGTTGAGGCTGCAGAAGGTCGCGAGCTACATTGACACGGCCAAGCAGCAGTTTGCGAATAAGGAGTATAGTGCGTGTTTGAGTACCATTGACTCAGGGCTGCGGATTGATGCGGGGAATTCGTCCTTGGTGGCGTTGCAGAAGAGGGTGCAGCCTTTGTGGGAGAAGGAGGAGAAGACCCGGAAGGCGGGGTTGAGCCCGGTGGAGAAAATGAAGGAGGAGGGGGATGCCCTGTATAAGAATGCCAATTTTGAGGGGGCGATTCAGCAGTACACTAAGACGTTGAACAAGATTGATGATAAGGGTAAGTATGAGAGGGAGTGAGGGAGGGAGGGAGCAAGGGAGGGTGTTTGGAAATAGCGCACGGAAGAAAAGCTAAAAATCGTTGTTTCCTCCCCATTTTGGCACCACATTCACCCATCCCTCCCTGCCCCCTTCCCAACAGGCTCGGAAATCGCCCTGAAGGTGTTTTCGAACCGCGCCGCCTGCTACAAACAACTCTCCAACTTCGACGGCGTCATCTCCGATTGCACCAGTGTCTTAGAAGTGAAGCCTGATGATGTCAAGTCCCTCTTGAGGAGGGCACAGGCGTTTGAAGCTGTGGAGAGATACAAGATGGCCCTGCAGGATGTGAGGACGTTGTTGGCCTTGCCCACGGATTTGGTGGGACCGTCTAATACCTCGGTAGGTGCCGAGGGAGGGAGGGGAGGGAGGGGGTGTGCCTGTGTTTCTCGTTCACTCCTACTTCTTGATTCTGACCATTCTCCCCTTTCTCCCTTGCCTTTTTTCAAACAGATTGCCAACGGTCTGCAGCATCGCTTGAACCGCGTCATCCAAAAGCTCCGAGACGTCTAAGGCGTGCGTGTTCCTCCCACTAGGGCCTCCTCCCTCCCCTCCTCCTCCCCTCCTCCTCTTCCTCCTCCTCCTCCTCTTCCATGGTTTCCTTCGATGGGTAGCCGACCATTTTCGTATTTTTTTGCCGCCGGGAAGATATAATTTGCCTGTGTGTGTGGGGGGGGTGTAGCGAGCGCGGGTGTGTGGGGGGGGTTGCCGGGGAAAGGAAGAGCAAAGGGAGAGATGCGGAGCCTGAGGAAGGGATTACCTGGGGCCTCTTGCGCGAGAAAAGCTCGTTTCTGGGGGGAATCCATAGAAGGAAATGTCAGCTTGAATCAATTTCGCGTCGTTGCTATTCAATCCTTCTTTTTGCTACTTTTCTACTCGTTGTTTTGCACCACCAGGCGTCCATTCTTGCTTCTTTAGACCTTTCACCAGCCTCCCCCCACCCCTGATTACCATCCTTGCAATTTATTTCTCGTCCTGTGGGGCGTCTTAGAGCATACGCGTGCTCGGAATTCCGAGGGTAGGTACTAAAGAACGGGTGGTTTGGGACCCTTGAACGTTCTTGATTACCAAGTGGTGGGCTAGTCTTTGAGATGGGGCTAGGAAGGCTGGGGCAAACAAGACGACTTTGGTGACTTGGTACTCGAGACCTTCAGTATGGAAACAAGAACTGACACCCACCGCCTCGGTTTGGACACATATGAAGCAGCTCTGATGGCGACACTCTTGCTGCTATTCAACACACCTGACTCAAGCCCGAGCTCCCTTTTGGGGCGCGTTTGGTGAGGAATAGTAGGGCTTGTTGGAGTGGGAGCCATGTTGCTGCCTCCCCACCCCCTCTTTTCATCCCAACTCACGCTGCCCACGCCCTACACAACCCATAAGCACAGGCACACGTCCTCGAGCGAGCCAGGCATGCGGCAGGTCGAGCGGCTGCAGCGGTGCCTGAATTTTGACGTCCCGGCGGCTGTGGGCAACCCGGCCTTCCACACCAACAAGGGCTTGGGCCGCGTAGGCCTGGCGGGTTTCGTGCTGGGCGGGCTCTGGGGCGTGCATTTGACTGTGTTTTGCGGGGCACTTTTCTTCTTCGCGTCGGGGAACACGCTGTGGCTGCTGCGTTGGAGCGCGTATGTGGTTTCGCTCTGTCTCTTTCATTTCATGGAGTTCCTGAGCACGGCGCTCTACAAGCCCGAGACCGTCACGTATGACTGTAAGTAGTGCTTGGGGAGCCTCTTATGGCTGTGCTTGTCTGTTTGCGACACGATTCAGCACCTGGCCCTTCGCTTTATCTCTCCTTTGTTGCTCCGCCATCTTCTAAGGCAACTTTCCCCCTCACAAACCCCTCCCTCCCTCCCTCCCTCCCTCCCACCCCCCACACTCCCAAGCCTTCATCATCAACCACTCCAAAGAATACACCATCGCCGCCTTGGCCGCCTGGGTGGAATTCTGGCTGGAGCTCTGGCTTCTCCCCGGACTCAAGACCCGTGGCTTGTTCACCTTCCTGGTGGGAGGTCTGTTGCTGGTCGCGGGGCAAGCGTGTCGCATCGTCGCTATGCACACAGCCCGCAGTCATTTCTCGCACACCATTATGGAAAAACGTTCGGAAGGACACCAGCTCGTGACACATGGGATCTATTCTTTCTTGCGTCATCCTTCTTATTGTGGGTGGTTTTGGTGGGTCGTGGGAATGCAGGTGTTGCTTTGTAACCCTGTGTGTGCGTTGGCGTATGCGTGGGTGAGCTGGAAGTTTTTCGCCTCGAGAATAGAGTATGAAGAAGGAACGTTGAGGAGATTTTATCCGCAGCAGTACCCTGAGTATTGCCGGCGGACCGTGGTGGGGATTCCGTTCATTAGATGAGGAGGGGGGAAGGGAGGAAGGGAGGGCGAGGAAAAAGCGGTGGGACGCGAAAGCATGTGTAGTATAGCAAACAAGTGATAATAGGAAGTAAATATAGGAAGCACAATTTGAGTCGGGTGGTAACAGTGTCTCTGTACAATTTCGTTCGGTCAGTGTTGAGCCCCCCTTCCTCACAACTCGTCCTTTGCCCGCCCTCCCTCCTCCCCTTCCTTCCTCCCTCCCTCCTTCCCCTCCTTTCCTAAATGCAGCAACTTACCCAAGGCCTCAATCTCTCTCAAGCTCTTCACAAACAACCGCCTCGTCCTCACCTTGCCCTCCCTCCCTTCCTCCCCCTCCTTCCCTCCCTCCCACGTCAACAACAACACCTCCAACTCCACCTTTCCCTTGCCTCCTTCCTCCCTCCCTTCCTCCTTCCCTTCCTCCTTCTCCCCACCAGCCGCCTCAGCGCGGGCATCCCACAAAACACGCGCGGCAAATCGAGCCAATTGTCCTACATTCATTTTAGGTAAATCAGCTGAATGGGTTTCCAATCGAGTAGTAATGGCGTCGGCGTTCTCCCCCACGCAGACAGCCCGGTATTCTTGCACGACCCCCGAGGGCTCCGTGGAGTAAATACCAGGACTAATAGTGCTGCTGCTGCTGCTGCTGCTGCTGCTGCTGGAGGAGGCGGTGGTGGAGGAGGTGCTGCTACTGCTCCTGGTCATGCCCACCAATACGCACGACACGCCGTAGGGACGGTGGGCGCGGACAAAAGTGTTGCGGTGCTGCAAATCTGTTGTTGAAAGAAGATGCATATAAGTTAGCAAACACATTAGTAAGCCCTCCATCCCTTCCTCTGCCCATTCCTCCTTCCCTCCCTCCCTCCTCATCACATAACTCACCTCCCACAAACATCGCCATATCTCTCACTCCTGGCATCGCCGCATGCTTCAACCGGTAATTCTCCGCAAATAACCTCGTTCGATCCAAAAGCCGCCGTCCATCCGCCGCCAAGCCCGCAAAGCCAAGGTAAGCCCCTTCCTGGACCTCTCCGACCTTTTCCAAAGACACCGCAAAGTCATCTTCCAACGCCGAGGCGCGGCGTCGTTCTACGCATAAGGCTAAAGAGTCCCGGCCGTTGCTCAAGGCAACGACGGGGCTCCCTCGGCGGGCGGCGCGCTCTGCGTATTGCACCTGTGAGGAGGGGCGGCGGGTATAGAATACAAAACAAAGAAGGCAACGGATTTGAAAGTTGCGGGTGTGGGGTGGGGGTTGGAGGAGAGGAGGAGAGCGATGGGGGAAGGAGAGGGAGGAGGTCTAGTCTCTTACCTGGTAGATGCGTCCTTCCGGGGAAAAGTGCTGCAGATTTCGGTCGTACATGCGCGCTTCCTCTTGTCCCATGGATGCATTCGTGCAGGGCAGCAAAAGGCAAGCGACCAGGGCGGTGGTGGCGACGGCAAGGACGGAGGGGCGTGGACGTCTTCTTCTCCCGGAAGAAGCGGGACGGAGCTCTCCCATCATCATCAGCAGCAGGCGAGGTGGGGCAGGTGAAGCAGAGCGCAGAAATGAGGCAGCGCGGCTCCCCGAATGCAAGATCGGCAACAATGCCTCGTGCCTGTGCAGTAATTGTGGGTGCAGATGCCTGAGTCGTGAGCTGTGGTGGGGTCTGAGCGAGGCAAGAAGCTGGCAAAGAACGATTGCGTCATCTATTTTTCTGCGTCTCCAGGTTCACTTATTCTTTTGGTTTCTGTGTCGGTAATGGCTAAACCTACCCCTCTGCAGGAGCTAAAATGTAAGTGTTCTCTTCTTCTTGATTCACGTCTTCCACTGGCTGAGCGTATGTGTCCCTTTTCTTAATATTAGCTACAAAAGCCCAAGGACAATTTTTATAATCTCCCCACCCCTTCTTTTGGCACCTCTTTGGCTGGGCATGGCTGGGCTTGCTTGTTGCTGCGAGTGAAATGGCGCTTAAACCCCACTCCCGTGTCTTCTTCTGTCCGTCTTGCTCTTCCCTTATTCTCCCTGTCTCCTTGTCTGTCTCTCTCCCGTGTTCCCTAACCGTCTTCTACACCCTATTATTTTTGTTCGACTCGTCTCTCTCCCTCCTTTCTCCCGTCCTATGAATGTAAGTACCTACGCATCACGCACCACCCCACACATATCGACCACCTCCACTCTCAAGCGGCCAATCCTGTGCATCTCCCTCAACCCCTACCACGCAATAACCACTCCTCTCAAGCAGCTAAAGCCCTCCTTCCCTCTCTCCCTCCTCCCCTCGACCTCACTCACTAATTCACTCAAAGCTTTTTCGCAATCATCGCCTCCAACTTCTCAATATCCGCCGCAAAGCCCCTAATCCCCTCCGCCAACTTATCCGTGGCCATCGCATCACCATTCATTGCCAGCCGGAAAGCCTTCTCATCCATCCGCATCTTCGGCCCACCATACACCGCAGCCGCCTTAATCGGCTCCAGCACCCGCGGCAACGGATCAATACACTCCTTCAACTCATCCAACAACCCCGGCGAAATCGTCAACCGATCACACCCCGCCAAAGCCGTGATCTCCCCCTTGGTGCGAAACGACGCCCCCATCACAACAGTCTTATATCCATACTTCTTATAATACCCGTAAATCTGCCTCACACTCTGCACGCCCGGGTCCTCCTCGGGGTCCGCATACCCCTTCCCCGTCTTCTTCTTCCACCAATCCAAAATCCGACCCACAAACGGAGAAATCAACGTCGCCCCGGCCTCTGCAGCCGCCACTGCCTGGGCCAACGAGAACAACAAAGTCAAATTTGTCTTCACTCCCTCCAATTCCAACACCTCAGCCGCCTTGATCCCCTCCCACGTCGAAGCAATCTTAATCAGAATCCGCCCCTTATCGATCCCCAAATCCTTATACATCCCCACGATCCTCCTCGCCCTCGCCAAGGTCTGCTCCGTGTCATAGCTCAACCGCGCATCCACCTCAGTACTCACATACCCCGGCACAATCTTGGTAATCTCCGCCCCAAAATTCACCGCTAATCGATCCAAAATCAGATCCAGGCGTTCCTTCTGGCTCATCCCCGCGTCCGCCACGGCCTTTGCGGCGGCAATGGCCGAGTCGACCAAAGGTTGGTATTGGGGGAGGGAGGCCGCTTTGTAGATGAGGGAGGGGTTGGTGGTGGCGTCGGTGGGCTTGAGTCGCCGGATGGTTTCCACGTCTCCGGTATCACAGACAATGGTGGTAAAGGCGGCAAGTTGTGAGAATTGATCGGGGGGGGGGATGAGCATCTTGGCGATCATCGCTTCGAGTTTTTCGATATCGGCGGCGAACCCCCTGATACCCTCCGCGAGCTTAGCAGTGGCCATGGGGTCGTTGTTCAAGGCGAGGCGGAAGGCTTTCTCATCGACGCGGATCCGGTCGCCTTCGTAGAAGGAAGAGCCGTTTTCCGGGTCCAGGACACGAGGGAGGGGGTCGTGGCATTCCTTCAGCTCGTCGAGCAGGCCGGGGGAGATGGTCAGACGATCACACCCTGCCAACGCCGTGATCTCTCCCTTGGTCCGAAACGACGCCCCCATCACAATCGTATTATACTCAAACTTCTTGTAATACCCATAGATCTGCCGCACAGACTGCACGCCCGGATCCTCCTCGGGGTCAGCATACGTCTTGCCCGTCTCCTTCTTCCACCAATCCAAAATCCGCCCGACAAACGGAGAAATCAACGTGGCATCCGCCTCCGCTGCAGCAACGGCCTGCGTCAAGCTAAAGAGCAATGTAAGGTTAGTCGCCACCCCCTCCTTCTCCAGCACCTCCGCCGCCTTGATCCCCTCCCAGGTCGAAGCAATCTTAATCAGAATCCGGCTTTTATCAATCCCCAATTCCTTGTACAGTTCAATAATACGTCGGCCCCTTTTCAAGCTCTCCTCCGTGTCATAGCTCAACCGCGCGTCCACCTCAGTACTCACATACCCCGGCACAATCTTCGTAATCTCCGCCCCAAAATTTACAGCTAGACGGTCCATGGTCGCGGCCAAACGCTCGGCGTCGGACGTGGAGGCGGGGAGGGTCTTCCCGTACGCGACCGCGTCCTGGACGAGGGGCAGATATTGGGGTTGGGAGGCGGCTTTGTAGATGAGGGAGGGGTTGGTGGTGGCGTCCGTGGGCTTGAGACGCTTAATGGCCTCGACGTCGCCCGTGTCGCACACCAGGGTGGTGAATTCCCCGAGGGCCGTGAACTGGTCCACGTGCTTGGTTTTCTTAGGCGCCGACATGCTGCTGGTGCTGGTGCTGGTGCTGCTCTTGGTGCTGGTGTTGTGGGAGTGCAGTGCTTGCGGCGTGGCGGAACAGAAACAGAATGTTCTTGATCCGAAGATGGGCGTGTGCGGGACAGACGAGGAGCTGGGCACGCAGGAGGGCCGGCTTGCTCGGGGGTCTCTGTGTTGTCTGGGGTGAGGGGGCGTGGGAGCAAGGCGAGGTTAGCTTCGAGGACGCATGAGATGGATCACTTTCCTTCTAGGTGTGTTGCGTAGAACGACCTAGCAACGTGACGGCGATCATTCTGGGCCCGGCCCAGCTGCCCCTTTGAGGTGGCACGTCCTTGCCTCCTTGTGTGCGCGATGATGGTGAGGGGCATGAGATGAGCAACGGACGAGCACGATGAATACACGGCAATGGCGGCCCGCGGCAATCATATGCACCCAGCCAAAGCACCCACGAGGTCCACCAATCAACCCGCATGCAAAACACCACGCTTGCGTCATCCGCTTTGATCTGGGATGAGATCAGAAAACGGGCGAGGCTCGAGGCAGATCGAGACGCCGGCGGGCGAAAAACGAGCGCAATCTGTGATGGTGGGGGGGCCTCAACGCCCCCCAGCCCTCTGTGAGTGGCCAAGGGCGAGGAGAAGAGGACACAAAGGCTGCGTCTTACCAGGTCTGGGCCTTGTGCTTGACGGTGGTCAATGTGTGGCTTGTGGTTTTGAGGTGGATGGTCAGGCAAGCGTGTTTTGGTGGACACGAAAGCTTGAGCCAGCCTCCCACATCACCAGGGCCATCCACGCCAAAGAAGAAGCATAGGAGGGGCGACGAGGAGGGGTTCTCTCTTGTTGCTGCCCTTGCCCAGCCCACCACGCCACGCCAGCAGCAGCAGAAGCAAGCCCTTGCACACCACACGATTGAAATAGTGCCTGTGGTGGGGATGCTGCCAGGCTTGTCCTGGTCTTGGGGCGTCCTTGTCTCCCCACCGCTCTCATCATCATCACACCTCCCCACTCACTCCACCTTCCCCTCCTTTCCCACACAACACACACACAGCCTGCTGCTTTTCAAAGAGTTGGTTGCTTGAGACGATGGCGGACAAGAAGAACAACCCCATGAGGGAGCTTGTGGTAAGTAGGGTGGGCTGGGTGGTGGGAAATGTCAGGGGCGGAGGAGGGAGGGATGGAAGGCAGCGAGCGGAACGGCAGCGGAAGGCGACGAGGAAACAATGCGACGGCTTTTAAAGGCTGGTTGTGCTGTGGAAGGCCAGCAGTGTCGTGGATTGGCGCCTCTCCTGCGTTGGGGTGGAGGCTGTGGTGGCGGGCACGCGAGTGTGGGGCGCACGCGGACGACTCTCTATTGAGGTGATGGATTGAGGCGAGGAGCTAGTCCTGCTGCCGTACACATCGTCGTTGATAGGTCGATTGCGAGTGGAAGCTGAATCTGGAGCAAGAGCAAGATCAGGGGCTGTGAAGGGGAGCCGTGGCAAATCCGACACGCGCTTGACTTGAGAAGAAACCCACTCAAACCACGAGCCTGCCCTTTGCTTTTCCACCATTGTGTTGAGTGCAGGCTTGAGGTTGATAGCAGTCATTGTAGCGCGTGTCGGACGAGCCTTGATTGCCACGAACGACCAGGACGGATGGCTCGCGTGCGGGTGAATGCTGCGTTGGGCGGAGGAGAGGAAGGGGGAAGACGGGACCTCTAAAGGACATATATATAAATTACTCGACTTGCCTACACACACACTCACCCCCCTCCCTCCCTCCCTCCCTTCCTCCCTCGCCCCTAGGTGGAGAAGCTGATTCTCAACTGCTGTGTGGGCGAGTCCGGTGATCGTCTGACGCGCGCCGCCAAGGTGCTGGAGCAGCTCTCGGGGCAGACCCCCGTCTACTCTAAGGCGCGTTATACCGTCCGTTCGTTCGGCATCCGTCGTAATGAGAAGATATCCGTGCACGTGACCCTGCGTGGGGATAAGGCGAATGAGATCTTGGACCGTGGCTTGAAGGTGAAGGAGTACGAGTTGAAGAGGAAGAACTTCTCGGCGGGCGGGAACTTTGGTATGTAGAGAAGGGCTTTCGGGTGTGTGTGTGTGTTTAGATTGTCTGTGTTTGTGGTGTGTGTGTGTGTGTGTTTATATAATACACGCGTGTGTGTGTTTGCTTCTTTGCGTGTGTGCGGCTACGTGGCGGTGGCAACTAAATGGGTGCGTTTGGGCAGTTGGCTGGCTTGCCATTATTTTCTCTTACCCTCCCTCCCTTCCTCCCTCCCTCCCTCCTTTCAGGGGTTGGCATCACCGAGCACATCGACCTGGGGCTGTAGTACGACCCTTCCACCGGCATCTACGGCATGGGCTTGTATACGTTATCTTACCCCTCCCTCCTTCCCTCCCTCCCCCCAGGCTTCGGCATCACCGAGCACATCGACTTGGGGCTGAAGTACGACCCGTCCACCGGCATCTACGGCATGGATTTCTACGTCGTTTTAGGCCGCAAGGGTTTTCGTGTCGGACGCAGGAAGCTCAAGGTGGGGCGTGTGGGCGCTCCTCACCGGGTGACGCAGAAGGATGCCATTGACTGGTTCCAGCAGAAGTTTGAGGGGATTGGTACGTCTTAGGGAGGGAGGGAGGGAGGGAGGGAGGGAGGGGAGGGAGTGAATGGTGGGGCGTGTGGGGGCTCCTCACC
>Ga0209390_10007253_pt1 | contig 14294 bp, 7 predicted proteins | sample BON01_FD_187212 | JGI IMG/M metagenome (GOLD analysis project Ga0209390, IMG submission 187212) | Freshwater microbial communities from Lake Bonney liftoff mats and glacier meltwater in Antarctica - BON-01 (SPAdes) (version 2) | ecosystem: Environmental > Aquatic > Freshwater > Ice > Glacier... | reverse complement strand
CAATTCACTAATATTGTTATAACGATATAAATGAATCAATCTAAAAAGTCAAATGTCATCATGCCACCCAGTGGTACTTTTACAGTTGATTTTACATATTTATATAAAGTCAAATTTTTTGACATTTATAAACTTTTTGTGAAATCAACTGTAATAGAACAGGAAAAATATTATATTAATAATATCGATTCAAATATTTTAACCAAGTATATTAAAAATAACAATATAAAATATAAAATGATAGGAAAATACAATGTTCCTATAAATGATATAGGTTTTAATCACGAAACGGTTGGCATAATAATAAAATAATTAATCGATAAAGTCCAAATCTAAATTATTTTCAATATTATTTTCAATATTATTTTCAATATTATTTTCAATACCTGAAGAAGATTTTACACAAAAACCCATTGTTATGTAAAATCTTTTTCTACACCTGCTTTGATTTATAAAACTTGGTAAATTATCTATAATATCATATACAATCGGTTTTATATCAGTATTTATTTTTCTGGTTATTCTACCAATTGACTGCTCTACGGTTTTTCTAGGTGTTGCCATTATTAAAGTATTTAAATCAGGGATATCTAAACCCTCTGATGCCATCGAATAAGATGCAAATATTACTTTTGCTTCTTCTGATTTTTTTAATTCTTTTATATTCATCCCACCAATATAATAACTAGAGGAAGTTAAATTATATGTATCTAATCTTTTTTTTAATAATTCTAAATGAGAAATTCTATCTGATAATACTATAATTTTTCGGTTATTTTCAGTAATATGCTTTAATATTATATCTATTATAACTATATTTCTTCTTCCTATTGTAATTATTTTATTAATTGTTAATTGTCTATTTATTTCACCATTATATAATTTAAATTCTTTATATTTTGGATGATTGTCTAAACTAAATGAAACTAAATTTACTTCTATATTATTATTTTTTATAATTTCGGGTTGATGCATAATTTCTCCAAAAAACCAGTATAATATTTTTTCAGTTTTATCAGCTCTTTTCGGAGTTGCGCTTAAACCTATTGTTATATTTGAAGATATTATAGGAAGAGATTTAGAAAAATATTTAGAAGGAGCGTGGTGAGCTTCGTCCATTATAACTAAACCAAAATCTTTAAATATATCGCTGTTATATTTATTAGTTGATATTGATTGAAGCATTCCTATCACAATATCCTTACCTTCTACATCTATTTTATTTTGTCTAATAATTCCAATTTTTGAATCAGTGAATTGTTTAGCTCTTTCTACCCATTGGTTTAATAGAAATGATTTATGCACTACGATTAACGTTTTTACTTTATAATGGCAATGTAAATATAACCCCATTACTGTTTTACCAGAACCGCAAGGGAGGCATATGATACCTCCACGTTTATTATTTATATATGTAATAATTTTATCCATTAGTATTTTTTGAGGGTCTCTTAGTTTTTCTTTAAAATTTACATTTATATTAGTTCCTTTTATAATATTATCAATATTAGGTTCTCCAAATTTTTCAATACCATAAAATTTCGGTACAATTAAATATTCGTCATTTTCACAATATATCGGATAGGTTATATTTAATTTATTTTTAAATAAAAAAGGTTTTATCGTAAGTTCTTCTTTAATATTATTTATCTGGGTTAAATAATTTGATTTTTTTATATAATATCCATTTTTATTTAAAATAGTAAATTCCATTTATAATAATAATATAAACGTATTTTTTATATAATATCTAAAATTTTTTTATCATATATAATATATAATATATATATGAGTTCTGGACCTATTAATAATTCAATTAACGGTAGTATGGGAAGACGTGCGACTAACGTGATGGGAAATGCTGAATCTGGAGTTAAAAATACTGATAACAATATAAAAGATGAAGGATGCTTTTATCCTAGTTTGAAAACTTTCCGTGATGATATTATGAATTTTTTTAAAAATTTTAAAAACAATCCGTTTAAGAGAACTAATCTACCACCTGAAAATAGTAAATGTTACGATAACTCGCGATGGTACGCAACCGTCGCGTGGATAGTTTTATTCATTATAATTGCAATTGCCATAATCGTAATGATTAAGATACATTTTAGTGGCATGAAAAAAACGGAAGATGATTTGAAAGCATGTCAAGCTGCTAATAAACATGTTGAAACCGCAAAGGAAGAAGAAGAATTCGAAGATTTACCTAAAGAGGAGCAGGAAAATGGTTTAAACGCAATTATAAAAGAATCTATTGATAAAATTAATATTAACAATGAAATAATTAATACTAGTACATGTGATAAAGCTAGTGGAAAATGTTTTGACGATAATATTATACAAGTAAATAAACTAAATACTATAAATGAAATTAATCAAGAAAATACCAATTTAGAGAACGCTAAAAATGAAAATAATAATAATGATGCCGTAAACGCAATACAAAATATTAATAAAAATATTACTAAATTAGACTCATTATTAGTTCAGGAAATTTCTAAAAATGCAGCCATTGAAGAAAAATCCAAAGGCTTAATTACTAATTCTATTATATTGGATGATATAGCAAATAAAGAAAAAATTAAAGTCGAACTTTTAGATAATGCTGATAAAATAATAAAAGATATTAAAAACATTAATGAATATAATGATGATAACGACGTAAAAGAAACTGTCGAAAAAGCAAATGATATAGTTAATAAGGCATCTATAGTTATAAATACGGCAACTTTAGAAAGACAATCTAAAACAAATTATATTGATAGTTCTTTATTATCTAAAGAAAAAGCAAAAGTTGATATCATATTAGAATCAGAAAACTTAAAAGCACAAGTTCAAGATAAGATTAATAATAATATGAATGTCGATGATAATTTATTATTAAAAGAAAAAATCGCAACAACGAAGGCCGATATTATTGTTAAAAGTGATGTTTTAAAAGAAAAAGCTATTTCTGCGGAAAAATCAAATAATGTTAGTCCAGAAATAGTCCAAAAAATAATTGACAAATCAAATAAAGAATCTATTAAATCTGATATAATTATAAAAAATGAAATTATAGAACCATCCAAATTTGATGAAAATATTGTTAATGATTTACAAGATAAGGCTAATATTATAGTAAAAGCCGAAATTTTTAAAAAGATCGATACTGATAAAAAATCATCATCTGACACATCCGAAGATTCTAGTGTAAGCGAACACGATCATGTTGACACTACTCAAGAAATTAAGAAATTAACTAAAGATGTAGCCAATTTAGTAATAAAACAAGAACAAACATATCTTAAATTTAAAGAAGCTGTTGATAAAAATAATTTGGAATTATCAGAAAAATTATATAGTAAAATTAATAAAATGCAAGAAGAAATAACTAAAATTACTAAGGGAAGTGATAAAAACGACACCGTAAATAAAAATAAGAGTTCTGATTTTAAAAACATTGGATTAGTTGAAAATGTACAAGATTTATTATATGCATATAAAGGGAAATCAACTGATGATTTCCTTTTACTTCCTAATGATAAATCTATTAAAGAAAATAATGATAATTGGAAAAATATTGCATATGGAGGTAAAAAGAAGGATAAAGATATATTATCTAAAAATGATAATAAAATAATTAGTGGATTTTCTTCAGGTGGTTTATCATCGTATAACTAAATATTATAGTAAAAAATAGTATATTTAATATATTATATAATATATTAAATATAATATCTATCTGATTTACATTATTTAAATATATAATTGAATATTTTTTTCTCGTTGTATTTTATAATCTAGTATTGGGGCGCAATAATTTATTTCTTGTAAATCATATTCTTTATAATAAATAGACCAATTATGTAAATGTTTATTATTAATATCTTTTACCGACGGTATCCATTTTTTAATATAACCACAACTTGGATCAAATTTTTTCGATTGAAGTTCCGGATTTAATATTTGTTGTATTACAGGTCTTCTTCCTGTTCCTGTACCCATTTGATTTTGCCAATTTAAATTATTTATTATTGGGTCATAATCAACTAATTTTGTAGCAAAATATTTTTCAGCAATTTTCCAATCTATATTCAATAATCTAATAAAACTAGAACTAATAAGTCTTCCTCTATTATGCATATAGCCTGTGGTATTTAATTCCCGCATACAAGCATCGACTATAGGATATCCAGTTACACCATTACACCATTTTATAAACCAATTTTTATTTACACTCCATTGTATATTATTATATTTTTTATTATAAGGATATTTATATATATATAAATGGTAATACCCAACATAATAATAAAATTCTCTCCATATTATTTGATTTATTAAACTAATAGAATATACTTCCTTTTTCTGTTCACTTGTTATATGTTTTAATACTTCAAAATATACTTCTCTTATCGAAATACAACCAAATTTTATATATGCTGATAATAATGTTGTGGATTTACTAATATCATTTCTATTTATATCATAATTATCACCTTTTTGATTTTTTATTTTATTCAACATATCCAATCCATTAATCCTACCACCGAGGTATATTATATCATTATTTTTATTTTTTTTTAAATTATTTAACATAACCTTTAAATAATCATAAGTATTATTAAATATTAATTTTAAATTATTTACATCTTTATTTGGTATTGTTACTATTAAATTTTTTATATTTTGAACGGTTGTTGTATTTATCGGTAAAATTAATTTTTTATTATTAATTAAATTATTTTTAAATGGTGTATATACCGAATAATAATTATCAGTATTTTTTATTTTATTAAATGTCTTTATCGGTGCTAATAAATAATCCTCGGTTTCAATATAAGAAATGTTTCTATTGTTACAAAATATTTTAATAGAATTATCTCTATCTATAGCATATTTTGTATAATCTTTATTAAATAATATATTTTTTATATTCAATACATCACATATATTTTTAAGTATATCAATATTATCTCCATAAAATGTATATATTTTTTTTTTAAAATCTTTATTTAATTCATTATTTAATTCATTTAATGACTCAATCATGAATTGTACTGAATTATTAGAATAATATTCATTTTTATCCTGATCAATTTGTTCTGGAGTAAAAATGAATATCGGAATTATATTATTTAATCCTCTATTCAAATATTCTATTAAGCCGCTGTTATCATATAATCTAAGGTCTCTTCTAAAAATAAATATATTATACATTGTTTATATAGTCATGTATATTTTATATATATATATATATTATGAGTAATTATATAAATAATGAAAAGTATATAAAATTATATAATAGTGTATGTCGTATCAAAATTACAGAAATCCCTAAATATAGATTACCTGCATCCGAACGAATAATTGTTATAGGGGATATTCACGGAGATTTAGATATTTTAATTATTGCGTTAAAATTAGGTAAAGTTATTGATAATAATAATAAATGGATTGGGGGGGAAACTATAGTTGTACAATTAGGGGATCAAATAGATAGTTGTAGACCTTTTCCTTGGGAATCGTGTAAAAATCCAAACACTACTTTAAATGATTTACCAAATGATATTGAAATTTTAAAGTTCATGACTGATTTGCATCAAAGAGCTATACTATCCAAAGGGGCCGTAATTTCATTAATGGGAAATCATGAATTAATGAATGTTGAGCAAAACTTTGCTAATGTGTCATCAGCCAATATAAAAATATTTAATGAACTACGAAACAATATTATTATCAATAATGGACTGGAAAATAGAAAAAAAATGTTTTCTCCAGGTAACACCATTAGTAACTTTTTAGGTTGTACTCGATATACCACTATAATAATAGGGTCTATATTATTTGTCCATGGCGGTATTCTATCAGATATATCAGATAATTATCAAATAAATGATATTAATATATTAATGTCATTATATTTATTTAATGCATTAGATGATAAATCTAAAGAACACTATGATAAAATATTTAATAACACTAAGGTTAATCCATTATGGACTAGAGAGTATAATACGATAAAAGATAATCGAACTCAATGTAATGAGCTTTTAAATAAAGTATTGTGTAAGTATAATGTTAAAAAAATAATAGTGGGTCATACACCAAAATTAAATGAGGATGCTTATAAATGCGATAATAGAATTATATTTGCTGATAGCGCTTCTTCGTTCTCGTTTGATAAACATTTTAAATATAAAAGAGAAATTACTCAAAAATTAAGAATATTTGAAATTTTAAACGATGGTGATAACATTAAAATGATTATTTAAATTTTTTCTTATCTTTATTCATAGATTCATTAAATGCTTTTATCGCTTCCGATGCAATAATATCAGAGTCTTTAAAATCATCGGGATGATTTTTTCTACAGGCTGAAATTAATTTAGATGCTTTTGATGCTATATCGATAGTATTTTTAACATTTAAAAATTCAGCAATATAATGTCTAACTTTAGTTAAAGCAACCATATACCAACTTGCTTTTCTTTTAACCCCTTCCTTTTTTTCCTTTTTTTCCTTTTTTTCCTTTTTTTCCTTTTTTTCCTTTTTTTCCTTGGCTCCGCCGAATTGATTATCGTCTGCATTGTCTAAAATGTCAGATTCGATATCATTCTTAAACGTTTTATTATTCAAATATTGGTCATTTATATACATAGTTGTTTCACTAAAACTATCAGTTTCACTAAAACTATCAGTTTCATCGTTCAACTCTTTAACATCACCACCTGTCATTTTTGAATAGTTTTCTTTAAATTTTTGTGAATTATCCGTATCCGTATAACTATCATTACTTCCTCCAATGATGTTATTAGAATTGTAATTTTTAGGGCTTACTTGATTTCGTATATTATAAAAATCACTAGTTTCGCTATATTCGTTACCATTACTTCCTCCAATAATGTTATTAGAATTGTATTTTTCAGGACCTACTTTATTTTGAATATTATAAAAATCACTAGTTTCGCTATATAGTTTATCGACAATATTATAATCTATATTATCATATTCTTTATCGCTACTTCCTCCAATAATGTTATTAGAATTGTATTTTTTAGGACCTACTTTATTTTGAATATTATAAAAATCACTAGTTTCGCTATATAGTTTATCGACAATATTATAATCTATATTATCATATTCTTTACCGTTACTTCCTCCAACAATGTTATTAGAATTGTAATTTTTAGGACCTACTTTATTTTGAATATTATAAAAATCACTAGTTTCGCTATATTCTTTACCGTTACTTCCTCCAATAATGTTATTAGAATTGTAATTTTTAGGACTTACTTGATTTTGAATATTATAAAAATCACTAGTTTCGCTATATTCTTTACCGTTACTTCCTCCAATAATGTTATTAGAATTGTAATTTTTAGGACTTACTTGATTTTGTATATTATAAAAATCACTAGTTTCGCTATATTCTTTACCGTTACTTCCTCCAATAATGTTATTAGAATTGTAATTTTTAGGACTTACTTGATTTTGTATATTATAAAAATCACTAGTTTCGCTATATTCTTTACCGTTACTTCCTCCAACAATGTTATTAGAATTGTAATTTTTAGAACTTACTTTATTTTGAATATTATAAAAATCACTAGTTTCGCTATATTCTTTACCGTTACTTCCTCCAACAATGTTATTAGAATTGTAATTTTTAGAACTTACTTTATTTTGAATATTATAAAAATCACTAGTTTCGCTATATTCTTTACCGTTACTTCCTCCAACAATGTTATTAGAATTGTAATTTTTAGAACTTACTTTATTTTGAATATTATAAAAATCACTAGTTTCGCTATATTCTTTATCGATAATATTATAATTTATATTAGCATATTCGTTAATACTATTATTAGCAGTATCTGTAAAAATACTATCGTTCATACTTATTAATATATATAATAATAGAAAATAATATAATCATAATTACATTATTTTTTATATCAAATATATAATAATAATAATAAATATTATGAGTATTTTAAATGTAGATAGATTAATAGATGATATAATCAATAAATTAAATGTATTTCTAGTAAAAGAAGATTTATTCGACAAGATAATTAATTATGAAAAATTTGCCATAAATCAAAAAATAATTATTCAATTAGTAAATAAATATACCGATACTATAACTTCATACGATGGGGTAACCGATGTTGATAATTATTTAAAAAAAAATATTACTAAATATTGTATATTTTATATATATTTAGGAATAATATATAATTTTACACATTCTAAAAACTTATTTATATCAAATATTATACAAATATTTAATAATTTAGATGACAATGTAATCGATGTAGATAATTTTTACAATAGTTCCACAGCATCATCTATTATAAAAATATATGATATTATTAAAGATATATTATTATTTGTAAAAATAAGAGACATAGTAAAAATAAATATTTTGATAAAATCAAACCCCGATAAATACAGACAAAGTAATTTATTATTTATTGAACTAGGTGAAGAATTTTTTAATAAATATTTTAATATTGAAGATAATTTTCATAATATAGTAAAGACAGTATTATTTAAAAATATATATGAAAATGAAAAAAATAATATATTTAATTATTTGAATAACACTACGAATATATTAGACACTGATTTTAAATATATTGATATTATAGTTTCTACTAATAATTTACTAGAGTTATATAATATACAAAAAGCTTTACAATATATAAAATTACCAAATATAACAGAAGATGAAATATATGATTATTTAAACGATTCCGGAAAGGAACAAATACTTACAAATTATGTTTATTTGGATTTTTTATTTAATAATAAAATAATAGTTCCTATTACTCAAGAATTTTTAAAATATCATTCCGATGATATTCAATATGATAGTAATAAAAATACCGACACTACGGAATTTAAAAAAATAATAAGCACAATGATTAAAATAAAAAATATGGATTTTTATGAAGCTATTAAAAATAATAATTTTTTAACAGATGTTGATAAAAAAATGGGTTTTTTATACAATAATGAATTTGAAAAAAATGTTATTAATAAACTTATCAATGATAATAATTTAAATGATTTAACACTATTAGAAAAACATTTGTCTGATAAATACGCCTACGTGAATTTTAAAGATATACCTAAAAGTGGTATCAATTATAGAGCCAATAAAACAATACAGTGTATCAGAGAAATATCTTTATATGATAAAACAGGGACAGAACTATATTATAGAATAGGTAATAATAATATTGATATAAATATTTCAGGAATATGTATAATACCTTTAAATAATAGATTTGATTTATTAAATAAATCAAATCTAATAAATGTTTCTGAAGTTACTAACAATCCTAATGGGTATTCTTCATTTAAAAAACTTTTTAATAACAAATTTGGCAATACTAAAAAAATATATTATTGGATATATGACAATAAAAAAGATATTATAAAAACAACAACGTATAATAATGTTAATAATATAATAAATATATCACATGAATTGTATGATATATATTTAAATAAAATAAATAACATTCTTTTTAAAAAAATTGAACATTGTAAAGATATTAATACATTTAATAAGATAATCAAAGATTATAAAAATATTATTATCGAAAATAATAAGTCTAATGTTTATATAAATACATTATATAAAAAATTTATAAATGTATATTCATCTATTATTTATAAATCTATAAATATAGATAATAAACTATCATTAAAATTACCTGTTATTAAAAATGATACTAATAATACTATTAATAAAATAACATTAACAAAAAAAATAGATAATGATATCATTATAAATAATAATAATAATGGGATATGTAATCATTATTTTTTATGGAGTGAAATAAAAAATAGCTCATTAAAATCAACGTATTTAAACCAAATGATATTTAATTTTGTAAAAAAATATGTAAAATCTGATAATATTGATGAATATGTTTGTAAAAGTTGTGGAGAACTTTTAAAACTTAAAAAATATGTAGTTGACGGATTATTTGTAGATGAACTTGATAAATACTTAACTACGGAACTAATAGTTCATAATGAATTAGAAGATATTCCACAATATTCATTTTATAAAAGAACTATTTTCAATATTCGTAAAATAATAGAAAAAATTTTATTTAGTTCGAATTTAGAAAGTATGATAAGTTCTGATAATATGATAAAAAAAGAACTAATAAAAAATATCATAGATACTATATTAATACATACAAATTGGCAAAGACTTAATAGTAAAGAAGAAATTAGTAGAAATAGACTTTTATACGGTATTGATGAAAATATTACAAATATTTTTCCATTTGATTTATCTGATAATATATTTTTACCAGATAATGATAACGATAAATTAAAACCTATAAAATTTAATAATATAATAATATATATATTATTCTGGAATATTTTAGAAATATCGGAATATCATATTACTAATTTAGGGTTCGATAAAAATTATAACGTGATTGTTTTTCAAAAAATTAATAGTATATTATTTAATAAATTAAAAATAAAATTAAACAAGATAGATAATATTCCTTTAGTAAATATTCCAGTTCTTTCATATTTATTATATTATTTTAGTGGTATGGTAATTAATAGTAATTTATGGATAACAAATAAATTAAGAGATGATAAAGAAAACACAGTAGATAAAAATATAAAATTACAGAAATCAATTATACATTCTTTTGTAGATTTGTATAATAACATCGTAGATGGAAGTTTAGATAACCCTGATAATATGATATATGAGATATTAAGAGTAAAAATGATTGACAAACTAAGAAAAATTTTTATTAATAATACAATATTTGATAATATAAAAAATAAAATAGAACAAAATACTAAAATAATTAATAACAATATTACTAAAATAGATATTCCTTCGGAATATATAGATATTAATAAAAAAGATAACCAATATTATATATTAACTAATAAATCAATAAATACATCAACTGAATTAATAAAAAAAAAATATATAAATAAGGATTATACATTATCAAATACAACAAATTGCAAAAATGGGGATTTTCATAAATGGACTTATAAAGAAAATTATTTAATTTGTTTAAAATGTTTATTAAAATATAATGATATTAATAATATCAAAAGTATCAAAGAAATAGATTTTATTAAAAAGACTAATAGATTTACAACAATAGAAACACTAAGTAAATATTGTAATTCAACTTTTCATAAAAAATATTATGATATTAATGATATATGTAAAAATATTATAAACTCGAATATTCTTGATAAAGAATTGGATATTTTTAATAAAAAAATAAATAGTAAAAATAATGAGTTATTATCATTAACTAATAAAAATATTATTGAAAATACTGATAAGCAACATAAGTATAATAAAAAAATAAAAAAATTATATAATAAATGGAAAGATTTATATACTAGCGTTATAAATAATAGAGTTGATTTATATATTGATAAATTTATTGATATTATAGAAAAAATATCTGGGGATAAAATAAATATTGATAAAAGATATATTTATTTAAAAAAAACATATTATACAATAAATCATGATTATTTAGGGAATAATATTAGCGAAAATATTATATTATTTAGTGATAGATTTAAAATTACCGAAAATGATAAATTATTTAATAATTTAAATACAATTAATTATGAAAATACTAAGAACAATATTATTGTTTATTATAATTTGACTACATTGCAATATATAGGATATATAAAAAATAAACAAGTATGTCAATCAAAGAATTCTAATAATGCCAAATTAATAGAAGAATTATCGTTCAAAGATATATTACTATTATTAGGATCTAATAGTAAATATTTTCGTAAAACCGAAGATATAAGCAATTCTCATAATATAATAAATGCAATAAAGAAAAAAAGCGATAATTTAAAAATAATAATTAATTCTATAAATAATATATTTGTTAAAACTAACGCTAATTCAAATAATACGATATACAAAGACTTAAAAATTAAAAAATTAAAATTAATAGATTCCGATATTAAAATCTTTAATCATGTTAATAAAATAATAAATAATATAAAAATAAAAAAAAATATTAGTAGCGATAACGTAAAAATTTATGACAATTATATAGATATCAGTAAGTTATATGAATATAATAGTTCTGATTGTAAATTACTTTTTTATTTAATATATAATTTACAACAATTAATAGATATTAATAATACCGATACTTCTAAAATAGATATAATAAAATTAATCATGAGTATGATAGTAAATATGTTTTATATGTATTATATTCCAAATTATTTAATCATAGAGACACTTCTTAAATATTCTAAATCACGCGATGTAACTTCTAATGTTGATTTAAAAGTAACAGGTATTTATAATGAATTATCTACGGCCGAAGAAATCAATGATTTAAAAAATATTAACAATGATGAAAAAAATCAATATGATTTAGGTAGATTAGAAATCGACGATTATGAACAAAATGATGACATAGATTATGCGGCGGAAGCATTGGATGGTTATGAATAATTTATAATTACAGTCAATTTCATACAAAAATTACAAATGTCAAAAATTTTACTTAGAATATATTTAAAATTTTAATTGACCCTAATTTATAATAATAAAATTATAAGAATAATAATATTATTATTCTTATAATTTTATTATATTCTTATAATACTGAATCCAGTATATTTAAGTTATTAATTATAATTTTCTATTACGGTATAGGATTTCGTATGTTTTTCTTTTCACCAAAAAAATGGTGGGATCTTTTATTCAATGGAGATCCAACATTGTCTATATATTGTAATTTTCTATTACGGTATAGGATTTCGTATGTTTTTCTTTTCACCAAAAAAATGGTGGGATCTTTTATTCAATGGAGATCCAACATTGTCTATATATTGTAATTTTCTATTACGGTATAGGATTTCGTATGTTTTCTTTTCACCAAAAAAATGGTGGGATCTTTTATTCAATGGAGATCCAACATTGTCGATATATTGTAATTTTCTATTACGGTATAGGATTTCGTATGTTTTCTTTTCACCAAAAAAATGGTGGGATCTTTTATTCAATGGAGATCCAACATTGTCGAAAATATTGTAATATTTTATTACAATATATCAATATATATATTATTTACCGTTATTAAATTATTTTATCATAAATTATATAAATACCTTTATTTCCTTTTACAGCTATCATGGTTGATTCATCCGTTAAGATGGGATTATTTTTTATAAGAAAAAAAAATCCAAAAAAAAATGACTAGTTACAAATATTATTTAATTGTTAAATTTTATATATTTATTTTTCATTTTTTTTTCGTGTAGCTAAATTAAATAAAAAAACAAAATAATTTACTTTTATTCGGTTATTCAAATATAATTCAGTATATAAATATTTATATACTGAATTATATCAATACACATATTCTAACTTTTTAGTTAGGTTATATAATTATTTTTCACCACAAACGGTGGGATCTTTTAATCAATGGAAATCCAACATTGTCGATAATAGCCGTTATTCTAATATCAATATATATATATTATTTATCATTATTAAATTATTTTATCATAAATTATATAAATACCTTTATTTCCTTTTACTGATATCATGGTTGATTCATCCGTTAAGATGGGATTATTTTTTATAAGAAAAAATAATCCAAAAAAAAAGAAATTATAGCAAATATTATTTAATTGTTAAATTTTATATATTTATTTTTCATTTTTTTTCTTGTAGCTAAATTAAATAAAAAAAAACAAAAATATTTTACTTTTATTCAGTTATTCAAATATAATTTAGTATATAAATATTTATATACTAAATTATATCAATACACATATTCTAACTTTTTAGTTAGGTTATATAATTATTTTCACCAAAAATGGTGGGATCTTTTAATCAATTGAGATCCAACATTGTGACACACTATTTATAATGTATCCTAGTTGTATTATATAAATAATTATATAATTATTTTCACCAAAAATGGTGGGATCTTTTAATCAATTGAGATCCAACATTGTGACACACTATTTATAATGTATCCTAGTTGTATTATATAATCTAATTATATAATTATTTTCACCAAAAATGGTGGGATCTTTTAATCAATTGAGATCCAACATTGTGACACACTATTTATAATGTATCCTAGTTGTATTATATAAATAATTATATAATTATTTTCACCAAAAATGGTGGGATCTTTTAATCAATTGAGATCCAACATTGTGACACACTATTTATAATGTATCCTAGTTGTATTATATAATCTAATTATATAATTATTTTCACC
>Ga0209390_10007251_pt1 | contig 14295 bp, 8 predicted proteins | sample BON01_FD_187212 | JGI IMG/M metagenome (GOLD analysis project Ga0209390, IMG submission 187212) | Freshwater microbial communities from Lake Bonney liftoff mats and glacier meltwater in Antarctica - BON-01 (SPAdes) (version 2) | ecosystem: Environmental > Aquatic > Freshwater > Ice > Glacier... | reverse complement strand
TTCTCCCCTCGTCCTTTCTCGCTCGTCTTATTTCTCTTTGCATACCGCAGACAGACCCGCAGCATTCCACGCCCACACACTCTCCTGCGCAACCTCTTTTGATCGCCCTCAGCCTCTCTCTCGCACCCTCGCCCGCGCCCCCGTTTGCCTGCTCGCTCGCCCGCCCACGCTCGCTCCCCCGCTTCGCACCCAGTAGACGCGCAGCGCTGTCTCTCTCCCGCGCTGACGCAACCGAGGCACACAGGATGGAGCCGACATCCGAAAACATGGGGCATCTCGTTGGGTTCCTGACCCAGACAGTGTCGGGGGATCCAGCAGCCCGCAAGGCTGCCGAGGCGCAGCTTGCTTCGGCCAAGGTGCAGCAGGGCTATGCGCTTCTGCTGCTGCGTGTGGTGGTTGCTGAGGAGGCACCACCTGACGTCCGTCTGCAAGGGGCCATCCAGTTCAAAAATCTCGTCAACCAGCACTGGCAGGCGAGTGAAATACACGACTACCATCTGGGCGACGCGGATAAAGCGGCGGTCAAGTCTGAAATCGTGGCGGGGAGCATGACAGTGACGGAGAAGCTCCAGCCATTCCTGTCGGAGGCGCTCAGCACTATTTGCAAGGCTGACTTCCCCATTGATCAGAACTGGCCCGAGCTGCTGCCGCAGCTCATGCAGAGTCTTGAATCGCAGGATCCCGCCGTGTTGGTGGCGACTCTCAAGGTGGTGCACGCCATTTCGCAGAAGTACGTGACTGCTTCGCACACTGACGAGCTGTGGGCGGAGATCAAGGCGGTGTTGTCGCTGCATGACAGGCTGCTGAACGTCTACGGCAACTGCCTCGGTGCCGTGCAGGCGAATGCTAGCAACAAGTCAGTGCTTGACGTGCTGTTCCAGACTATTACCCTTGTGGCTAAGATATTCCACGACCTGAACTACCAGGACATTCCGGAGGCGTTTGAGGATGCTCTTGACCACTGGATGCAGGGCTTCCACACTATGCTTACTCTGCCAGACCCCATCAAGGCGCTCTTCCCTTGCGCGGACGGCGAAGCTATGACCTCGATGCACAACATGCAGCGCGCAATTTGTGAGGCGCTGCTGCTGTATGCCGACAAGTATATTGTAGTAGTAGAGGACTCGGACCGCAGTTCTAAGCCTGATGAGCGTGCTGTGTTCCAGAAGCATCTCCAGATCTTCGTGGAGGCCGTCTGGGGCATGCTCACGAACCTCGGTGTGCAGGCAGAGTTTGACCAGCTTGCTGCTGCTGCTATTATGTTTCTGTCATCTGTGCTCAAGGGCACCCATCATTCATTCTTTCAGCAGGCGCATCTGCAGAGCATTGTAAATAATGTTGTGGTTCCGGGACTGAACATCCGCGAGAGCGATGAGGAGGATTTTGAAGACAATCCACTGGAGTACATGCAGCGCGACTTGGAGGGGGGTATGACGGACACGCGCCGCGGTGTGACGTGCAGTCTTGTCAACGCTATGTGCAAGCACTTTGAAGCCCCCACTTCGCAGCTTTGTATGGCCGAGATTGAGACGGCACTCAGTAAGGCTCAGGATTGGAAGTCTAAGGACGCAGCCATTTACCTGTTCATTGCACTGGCTGTCAAGGCAGAAACGAGGGCGGGTGGTGTACAGGTCATTAATCCTGCTGTAGATGTCATCTCATTTTTCCAGAAACACGTGCTGCCAGACTTGCAGGCTGTCACGGCCGCCAACGTATCGAAGAAGCCTATCTTGCTGGCGGACCTGCTCAAGTTCGTGCTCATTTTCCGCAACCAGCTGCCCAAGGAGGCCTATGTGGTGCTCTTCCCCATCCTCAACATGCTGCTCACATCGGCAGACTGTATTGTGCACACGTATGCGGCTTCGTGTGTCGAAAAATTCCTCACCGTCAAAGATGGTGCCGTCCCACGCGTCGGCAGATCCGACCTGCAGCCCATGTTGCAGGCACTGCTGACCAATCTGTTCAGCTGCTTCAACCACGAAGCCTCCAAGGAGAATCCACACATCATGAAGACTGTCATGCGTGTCGTCAACGTAGCGCAGGGTGACGCTGTTGCTGTCGGTCCTATGCTCGTCGGCAAGCTCACGGGCATGTTGGGTGAGTTTTGCAAGGCTTTCGCCCAGGGCATCTCGCCCAAGAACCCGGCCTTCCACCACTATATCTTTGAAACACTTGCTGCCATGACAAAGCATATCTGCGCTTCTGGCGATGCTGCTGCAGTGAGCACCATGGAGGGCCTCATCCTGCCGCCCTTCCAGACCGTAATGCAGCAGGACATCACCGAGTTTCAGCCCTACTTCGTGCAGCTCGTGGCTCAGCTGCTCGAGCGCCGCGGCGACTCTATTCCAGACCAATACTTGCAGATTCTGCCCTCACTCTTGCAGCAATCGCTCTGGGCTTCCAAGGCAAATCAGGTTTTTCCAATTAATGTTTTCTTGCTCTCTGGCCCGATTTTGGGAGCGCGGCGACTTCAAGCAAACCCAAAGCCCTCCGGGCGGCGGCGCAGGGCTGCGGGCGCGCGGCGGCGAATTCGCCAAAGTTGCCGCGCGCCATCAGGGGGGCGCGCGGCTGCGCGCCACCCGAAGTTCGGAACTTCGGGCTGCGTCCCTCTGACTCTTATTTTCCCGCTGTTTCCGGGCCCAGGCTCGAAATATTTGCTGTTTGCCGAGCGTTTGCAAGCGTGTGGAAAGCTCCGCAAAATGCCCTGAAAAACACTGCGGTGTTTTCCGCGCGCTTGAAAACTCTTTGCAAACATTTCAGGCAACTCAATAATTTGGGCCCGGAAACAGAAAACACGGCGTCCAAGGGAAGGAATTCGGAAGTAAGCTAATTGGGGAGCACCCAAAAGAAACTTTTCCCCCGAATTTTCCGACTTGAGCCCAAGAGCTCAGGGGGCGGCGCAATTTTGCGCTGCTTACAGGCCATGAGGGGAATTCTGGGAAAGGTCAAAATATTTTGGAGATCCAACTAAGCGAAAACTTGTGACAGAGATAAATGAAGAGGGACGTGGTATTTGGGAGATTCACGCACAGTTTGAATCCGGTGCCAAAACCAGATCTATTTTCAGGGCAAATGCGATTTTTGAAAAAGGCAACCTTTGAAAAATGATACTTTTCTCGAAAGTTGCCAAAGACTTTTTTCTAGACCTCGATCCGACTGATCCCCTCCATTCCGACTCACACATGCACAGCCGGCGCTGACGAGGCTCATCAAGGCTTACGTCAAAAGGTGCTCAGCAGCTATTGTTGGCAATCAAGCTCTTTTCCACCAGATTCTGGGACTCATACAGTTCCTCATGATGTCAAAGGTCTCTCTCTCCCTCGATCTTTCTCACGCGCGCGTGCTTCCCAGCCCCCTCGCTCCGCTGCCCTTCTCTCTGACTCATTGAATCCCTCTCCTTGTTCCCGCCCTCTCTTTTCTCTCGCTAGGCTAGTGCGAGAGAACCTGTGCCGGGGGGTTCAAAATGTTTGTGCATAGGGCGCGTGGCAAGCTGAGGGGCTTTAGCCCCGCAGCTGCCGCGCGTCACTTGGGTTACCTTTGCACCCGGGAGATTTTCCAAATTCCCGGAGACTAAATTCCAGAAACCCGGACACAGGAAAAATTGTCTCCTGGGGTTTGTCTCCGGGTGATCGAATTGTGTCTTCGGGTTTTTGGGAATGTTGTCTTTTTGCTTGGTTTGTTGCGCAGTTTGTGGCATATCCGTTGTTGCGCAGTGTGTGGCATATCCTTTGTGTGGCATCTCCTTTGGCCAATGCCAGTCTCAAGTGTGTGTGTGTGTGCGTGTGTGAGTGTGTGCGTGTGTGTGTGTGTGCGTGTGTGTGTGTGTGCGTTTGTGTGTGTGTGTGTGTGTGTGTGTGTGTGTGTGTGTGTGTGTGTGCAGATGACGGATCACAACGCCTTCGGAATTCTCAATTCGATCCTGTGTTACGTACCGTCGAGCAAGTTTCCCGAATTCCTGCCCGTCTTGACCAATGCAGCACTCGACAGGTGCCCCTACAAACAAGCATGAACCTGATTTAATCGAACCTGGACTATTTTGGCACTGAACACACACCAACACAAACGAGCGAGAGATAGAGGCAAAAGAAGCAAAGAGGGTGTGTGTGGCTTGTTATGCGTGGAAGGAACTCTCCACACAAAAAGCGGTGCCCTGTTGGCACGGGCGCACGGCGGCGAGAGATTCGGGTGCCCGAAGCTGCCGCGCGTCTCGTTTCTTGCAAGGAGGTTTCAAACAATGTGCAATTTCATTTCAAATCTTGTCAACAAGATCTCAAGATATCCAAACTTCTCAGAAGGCTCACCTCTACTGGTGGTATACCGCATGTGTTTTGATGTTGCAGATTCCAAAAGCTGCCCGAGAAGAGCAACGGCAAGTTCCTGCGATGCTTGCTGGTCTTTTTCAGCCTCTACATAGCCAAGCATGGACCCGAGATGCTGCTCAACCAGCTCGAGGGTGTACAGGCAGGTCTGCTCGAGCAGTTTCTCACACACGTGTGGGCACCCAAATTGGCGCTCGTTGTGACTGATGCAACGGATAAGAAGATCTGCCAGGTCTGCCATCAACACATTTGCACACACTGCAATGCAGATAGCCAAGATTGAATGCTGCAGTTTTTTGCAGACGATGTTGCAGGTCGAAAAGGGGCGCGCGGCGGCGGAGCGCTTCAGAGCGCAGCTGCGCTCTAAAGCGCTCCGCCGCCGCGCGCCCAAATATTCAAGGTAGCTTTTATATCCTCAGGTCAATGGTCCGATCCAGTGGGCGCGCGGGCAGCTACGCGTTAAAGCGCTCCACCGCTGCGCGCCCCTGGAAGTTTAACCTCAAATCGATTTTGGGTCCAAACAACACTATTTTTTGGACACACAAAGACTTGAGCCTACCCGGGCTGATCGAGGGTAGTAGTGAACTTACAAATTGAATCTGGCTGCCGCGCGCCCAAAACACCCCCAAAAAGAGCTTTTCCCCGACATTCGAGAGATTTGGTCGTGCAGCTTCGGAGCCGGGCGTGCGGCGGTGAGGTCGTGCCGGTGCTGCTACGCGCCACCTTGAGGGGAAAATCTAGAGGGTAGTGTATCTGGGATATTTGATCTACCACATGTAGGGTAGCCAAGATACATTACCCTCCAGATTTTTCGTGAGGTCCGAATTTGTCTCTTGAGTCTAAAGAATACTGCATAGATATGTCCTGTCCTGGTTTCTTTATTTTTTCGTCAGATTCCCCCTGTACCCATTTTACCATCATAATGTCACTTCCCCAGAATTTTCCCCGGTTGCCTGTAGCCGCCTCTGCAAAAATAATAGGGCAGCTACAGAAGGGGTACGGCGGGAATCTGGGGAAAGGTGTCAGTGACAGGAAAGAATCTGGCGGCTACAGGCGACCAGGGGGAATTACAAAAGGAGGTACAGACGATGCGAGGGAGATCTGGGGAAGTGTGTTCATGAAAGTACAAGGGATACAGGCGATCGGGGGGGAATCTGGGCAAAGGCACAAAAAAAAAGGGCTGGATATCTTCTGATAGTATGTCCGAACGAAGACTATATCCGACTGGGCATGGTTTTTTGGAGGTCGGGTTGGGAACTACACCGAGAAAATTCTTTTTTGAATTTTTTTTGCCCCACCCCCCCTTTCCCCCAAAATCGGATGGGCGCCCCTTTTGCGCCTTTTCTCAGAATGAGAAAGGGGAGGGCAGGTGGTAAAAGGGGGCTTGGGTGATGCGGGCGTGGTGCTGGAGATTCGGGGGTCTAGTGGGATTAAAGAAAAGCCAAAAAATAATCATTTAAAAACCCAACACGGCAAAAACTCGGTCAAATACTCCGGGTGAAAAGATCGGGCTGTCCCGGGACCACACACAAGATGTGCAGAAAATTTTCACCCGCCCTGATACGCCCACCTGCATTTGGTGATTAAGGAAGATCTGACAAGTTCAGGTGTACAGAAATCAGTGGGCATTATCGATTTTGAGATTCGCAGTTTTTTCGTGCCCAAGTTTTTGGGTGACTTTGAGATTCTGCAATAGGATTTATTTCAGTTTGTATAATATATCGACTTTACATTCGGAGTTTTCTGGAGATTTGGCGCAAGGTAGCTTCGGTGAGCTGGCCGCTGCGCGCCCAAGCCCCTCGCCACTACGTGCCCAAGACTAATGACGTCTTCTTTTCTGTGTGTGTGGGTATGAATATATACTTGATTCGTGCAGGTGGGCATGTGCCGATTGCTGTGCGAATGCCCGAAGGCATGGACTTTCGGGTGTTGGGCAAGTGCGATGGATGCTACTTGCAAAAGTCTCCAGTCAAGAGCAGGAGGAATGAATATGGCGTCAGTGGTGGGAGCAGAGGATGATGTCGACTTTGACTTCTTAGTCAGCTACAACAACTCGTCGTACATGGCACTTGCCAACGCCGCCCAGGACAAGTCGGTCAGTTTTTTGTGCAAGTGTGCTTGCGTGTGTTTGCGCGTGTGTGTGTACTTGTGTACGTTGTTGTACGTGTGCATATACATGTTTATGCCATCTCTCCCTCCTCGTGCCCCTCTTGTGTGTTGGCTCTCTATCGCCCCTCAATATCGTACTGCTGTGTGTGTTGTGGAGACGAGAAGCATAGACAAGCGACGATGCCTGCCACACAACGCTGGCACTGAGTGGCTGGTGAGTGCTCAGGAATGCACTGTATGGAGGAAGAGAGTCTTCGTTTCTCACAACACACAAATCTTGCACTCCCCAACCCATGCAAATTTCAGGAACTGGACCCCCTGCCCGATGTTCCGGATGCGGGCCGCTTTTTGGTTGAGCGCCTGCAGCAAGCAGCTGCGCAGGCTCCTCAACTAGCTCCCACTATCAATCAACTGGCTCAGACATATCAGCTCTCATAGGCCGCTCACACATATCACCTCTCTTAGGCAGACATATCAGCTCTCATAGGCTGCTCAGACACATCAGCTCTCATAGGTAGATTCCACCTCATTCTCTTGCTTGTCAAAGGCCTGCTTTTTTGCTGACAGTCAGGTGCACTCACGCGTGCGCACGTCAGACGAGAGGTAGAAGAAGGGGGAAGCACGGTAAGACATGTTGATATCATGATGCATGCATTTGGTCAAGCACAGTGACGTATGTGTGTATCAAAAGTAAATCTATCAAGTGGGTAGCCTATCAACTGCATGTTGCAAGTGCACATGTCAGATGACGTCTGTCAAGTCCATTTAACTTTCCCTTGCGACACCACTCTCTATGGCGCCCTCTCCCTTCTTTCTCCGTGCGGACCCCCCACGTCAATTCCACCCACTCACCCCACATATCTGCAATCTCCACCCTCGCCCTCTTTATCAATGAGACCTTTCAAAATCCTCAACTGTGCGCCGTTCACTTGTAGGAAAATTTTCTACTGACATCACACCTTTTTGTGCATATTAAAAAACGTTGTCCAAAACGAACACCTGTGGGGACTTAATTTTGTTTCCAACTTCAATGAGGTGTTCAAGCAGAGTTTGTGCATTTGCATTCAGCTGGGGAGGGGCTTATCGCGGTGGAGGAAGGGCTTCAATTTGTTACCGTGGAGTGTTGCAAAATGCCAAACCTCTCGTCTGCGTGAGACACCAAAAATCTAGAAAATTGTTGCGTTTCCTAGCCCTTGTCCCGTGCCAGTGGTTCCTGGAAGGCACCATAGTATCGTTGGGGCGCTATGTTCCTTGGTAGTTAGGGAGACTTGAATGTTGGGACTGCACGACAGAATCGACCAGCCCACAGAGATTTGTCCGCAGTTGTAGAACTATCAAAATTAAAGTGATTTGCATTTGAGATCGCAAAACAGAATGACATCTCTGCTGTGATCCATGGCTCTTTGACCAAATTACATAATGCCAGTGCTTGCGTTCAAACATTTGGGGCACTGTGGGGCAAGTTTGGCGACGTCTGTAACCGATGAATCTCAAAAATACCCTTGCACTACACAACAACCAGACAAACAACAACAAACACACAACAACAGTAAAACAAAAAAATCATTACAGTAGCATTCCGGGACAAAGCCTGCTAAGTCTGGGAAAAATTTGAAAAAAAAATTCTACAAAAAAAAATTCAAAAAAATTTCAAATTTTTGAAAAAAGTTGCAAAGAATCATTCATACAAATAACAGGACCAAAAAAAAAGACAACAATTAAATAGTGCTCGAAAACTTGAAAGTGGGCACAAAAATAATAATTGATCCAAAATTTGGACTGAACATTTGAAAATGATCAAAAAACACAGCTTGAAATTTGGAAAATGATCAAAAAATTGGTATCAAGAATTGAAAATGATCGAAAAAAGGGGCATAAAATTTGGGAAGAGGACGAAGAAAGGACATTAAAATTTGAATTAAATGATAAAATTGACGAGAAAACACGCTGGCAGCGATTTGGGCAGTTTCTCAGGCTTAACGGTTTTCTTCATGATTCTCTCAATGATTTTCTCTATGAAAATCTGAATTTTCTTTATGAAAATCTTAATGTCCTTTAAAAAAATCTTATTTTTCTGTATGTACCTTCAAGATTTTCTCATGAAAAATCTTAATGATTGTCTCTAAATTTTTTTGAATGATTTTTTTCAAACATTGAGTTCAGCCGGTTGAACTCGATATTTTGTTAAATCTTGAGTTCAGCCGGCTGAACTCAATTTTTTTTTTAAATTTGAGTACAGCCGGCTGAACTCAAAAATTCTTCGCCGTTCTCTTTTGCACCCAAATCGGAATCGGGCGATTTTTGGCCATTTTGAGTTCAGCCGGCTGAACTCGCATTTGTGACTTTTGGGTTCAGCCGGTCCTCGGTCTTGGCTGAACTCAAAAAATCAAAAAAAATGTTGTCTTGGACAAATTCTGTAAACTCTGGCGTATTGCAAGTGGCGCGAAGCGGCTCTGGGGCTAAAGCCCCTCCGCTTGCCGCACGCCCAAAACTCGCTGGCTGGGGTGGCAATTTCTTAATGGTTTATAGAAACAACACTGGCAGGCTGGGTGCTGGCTTCATCAGTGTGTGCTTAGAAACACGCTGGCTGGGTCAAAAACGTGGTTTCTATGTCCCAGAATGCTACTGTATCCCGGAAATTTTTTTCAGCAACAACCAACCTTGAAAAAAAATTCACCCAGCCTGTCGAAAACAGGAACGGATAGCACCAAAGTCTCGAAAACAGGAACAGACGTAGTGACCAGGAATCAAATATTACTTATAGGTTGGCTACGATTAGTAGGCTCCTTAAAATCACAGGTCTCTTTTGCAGAATATCATCTCTTTTATAGGGCTGTGTTGCACAAGAAACCTGTGATTTCAAGGAGCCTACTAAATGAAGCCACCCCATAATTGGTATCCAGGCTAGATTGTTTTCAAAAAACTATTGGTATCCGGGTGAACCTGATAAATACAAAAATTGTTCTGATAATTGAACATCCGAACATCCACAGTGCATCAACTACAATGGTCGAAAAAACATTCAAACACAAGTAGGTTGCAAGACTTTGAGGCAACACAATCGCGCAGCCGAATTTGTGCAAGTACGGAGAGCCCGAGGCAGAGTAGCCCGAGTGTTTGGAGTAGTGTGAGTCTGCTACTGGCAGCCCGACGCCGCTATGTTTCGCGCTACTTTTCCAGACAAGCGTTACAGCAGCAAAGTTTTCGAATGGATTTCGACAATGGAAATCAAACGTATTATAGGCCGGCCAAAAGTTAAATAATTAATGAATTAATTCATAAATTAGTAGATTGATTAATGAATTAATTAAAGAAAGAAGTTTCTGAGCTGTGATTGAATGAATCACATACTATATCAATAGGACAGACTACCCATCAGGATTCAGTCAAAAATCTGGCTTGCGACACATTTCGTTGGATAAGTCATGCCTGCGGCACATTTTGTTGAACAAAAGATTCTGGCCTGCGGCGCATTCAAGGTTCTTGAATAACAGGAGGTGATTGCTGGGGTGTGGCAACTCGTTGCGAGGATCTTGCGCCCGGTACAGTAGACTCCGGTGCGACACCGGAGTGTCACCTTTGCCGTCCCTTTACCTACGGCGAGGGTGTCTTCGCTTTTGGTTTTTGGTTTTTGGCTTGTTATGCCACCACACCGCTAGCCCTCCAATTTCATCAGGAACGCATACAAGTGGTGCGAAGTAATAGAGTGGCCCGGAAGCGGCCCGAGGGCACTCGTGCAATGGACCTGGGAAACATGAATGTTGTTTCGAAGTTTATATATATATGTATGTTATAGCTGATCTAGGGCTTTTTGTTGTAATTTTTTTCCACCTTTCTTTCTCTTTGTTTTGTTGTGAGAGTAGGGATTATATGGAAAATTGGTATGTGTTTTGCTTTCGTTTTCGCAGTGTAGTCATGGTGAAAGTGGGTTGAGATGGTTGTGTTGTAGAGGTGGTGTAGCGTGATATTTAGAATGTACGAAAGTGTTTGTAAAGCGTTCAGGGAGTCTTTTCTTTTTTTTTTGGTTTTCGAAAACCCAACCTAATCACTGGACTAGGCTGGTGGTGAACACCCGATTAACCTCGTAAGACTCAAGAGGTTTTGATTTTTGGGTTTTGGTTTGTTATGCCGACACACAGCTAACCCTTCCATTAGATCAGGAACGTATACACGTGGTGTGCAGTAATAGGGTGGCCCAGAAGCCCCGGCCCGAAGAGTGTTCATGGGCGGAAATTGAAGATTTTATTATTGTACATGTCATGCCGCCACACAGCTAGCCCTCCAAGTACAGCAGGAACGCACACAGGTGGTGTGCACAAATAGGGACTCGAAGCCTGGAAGCGCCCGGCCCGAGGGCACTCCCGCAATGGATCTTGGACTTGCAGGCATACGCACACATGTAGACAAACTAAAGAGAAAGAGAACAAGATACACGTCCATTAACACGCAACATTTTTTTGTTTTGTTTGCCGCCACACAGCTAGCCCTCCAATTACACCTGGAACGCACACAGGTGGTGTGTAGTAGTAGGCAAGCCTGGAAGCGCCCGGCCCGAAGTCACTCTCGCAACGGACCTTGGACTTGAAGGCACACGCACACATATGTAGACAAACAAAAGAGAAATAGAGCAAAACACACATCACGAAACACAGAACATGGATGAAGAACACACACCTGAAAGATTAATTATTCTGTACAGGTTATCTTATTTGTTTAATAATCATTTTATGTATTTCATTGCTTGTTTAATATATTCAAATTATTATTACTTTATTTATAAATTTATGTTTCTCATGTATGTTATGAATTGATTTTTTTCCCCTTTATACATTCATTATGTATTTGCAGTGTCATTGTTTTATTCATGTATTTACGTTTTATTCATTGTTTTATGTAATCATTATTGTGTTGATACATGTAGACATTCGACTGTGGATGTATGTTCATATGAGTATTTCAAACCATCTGCCAAGCAAATTTCAAACATATGAATGGAGATATGTGTGTACAGTTTGATTCAAATACACTTACACGTAAGTAGGGAGACATTGCGTGTAGGTTTTGGGAGTATTCACACACCTGAATAGAGATGTTAAATTTGTTGGTGGAACGGAAATAGAGTCATATGAACCAGGTTATGCGTACAACAATAGTCATATAGATATATGTTTTTGAGATTGAGAAAGGTGAGTATGAATATGGAGGAGAACACGAAACATGCAGGGAGACAAGAGTGTGGCAACAAACACTTTTGCCAAACACTGGTAGACAGACAGGTAGAGCAGAAAACAAACACACACGACACAACGCGCAAATCACGTTAGCCGGCCAACGTGTTTTCCAGACTGGCGCGAATTTAGAAAAAAAACAGAAAAAATCAAACCCGTATGGGCTCTGTCGACCTTCGAGTGGCGCGCGGTGGCTCAGGGGCTAAAGTCCCCCCGCTTGCCGCGCGCCCGAAACAGACACACATAAGGAATGTACGTGAGGGACGCTGAGGCTATCATTGGTAAAGCGCCACGGTTGGGGATTGACACTCGGGAATGGAAACTTTACTTCCAGTATGCGATGCCTTCAATTCTGTGATCAATCCTGTGAAGTGAATATTTAGGAGAGGACATTGTAAAGTTGTTGTATAGGTCTTGTGTGACAAGTAGTAGTGTGCGAGTGAACGTCGGTAGAATGTGATTGGGTGGGAGGTGGTGAAGTGTTGTGCGATGTGAGTGGTTGTGTTGGTGCGCCCAGGTGTGCCCAGAGTTGGTTGGCCGCAAATTGATTTCCCACCAAATCTGGAAAAAAAGACAACCAGACCCGGGCTAATTCATTTGCCATTGAAATCTGCAAAAGTACTCCTGAAAAACTTAAGAAACATTGAAGAAGAATAAAAACACGTCATTATCAAACCAAAAATCTGAAAACCACACTTTTCCTGAAAAGAAAGCAAAAAAGAATTTCAACAGAACAAAACTGAGGCAACCAAAGGGTCCTTAATACGCAAAAATCGCGTTGGGCTGGCACGAATTTCTAAACAAAAAGAAGAAAAACCCGGGCTCTGACGACCTTCGAGTGGCACGCGGCGCTCCGGGGCTAAAGCCCCTCCGCTTGCCGCGCGACCTGTACAAATGTAAACCCAGCCTAATCCACTACGCTGCTGCGCGCCGGATGAGGAGGCGTAAGGAAATGGGGAATTGATGTAAGACGTCGGGTGGGTGATACAAGACCCAATGTGTGGGCATGGCAGGGTGCCAAACGAACAGGGTACAGAACATTTGGCAGGGGTCTTGTTGTGCGATAAAGAATTGTCCCTAGAACGCATGGTGAAGGGGAGGAACGCATGGTGGAGGTGAGGAACGGAGGAAAAGGGAATGGGAAGCAAATCTGTTTGTGCTGGTATGTAGCTTGGTTGCTTTTGCGGCGTGGCAAATTGTCTCAGCTCAGGCTCAGCCCCTCGTGCGCGTGTTGTGGAGAAGAGGGTGCCTGAGTTGTGGTCGAGTCCTTGCCAGTGGGTACAAGAAGGAGATGGGGAAGATGAAACTGTAGATGAGTGTCTATGTGTGATTGTAGGTTTTCGGTCAGGTCCGCGCACAACCTTCAAGAAACCCATCCCGAACCCGTATCCATGGCAGCACCCAGCAGCAGGGGCTGTCCATGAATACAGACATTGACAGTTCCTCCTCCATCCTAACCAGTTTACATAATACGAAGGTTGGCGAGTTTTTGAAGGGAGATTGAGGCAGTTTCAAGAGAAGGTCATAAGTGGGGGGACAGAATGGGTTCTTAGCAGAGGTACTACTTGGGTATGACTTGACAGTCGCGCGAATCTCGAAACATGGCATTCTTCTCAATACATATCACCTCTTGTTTTCCCTTTGCTATTTCAAAAGTTTTCAAGTGAGAATTCGTCTTAACAATTTCAGAGCGTCAATTTTCGACTTTCACACACGGGGTCCGTTCCTGATTTTGAGAGCGTCTGTTCCTGATTTTGAGACTAGCGGCGCGAGCGGGCGCGCGCGACACTGCGACGTGTGGACTGGCGACCGCAAAGGACTGGGAGAGTGAGAAAAAAATGGGAGAACAATTTGTTTTTGGTGGGTCCCGATTTTCGAAAATCTCAAAAATATGCCTTTGGCCCATGCAAACTGATCCACACAGCGAAAGTGATACAACTCGACTGGTCTCAAACCTGCTGAATGCTGCGGAAGAATTGAAATTATTTTGTGGGGTCCCGACCCGAAAAAAATTTCGGGAAAAGAAATGGAAAAAAATACACAGTCGGCCCAGTCAATCTGTTCGCAACCGAGAGCCTGCCGCATTGCTGATGGTGAAAATGTAAAATGACTAATGCTGGGGAAGACACAACAGAAACGTCAAAAAAACCTTGATAACGATTGAAATAACTTTGTGATGGACTGGGCATTCTTGAGACTCGAAATCGGGTGTCAGTAGCAACTCCAGAACATGATTTTGACGGTCATGTGGAAACCAAGTCGAAAGCGGGTTGTGAATGGTGAAGTTAAACGAAAGCTAGTGTGAGCTACGCTAGGCCATAGCTCATACAGTGAAGGTGATCACTGTCCACTTTCACTCAGTGAAGGGCCGCAGGCCCGCACTTTCACTGCAGTGAAGGGCCGAAGGCCCGCACGTATTTCACTGTTGCACTCAGTGAAGGGCCGCAGGCCCGCACTTTCACTGCAGTGAAGGGCCGAAGGCCCGCACTTATTTCACTGTTTCACTCAGTGAAGGGCCGCAGGCCCGCACTTTCACTGCAGTAAGGGCCGAAGGCCCGCACTCTATTTCACTGTTTCACTCAGTGATTCCTCAAAACTTGTTTGTTTGTTTGTTTGTTTGACTGCCGCGTTTCGATTTA
>Ga0209390_10007250_pt1 | contig 14296 bp, 4 predicted proteins | sample BON01_FD_187212 | JGI IMG/M metagenome (GOLD analysis project Ga0209390, IMG submission 187212) | Freshwater microbial communities from Lake Bonney liftoff mats and glacier meltwater in Antarctica - BON-01 (SPAdes) (version 2) | ecosystem: Environmental > Aquatic > Freshwater > Ice > Glacier... | reverse complement strand
GGGGGGGGGGGGGGGGGGGGAGAAGGGCGCGCGCCGATCCGAACGAGGCGAGGCGGCGGCGCCAAAAACAAAGCGCAGCCCCCACACGTCCGGGGGGGGGGGAGAAGGGCGCGCGCCGATCCGAACGAGGCGAGGCGGACGCCAAAAAAGAGAGGTCGCCCTCAGGGAGGCGGCACGCCGAGTGCGCCGCCGTTGCTGCCGCCGTTGCTGCCCGCGCCGCCGCCCGGCTTGACAAAGCGCAGCACCGCGGCCGCGGGCGCGGGCTCGGCCGATGGCGCAGGAGCGGCGCCCGCCATAACAGGGCCGCCGCCGCCGCCGCCGCCGCCGTCGCGCAGCGTGGGCGACAGCGGAGGGCTGGCGACCGCCGCCGCTGCCGCCGTCGCAACCGCCGCTGCTGCCGACGCCGACGCCGACGGCGCAGCGGCGCCCACGCCCCCGGCGGCCGGTGGCGGCGAGCACGGCTCAGCGGGCGGCGAGGCCAGCGGCGGCTGCAGCGACTCGGCGGACGCGAGGCCTCCGCCCTGCGTGGGCTGCCGCGACGGCGGGCGCGGGGGGCGGGCGGACGGCTGGGGGGCCAGGAGGGCGGCCGGGGCGGGCGGGGCTGGGGGGACAACAGCCGCGGCAGAGGCCGCCTCGGCGGAGGCGGCGGAGGCGGCGGCGGCGGAGGCGAGCGGGGGGGGCGCCGGCGCGCGCGGCGACAGGCTTCCGCTCAGGCGCGGCGTGCCCGCGCGGCTGGAGCCGGCAGAGGGCGCGAGCGAGTGCGCCGCGCTGACCGTGAAGCGCCCGCGGCGCTGCGACGCGCCCTCGGGGACGCCACCCGTGCCGGCAACCGCGGCGAGCAGCGCAGAGGCGACATCGCGCGCGTTGCCGCCGCCGCCGCCGCCGCCAGCGCCGCCGCCGCCGCCTCCGCTCGAGGGGCGGCGCGGGCGCGCGGCGGCGGGGGGTCCCGCAGCGGCCGAAGGAATGGGGACGTTGGCGGCACTAGGGGCGAGCGCTATGGGCGCGAGCGAGTCGAGCACGGGCAGGATGAAGAGGGGCGAGGGGGCGGCGGCGGGCGCGGCCAAGGGGGCCGACGGCGGCGGCTGCACCGGCTGCTGCTGCTGCTGCTGCTGCCGCTCTGGCGGCGACGGCGGCGGCCCCCCTCCCCCTCCTCCTCCTCCTCCGCCCGACCCCTCCCCGCTCACGACCAGCTCCTCGTGCACGGTGAAACGCCCGCGCGAGTAGCCGCGGCCGCTGGTCCCTCCCCACAGGCCCGAGTCCACGGCGGCGGGCGGCAGCGGCCCGCCGCCGCGGGGCCGCGCGCGGGAAGGGAAGGGGTGGGGGTGCGACGACGACGCCCCCGCCCCCGCCCCCGCCGCCAAGGCCAACGCGCTGCAGCCCTCGTCGCCCGACAGGACGCTCGTCTGCGGGCTGCTGAGCGGCGTCCCGCTGGGCGCGGGCGCCAGAGGGCGGCCAAGCGAATAGTACAGGTGCTCCAAGGAGGCCCGGCGGGCCGCGCTGGAGAGCGGCGGGGGGGTGTAGGTGCGCACGGCGGCGGCGGCGGCGGCCGGCGCGACGACGGGCGCGGCGGCGACGCCCGGGAGCGCCGGCGGGGGGGTGAGCGCCCGCGGCGGCTGATGCGGCGGGTGGCGCGGGTGCGCCAAAAACAGCAGGTCGTAGCTGGGCGAGGCGGCGACGCCCGGGTAGGGCGGCGGCGCCAGGACCGGGGCGGCGCCCCCGCCGTCGGTGGTCGAGCGCAGGCGCGAGGCGGCGGCGTGCGCGGCCGGGGGCGCGGCGGCGGCGGCGGCGGCGGCGGCGACGGCGGCGGCGGCGGCGCTGGCGCTGGTGCCGGCGGCAGCCGAAACCGGGGCAGCGCTGAGCTTGTTGGCCGCGCCGGCGGTCGGACTGCCCGTCGGCGCCGGCCGCAGCGGCGGCGGCGGCGGGCCCGCGCCGTCCCCCTTTGGCGTCGAGCAGGCGGACGCGGACGCCGTTGCCGTCGCCAGCGCCGGCGGCGGCGGCGGGTGCGCGGCGCCGGCGTAGGACGACGACGACAGGCCCTCTCCCGACGACAGGGCCCAGGGCGCGCCGACGCCCTCCTGCACGGAGAAGCGGCCGCGCCGGTAGGACAGGCCCCCGGCCGAGGCCGCGGCCTCAAAGTGCTGCTCGAGGTCGATCGACGGGCGGCCGGAGCTCCCCGGGCCGGTGCCGCCGCCGCCGCCGCCAACGCCCCTTCGGCGCATCGCGGCGGCAGAGCTGGCGGCCACCATCGGCGACGGGGGCTGCTGCCGCCACGGCTGCTGCGGGGCCGTCGGCTGCTGGAGGCGCGCGAGCGGCGGGGGTGAGGGGGCCGCGCCCGCGCCGGGGCCGGCCGCAAAGGCAGCCGAGGGGAACGGCAGGGGGGCAGAGGGGGAGGCGGCAGCGGCGGCGGCCGCGGCCGGGGCTCCCGCGGCCGGGGCTCCCGCGGCCGGGGCTCCGGCGGCCGGGGCCGGGGGCGCCGCCGCCGTCGGCGGAGCGACGCCCTCGCGGACAAAGAAGCGCCCCGAGTGGTAGGCGCGAGGCGGGCCGTGGTGCTGGTGCGGGGGCGGGGGGGTGGCGCCGCGGCTCGAAAGGCCGCTGGCGCCGTCCGCCGACGCAAAGGACACCGAGGGCGCGAGACCGGGCGCCGGCGGCCGCAGCGGCGGCGGCGGAAAGGCGGCGGACGAGCTCGCCGGCGCCGACGCCGACGCCGGCGGGGCGGCGGCGGGCACAGACCCGACCGCCGACACAACCGGCCACAGCTGCGACGACGAGCCGCCCGAGAAGCACCCAGCCGGCGGCTGCTGCTGGTGCTGCTGTTGCTGCTGCGCCGGCTCTGTGGCGCGGCTGCCGAGTAAGGGCGCGGGCCTGGGCGGCGCCACCAGGCCGGGCAGGCTGCCAAGGGCGAGCAAGAGGGGCGTGGGGCCGGGCGGCGGCGCCGCCCGGCCGGCGAGGCTGCCTCCCGCGGCGGCGGGTGCGGCCAGGGCGCCGACCGCCGCGAGCGACGGCGGCGGCGGCGAAGGCGAGGGCGGCGGCGGCTGCAGCTGCAGCGGTGCGGTGGCCGAGTGCGCGGCCACCTTGGCCGCGGCAAAGGGGCTCGCCGCGACGGGAGGAGGGGGCAGGCGGCGCTGCGCGGCGGCGGGGGAGCCCGGCGGCGCTGGCGGCAGCGGCGGCAGAGACGGCGGGGGCAACAGGAGGGTCGTTGGCTCCCCGTCCGCCGCCGCCGCCGCCGCCGCCTCCTCCTCCGCGACGACAGACCCCTGCCGCGTCACGGGCAGATCGCCGGAAGTCCACGGCTCCTCCACCAGCGGCTGCTGCCCCACGGGCGGCGGTGCGGGCAGCCGCAGGCGCGGCGCGGCGGCCGCGATGGCCGGCAGCGGCGGCGGCGGCGGGTGCGTGCGCTCGGGCGGCCGGAACGCCGCCGCCACGGCCGCCGCCGCCGCCGCCCCCCGCTGCTGCCGCCCGCGCTCCTCGGCGCCGTCCCCGCCGTCCTCGTCGCGCAGCAGCGGCGCCGCCGAGCTCGACCACTGCGGCGGGCCAAACTGAGCGTCGAGCGCTGCCACCACCGCCGCAAACGTCGGCCGCGCCGCCGGGTCCCTCTCCGTGCACGCGAGGCACAGCCGCTCCAAGAAGGGGTCGACGCCGGCGGCGGCCGCGTCCGGCGTGCCCGCAACCACTCCCGCCGCGCGCAAGGCGACAGGGCCGGCGCGCGCGGCGCAGTCGCGCACCGCCGACGAGGGCGGGGGCAGGCGCGCGCCGCCATACCCGACCGCCCCCACAACCTGCATCGCCGACAGCTCGCCCCAGGGGGCCTGCCCCGTCAGCAGCTCCCACAGGACCACGCCGTAGCTGTAGACGTCGCAGGGCTCGGCGTGCGCGCCGCAGCGCAGGACCTCGGGCGCGGTCCACTCGGGGGTGCCGCCGCCGCCGCCGAGGCTGCCGGCCGCAGAGGCGTAGGTGCGCGACCTGGCCGCGCGGCTGAGGCCAAAGTCGGCGACCTTGACGCGCCCGCGCTCGTCGATGAGCAGGTTGGGCGACTTGAGGTCGAGGTGCAGGATGGGCGGCGCGCGCGAGTGGAGGTAGGCCATCCCCCGAGCGACCGAAACGGCGACGGTGCGCGCGAAGCGGGGGTCTGCGGGCAGCGGCAGCGGCTCGAGCTCGGGCGGCGGCGCTGGCGGGGCGGCAGGAGCGGGCCCGCCGGCCTCCCCTGCAGCGGGGAGTTTATCCCCCTCACCCCGCTCCTCCGCCCCCTCCCCATGCGCCCCCGACGCCGCCGCCGCCCCCGCCGCCGCCGCCGCCTCCCGCTCCTCCGCCCGCTCGCGCATCAGCGCCGCGTGCGCCAGCGCCCCGCGCTCCTCGGCCGCCGCCTTGAGGCACCCGTACAGCGACCCGCGCGCCATGTACTCCATCACGATGCACAGCTCGGGCGCGGCGCAGAAGCCGACGAACAGAATCAGGTTCGGGTGCCGGAGCCGCGCCAGCAGCCGCACCTCCTTCACAAAGGCAGCGACGGTCGACGCCTCGTGCGCAAGCAGCCGTTTGACGGCGACCACTGTCCCTTGGTAGCGCGCGACGAAGATCTCGGCGAAGCCGCCGACGGCGAGGCGGCGGCCGACGAAGACGTGGCGCGGGTCGAGCTCGAACTCGCTGAGCGGGTGGGAGGGGGGCGGCCGCGGCGGCCGCGGCGGCGGCCGGTGGACGAGGTCGCTCGGTGGCGCGTGCGCCTGCTGCGCCCGCAGCGGCAGCGGCGCGCCCGCGTCGTCGGGGCCGGGCGGGGGCGACGCGACGAGCGGCACCATCTGCCGCGGCGCGTTGGCCTGCGCCGCGACCTCGACCAGGCTGCGCGGCTCGGGCCCCAGGTCCTCGTTGGCCGTCCGCCGGTGGCGCGGCGACGACGAGAGGCCGGCGGCGGCGGCGGCCGCCGCGGCCTCAGCGACCGCGTCGGCCTGGGCGTCGGCGGCCCGCTCGTCCTCCGGCTCCTCCTCCTCCTCCTCGCGGACGGTGCACGTGGATGCGACGGCGGGGATGGGGCGGACGATGATCCGCCGCGGCAACACGAGGTCGGGGCCGCCGCCGCCGCCGCCGCCGCCGCCCGCCGCCCCCGCCGCCGCCGCTCCCGCTCCCGCCGCCGCCGCCGCCGCCGCCGCCGCCAACGACGACCGGGGGCTCGTCGGCGCCGACGACCCCGCGCTGCCGCCGCCCGCCCCCAGCGTCCCCGCCGTCGCCGCCGCCACCGCCGCCGCCAGGGCCGCCGCCGCCACCGCCGCCGACACGCGCCCGCGGATCTGCTCGACGGGCTCGTCAAAGTGCGCCCGGAATCGCTGCGTCAGGCGGACGTCGACGCTGCGCTCGCCCGCCTGCGCGACCTCGAGGACGGGCGCCTGCACGTGCGTGACGGCAGAGGGGGGCACGGGGAGCGCGCTGGCCACGTCGCTGATGAGGTGCGACGCGAGGCGCTCGCCCGCCGGGCGGGGCAGGCGGATGCAGGCGGCGCCGGCGCTGGCGGCGAGGTTGGCGCCGCTGCCGCCGTTGGCCGCGCTGGCGGCGAGGCTGTTGGTGCTGCTGCTGGCAAAGGTGAGGGGCACGAGCGACAGGGGATACGGTGCTGGTCCCGATCCTGGTCCTGGTCCTGGTGGTGGTGTCGCTGCTGCTGCTGCTGCTGATGCTGCCTCTGTTCGTGCTGCATCTGCCCCAGACGCCGCCGCAAACGGCGACACGCCCGCCGCGTTCGCCGCCTGCTCGCCGCCGCCGCCGCCGCCGCCGCCGCCGCCGCCGCCGATGTTGCTTCCTCCTCCGTCCGTCATGGGTGCGTGCCCTTCTCCTACGGCTAGCGCGTCAGCAGCGCCTTAGCCTGGTGCCTGTTTGCATGTCAGGTTGGATTGGCCCAGGGGATCGGGGACAGGGGCGGGGAGAGAGAGGATGCGGGCGCCGGATGATTGTGAGAAAACCCAAGTCCTCCAGTCTTCTCGCTCGCGTGCGCATGCAAACACTATGACGCGCGCGGCCAGTCGCCAATGTCTGCCGCGATGATGGTCGCCGACAGTTCGCGCGCGCCGAGACGCGACGCAGCGACGGCTAGCTGCTTTGATAGCTGCTCGTCGCCTCTTCTCGGAGACACTCAAAACGTACACGTCGAGCACTGAGGGCAGTGCATGGTCTCGGGCGAGACGGGCAGGAGCAGTGGATGCGCACGAGAGGACCCCGTGGTAGGTCTTGCGTGTGCGTTTGTGTGGGGAACGTGGAGAGAGAGGGACGACGAGCGCCGCCGTTTATGACGACGAGCGCCGAGCGCCGGGCGTCGTCGCGCGTCTCGGAGCCAATCTCACGTTTTAAATCGCCGAGTCATCTTCCGCACGTCCGGCTGCTCGCCGACCGCCCGCACTCAGGGGTCCTCGTCGCCAAGCACGGTCTCATCAACAAAAACGACAACGGACACTTCGGAGAAAAGAGCACCCCTCTCTGTCCAAAACCCGTCCCCCAACAAAACACGCTGCCGCCGCCGCCAGCCAATCATCCTCTCCTCTCTTCAGACAACGCGGCCGCATGCTGCGCACGGGTGCACGGTCGGCTCGCACTTGGCCGACTCGGCGCAGTGCGACAGGTACGCCCGAATCTCGTCGAAGCCGCGGCCGCACCCGCACGTGAGCGCGGGCCGGCGCGCGGCGGCCGCCGCGCGCGCCTCGACGCCGACGCCGCCGCCGCCGCGCCCCCCGCTCCCGCCTTGGGGCGGCGCCAGCAGCGCCGCCGCCTTTGGCCAGCCCCCGAGCGGCGAGCGGCACGAGGCGCAGGGGGCCGGGGACGAGTGCCACAGCCGGAGGCCGCGGTACACCCCCCCGGCCACCAGCACGTCCAGGGCCGCGTACTTGATCTGCGCGCGGCTCAGCGCCCCCGCCTCCCAGTTGCTGGCGGCGACCGACCGCTGCTTGCGCGGCGCGGCGCCAAAGACCAAGCCCGCCAGGCGCGCCAGGCCCACGCCCGGGTAGCCCAGGGCCTCGGCGACCACCTGCAGGTCCAAGAAGGGCAGGGGGGGGCTGGTTCCGGACGACGCTGCGGCCCGCGCGCCAACGCCGCCGCCTTCTTTGCCGCCGCCGTCTTTGCCGCCGCCGTCTTTGCCGCCGCCGCCGTTGCCGCCGGTGCCAGGGCCGCCGCCGCGCGTGCCAAAGAGCTCGCGCGCCCCCGCGCCGTACGTCCCACGCATCTTGAACTCGTCGCTGCCGAACCATCCAAAGCCGAGGAGCGTGTGGCGCGGGTCGCCGAGAAAGTCGGCGAGGGGCGGGGGGAGGTCGGGGCCCAGGCGGCACGTGCGCAGGAGGACGGCCACGGAGGCCGACGCGAGCTGCAGGAGCGCGACGCGCGACGGAGGGGCGGCGGCCGGCGACGACGACGACGACGCCCACGCGCTGCCGCCGCCGCCGGAGCCGCCGAAGAGGCCGTCCGGCCGCCACTCGAGGTCGATCGCGACGACGTCGTCGAGCATGCTGGCACGCAGGTGCGCGAGCGCGGCGGCCACGTGCTCGGGGCGCTCGACGACGTAGGCGCAGAGCGGGGGCGGCAAGGAGGAGGAGGAGGAGGAGGGGGGGGGGGCCGCGGACGGGGGCGGCGACGATGACGACAGCCCCGCCGCTGCGCCCCCTCCTGAACCTCCTCCTCCACCCGCTCCTCCTCCGGACCCCGGGTGGATGTCGTAGCGGGTGTATCCGGGAGCCAGCACGTGCGCGCGCATGGCGGCAGGCTCGGAGGCGAGCACGGCGTCCCACTCGACGTGCAGCAGGCGCACGGGCGGCGTGCACCAGCGCTCGGCGCCGGCGCGGGGGCCCGCGGCCGCCGAGAAGGACGAGAAGGAGGAGGGGGGTGGCAGCGGGGCGGCGGCGCCGCCGCCGCCGCCCTTGGCGTCGGCCGGCCAGACGTCTCGCCGCGCCGCGGCCGCGGACGCGCGCTCGGCGACCACCGCGGCCATGGCGGCGGACAGGGCGGCGCAGCAGGGGTCGGCGCAGGGTCGCACCGCCACAAAGTGGGGCAGCGAGGGCAGAGGCTCGTTCGGGGCGGCGGCGGCGGCGGCGGCGGCGGCATCGTCGCGCGCGGGCGCGGCGTCGTCGTCCGACAAGCGCGCGCGCTTGGTCGGGCGCTCGAGGGCGGCGGCGGCGGCGGCGTCGTCGCCTCCTTCCTTGCTCCTCCGCAGACGGTGGGGCTGCTGCTGCGGCGGCTGCTGCTGATGCTGCTGCTGCTGCTGCTGAGACTGATGCTGCTGCTGCTGCGGGCCGGCCGCCGTGACGGCCGCGGCCGCCGCCGCCGCCGCCTCGAGCCGCGCCTGCATGGCTGCCTGGTCGCGCTGGCGCGCGGCGACGAGGTAGGCGAGCGTCGAGGAGGGTCTAGAGCCCGCGTCTTGGCCCTGCTGCTGCTGCGGCTGCGGCTCGTCGAGCGTGGGTGGCGTGGGCGGCGCGGGGGAGCAAGATGCCGCCGCGGACGCGGCCGCCGCCGCCGCGCCAGCCGCGTCGCTGCCAAAGCGCCTGCGCGCGCCGCTGCCGCCGCCCACGCTGGCCAGGTAGCTCGCCTCCAGGCGCGCCTCGGCCGCGCGCCGGCGCGCGCTCTTGGCCGACGGCGTCGGGGCGGCGGCCGCTGCGGGCGCTGACGACATGTCGCCGTGGGGGGGAGGCGGGTGCGGGGGCACCATCGGCGGCCGCACCTTGAGCGGCGGCGGCAGCGGCGGCGGCGGGGCCGACGCCGACGCCGACGAAACGGCGGCGGCGGCCGCTCCTTCTGCTCCCGGGCCGCCGCCGCGGCTGGCTGGGTGGAGGAAGACGGGGCGGTGTTGTCTCAGTGCTGCGAGCGCGGCACGATGCATGCACGCGGTGTTATGTCGTCGGCGGTGGTGTGGGGGCGTCGCGGCGTCGCGGGTGTCCCGTCGGCCGTCGTTTCGCGTTCTGCTGCTATCGTTTCTCCCTTTGCCTCTGTGCGTGGGGGTGGCGGCTGCGGCGCTAAATGTTTTCAAGTTGTAGGGCACTTGTCGTTGATCAAGAGCGTGTGACTTGTGAGACGTTTGTGAGAGAGAGTGAATCAGGTTTGCTGTCGGCGCAAACCAGTCGTTTTGACAAGTGGCGCTTCCTCTTCTCCCGCACGCTCACAGCAACCTGTCACGCCCAACGGCATCCTCAACACACCCTGCTTCTCCCCATCAAACTCTTGTCGCACACCCACCAAAAACGAAAGAAAGCCTCTCGCGACTCACGAAAGCAGCGAGGGGGTGCCTCCCTCTCTCTCTTTTGAATCGCCAGACACACACCATGCACGCCCTCCACGCGAGCACGAGCGGGCGCAGCTGCGCCGCCTCGACGACGCCCTACCGGCCGGCGCGCCGCGCCGCGGGCCTGGCGGTGCCGCTCTCCCGCTCCTCTCCCGCCTCAGCTTCTCCTTATGCACGCGCTTCCGTCCTCGTGCGCGGCAAGGTGAGAGACACAGAGCGCAGCAATGCGCCCGCGCGCCGGCCCCGATCGGCAGCGCCGAGCCCACGAGCGCCTGCCCACACGACCCACTGACCGGCTTGACGCGCGCGTGTGTGTGTATGCCATTCTTTCCGCGCTCGCGCTCGCGCGCGAGTCGTCGGCTGCGACGGCGCGCGACACAAGCGGCCGCCGCGGAGCGAGGAGGACCGGCGATCGTTGGCGACGAACGAGGATCACGGCGTGACTGTGCACTGTCTTGTCATCGAGCGGCGACAGGCCGCTCCATCCATGCCCCCGTGCGCTCACACTCAAACAACCCAAAAACCTCGCTGCCAAAACACAAAAAACAAATACTTTGAAACCAAACAGTACGAGGTCGTCTCGGACTTTATGACCAGCGGCGTCCTCTTCACGTGCAGCCCGGAGGACACGGTCGACGCCGCCCTCGAGCAGCTCGTCCAGCACCGCGTCACGGGCCTCCCCGTCGTCGACGCTCACGGCGTCGTCGTCGGCGTCGTCAGCGACTACGACCTGCTCGCGCTCGACACGCTCGGCCGCGCGCCCGGCAGCGAGGACACGTCCCTGTTTCCCGCGGCCGACCAGTCGTGGCCGGCGTTCCGCGAGGTCAAGACCCTCCTGGCCAAGAGCGGCGGCAAGCGCGTGCGCGACGTGATGACGGCGTCGCCCTTCACCGTCGGACCCAAGACCGACCTCGACACGGCGGCGGCGCTGCTGCTGCGCAAGCGGGTGCACCGGCTGCCCGTGGTGGACGAGCAGAGCGGCAAGCTGGTGGGCGTGCTGTCGCGGGGCAACCTGGTCAAGGCGGCGCTGGCGATGCGCAAGGCGTCGGCGGCGGCGACGGTGGCCGCCAAGTGAGCGAGGGAGGAAGACGGCGGCTGCTGCGGTGGTCTCGTCCTGTCTTGGGGCGCCGTCGCGCCCGCCCGCCCGCCCTTGTTTTTGGCTCTCGTGTGTGTGTAAAGCCCCGTCCCCAATTAAGTCACATTCTCAGGCCCAGAGCCACGCGAGAGAGGGGCATCGCGTCTCGCTGGTCGGCCCGCACGTGCGCCGCCCTCGCGCGCCTCCTTGGGGCGCTCTCGGCGACGGCGGCGGCGTTGTGTGGGCGGGCGGAGAGCGCCCCCGCTCGGCACAAAACACACAATGATTTGCAGCCGATCCGCGCCCTAGGGGGGAAAGGGGGGGAACCGCACGCATGGCGCGCCGCGCTGCCGTCGGGCATCCATCGCAACGATCACTCGGGCCGGGTATCCGCCGTTTGGAGGGGGCAGGCAGAGGGCAGAGCAAGGGAGGGCGACCGAGCGCGGGCGCAGCACGGGCCGCGAGCGCCGGCGCCGACGACGGCAGCGCCCGGGAGCGCCGTCGCCCGCCGCCGCCTCTCTTCCCAACCGCCCCCTCCCTCCAGCGCCCGACCCTCAAGCTCCACACCCGACGTTCCCCCTCTAGTGGGAGTTGCACCAACGACACACCGACACGCCGCCATTGTCCTGCGCCCAAGGGAGACCCTTCGCGGAGAACCCAAAAAACTCGGCGGACAACTGTTTTCACCCCCCCTTTCTTCGCGCCGTTGCCTTGCTCCCTAAGGGCATCGGGATCGCGCGACGGCCCGGCAGACGGCCGGACGAGACGCGCGAGAGGCCAGTGACGCGCCCGCCCGGGCCTAAAGGTGAGCCCCTCGCGCGCGGCGAGACGCCACGCCCGCAAAGCTGCCCAGAAGTTGGGCAGAGGAGAGGGCAACTTTTTACCTCGAGCCGGCCGCGCCCCGCGCGCCGATCGAGCGCGCCGGCCCCAATTGGGCGGGCCGGGACGGGCGTGGCCGCAGGCCCCGAACGCGCGGGCTAGACGGACGAACACAACCCCTGGGCGGCGTCGGGGACGGGAGCCAGGAGAGGGAAGGGAGGGGGAGAGACGCCCAAGCTCCCCTCCCCCTCCCCTCTCCTCCCCTCCCTCCTCTCTCCCTCCTCCTCCTCTCCCGCGCGCGGCCTGCGATCCCTCCGGGCCCCGGCGAGCCCGCGCGCGTGCAATCGCGCGTGGTCCCGGCGCTTAGTGTCCCGACGCGCATCGGGCGCGGCCGTGGTCTGGCCGCGAGGGAGGAGCAAAGAGGCGGGCGCCCAGAGTTTTTCGTCCGTGGAGCGCCCCAAAAAACCTGCCCTCCCCCGCCTTGCGGGACCCGCGCGACCTTGCCAGCCGCCTGCCCCCGCGCCGATCGCGCTACTAGCGCGGTACGGTCGTCCGCGTCCGTCCCCGCCGCGCAGGTGTCGTCGCGCGCGCACATGCGGGCGCCACCAGGTCGCGCGCCATCCATCCATCCGCCCATTTGGCCCGTGCCAATTTTTCTCCCCCTCGCCCAAATCAATTTCATCGCGCCCCGCTTCTTTTCGCTCACGCCCCTCGATCCCCCAATTCCCCCCGACCCCAACCACCCACCCGCAGGACTCGGCTCGCGCGCGCGCGCGCCGCACCGCACCGCCCCCAGCCAAGCCACCCGGTCTCTTTCGGCAGCGCCGCGCCGCGCGCCGCTCGTCGCCGCCGCTCGCGCGCGAGAGCGAGACGCGGGCGAGAGAGAGCGAGACCCCCTTTCCTCCCCCCCCCCCCCCCCCCCCCCCCCCCCCCCCCCTCCCTCTAAAGCGCAAGCATGGAGTCCAACGGCGCGTGGTACATCGCCTTCAGCGTGATCTTCACGATCTACGCCGTCGACCTGCTCTTCCTCTTCATCGTCTCGCTCTTTGCCACGGCGGTCGAGCACTTTGTCCCGCCGCTGACGACGCAGGCCAACCGCGACGCGCGGCGCCTGGCCAAGGCGCAGGCCAAGGCGCTCAAGGCCAGCGGAGGAGGGGCAAAGGCGGCGCACAAGGGCGCCAAGAAGGCGGGCGGCAAGGCCAGCAGCAACGGCAGCAACGGCTCGGCGGACCTGGCCATCGTCGTCGACGCCAACGGCGCCGCCGCGCCCGCCGCCGTCGCCGCCGGCGCGCTCGGCGCCGACGCCGACGGCAAGGTGGGCCTCGACGGCCTCGAGGAGCGGTTCGCGCACCTGCGCGAGCTCTACGGCGGCGACTACCCGAAAGTACTCATCCAGCTGCCCATGTACAACGAGGACGCGCACTGCGACCTCATCATCCACCGCTGCTGCAAGATCCAGTGGCCGGCGCACCGCCTGCTCGTGCAGGTGTGCGACGACTCGACGCGCGAGGCCGTGCGCAAGAAGGTCGACGCCGCCGTCATCGCGTGCCTCGAGCAGGGGCACAACGTCCAGCTGGTGCGCCGCGACAACCGCTCGGGATTCAAGGCCGGTGCCATGGTCGACGGCATGGCGCGCGTCGAGGACCAGGGCTTTGAGTACGTCGCCATTTTTGACGCGGATTTCGAGCCGCCCGCCGACTTTCTCTACTCGACCGTGGTGCACATGATGCGCGACGACAACTGCGCCTTCGTGCAGACGCGCTGGACCTTTACCGAGGCGCCCACGCTGCTCACCTGGGCGCAAAAGGTCGGACTCGATTTTCACTTTGCGGTCGAGCAGCGCGCGCGCTCCTTCCTCGGCCACTTTTTCAACTTCAACGGCACGGCGGGCGTGTGGCGCGTCAAGGCCATCAACGACGCCGGCGGCTGGGAGTCGGACACCGTGGTCGAGGACATGGACCTGAGCCTGCGCGTCTACCTGCGCGGGTGGCGCAGCGTCTACCTGCACGACGTGGAGTGCCGCAACGAGCTGCCGTCGACGCTCTCGGCCTACAAGACGCAGCAGTTCCGGTGGCTCTCGGGGCCCATGCAGATCGTGCGCAAGTCGTTCGCCAACATCTTCTTCAGCAAGGAGATCTCGCTGCTGGGCAAGCTCAACTGCTACTGGTTCTTCTGCCGCTACTTTGTCTTCGCGCTCGTCACGCTCGTGGCGCTGCTCGCCACCCCGATTGTCATGTGGCTCGACCCCTGGGTGTGGGGATTCCCCACGATCTACTTTTTGGTGAGCGCCAACGTGGCCGTGGTCGTCTACCTCTACTTCACCCTGCTGTCCTACGTCTTCTTGCTGTTCAGCGTGGTGCTGGGCTACTTCAAGCTCTGGGCCATGATCAGTGGCATCCTGGGGCTGAAGAAGTCCAAGTCGTGGAAAGTGACGCTAAAATTCGCCGCCGACGGCTCCGGCGGCAACGGATCTTGGCTCCGGCAGTACCACAAGCCCTATGCCCTGGAGATGGCGCTGTTCGTCTACTACGCCGTGATGCTCGGGTTCAGCATCTGGTACTGCATCTGGGGCCTGGTGGCGTACAACTCGATCATGGCGCTGTCCTTCTTGGTGGTGTCGTTTGGCGACTACTTTTTGTAGGGCGGCGGGAGGAGAAGGCGGCGGGCGGCGGCAGCGCGGCCGGCGGCAGCGCGTCTGCTTTCCGGGCGCCCGCTCTCGCGCCGCGCCGCACGCAGCAGAAATCCCCCCCCCCCCCGACCGACGTGCAAGATGGTCCCAAAAAGCAGCAGCAGCAGCAGCAGCAGGTGTGGTCGCCCTCGCAGGACTCGAGAGGAGGCAAAGAAAGCAAGCAGCAGCACACACCCCACTCTCGTTTTGTTCCCCTTCGGACGCGCGCAGCCCCAGGGCGCCCCCCGCCGCCACCCACACCCCTCCAACCCCCCAGAAACGAGCGACGGCGCCGGATGATTTTGTAGAGAGAAGAGTTTCATCTCGCGCGCCCGCTTTTCCCCTCTCTTGCTACCGCTCTCCCCCCATTTCTTTTGGACGGGATCTGCACACACACACGCACACGCACGCACACAGCACACGCCAGGCCGGGACACCCCCTCCCTCCACACACACACAAAACCCCCCCCCCCCCCCCCCCCCCCCCCCCCCCCCCCCC
>Ga0209390_10007249_pt1 | contig 14299 bp, 8 predicted proteins | sample BON01_FD_187212 | JGI IMG/M metagenome (GOLD analysis project Ga0209390, IMG submission 187212) | Freshwater microbial communities from Lake Bonney liftoff mats and glacier meltwater in Antarctica - BON-01 (SPAdes) (version 2) | ecosystem: Environmental > Aquatic > Freshwater > Ice > Glacier... | reverse complement strand
TTTTCGTGTTCATAAAAAGTGGCAGAACCATTTAAGGACTTGATGGATTCATATTTCGATAAAGCTAAGGATAGAAACTCTGATTCGGTCATGATAAAGGATATTGTAGGGTCAATAAACCATAAAGCTCACCTTTTTTCACAAATAACCAAAACTGAAATACACCCCTTTTCTATTTAAGGCACCAATTATCCGTAGAGTTTTTGCATCGGGTAAATTTATGGTTTAAAAATCAAGAACTGAAGGTAACTAAGGCTGAATAGCGGGAGCACTATTCACAAACTGGAAGATAACATGGGCTGCGATGTGATAGGTACTTATTCTGAATGATAAGTGCCTAAGCACCAACAAAAAAGTGGGCAGTTCCGAAGAGCTACCCGCTTGAAAAAGTTGAAACGTAACAGCTACTACCGATTCATTTTTAGCGGCTAACCCCTAGCGGCTCATGTATTTATTCCGCTCGCCCGATACTTTTAGGAAGAAATCATCTTGCAAGTAGTACGATAAAGCAACTGCCCTCCCTCGTTGATTTCATTTCAGGACCGAGTTTCTTTCTAGGAGCGCTATTCATGCGTAAAGTATAGTTTGATTTTTATAAAGATAGCGGGACGGGGTCCCCGTCCCGCTAATGAATACTTATTCCTTACTGATCCGCAGGACGCCTTGCTGACCCAGTGCGTCCATTCCGTCTCCTCGGCTTACCTTGATCAGGTACATTCCAGTGGGCAAACTACCCAGCCTGAACTCTACCTCATTCAATCCTTCCACCAAGTTCTCCTGGCGGGTTTGTCGGGTCCGGCCCTGCATATCGAGAACCTCGAAAGTGGCGGTTCCCGCCACTCGGCTCATGACCTCGACGGTCACGGCATCCTGCACGGGGTTGGGATACACTTTCAGGGAAAGTTTTAGCGGTACTTCTGTGGATTCCACTGTGCCTTGCCGGGCCGCGAGAGTGCCACATACCGCCCGCCAGTTGTAGGCAAAACTTACCTGCGGACTTCCCGCCTGAGATGCCAGGAGGGTGATGGTCGGGTTATCGGTGTACAGCGGCAGACTATACGGTCCTCCGTCGGTGGTGGGCAAGGACTCATTTTGAACCAGGAAGGTGATAGCACCACCATTGCCCCCCGAATACACGGGTGTAAATGTCAGCTGGCGGGAATTGAGCGTGAGCTGGCGACATTCGACGGTGGTCACCGAAGCAATGGACAAATTACCTCCCGTTGGTAGCGTAGGCGTAACGGTGAGCGTAAAAGTCTGGACTGCTTCGAGATTGCCCGGATCGCGGGCCGTGATCGACACGCTGGTGGTACCCTGGGCGGAAGGTGTTCCGCTGATGGTGGTACCATTTACACTGAGCCCGGTGGGTAGTCCGGTGGCCGAAAAGGTCAGGGGCTGTCCTTCGGGATCGGTGAAGTAGGCGCTCAGGTTGAGCTGGTAGGGCTGTCCCTGGGGAATGCTCTGAGTGGGAATCGTGGTACTGGTGGGGGCTGGGTTAGAGCTGGTTGGTCCGGGGGTACCACATACTGCCAGCCAGTTGTAGGCGAGGCTTACCTGCGGGTTACCGGCCTGAGAGGCCAGCAGCGTGATGGTCGGGTTATCGGTGTACAGCCGCAGACTATATGGTCCGCCTTCGGTGGTGGGCAACGACTCGTATTGAACCTGGAAGGTGATGGCACTACCATTTCCCCCCGAATACACGGGTGTAAACGTGAGTTGGCGGGAAGTGGGTGTGATCTCGCGACATTCGACGGTGGTCACCGAAGCAATGAATAAATTACCCCCGGTTGGTAGCAAGGGCGTGACGGTTAGCGCGAAAGCCTGGACAGTTTTAAGATTACCGGGGTCGCGGGCCGTAACCGATACGCTGGTGGTACCCTGGGCGGAAGGTGTTCCGCTGATGGTGGTACCGTTCACGCTCAGTCCGGCGGGTAGTCCGGTGGCCGAAAAGGTCAGGGGCTGTCCGTCAGGATCGGTGAAATAGGCGCTCAGGTTGAGCTGGTAGGGCTGTCCCTGGGGAATGCTCTGAGTGGGAATCGTGGTACTGGTGGGGGCTCGGTTAGGGGTTTGCCCACCTGCGCTTTTACATCCTTCGAGCCAGGCAAACCGGTAGGTGGCCACGGCACCCGTCGCTTGGGTAGCTTCGAGGGTAATGGTTGGGTTGTCGGGGTAAAGCCGAATGATGTATGGTCCGGGGTTGGTCGTGGGCAGTGATTCACCGATAGCCTGGAAAGAAATGGGGCTGCCATCGGTACCCTGGTAGTCGGGCGTGAAGCTGACCTGGAAGGGTCCTAAGGGAGGATTGGCCTGGGCGCATACCAGCCCACCGACGGATGTAATGGCAAAGCCGCCGGGCCTGACCGAAAGACTAAGCGTGGAGGAGGCGGGTCCGGTGCAGCCGGCGATGGTGCAAGTGGCCGAGATGGTATACTCCCCGATTTGGGCGAACGTATAGGTACCGTTTCCGTTGTCCGTACCAAGTTCGGTGAGGCTGGTGGTGGCGTTTCACACGACAGTTCCGGCGCAGCCGCTGGCGGTGACGGTGATGGGCTGCCCTACGGTAGTGGCGGCGGGGCTGGGGGATAAAATGGGTGCCGTTGGAGTGGGCGTAACCGTGAGGGTAGCCGTAGTTGAAAAGGTGGGCGCGTCGGCTCCACTTTGCACCACGGCTCTGAAGTAAGTCGTTTGGGCCAGGTTAGTCGCGGTCAGGCTAGTGGTCGTATTACTAATGTCGATCGGGCTGAAAAAACCAGTATTCAGCGACGACTGCCATTTAATGACCGAGCCAGTTTGACCGCTCAAAGTCAGATTGGTGCTGTTAGTTCCGGCGCAGACCGTAGCGCTTCCCGCCACGCTTCCCCCCGCACTAACGGGCGTTACCGTGATGGTCGCTGATGCCGAGAAAGCTGGAGCACATACTCCACTCTGTACCACGGCCCGGAAGTAGGTAGTTTGGGTCAGATTGGTCGCGGCTAGGTTAGCCGTAGTATTAACAATATCGACGGGACTAGAAAAATCAATATTCAACGAGTACTGCCACTTCACGACGCTGCCCGTTTGTCCACTCAACGCCAGATTTGTGTTGTTGCCACCGGCAACAACGGTAGTGCTACCGGCCACGCTACCACCCACGCTGGCGGGATCGACGGTTACGGTAGCCGTAGTTGAAAAGGTGGGCGCGTCGGCTCCACTTTGCACCACGGCTCGGTAATAAGTCGTTTGGGTCAGGTTAGTCGCGGTCAGGCTAGTGGTCGTATTACTAATGTCGGTCGGGCTGTAAAAACCAGCATTCAATGACGACTGCCACCTGACGACCGAGCCAGTTTGACCGTTCAAAGTCAGATTGGTGCTGTTTGTTCCGGCGCAAACCATAGTGCTTCCCGCCACGCTTCCCCCCGCACTAGCGGGAGTTACGGTGATACTCGCTGATGCCGAGAAGGCCGGAGCACACACTCCACTTTGGACCACGGCCCGGAAGTAGGTGGTTTGGGTCAGAGTGGTCGCGGTAAGGTTAGCCGTAGTATTAACAATATCAGTCGGACTAGAAAAGCCAGCAGTCAACGAGGACTGCCACTTCACGACGCTGCCCGTTTGTCCACTCAACGTCAGGTTGGTGCTGTTGCCACCGGCAATGACAGTGGTGCTACCGGCCACGCTACCACCCACGCTAGCGGGATCGACGGTTACGGTAGCCGTAGTTGAAAAGGTGGGTGCGTCGGCTCCACTTTGCACCACGGCCCGGTAATAAGTAGTCTGGGTCAGGTTACCTGGCGTTAGACCGGTGGTCGTATTACTAATGTTGGTCGGGCTGGAAAAACCAGCATTCAATGATGACTGGCACCTGACGACCGAGCCCGTTTGACCGCTCAAAGTCAGATTGGTGCTGTTTGTTCCGGCGCAAACCGTAGTGCTTCCCGCCACGCTTCCTCCCACGCTGGCGGGCGTTACCGTGATGGTCGCTGATGTCGAGAAGGCCGGAGTACACACTGCGCTCTGGACCACGGCCCGGAAGTAGGTTGTTTGGGTCAGAGCGGTCGCGGTAAGGTTGGTGGTTGTATCGGCAACATCGACGGGACTAGAAAAATCAGTACTCAAATACGACTGCCACTTCACGACGCTGCCCGTCTGTCCGCTCAACGCTAGGTTGGTGCTATTGACACCGGCGACAACGGTGGTGTTACCGGCCACGCTACCGGGATTCTCGCTCACCACCACGGGTGCACTAGTAGCTACGCGGCCACTTTGATTGGTTATGGTGAGGGTATACGTACCTGCGGTGCTCACGGTGAGTGCGTTGCTGCTGCTTAGGCAAGGTATATCAAATTTCATCACCGTAGTTTTGGAGCTGTTAGCAACATCTTGATACGCCACGTAAAGGGTGCCGCCGCAGAAGGCCAAACTTTGGAAACCAGCCCCTCCAGCGGAGAATCCTATGGTGCCGACATTGACCCAGCTGGTGCTGTCAAATTTCATCACCGTAGTTTTGGAGCTGTTAGTGGCATCTTGATACGCCACGTACGGGGTGCTGCCGCCGAAGGCCAAACTTAGGAAACTAGCCACTCCAGCGGAGAATCCTGTGGTGCCGACATTGACCCAGCTGGCGCCATTAAATTTCATCACCGTAGTTTTGGAGCCTGCACTGAAATCTTTATATGCCACGTATGGGGTACTGCCGCCGAACGCAAACCTTATATAATTAGGTAATCCAGCGGTGAAGCCTGCGGTGCCGACACTAACCCAGCTGGTGCCGTTAAATTTCATGACCGTGGCTTTGTAGCCGTTAGTACCATCTGCATACGCCACGTACGGGGTGCGGCCGTCGAAGACTAAACTTGGGTAAGTAGCCGCTCCAGCGGAGAATCCTGCGGCGCCGACATTTTGCCAAGTGGAAGCGGTGGCTTGGTTTCGCCAACAGTAGTTGGCATTGGGCAACGAGGGCGTTTGGAGGGTGGTGGTGCCGCCCGTACAAAAGGAAGGGGCGCCGGTGACGATAGCGGTGCATTGGCTATACCCTTCCGGGGTAACAGACAAAAAACCAACAGAACCCAAGTGGCAACCCGTGCCATGCGTACTGCTGCTTTTCTGAGCATACACAACAAAGTATGGTGTAAAAGGAATGGCATAAAAAGCAAAGTTAAGATGAGTAATTTGGGGTATGTAAAAACCTGTGTGCGTCAATGTGCGATGGGTTCACAAGGCACTGTTTGGTCGGGTATCAAAGCTGGGCAAGCGGTCGATCTGGTTCCGTAGCCTTACGGGCACCTACCCCAATGAGAAGGAAGAAACAAAGGCGGGTGACAGTCGACACAGCTTTTCGGGTGGAGTAATCAAAAATATAACCGGTAAAGTCAATGATTAACAAGTAAAGAACCTAATTGCCTTTGATTATTTACGTAAAACTTAGAGAAATAGACCCCAAACTTTGGCGGGGTCTTCATCAGATCAGGCCCAGTTGGCGCAGCACTTACCCAAAGCGGGGGGGGGGCTCGGTAGGAAGTTGTACGAAGAATATTTTGAGGTAGTCACGCCTATTGATGTCGCTGTTTCGAGGTAGTGCAAACAATGATCGGCGTCGCGCTATCTAGCGGCCTTGTACACCAAGTGGTCATAATCTGACCTTGGCAGGGGTTGGTTCGGCCAACCGCACGGGGCAGTAAAGACGGAATAATGACCATAGTATGGCCGTGATTCCGTGGGTTGTATTTCGTAAGTTTTTTTTAGAGCATCCTGGTGATCCTGGCGTTTGAGGGACTAAAAGATTAGCGGGTAGCCGTACACGAAAGACGTACGTCAGGGCATCGTCGGGGCTGTTTGAGCGCAACCCCATCGGTTAATAACCGCTCCCACGTAGTGAGCGGCTGGTATCGATGGGCGCGAGTTGCACGGGCTCGTTGCTTTGCCGCGACTCCTCGGTGCCTAGCTTTTCGTTCAATTCTGGGATAATCTGCCGGGTTATCAGGTTGAGAAAGGGAGTTTCCTCGGTAAGACTACCATCAAAATTTCTTGCCCAGACGGTTTGATTATTCTCGGCTCTGATAAGTTCCAGACGGGTGTAGGTTGTCGTGTTCGCGAGTGACTGAGCCTGCCATAACGTGGCTGACACGTAGATCAGAGGCAATAGTAGAAATAGATTTGGTGGAGTTTTGAAAACGGCTCGACGAGGTTTTGGAAACCACCACCAGGCTCTGCGCTGAGGCAAGCTCGGCGTGCACCTGGTCAAAAAGGACTTCCGCAATCCGGGCGGTTTCGGCATTGTTCCCAACCCGAAAGGGTAGAATGGCCATCGACTTGCCCTTCATTGTCTTCGTAGTAGGTCTTAGAATTAGGGCAATCATTCCAATGATCAGACCCGCGAGGAGCGCTACCCAGCGTCCAGAAAAAATTATTTTCGGCTGACCAGAGGGGAAGACTTCCGTTTGGGATGGTTCAGATTCATCCTTCGTATCGGTTACTGTGTCCATTAGTAATATAAGGATACTAAAAGAGCTAATAATAATTTTATTAAACAGAAGTCTAGTAGTGGGATACACGAAATAGTTGATGATCTACATCCCTATAAATCAGTGATTTATTCTGCAAAAAATAAGCAGACACCAACAGAAAAGCGGGCAGTTCCGAAGAACTACCCGCTTGAAAAAGCTAAAATGTAACTGCTACTACCGGCTCATCCTTAGCGGCTAAGGACTAGCGGCTCATATACATGTTCCGTTCGCCGTATATTTTCAGGAAGAAATCATCCTGCAAGTCATCGATGAAATAGATACCCTCACCCGTTGATTTCATCTCGGGGCCGAGTTCTTTGTTTACATTCGGGAACTTGTTGAAAGAGAACACCGGAATCTTGATGGCGTACCCCTTTTTGGTTGGGTTAAAAGTCAGGTCAGAAAGCTTCTTGTCGCCCAACATCAGTTTGGTAGCGTAGTTCACGTAGGGTTCCTGGTAGGCCTTACAAATGAAAGGTACCGTCCGGGAGGCCCGGGGGTTTGCTTCAATCACGTACACGATGCCATCTTTGATGGCAAACTGCACGTTAAGCAATCCTTTTACACCCATGGCCAACGCAATGCGCTTTGAATATTCCTCAATGGTCGCAATGGTTTCTTCTGTTAAATCGAACGGGGGGAGCGTCGCGTGGGAGTCGCCCGAGTGGATACCAGCCGGTTCGATGTGCTCCATGACTCCAATGATGTAAGCATCTTCTCCGTCGCTGATGGCATCGGCTTCGGCTTCAACCGCTCCTTCGAGGAAGTGATCAAGCAAGATATTATTATCCGGAATATCGTGCAGAATCTTCACCACGTGTTGTTCCAACTCCTGCTCGTTGATCACAATCTTCATGCTCTGACCGCCCAGTACGTAGCTGGGGCGCACTAGTAACGGGAAGCCCAGGGTGCGGGACAACTCCACGGCTGCGTCCGATGTTCTGACGGTACCAAACCTAGGGTAGGGAATATTTAGCTCGTGTAATAGGGTGGAGAATCGTCCGCGGTCTTCGGCCAAGTCAAGGGATTGATAGCTGGTACCAATGATCTTGATACCGTATTTTTCTAACTTTTCCGCCATTTTGAGGGCGGTTTGTCCTCCCAGCTGCACGATGACACCTTCTGGCTTTTCGTGTTCAATGATGTCAAAAACGTGCTCCCAGAAAACGGGCTCAAAATATAGCTTGTCCGAAATGTCCGGGTCCGTTGATACCGTTTCCGGGTTACAGTTAATCATGATTGTTTCGTAACCAGCTTCCTTGGCGGCGAGTACCCCGTGGACACAGGAGTAATCAAATTCAATTCCCTGCCCGATGCGGTTAGGGCCAGAACCCAGCACAACCACTTTTTTCTTATCACTCACAACCGATTCATTATCCGGATTTTCGATTGAGGTGTTGAAAGTAGAGTAGTAGTAGGGAGTCTTGGCTTCAAACTCCGCGGCGCAGGTATCCACGCATTTGAATATGCGCTTTATGCCCAGCTCTTTCCGGCGCTCGTATACTTTACTTTCTTTGACACTCAAAAGATGCGCAATCTGACGATCGGCGTATCCTTTTTGTTTGGCTTCCAGAAGAAGCTCCTTGGGCAAGGTTTCTAAATCGAATTTATCAATCCGATGTTCCAGTTCAATCAGTTCTTCGATCTGACGCAAGAACCAGGGGTCTATTTTCGTCAGATTCTGGATAGACTTGAAGGAAAGTCCGATTTTGAAGGCATCGTAAATATGGAACAGCCGATCCCAGCTGGGATGCGCCAGGCTGTACTTGATTTTTTCCTGATCGCGTACCTCACGGCCGTCCGCCCCCAGGCCATTGCGGCGAATTTCGAGCGACTGACACGCTTTTTGTAACGCTTCCTGAAAATTACGGCCGATACCCATGGCTTCACCCACTGACTTCATTTGCAGTCCCAGTGAGCGATCGGAGCCAGGAAACTTATCAAAGTTCCAGCGCGGCACTTTCACGATCACGTAGTCAATACTCGGCTCAAAGAATGCCGAGGTAGTACCCGTGATCGGGTTAATCAATTCATCGAGGTTGTAGCCAATGGCCATTTTAGCGGCAATTTTGGCAATGGGGTATCCCGTAGCCTTGGACGCCAAGGCGGAGGAGCGCGATACCCGTGGGTTGATCTCGATGACGATGATGTCATCTGTTTCGGGGTTTACCGAAAACTGAATATTACACCCACCCGCGAAAGAACCGATACCGGCCATGCACTTAATGGCTAGGTCACGCATTTTCTGGTAGAGAGTGTCAGGAAGCGTCATGGCGGGCGCTACCGTGATACTATCGCCGGTGTGTACTCCCATCGGATCGAAGTTTTCGATGGAACAGATAATGATAAAGTTACCGTTCCCGTCGCGGAGAAGTTCTAATTCGTATTCTTTCCAACCCATCACGCTTTGCTCCACGAGTACTTCGTGCACGGGGGAGGCATGGAGTCCGTTGGTAAGGGCCCGATCAAAGTCTTCGGCTTTGTTAACAAAACCACCGCCGGTTCCTCCCAGGGTATACGAGGGACGAATTACCAGTGGGAAGCCGATTTCCTGAGCAATTTCTTTTCCTTCCAAAAAGGAGCGAGCCGTACGTCCCTTGCATACGTTGGCTTCCAGTTCAATCATTTTCAGCCGGAACTTCTCCCGATCCTCGGTAGTTTCGATAGCCTTGATATCTACACCAATGATATCAACGTTATACTTTTTCCAAATACCTGCCTTGTCACAGTCAACAGCTAAATTTAACGCCGTCTGACCTCCCATAGTAGGCAAAACGGCGTCGATTGGTTTTCCTGCGGCTTTGTGCTTTTCCAGGATTTCGATGATGTACTTCTTTTCGAGCGGAAGGAGATAAACGAAATCGGCATTGATGGGGTCCGTCATGATGGTCGCCGGGTTGGAATTGATGAGGCATACCTCAATTCCTTCTTCTCGTAGCGACCGGGCCGCTTGCGAGCCGGCATAATCGAACTCACAGGCCTGCCCAATGACAATAGGACCTGAACCAATAATAAGAATGGATTTGATATTCGGATTCTTTGGCACAGTAGTAGAGAAATTTTTAAAAGATAAAATAGACTTGTTTCCTTACTTCCCGGGCTTTTGCATCGATATCCCCAAATCATAAATTTAAGAAAACGACGAGGGGTACGCCCAAAAATTCCACGAAGTTAATGCACAGAATGCGAAAAGGGTAAATAAATCGTAAAAAAGGCGGAAATCAGGAAAGAGTTACCCCCGTTCCTTACGAATAACGTGTAGCCTCAGCTGAAAGGAACGTAGAAAGGCGGTTTGGTCGTTGAGTATATCCTGGTAGGTTTCGGGTAGTGGGGAACTGTTGACGCAGGAGATCAGGAGGTTACCTACCTGTACTTGTTCTCCGATGTATCCCCTTGCATTTGCCCTGGTGCAGGAAAAAGTGGGCCTCAGGTAGAAAGGCTGGCAAATATCGTCGTATTGGATCGATAATCGTATGGGTACCATGTTGCCCGGGCAGGTGCCGCAGGCATTTTTGGGTAGACAGGATAGACTGATGGATTCAAAGGTTATGACGGCTGATTTGCGGGTGTCGGCCAAGGAGACGCTGATATTATCCCGATAGGCCAATGAGTAGGTGAGGGTATCTCGAAAGGTATCCAACTGGGTTATTAGCTTTTCGTCGCATACTTTCCTTTCCGTGCCTACTTCGGTGGGTCCACAGCCATGCGTAACCGACAAGAGTATTGTCAGTAGCAAAGGGCTCAGAAAGGAAAGAAGACGTAGCATATATTTTTGTGGGATTGAATATCGAAAGAACGTTTCGGCGGTAGCCATTGTTTACGATGGACAATTTAGTCAATCAAATTCACTAGTCATAAGTAGCTGATAGCTATTAGCTTGTAGCTGTTACCTTTTTGTAAATATTTGATATATAGAACATTAGCCAGTAATTTGACTAAATTAATAATACAAACTAATTATGCATTAGTACTTACCATGAATAACTTCACATTTTATAACCCCGTAAAGATCATTTTCGGGAAAGGACAAATTGCCCAGCTGTCCAAACAAATCCCGGCGAATGCCCGCATACTGCTTACCTACGGGGGGGGGAGTATATTCAAAAACGGAGTCTACGATCAGGTAAAAGCAGCTCTGACCGACCATACCGTGGTAGAATTTGGCGGTATTGAACCCAACCCAACCTACGAAACGCTGATGAAAGCGGTAGAGGTGGGTCGCGCCGAAAAAATAGATTACTTACTGGCTGTTGGTGGTGGCTCGGTGCTGGACGGTACCAAATTCATTGCGGCCGCTATTCCCTTTGAAGGAGAAGATGAATGGAATATAGTAACTGGAAAAGAAAAATATACTACCGCGGTACCCATCGGAGCGGTGTTGACGCTACCGGCTACGGGTTCGGAAATGAACTACTACGCCGTCATAAGCCGTAAGGATACCAAGGAGAAAAAAGGAATGGGCAGTCCGTTGGTTTACCCAAAGTTTTCTATCCTTGACCCGGAAACGACGTATACCTTGCCGCAGCGGCAGATTGCCAATGGAGTAGCCGATGCCTTTACCCACGTGATGGAACAATACATGACCTACCCGGTCAATGCTTTCCTGCAAGATCAAATGGCCGAATCGGTACTGAGGACATTGATTCACGAAGGACCGACCACGCTGGCTAACCCAGAAGACTATGATTCACGGGCTAACCTTATGTGGGCAGCAACCATGGCGCTCAATGGGCTGTTGAGTGCCGGCGTACCAACCGACTGGGCCACGCACCAAATCGGTCACGAACTCACGGCTCTGCACGACATTGACCACGCGCGTACCTTAGCGGTGGTGATGCCATATCTTTGGAGCATTCGCCGGGATGCGAAACGGGCCAAGTTAATTCAATACGCACAGCAGGTTTGGAACCTGACCGGCAGTGATGATGAGCTGGTGGAAGGAGCAATTCAAAAAACGATTGAATTCTATGAGTCTTTGGGTATACCAACCAAAGCCAGTGCATACGGTATCGGTAAAGAGACGATTGAAAAGGTCGTAAAACGTTTTGAGAAGCGTGGTATGTTGTTTGGCGAAAATGCCGACGTCACCCCCGAACTGGTAGGCGAGATTCTGGAATTGAGTATCGCCTAAGTGCCCTTTACAACTTAAAAAAGCCCGGCAGACTCAAATCTGTCGGGCTTTTTGTTTAGCGCATTTGACGGGCTCTTAGTATGGCCTGAGCCGCATCTTGCCCGTTGCTTGGTGCCGGAGCGCTCCGGGTAAAGTACCTCCCGTTTGGTTTTGTAATACCAAACGAGGGAATAACCATCGGGTTTAGCTTGAAAAGTAGCTGTACTGCCTGGGTTTCGTCCAGAAACATATGCACTCCTTTGATCTTATTCCTGACAATGTATTGTTTCCAAAGAGTTGGCTTATTGGTCATCTCCATGTTTGGGATATGCACGTACAAAAACTCTACGTCGGTGGGTAGCTGCGCTCTCAGAGCCGGGGCGTATAATAGTTCGTTGCGGCTAGCGGGGTCCAGAAGATTCCACTTAATCACGTAAAGAGTCTTTCCCTTATACAGCTCCTGAATTTTCTTGAACCAATCTTTGCCGTTCCCGTTGGATTGTGAAAGCCAAATCCCACTCAATACTTCCGTCGGACTGGCACTCAAGTCTTTATTTCCGTTGATTAGCCTTATGTAGGTACTGTCTTTTACTTCCAGCTGGTATAGTTCGTCCAATGACCGGCCGTACACAGGTTGGTCTATTTTTGGGCGTACGTAGTTGTAGAGCAGCTTTTGTTCATCAAGCTCTAATTCGTAGAAGTGTTGGACCAGGTATCGGGCGTTCAGGAGGTCGGCGATTGTTTTATCAAACTCTTCGGTGTAGGTACGTTCGCGATTTTCAATCATCGTCAACAGATCCATCGTGCGGCGGTTGCGCCGGTAGAGGGAGTTGAGGAAGTCCAGCTCGCGCGTACTGGCGGCACCTTCGTTGATAACAGCGGCCAATTGTTGGTTTTCCTCGACGGACAAAGGATTCACGTACTCCTTAATCAACGTGGCCATTTTACTTACCTGCATTGATTTCGACTGGGTGGGTGCAAAGTACGCTTTGCGCTCGGCTACCCGGTCGGAATAGTCGCCGAGGCGGGTAAGTAGTTGGACCTTTTGAAAGGTCATCGGGGCTTTGATAATTCTTTTCAGGCTATCAACGGCATCTCTTTCAACGGAAATGTCATTCATGAGGGCGTATTCGTAGAGGAGCGTTAGCTGCTCTTCTTGTAATACAGCTTTCACCCACGTGCGCAACACAGGGTCCACGCCGCCCCGTTGGGCCAAGGGTAAAAGAGCGGAAGCCCTCAAATTAGTGCGGCGCTCCAAGGTCTTGCGGGCCTCCGACGGATTGAGTTGCCAGAAGTAACCAAAAAAGGATTCCCCCAGTTTCTTGTTGTCTTTCAAGAGGCGGGCTTCTTCGGCCAGGTATTGGTTGTACTGATTATTGGCATCGGCATTGACGCCCGCAAAGTAGAATAGTTTCTTGGCCACAAACATAGAGTCGGCGTCGAAAGAAACCTGCACCGTGCCCGGAGCGGCCAGGAAGGTAGAATAAACTTTTCCAGCGTAATCCAGGTATACCTCTTCCAGAGCATAGATCAGGGGAATCGCTACCCGAAAACTACCGTCGGCCTGCAAGGGAGCCTGACGGGCAAGTTCCGATTGGGGCTGTAGTATATTGTTTCGGGTGAAGGTGATAACCGGGGCCTGTCGGTACAGGGCTGGGGTGAGGTTTAAGATTCGCCCGTTGATGATGACGGAATCAGACTGGGCGTTGGAGGTACCGAAAGTGGCCAGAGAAAGGCAGGATATCAGTATAAAAACGGTACTTTTTTTCATAAGGTAATCTCTTCAAGGCTAGGTGATTAATTCTTTGGAGGACTTTACTAAGAGTTTTGATTACTCAGGAATAGTGCGATCCTCGTACTTTACTTTGATACCATGATACAATTCTTGTTGCTGATAATCTTTGCGTAGTGGATGCCCCTCCCAGTCGGTAGGCAACAGAATTCGCCGAAGATCCGGATGATTCTGGAAATAGATACCCATCAGATCGAATGCTTCCCGTTCGTGCCAGTTAGCGGTACGCCAGATCGTACTCAGGGTAGGTAGGGTAGGCAGGGGTTCTGCTTCCTTATTACGCAGCAGTACTACTTTCAGGATAACCGAGTGACCGTAGGGAATGGAGTTAAGGTGATAGATTACTTCCATCGTTCCGTTGGTGGGACCATTATCAATGGCGGTAAGGTTGGCCAGATAGTCAAAATACAGCCGTTCATCCCGAAACAGGAAGTCCGCAATCTCGTACAAACGTTCAGCAGGGATCACCAAAAAAGGCTGAGGCACATTTTCGACTGCCTCCGTAACGGCATCTTCACCAAAGTTCCCGGTGAGTAAGTAGTGGATGTCTTTGAAGTTCATAGAACAAATATAGTGAATCAGGACCTTTATTAGTTTTTGGATTACAATATATCCTTTCCGGGAGTGGCCGATACTAGTAGTAATCAGATTCCGGGATACTTGTTTTCCGGTTCTCTTGATTCTAATAGTCTGAGCAGTTTTCGGGCATTGATTTGGTAAAGATCAAAAAGGGTCGTGAGGTTGAAATCCGCATTTCACCCCCTACGACCCATGAGCATCGAAAAGACACTCGGGCCAATATTGGCCAAACTTTCTGACGTTGGCAAGCCCCAGCGCAAATTCATGGCCGAACTTTTCAGCGTTTTGCTGGGCCACCAGGGCCGGGCGACCTTTGAAAACCTGGCTCGATACAGT
>Ga0209390_10007242_pt1 | contig 14314 bp, 15 predicted proteins | sample BON01_FD_187212 | JGI IMG/M metagenome (GOLD analysis project Ga0209390, IMG submission 187212) | Freshwater microbial communities from Lake Bonney liftoff mats and glacier meltwater in Antarctica - BON-01 (SPAdes) (version 2) | ecosystem: Environmental > Aquatic > Freshwater > Ice > Glacier... | reverse complement strand
CGTTTAACAATATATGTTGATTAACGTTATATGTCGCTTAACACATATGTTGTTTAAAATACTATATGCTATTTAAGAATATATGTCGTTCAAGGTCATATGTTCTTTAAGAATATATGTTGTATAACGTCATATGTCGCATAATAATCTATACAACATATATATGTCGGATAAAAAATTGTCCGTCGTAAACTAGTCAGTTAAAAATTATTCGACATATATATGTCGTTTAAGGACTTAATGACATATAAACGCATTCTTATCCGACATATATATACAAGCGTAATTTCCTGATGTCAGCTAGTACATGGTGTTCAGGAGTGCTATGGGTCTGTAGTGGTCTAATATGGCAATGTCTTTATCCTTGTGGATGAGGATTACCTTCGCCATCAACAGGTCTTTGTCGCAGTCATATTCCCCTATCAGTATCTCATTCACTAAGAGATGGATGCGCCTTTGGAACGGGGCTGGGACTTGTTTAAAAAGATCCGCCGGTACCTCCGCGAAACCGGGGGCTTTATGAGATGGCATTTTTAATATGAATTGTGAGAATTCTCTGAAGGTGGTTACTGGTTCTCGGATTGTCTCCCCGCTTGTTATGGTCTGAAAGTCGAATATCCCGGCTTTATCCAGAAAGTTCTATTTCTTGTGAGATGTCGGGTACTGCGGAAGTTCGTTGGGTCTGTCCTGAAACAGGTTTCACCTTCGCAGAAGTGCTCTATGCTTCGAGCGGAGAGAGGTTGTTCCGACGTGGTGTTGTTGGTTATGGCGGACATGGGTATGGGACCCGTTTTGCCGCATTCCGAATGTCCACTGGTGGCAAATGGGTGGTAAGCGTTTTTTTGGAAGAAGATTTCGATTCCTGCTGGTACATTTCCCCCCTTCCACGGTCCGATGTCGTAGATGAGAGATCTTGTTCCGAGGTCGAGTGGGGGATTTTGGGTCATTTTCAGGAGGGGGAGCATGTCTGTAAGGGCCTCAAGTTTGATTTCCATCCCTCCTTGGGTCATCTTCAGCGAGTGGGTTCGAAGATTTTTTGTGCACTCCTTGATCCAAGTCATTTTCCGTTCTACCCTTTCCCCCTCAGTCAGGGAGGAAGCGTGTTCCTGCCATGTCCACTTGAGGCCGCACGGGCAGCTGATTTTGACTTCAGTCAGTGGTTTGCTCGTATTGTATTTCCCCATTATTTTCTTTATCCCTTTTATGCCATGTTTGAAGATCTCATTCTTCCTTCCAATGTCCCTTCTGTCGTCGTCGCGTCTGCTCTGTTTCAGATTCTCCTTGTCCATTAGTTTCTCGGCTTTGCCTATTTCCGCAGTGAGAAGGGCCTTCCATCTGTCGTTTTGTCTCACCTGTTTCTGGAAGGTAGGTCTGAGATGGAGAAATCCCAGCCCTTGCATGGCCTTCCTTGTAGCTCCTTTGATCTTATCCTTGGGTTGTAGTGGCGCCGTGTCCGTGAGCGCTGCTTTTAGCAAGGAGATCCTCTTTAATAGGGTGTTTTGTGTTTTATTTCTATGTTCTTTCCTTTCCCCCGCTCGTCTGCGTGCTTTCCATGCTTTATCCTGTAGCTTTTTTTCCTTGTGGATAAGGTCCGCTAGAGCTTGGCCTGTCGGATTTTCGACCAAGTCCCCTTGAATCTGTGTCTTGATCCGTACTTTCCAGTCGTCTACATGTCTTTTAAAGAAGACAGTATTGATTCGTTGGGAGAAATCCGGTGGAGTGGTCCGAGCCGCGTTGGCCAGTTTGGGGAAGTCTAGATGGGGAAGTTGGATCCATATTTGGTTGTGATCGAATTTTTTATGGGATTTGGGGTTTGGTTTTGTGGTCTGGGGTGGGAGATAGTAATTCCATGTTATTACATGATCCAGTGCCGCTTGACACCCCTTGCCTTTCCACGTGTGCTCCTGTTGTGCATAGGAGTGTCCTCCAGTACTGTTAAGGAAGTGTTCAAGTTTGGTATCCGCCATCCCTAAATCCTTATTGAGGGGTTGTGCGTAATCTCAACGGCAATCCGGGTGTGCACAGTTCAAGTTCCCCTGCATTATAACACGGTTGTTTATTTGTTTGGTTATCCAGTTCTCCGTCGTGGTCCACATGTCTGTTTGCCTCATAGGACTGGAGGCTGTGAATTGGTAAATATTAATGAAATCAAATGTGGTCCCTGTAGGTGTCTGTGCCTGGGTGATTGAGAGACGGCCGTCTATTTCCCTACTCATGTCTGGTTTCATTTGTCTGGAATGAGGGCAGCGTAATTGCGTGACTTTGGGAAGGAAGGCCACGTGAAGTGCTGTCAGAACCGAAAATACATATAGACAGTCTCTGCAATCTTTTCTTGGACTCTGCGCTGTGGTTATGTAGATCCAGTAGTGGGGGAACACCCGTTGGAGTTCTCTTTTGACAGAGTTTTTCCTTCTTTTAGGAATTTGTACATCCTGGAGACAGATTATGGGGGGTCCTTGTTCAAATATTTTGTATAATTACTCCTTGCTGCCTTTGTACCCGTGGGGTCCCACGTTCCATGATACTGCTTTTTCCACTTTGTTTGTTGAAATCAAGCCCGACATCCTGAGATTCAAGATCCAGCCGGTTCTAGGCATCTTGTCGTCAATCATGGTGTTGAATTCCACCCAGCGTTTCCATCCCGTGAGGATCGGGGCCAGGCTGACTTGTATATTTCGGGCATACGCCCCTGTAAATCCAAATATGTTTTCCGCCAATGATCCTAGCAGCATCATGTCCCTTCTCTCGAGATTCTGAATCCAGGATCGTATGTTCGTGTTGAGAGCTAGGAAAAATTCTACCATTAGCTTCCAAGAGTGCCTTGGGACATGGGTGAGACAATGTCTTTGTGTTTCGCCCTCCGGGATGGCCAGCCAAAGTTCTTCGTCTGAGAGCCAGTCTCTTCTGGTGTCGTGGAGGCTTCTCATTCGGGGGAATATGCGTACCAAATCGGACCCCTCTACTGGTGTTATTTTTATTGGATCTTGGGATGTAGGGCCCCCTGTTGTGCCTGGGCTTTTTAGTGTCCATACAAGCTCGTCAATGGAATCCGCGGCTTCTGCATTCCGAAAAATGCAGTTCGACAGGTCTGTCGGAGCCCATTCCTGGGAATTGGGTGCTATGCCGAGGAGTGCTTGTATCATCCCTTTCGGCATAGGTGTATCCCTGTAGGGTTCTGGGGCCCATGATTGGAGGAATTTTCCTACGTCCTCGAGGTATGTGCCCTCCACCAATTTCTGTTGTATTATGGCCGATGTTGCTGCGTGGAGGAGGTGTGCCTTTTTGAGGCGGGCATTGTGTAGCTCTATTATGGGTATGAATCCGTCTGGGTTATCCTCTGGATCTTTGGCGAGGCCTTCAAACAAGTTCTTGGTTCGTGAGTCATAGGGAATCTCCTGTATCTGAGGTTCAAGGTCCAGCCATTTTGCATGTCACCTCCATCGTGATTGGTGTGCCGGACATTTCGCTCAAGAGGCCAGTAAGTTCTTCGATCCGGCCCTGGCTGAGTTGAAAGAAGACAGAGATGGACTGGAGTAGGTTGATAGGCTCTCCTGGGAATTGATCCGATTTTTCTTCCTGTAGGAATGGCCACTCCTTTACATCTTCCCTACTGGTGGATGTTACGCTTTCTCCGCTCCCCCCTGTCGTCCCGCCGCCGTCCTCAACGTTCTTGGTCTCTAGGGCCAATGGGATATAGTCGTGTGTGCTGGAGAGTGTATCAAGTCCCCTTTGGTTTTCTGTGGGTGACTCCTTGCCCTGAACAGGGTTGGCCCCTCCATCTCTCCTTCCTCGTCGGGGGAGGTTCTGTCCGGGAAGTGTCTTTGTCAGTAATTCCGGCTGTGGGGCTGGGGTTTCTCTCTTCTGCTGTGCTTCTGGTCTAGGGTTGAAGTTCCCTTTTGCTCTTGATTGACTTTCCAGTTTTTTTGGTAGATCTGTTGGTGCTGGCTTCCCCGTTCCTGTTCTTTGTTCTGTTGTTCTATACATCAGTATGTATGCCTGTGTTTGGTGTACGTGTTTCATCGTTGTCTGAGTCGTTATGGCGTCATTGTACAGGGTCCATTTGTCTTCTCTTTTTGTCAATGCTGTGTAGTGCCCATTGTCTTTCGTGCTTTGATGTGAGATGATGCCTATCAGTTTCATATAGTGGGTTGGTGAGTGTCCTGGCGTCATATAGGGCTCCAAGTCTAGGGTAGTGTCGAAGGGGATATGGTTCTGAATTTTTTTTTCACCAGGATCAATCTTTTTAAGTGGATTATTAAGATTGTAGGTGTGTGTGTGTAGGAGAGGGGTTTTGTCACCCAGCAGGATGTTTGACATATGTCGCACCAGTATGCGTTTTCCCCTTCGAGTGTCTCTGGTTGAAAGAAGTCATATAGGCTCTCTTCAAGTGACAAGCTCGCGTCTTCCTCGATGTGTAAGGAGATATCCTGTGTGTTGTAGGTTTTGGTTGTTGATCTGTCGCAGCTGGAGCATTTTACCGTCGAGATCATTTGGCCTTGGAATAGTTGTGAGATAGGTTCACTTATGTCATTGATCAGGGCGATCAGCAATTCATGGGCATTGGCTGGCTCCCCTTTATTGTATCGAATGAGATTGGGAATCTGTTGAATGAGGGGGGCAGTCGTATATGCTGTCCCCGTTCCTTGAAGTTCCCTGACGCAGACCAGAAGTCTGTCTTGTGTCGTTGTAGGCTTCTTCGTTGAAATGTGCATTTGGTTCACTTCGTCGATGGCCCCGAGGCATTGAATCGTGGCATTTAGAAAGCACGTGTTTCCGGTGTTCCGCAGTCCCCGGCCGGATTTCGTAGGGGAAGGGCTCCTTGCAACGTTTCGCTCAGGCTCTCGGGCTAGGCTCATTCTCCTCTCTACCTTTTTGGAAGCAGAGTCATGTCTTGTATCTATTTCGTTGCGGAGGGCCGGGGCTTGGAGGGGAGTGGTGAGGCTGGCTGCTGGTATTCCCATCCTCAAACCAAGCGTAGGGTCGAGAAAAACGTGTGGTGTCGGGCTCTGTCTTACCACCTTTGTCCGACGTGGTTGGGTATTCTCTATCTTTTTCCCTTTGTCCTTGCTTTCGTCATACTTTGTTCGTTTGCCGTCTCTTCCGGTCCTCTCGGTGTCCTTCTCGTCTGGTGCTGTTGTTCTGATGCGGGGTTTCTCGCATGTAGGGCAGGGGGGAGTTGGTCGACTACCCCACTGCTCGTAGCGCTCTCCACACCCGCACCGGTGCAGGCACACTACTTCCTTAATTGCGTGGCATGCTGCTGCCATCCAGTTCCTCGCGTTCTTGATGTGGGACTGTTGAACAAAGTCAATTTTCCAGTTTCTCACCGTATATAATGAGCTTAGGACTGTATATATTCCACATGCGAGACTGGTTTCATTCACGTTCGCGAAGTTGTTCTGCTGGGGTGTCCCTGTTTGCTCCAGCTCTGTCCAATTCTGGCCGGATGGGTCCGTGGGTTGGTCCCTGGCAGGCCCTGGGCTTATACCTCTCCGGTTCCATCTCGTTCCAATCTGATCATTAATTGTAGCCATTATATTTTCGGCAGTTACCTCCCTGTACCGTCCCAGTGTCTGTAACATTCCCAGTGTTAGTTCTGTCATTCTTGGGTGTAGCGTAGTGAACCTCGCTGGGTGTATTGCCCAGTAGGGGACGGGGGCATCAGTGCTAGCATGGGCCGTCCATACCATTTTGAAAAATTTCCCAAGAAGCATTTTTTGTTGTGGGTAGGCGGCAGCACTGTAGGCGTGACTTGAGTCCAACAAACTGATACATCGGGTTTGTAGGTTCAGGTTCATGTGTGCCGGGAACCAGTGCGACTCTCGGACGTTTATTGGGATTATGATGTGGTCAAGTAGATGGATGGGTATTGGAAATTTGATCTTCGCGATCATTCGTTCGCATTTCTTGAAGTTCGAGAAACTTTCCAACGGCATGTAGTGCCCCGCTGTGCCTTTAATGTAGTCACAGGTCATGAGCTGTACTCCTTCTAGGACATTGTTTGTCCTGTCTTGTATCGGCAAGACACACCGTCTCAGTGGGGCATCGCCTCTTGGTTGTGTTACCTTCGTTTGTTCCGAGAAGCAGGTGTCTAACAATTCGCGTAATCTGTCATATGTTACTTCTGTGCCCCATACTTTCTGGTAGGCCTAGTTTGTCTTTGCTTGAGCTCCCGTGGATTGTCCATTCCAGTAGCACAATCAATGCTTCGCCGTCCATCATTTTCTCTGGGTTGAGGATGTTTCGCCAAATTTCAATTGAGTTTGTAGTACGTTTGAAAACCATTTCGCTAAAGAAGCCGAGCCGCTGTAGCACCAGGGAGCCCAAGTTCGTGTCAAACGTGAACCAACTCTTATCTACTGTCATTACGCTGTTTTAGAACTTGATTGTTACTGAGGTGCCAATGGCCGTCTTGATGTGGTTGACCCTCCATTGTTGAGCAACTCCTCCGGTGTAGACAATAACCGGTGCTCCGATCTTGGGCTTCCAAGTTTCTGGGAAAGATTGAATGGGAACTGATGCCATTTTCTCGAGCATATTGTCTTTCTCCTGGGCCTGACATCAGCTGATGTGGAGGCAGCATTCACATTCAGAGATGTTTCCCACTTGTTCTGAGTGGTCAACATGCTGGTATCTGATGGATTCCCCCGGCTGGATTTCCCTAATGGCTCTTAGGACTGCGGCCATGTCAGCTTTGCCAGGGCTGGGTCCATTTTCAAAAGCATCTTCCTGTCTTGTTTGAACCGTGGTGAATTGTATCTCAACGTTTTGGTGTTGTTTGCATCTATATGGAAAGGCGAGGTGTAACATGATTGTGTGCTTCCGACTGCGGCATGTTACACCTCGTCTTTCCATATAGATCTGTTTAAAGACGAGAGAGTTGCAAACGCAATTGGTACATTATTTCTCCAAGAGTGATAATAAAAGCAATCATCATCATGTAGTGAGTGTCTGAGGGATGGATCGATTTTCATAGATAGGGCCAGTTCTGCGTCCTCCTTTGGTATGATGTGGAAGTGGCTTTGGTTTCCCGAAGTGTTTCCACTCACGTAGAACTCGAATTGTTGTGCGTTCCGTATCGTGTTATGTTGTATCGCGATGCGGTCAAACTCGTCTACGTCGTCTTGATCCCATACTGTTGATGTCTCTCCAAAGACTGCAGCGATTTCACCTGCGGCAATATACTTGTTCGATATTAGGTCAACCTTTCCATTTCTGAGACAGTAGTCCTTGACAATCCTAGGTTTTTCCACTAGGTTCGGCAATGAGTTCTTACATCCGCATTTATCTTGGCATAGGAGCCATTGTGCTTGTCTCTGCTCACACGTTTGGCTAGAGGGCAATTGGTTTGTATTGTCCAATTTGGTTTTTGTGTCTCTGTCCGGGGGGTGTTCTAAAACGTCCCAGTCCAGGTTATCTACTTCATGGTCAGAGTACTCATTTTGTCTATTGCCTCCCTCTACCTCATGGTTGTTTCCAGTCTGTGGAGGCAGTTTTACTGGCCGTTTGATTGTGGTGGTGGTTTCCTTGAAGGAGGAAGCCTCCATCTCGTCCCAATCCCACCCATCCATTTCCGAATCTGGGTAATCCTGCTTGTTACTGCCCGAGTGGTCCTGGCTGGGTTCGTGGCCGGAGATTGGGGCGATTTCTAGGTCCTGCCTCTTCCTGGGTGTATACTGTTGGAACCAGGTCCTCAATGGTGGTCATATCCACTGTCTCTACCGGGGTATTGATTGTCATCCCAATATGATTGGTGCATGCACAGTATTCACATTCAAATATGTTCTGCCATGCATCCTTCTCTTTATGCCAGTACCGTGTCAGAATTTCTGTGTCTTGTTCAATGTCTTTCCTGGCTCGTACGATCGCCATTGGTACTGTTTCTGTTTCCTCGCAGTGTTATATAGCCGTGACTTCGAGATTAGCGTTCCAGTGGATGTCGCAGCAAGTGTGGTTGGCCAATTGTCCTAATCCTTCCATTTCATTGTGCTGTTTCAGATGTTTCCGTAGATTCGTACTTATCCGGTCCTTTAGGGGTAGGAACACGTCCTGGGGAGGGGCTAGGCATACCTCTTTACTGTGAATGCTTCCTAGGACCGTATATTGTATGCTGGTACGATAGAGGTCAGAGTTCCTTTCCTTTTGTACTAGTTTTAATTCAGAGATTTCGTCCTTGTTCGTAATTGCGGCTGTGAGGCCAAAGCTTGCGTTCAATTCATTCTTCAGGATTTTTTGCGTGGCCCTGAGTATATGTGAGACTACCCGGGTCTTTTCCCTTATGCCCAGGATGGAGTTTCAGCATCCACATGTGATGGGGCAGATCATGTTGCGCTCCCATGTGGCTTCACACGCGTTATCTATTGTATCTGTTCCTCTAGTGGACCGTCTGACCCTTTTGGGGGGGGGGTTCTCGCTTGGATCTAGCATGCGTAGTTCCCGGCTCGTGTGGGACCGTTGTGTCGATTGTTTTTGAGCGGCCCTGTTGGCTCCCCCCCTCCTTCCTCCCGTCCTTCTCTCTCCCCTTTTGTGTGGGGGGAGGCTCCTCTCGCCCCCCTTGAGTGGGGAGAGGCGTTGGACCCCCCCTCCCGTTTGAGGTGGGGGGTCCCCATGTGGGTATTTTTGTCTTCCACTCTTTCTCGCTCCCCCTAGACACCAGGGGAGGCGTTGGACCCCCCACCCCTTTCGGGGTGGGGGGTCCGCTTGAGGACATCATTATGTGTCATCCCCCTCCGAAGAGGGGGATGACTGAGGCTTTGTGGTTGATGATTTGGTCTTGGGCTTGTGGCCTTTGTTTCGTAGAATTTTGTTTTCATTTTTCTGATTTCGTCACATGCCATTTCCGTGAATGTGGTCTGGTTGATTAGTTGTGGTGTGGAACTGCAGAAGTCGTGCAGACCGAGGCGGCGTAGTCCGTGTTGCATTATGTTGGCGGTGACTGTGGCCTCCTTTTCTCGGCCTGTCATGGCCAGGATGTCCCTAAAGAGTTCCGTCATTTCTCTTTTGTCTTCCCATCTGGGGAGGCTTCCAGTAAGGCCAGGCCGAGAGTGTGCCCAGTGTCCTGAAAAGAGCTACACTTTCCAGGGCCATGTCTCGGGCTTTCTCAAAAGAGATAAGGCTGTGGTGGTTGGGGTCGCGTTGTTTCATAAGTAGGATAGCAGCTTGGAATTCGTCCACTGCCTGGGTGGTTTCTAGGGTTTTCATGGATAGCCATGGTGCTCTTCCCAGGTTGTATCGCGCCAGTGCCGTATCAATATGTTTGTTTCCTGTTATTCTGATTTGTATTTGTAATTCCATGCTTAAAAATTCGATTTCAGCTTGGGCCTTAGCTACTGCCTCGTCGTAGAGTGTTCGGCAATTTTGATCTGGACCCTCTTGATAACGTATGTTGAGGATCTGGATGCTAACTTGTAGCTCCTCCCCCTGTATTTGGATGCCAATCCTATTTTTAGAAGCCGGTCCTATGACCGTTCCCTTTTTCCCATTCATTGTCTGGTTAAGTAGGCCGTGCAGGTAAATCTTGCTCCCTGCATGTAGTGTGGATGTGTGGTCATCTAGCTCTCTTCTTGCGTCCATCATTTCTTTAGTGTTGGCGAATATTTGTTGATGCAGGTGTATGGAGCTTGTGTTGTTTTCGATCTGAGCTCTTTTTCCTATGATTTGGGACTCTCGCATTGCATCTTGGGATTCTTTGTAAAGTTCTAGATTCTCTAGTGTGTCTGCCATTGATAATAATGCTTCCATAAGTTTGCGGAGTGTTTGTTCTCTCAAAGGACCTATGGTGGTCTGTTCCAGCTGGTGGAATATTGTTACAGCCCTTTGCTGTTTTTCCAGGGCTCTGCGTCTATCCTCTGGCATAGCCTGTTGAGGTGTATTAAGAATTTTTCCATGTATGGTCAAGATGACGCCAAGTCTATCTTGTTGACCTGGGGAATCCTCAATGGTGATAAGCTCCTGAGTTAGACTGTGGGCCTTTGTTAGCTGTTCCATGGCTTCTTGGTCTAATTCCTGGTCCTGATAGGCAGCCCAGGCCAAGGTGCGCGGCTACCTGGTCTGTCCGTAGGTTGTAAAGCAGAGAGGGTCTCTTTTCCAGGAATGTCTGGCTCTCGAGCTTAGCTACGCTCTGGAGGGCCTATAAAGTGGTATTTCGATTCTTTTTGGTTGGTCCCGAGTCTAGAAGAGCGGAGTAGGTCTGCGATTTTAACATGTGTCTCAATTAATAGGAGTTCTTGCTTTGCGACTTCAATTGTGAACTTCCCATGAGTATCATTGTGTTGTTTCAGTTGGCTCTGGATTAGATTGATTTCCTTGAGGATCATGTGCGTGCATTTCTGTCTGTGATCTGGCATGTCCTCACGTTGGCATTGTATGTCGCAATAGTGGGTTGCCAGGCATGCACATTTTAATTTGCTTCAGGCTTCCGACACCTGCCACATTCCCGGTATACCCGTTGCTTTGGTTGGAGTGAAATTCTGGTGGTTTCGCTGTCCTGCTCGTCTTGTTCCTTTGATGTCCATTGCGGGGGTTTGATCTGTCCCATATCTAGGATTAAGGAGCCGTCTGCTCTATGTCCCACCCAGGTATGGTGCCACTCAATAATGTGTGCTTTCTGTAGCCCCCTTTCCCGCAGTGCCTGACCCATTTTGAAGCGGAAGTCCTGTGTATATCCCTGCCTGTGTGGTTCTACTATGAGGCAATTTCCAAAGGTTGCCGCTCGGATGCCCCCTCGCAGTGTCAGGTAGTCATTAGTATCCAGTTCCACCGCAAAGACCGATCCCCTCAGGGATTTTTTAACTGTTTTATTGACCACTCGGACTTCAAACGCCCTATGCCATTTGGAATTGATTCGTCCCCAAAGAAGTGAAAGTTTGTCATCCAGTTACCCCCAATTTCAAGCAGAGGAGGGTCTGTTTCGGTCGTGTCAAACTTATGGATCCGTATGATTTTCCTCTTTCCCTGTTGATCCATCCATATCTCCTTACCTACAGAATTTTGTATTATGGCGAAGGTTCCATCCACCATACAAATTTGTGTGTTCTCGGCCAGGCATGCCGATCCCCATGTTGTCTTATTCTTTTCTTTAGGCAGGAACATCGTTAGTCGCTCATTTCATTTCATGTAGTCCGCTAGAGTGGAGTGGTGAGAAATATTGAGAAGGCCTGTGGATTCGCTCTGTGTAGGGCTGGGGTAACGTAGTCCTGGCCTGGTCATACGATTGGGCGTGAATGCCTAGATTCCCTCACTTTCCTTGTGTAGTCTTTCCTCCTTGCATCCTATGATCTGTAGTACAAGTAGAATAGCATCTAAGCATGTTTGTCCTTGTTTCGTGGGGATTTGGAGGTCAAAGACTTTAGAGGAGGGGTTTCCGAGGATGCGAAGTCTGCCAGGTAAGGTCTGCGTGCCTGTGGACCAGGGGGTATGTAGGTTCATACAATGGTCTATTATCGTGACCCGCATCCGTTTAGGGGGTATGAGGTAGGCGGGGTATGAAGATAGTTTATGACCGCCTATGATCTGATTTCCGAGTCTGCCTAATGCCTCGCCTCCATCATGGCTCCAGGTAGTTACCCTGTTTTCCTCTGGATTCGTGGGTTTCTTGTCGACCAAGATCCCTTCCACCAGGTGTCTTCTGGACCGCGGGGTCAGGTCTAGATGACCTGTCTCCCAGTGTGGAAGTAGAAGGTGTATGTTTGGTTTCTGGGCCATCGATCCTAGGGCCCGAATGTCACTGTCCAGGGGAATCTTTATCCGGGCACCTCGTGTCATGTCGTAGGCTGTCATGGAAGGACTCCATTCCTACGTAGGGATGATTTCATAGGAGCATCTGAATCAATTGTGTGACATTTCCCGATAACGGGACTAAGATTGTTCCTTCCATAGTCTGCCACATTGCCTTGTGGCTGTGCCAGTGTGTTATGTTTACTGGTACAGTTGCCAGATCTGGGAGTGTGTCAAAGCTAGTGCCTGAGACAGGGTGGGACCACTTCAGGTCTCGTTCCCTCGGTGTTCTTTCTGAAAGGATGAATCCTTTTTGGGTGAAGGCTTAAAGGATTCTTATTCCCATACTCTGTGTAACGTGGTGATGTGAGGAGTGGTTATGTAGGGTCCAGATGGCTCGCTCAATCATGTGGGTTTCCGTTTCTAGTCTGTACAGTAAGTTCTGGGCTCGTGTGATGGTTCTGGGTCCCCCTGAACCCTTTCCAGTGCTATTCAGGTGTAGGTCCGTGTTTTTACCTATGTCCGGGTGTGGTGAGGGGTTCTGGTGAGGCGTGTCTTGCGTCTTGTCTACTTCCCTCATCAGGTTGTAATGCACTTGGAGTGTAAGACCCTTGGATGTTTCATCTCCACCCCATGCCCGCATGGTTCCGAGCACCATCCTCAGATTGGCCCCTGTTCCAATCTGGGGATAGTAGGGATGGTTGATGTCCAGTTCTGTGAGATGTCTCAGGGTGCGTAAGGTGAAGCGGAGGTTGTTGTTGTTTAGGGTCCAGGTATTCTGTGGAGCGTCTTCTCCCCATTTTTCCAAGAATTGTCTTGGTAGGAGTTTTATGATTGTTTCGACTCCTCCGAGTCCTCTGATCTTGCCTCCAATCTCATCGGTCGAGCTTAGTAAACATAAAGTGTTTATGCAGTTTCCTAAGGTGATTGGGTGGTCTTGTCTGTGAGTCATAATATTCAAGGTAAGTTCCGTGGTCAGTTGGTTGATAAGACTCCAGTTGCTCATGTTGTCGATGGTCAGTTCTCGTAGCCAGCTACTGCCCGTCTGGAGGAAGCTTGCGCTATCCGCCATGATTTCTTCTGATGAGTGGTACGTGTGCTGGTCAGAGATTCGGCCGAAATGCCTTTGCATCACTTCAGCCTTGAGGTGGATGAGTTGGAGGGTTTCATCGGGATTGAAGATTGTGCCGGCTATGTGCATGGCTTTTCTCAAGCTTGATGTAAGTTTGGTCTAATTGACTAGTCCTTACACTAATCGTTAGACGCACCGGGTTCGATTCCCGGGGTCGAAATCTGGAGATATGTAATCTCCGGATTCCATCAACATCTTGAGTCCTTCCGGACGGGGTATGATGCGGCATGGTATACATCAGGTTTGCCCAGGAGTAGTCAATAGCCTGGGTACCCCACCAAGCGCAGAAGTGCAAGATCGACTGTGGTGGACAGGAAGTCATACCTGAACGACCATCCTGAAGCGGTGGACAGGATGACAAGACCTGAACGACCATCCAGGACAATGGTGACGCACCACCTGAAGCCGCCAGTGGGGGGAAGAGTAAAATGCCGCATGAAATGCTTCAACGAGACTCGGAGTCACGGTCCAGTGGATCAAGATTTTGATGGAATCCGGAGATTACATATCTCCAGATTTCGACCCCGGGAATCGAACCCGGTGCATCTAACGGTTAGTGTAAGGACTAGCCGATTAGACCAAACTTACATCAAGCTTGATGTAAGTTTGGTCTAACTGGCTGGTCCTTCAACTAAGCGTTAGACGCACCGGGTTCGATTCCCGGGGCCGCAATCTGGAGATATGTAATCTCCGGATTCCATCACAGTGCTTTCCTCCATCCGTATACCCTGCTCTGCTCGTCGTCTTTAATTCGTGGTCCCCGTAGGTCCACGCGCCTCGGGTTTGGAGTCTGAGCCAGTGTGAGCCGTGGTGAGGGTGGTGCCATGGTGTATATCCTTGTGTGTTGAGTATCATGTGGACAGCCGATTGTCTTTTCCAATATTCTGGGGGGAGACGCCAGGTGATATCCATGTCTGCTCTGTTCCGTGTCTGGCTCCAAATACCCACGTCCATTCCACAGCCTGGGAACTCGGCCTTGAAGTTCAGGGACCCCGTCTGATAGGATGATATTTCGCCCGCGATCCAGAATGTCACTCCTTGATCATCCTCCATTGGGATCTCGATCTTGGTACCTTGTTCTAGCAATATTTCACTTAGTCCCCATTCCTTATCGTGTCCAAACAACTCCAGGAGATCGTCATGCCCCAGGTCTTTGCTCGGTTGCTCCCCTGGCATTTGCCCATATATATTTGCGAAGATCCCCCGTTTCACCGAGGGTCAGGGGTGGTAGTTATGATGAGGGGGTAGGACCCTTTGAGGACAGCTCGCATTGACATAATCCCTATGTCCTACACGGGACCTCTGATGTTGCCTCGCGACATCATCATCACTTTGAGATCCGTTTATTCCCATAAACATTGTTCCCTATAAGGGCGCTCTATAATTCGAGTCGCTCCTTACGAGTCACAACCCTAAAGGAGTCACGACCCTCATCTGGTCAGACTCTATCATCCCCGCTGACTCGTA
>Ga0209390_10007241_pt1 | contig 14314 bp, 26 predicted proteins | sample BON01_FD_187212 | JGI IMG/M metagenome (GOLD analysis project Ga0209390, IMG submission 187212) | Freshwater microbial communities from Lake Bonney liftoff mats and glacier meltwater in Antarctica - BON-01 (SPAdes) (version 2) | ecosystem: Environmental > Aquatic > Freshwater > Ice > Glacier... | reverse complement strand
GGTCGCACCAGAAACATTGGGTCTGTCCCTCGGCGTAGATGTGTCCTTTAGCGTGAGTGCATTTAGTAGGGGGTGGCGCTAACGCCGCCCTAATAAGGTGAGTCTCTTTTTCATGTCTGCCACCAAGTAGGTTAAGGGACGGTTCGGGTGGCGCTAGCGCCATGGGGGGGGCGGCGTTAGCGCCATGGGGTAGGGCGTTGACGACGCGTGGCCGGACCATGGGATTGTCCTGGTCCTCGGCCCACTCAATGTCAGCTATAGCGGAGCGTTTAGTCTTGTGCTGGGAGGTGCGGTCGCAGGTTTGGGGACACTGGACGGCCACCCGGTAGAGGTTAGGTCTAAACGCTGAGTGTGTAAGATCGTTGCCGCCCTTTTGTCTCAGGACTTGGAGCTCGCCTAGCTCCACTAGCTTCGTGAGGGCTCGCTGAGCGTTGCGGCGGTCGACGTTCGCGTACTTCATAAGGGTCGCGAGTGCAGGCCAGGCTCCACCGTCGCCCTCATGGTTTGCGACACCGATGAGGACTAGTTTGGCGGTCCCTCGCGCCTTGGAGTGGTGCAGGACTAGGCTCATGCTCTCAATGCTCACTTATGAGCCGAGCATGAGCATGATAGCGGTCACGCTGAACGTCGCGGAGATAGCGAATAGTAGAAAGGATGCTTTGATGAGGGTAAGGAGCTTCTTGTCTGACATTCTGCGGCCTCTCGATTGTCAGCAGTGACGGCCACTATTGACTACATGAGAAGATACAGTGAGGTCGACGAATATGCAAGTGACGCTCCGGTCTACCATGAGACGCCTCTAGGGTGGGTTTGGTCCCACCGTTGCGAGGGTTTCGGGGGGTTCTATGAGTCTCAGGGTGGAGCGGTCCTCGCGGCCGCGCTCCACTTGCTGCGCTGCGCGGCCTAGTCGCCGGAGACGTTTCGGAGTGCTAACGCGCCTCCGGTAACGGCGAGGATAGCCGCGGAAAGCTGGATGATGAGCTGCGCGACACCCTCCGTTATCATTCCGGCCCCTGTCAGGAGAGGTGCCGTAGCTACGACGATTGAGTAGATATAGACGCGGGTGGTCCGCTTGAGTAGGCGCTGCGCTGGGTTCTTGTCGGTGTCCATTAGGTGCTCCTTGATAGGGCGACCTGAGCGAGTGTGACCACAATGGCGGTCACTCCTGCGGTCAATGTCGCGGTGAATATGTTGTGGATCCATGAAGATTTGGCTTGAGCTTGCTCTAGGAGACGGATCCTGAGCGGGTGGTCCTTGGTTAGCTCGAGGGTCGTCTCGACGCGCACTAGCGACTCCTGGACGCCGCTGAGCGCCTTCGTGAAGTCTCGGTCATTTTGGACCACTGTAGTCCCCGGCGTTGAGGGCGTTCTGTAGCTTGGTTATTGTGATGCGTCCCCAGTCGGCGTCAGGCTTCACCCGGAGGGCGCGCTGGACACCTTTACGGGTGTTCTCGTCGAGGACGCCAGGTTTGAGGACAGGCTGGGGGACGTTGTACACATAGTCCGCGCGGAGGCTCGAGATCGACTTCTGGATCCCGAGGATGCTTTTGGGACCAATGTCGCCGTCGATCTGGCCGGAGTAGAAGCCGCGTTCGGTAAGAAACACTTGCCAGGCCTTCTTAGTCTGCTTGTCATACCGGCCCGTAACGCGGACCTTCTGCTTGGTCTTAGTGAGGTAGGGCATAGGGTCGACTCGCTTCCAGTTGAGGATCGTCTCGAAGTGGCAGTGTGGTCCGGTAGACGCGCCAGTGGAGCCTACGGTCCCCACCTGCTGTAATGCCATGACTCGGTCCCCTACCTTGAGCGGGGAGCGGTAAGCCATATGAGCGTACAGGGTTTGGAGGCCGCCGCCATGACTGATATAGATATAGTGGCCGTATCCTCGAGTTTTGTGTCCCCAGTAGCCAATTTTGCGGACGACTCCGTTGTAGGCTGCCAGGATCGGCCCGGTATTAGCGAAGTCGATACCCTTGTGTAGCTGGTAACGCTTGTGGATTTTGTGCCACCGCATCCCGAAGGGGCTGCCGATAACGGGGGACTCTACAGGGTAGTGGAGGTCTATCATTTTGAGAGTCCGAAGGCGACGGTTACTTCTTCGACGGTGAGGCCTAACGCTTTTAGCTTGTCGATCGTCGAGGCTTTAGCGTCCAGTCTTGCCTGCGCCTCTGCCGCTATCTCTGACTGGACGCCAGGCCAAGCCTTGACGAGTGCCGCCTCTGTAGGTTTCGGGGTATCAGATAACCAGGTGAGTCCTGCATAGTCGTCACCGCTGAGAGTCCATTCAGCCCCCGCATAACGCTTAGTCAGTATTGTTGCGATATTCATTAGCCTGCCACCTCCATAAGAGTAATTGACGATGGCACCCTAGTCCCCGCCTCGCTGTCGCCATCTTCCCCGCTGCGCCCCAGAGTCCCAGTAGCACCAGAAACTTTCATTTGTATCTTGTAGGTCACAGGAGAAGTAGAGCTAGGGGAATCTAAATGCTGTATATTACCGCTGTCCAAGTCTCTCGCGGAGATATATGGCGGTCTAGCGGCAGAACCAGACTCCCTGCTACCCGCCGTGTCCCCCTTAAATATCTGCGTAGAATCCCGTAACAGTTGCAACACTACGGTGCGGGAGCCTGTCGCAGCAGTAGAACCAATCACACAGCTCGTCATCACCAGAATCTCACTGCTAGTAGAGGAAGGGGTGATTGTCGCCGTAAACCCTGTCACATCGGTGAGTGAGGTGCTGGTTGTGGAAAACGTGTCCGTTTTAGTCACAGACACCACTTGCAAGATTTGACCTGTCACAATCGCGGCGACCGCTGCGTCGAGTAGTCCCACCTCTGTAGAGATTGACGCCATGCCTAGATTTAGCAGGTCGGACGCTAGCGCCTCGGTGTCGTCCTCGCCATATTGCCAAACACCATTAGCGTCTAGTCCTCCTGGTCCTGTTGGCATGGTTTTATCCTTCCAATGCTGTTACTCGCGCTGCGAGATTGTCGATGAGGGTCTGGACGTCGTCAGGTATCCCGAGGTTGCTCCTGGCGCCTGCCGCGGTGGTCGCCCCGGTGCCGCCTTTGTCGACGGCGATCACTGGTAGGCGAGCGGTAGCGAATACACCCGAGGTAATCTGGGAGGTAGAGCGAGTGCCGGAGGTAATGTCCTCGGCGAGAAGGTCGCGTGAGGTGTTGATCTCTGAATAGCCGAGCTTGACGTCGGCCGTAGGAGGGACCACTGGTAGGCCTATCGCGGCGGCGGCGTCTCCTGCGGTCATATCATCCTCCTACTCGGGCTCTAAGAAAGTATCCCACGAAACTCCTGCGGATATTTGGTCCCATTGGAGGCCGGTAGAGATCAGGTCGAGGGCTGCGGTGATTGCGGCGACGTCGTCGCCGGTAATTGAGGTGAGGTCGGCGACGGATCCGCCGCCGATTGTTGTCAGGTCTGAGATAGCGAAGTGTTCTAGGAGTGGGGAGAGCCAGGTGGTGATCGGGTCGGTGGTGATGTTGCGAGAGATAACGGTCATTTCGGCTTCTGGGAAGCGCCACTCGACCGACACTAGGAAGCCGTTTTGGTCAAACCCGCTCGGCGGTCGGATCTGGACCGCTTGCCCTGGTGTTGCGCTGTAGCGCGAGACTGCGTCGACGTCGATAACGCGGCCGCGGCCGAGCATCCGGTCTAGTAGTCCCTGAGCTGCGCCGGGTCCAGGGTAGACGGTGTCTGAGTGTTTGACGATGCGCGCGGACCTGGGGACGGTGGAGCCTGCGAAGTCGTAGGCGACTTGAGCTCCGAGGGTGTCATCGTTCCAGCGGTACTCGACTAGGACGGCGTCGAAGTAGACGCTGGGGTCGTAGGCCATGGTGTCAGTGTGGGAAACCATGGTGCTCGTCGGTGTAATGATGAGGTTCCCTGGTGTGAGAGTCTGCCTGGTGGTGAGATACCATTTCCGTCTCTCGTCGCACCACACCCGGAGGGATGCGGCTTCCAAAAAGTCGTTTAGGTAGTCCCACGCGCGGACTCCTGGCTCCCAGAGTGTCGCTTCTTGCTCGGAGACGGTGCCGGAGGCTGCGCCTGCCTCTAGAGTCGCGGAGTAACGGTCTAGGACTCCCTGGACGATCGTGGGGATGCTTTGGCTCTCAGGGTCGAGTGAGGCCGACGCTATTAGGGCATCGTTTATGAGAAGGGACTCGTCGCTGGTGGCCCGGATTGTGAGTTTGCGTTCTTTAGCGTCGAGGCGTCGCTCGGTAACGTAGAGGTCGAAGGTCTTAACCTGGGACGGTAGGGCTCTAGGGTTCCATGAGCCGAATAGTCGGTTAGTAATGGATGAGGGCGAGACGCCGCCGAAGTCGGTCAGGGCTGAAACTGAGCCTCCACCGACGCTGGTGAGTGTGCCGAGGGTCCAGATTATGCCGAAGTCCTGCCGGATTTCGCCGGATACTCGCAGACTTTGGGCTGTTATGTCCAGGAGCTCCATGTCTGAGACGCTGGGAAACTCGGTAACTAGGGTGATTTCGGCGTAGGGTGCGCGTGATTCGTCGAGGCTTAGGCTGCCACCGATGACGTCGAGGACTATGCCGAGAGGGTCGATAGTCGCCTTGTAGCTATGCCGGTCAACTACTGACGCCATTACACGATCTCTCTATATTCCATTTCGAGGATCCAGTGGCGGCGGTCTCTGGTGAGTGATGCCGCCATTTTGCCGTCTCTGGCAAACCTCATACCGACCTCCGGGGTGTCTGTGTCTGCGAGGTCGTAGGGGAGCCCTAGCGCGAGTGCTGAGTATGCGGCGAAGGCGTCGGCCTTAGCTGAGAAGAATAGGGTCAGTTTACCGTAGCGTTTACCGTCGACTTCGAGGCTAACGTCCTGCTCGCCCTTACCGATGATGTTGTGGTAAACGTTGCGAGAGTCGCGGTCGGTCCTATACTCCATGATGAGGTCTGGCCGTATCGTGTCGCCGGATCCGGTTATGGTCGCTGCCATTAGTTGACGCTCCTGACGCTTACGGTAAGGGAGGGAGCTCTCAGCGCCATTAGTCGGCGCTGAAACTCGGTTAGGCCGTCATACCATGGCTGGAAGTCAAACGTCGGTGTGGCGTCGGTCTCAGACATTCTGATGATAGCTTCTTCGGTTGAGTCGAGGACTAGCTTGTTGCCTTCGATTGTGAGGCCTACGTCGGCGAGTGTGGTCCCTAACTCTATTGCGGCCGTGAGCGCGCCGTTGAGGGAGTCGTCCTGGCTGCGGAGGTTTTCTAGGGCGTTGCGCTGCTGGTAGTCAATTTCGGAGGCCGCGTTCTCCCTCTCTCGGTCGGTGCCGAGCATCCCTTCCACGTCGGCGCGCTGTTCTCCGAATACTTCCCTTATTCGACCTTCCACTTCTTCCCGCTTTTGGCCTATGTCAAATAGGGCCGCGCCGTAGTCCGAAGCTGAGACGCCTAACTCGTCTATGAAGTTTCGATACTTCTTTTGTTCTTCTTCGTCGCCTAACCATTCTCTGAGTAAGTCAATCTTCATTGACTCTGTGACTGCGTACTCGCCAGACTCGACTATGGCCTCGGCCATGGCCCAGGTCGCATCGTGGACCTCGGTCGCCTTCTCTTTGGCCTTCTCCATGCTCGCCGTCATTAGGCCTATGCCACCGGCCGCGGCGAGCCCTGCCGCTATACCTGCCGGACCAAACCCGCTAAACATGGAAGCCGCTGCGCCTTGGAAGCCGTCGATGATTGACTCGGCCGAGCCGTCGAAGCTGCTAGCCAGTTGCTCCGCTTCTTGGAGGCCGTCCTGAGCCATTTTTTTAGTGGCCTCGTTACCCTCCTTCTCCATGCGCTTATAGGAGGTGCCGACGTCCTGCGCCATTTCGCGCGCTTCTTTTTTAGTCTCGCGAGCGTTCTTGGAGAAGCTGCGCTCGAGCTTTTGGGAGGCCTCGTCGCCGTCCTTCCCTACGTTGTCGAGGGCGTCCCCTAAGTCGTCGACTCCGTCGGCGACGTCACCGAGTCCCCTTTTGACGTCGCTGGTGTCTGTGACCATGTCTAAGCGTGCTCCTGCGACCATTAGCGGCGAGCCTCCACTATTTCATGGAGGGTGCGGACCGAGGTCTGTACCCATAGGGCGAGGATGCGTGGGATCGCGTGGCGCGCGGCCGGAAAAAATACTGAGCCTTTATCGCTCACTCCGTCGAGCTGCGCAGTGACGTTGCGGACCTGTTTGTAACGGTTGCCGAGAGGCGACGTAAACTCCACCGTTCGGACATATTTAGGTCTCCCAAACTCGAGAGCGCGCCAGTCCTCCTTCCCGCTGAGTCCGCCAGGGAGCGGCCGCCCTGTCGTCGCGGAGGTTAGAGTAACGCCTCTATTGCCGACGGTGACTTTAGCTGTTTTCACCAGCACCCTAAACCTCGCCCGCTGAGTACGGCCTCCGGCGATCGACGCGGCCTCGGCGATCTCTTGCTTCCATATAGTCGTTATCACTTCTTTACTCGCCTTGTTTATTGCCCTACGGATCTCCGGCTCCGCCTCTCTGAGAGTGAGGACTAGAAGCCGGATCTCCCTCGAGGTGAGAGCGGAGACGTGCAGCACGTTAGGCCTCTACAAGTACGGGGATGCCTTTGAGGGGAATGGTGACGTCGGTGACTGCGTGAGCTCTGGTTGTTCCACCGACGGATCCAGGCACGATATGGAGCGTCATCGTGAAGGACGGCCCGGAGCCAGATTTTGGCTTGAGCGTTGTCGCTATGTCCGAGCCTTGATTTGCGAATAGGTAGCGTGATAGGGACTCGGCGGAGTCCCAGTCCTGAACGTAGGAGAGCGCGAGGGACCAGTCTGTCGAGGACGCGGGGAAGTTGTCGTCAGGCTTGAGCCCATGAAACATTGTGGACGTTGTGTTTGGGGTTAGGGTTGCCTTGGATGCGGCCGGGGAGTAGTCGTCTCCGTCGATCGTGAGGACCACGTCGTCGAAGTAGAGTGGGGCCGGGGTAATTAGTGCCATGTCGTCGTCTCCTGTTTTCTAGTGTTCTAGTTGTATGGTGGCCTGGGTGGTGATCTCGTATCCCATATGACGCTCCTGGTGGACGATCTTGGTCGCCTTTGACCATGTCAGATTGCCGAAGCTTTGGACTATGTTCAGCACTTCGACTAGGAGATCGTCTAGGGCGTCCTCCGCTTTGACCGGGTCGGTGTGCTCGGATAGGACGATGAGGGCGAGAGTGATTGAGAGGTAGGAGAGAGGCGCGATTGGGGAGGGTTCCAGGTCGCGCTGGGACATGACTAGGGTCGGCTTTGAGAGGACGTTGAGGGAGCGTTCATCGTCTATGAATACCCATTTTTTAGGGAGTGCTGCGCGGATCGCGTCGGCGGCTATTTTACGGAATGAGCTCATCCTACGACCGGCGTCCCACGTCGAGGCCGAAGCATTTGTTTTATTTGCCAGTCCAGCGGGAAGGGTCTGATCTGGAAGGAGTCGCTACCTATGTCGCCGGAGCCTGCGTCTACTAGGGATCCGTTGTAGACGTTCTTGGCTTGAGCTATCTGTCCGAGCCGGTATCGGAGGGGGACGGCGACACCGTCGGCGAGGACCGGGGCGTATTCGACGACCTGGTCTTTAGCGAGTGTCAGAAGGTCGTATAGGAGAGGGTCGTCCATGGGGCGCGCGTCGATCCATTGGTCGCGCGCTAAGGCGAGGGTCGCCCACTGCGCGGCGGTGTCGTCGGCCACCAGTCGGATCGGGTCGGCTTGTTGTATCCCTGTTGCGCCTGCGTCCCCGGTGTGGTCGATGACAACGGTGAGAGTGTATATGCCGGGCTCGGTGAATACAGTCGTCCCAGGGAAGGTGACTTCTATGTCCTGGTCGTCGAGGGCTCCGGTAAGTGTTGTTATTTCGTCGCCGGAGGGATCGGTGAGAAGTACGACGACGGTGTCTCCGTCGTGGAGGGTGATCGCTTCACCATTTAGGGAAGGGGAGACGATGAGCGCCGCTGCCGGTATGTCGCCGGTGTAGAAGTACGTCATCGTGTCCCCTTCTCTAATTGTGTTTGGTTAGAGTGCGTTGATGATGCGAGCGAGCGCGCTAGCGTCGTCGACGCGGGCCGCGCAGTAGCCGAAGATTGCCTCGTCGGTTCCACCCTTAGCGATGTCGAGAGCGTTCACTCGGATCGGTGAGCCTGGGAGCTCATGCACTTTGATCGCGTCGCGAGCGCCGACTAGGACGTCTCCGGCGTCGAGCGTGGCGCTGGGGATGATGCGGAAACCTTGGAGATCTCCTTCTTCCAGTCCGAGGCTCATGTTCAGAAACTCGAGCGCGTTGTTGGTCTGGATGAGTGCCAGTTCGCGGTAGACGTCGGAGGCGACGATTGCGAACGTGGGGAGCGCGTCGGCGTTCTCGATGACGGCGAGCGCGCCCTCTACAAGTTTCACCAGTGACTCGGCGATCCCGGAGGGTACGGTCCCTACTGGTGTCCCTGTACCGGCCGCGGTGAGTGCGGCGTTGAGGACATACAGGTCCGACTGCTTAGCGTAGGAGTCCACAGCGTAGCCGAGCATCGAGGCGATTACTTCGGTCTGTCCGAAGTCGACGAACTCGCGAGCAATATCCCAGGCTCCGGCGAAGCGTTGGAGCGGTACGGTGTACGACTCGGCGACCGGAGCGTTGGAGGGGACGTCGGCTTTGTTCCCGGCCCACTGAGCGACTACAGGCTTGGTGGTGAATCTCCACCCGATGACGCTGGTGGAGGTGAGGTCTGCCGATGCCAGGTTAGGGATGATCTTGCGCTGGTAGCGACGGCCGCTCCACAATTCGCCGACGTATTGGGGGACGATTGTCGCGGTGCCGACTGCGCCGGATCCGGTTATTGCTACGTCCTCGAGTGCTGCCATGAGGCGAGGGTCGCGGGTGCGGTGCGCGTTCGCGATCCGCTGGAATAGGTCGCTGGCTGCGAGATTGGCTGGGGCTGCGGCGGCCCTGCGAGGGGTGCCGAGCGCGGCCGGTACGACTGCCGCGGCTGCGAGGGGGACTGGGGTCATTTCTGGTGCCTCCGATTCTGGGTTGGGTTCTTCGACTAGCTCAATGGGTGTGAGGGTGATCTGTTCTTCTATGGTGACGACACCGTCGACGCTTGTCCGCGTCCTGGTGATTGTGCGGTTATAGACGTTGCCGTCCTCGTCGGTGTATTCGTCCTCCGAGGATTCGGGCTCCGGTGGGAGGTCCGCGGGTGGATCCTCGTCTAGTTCGTCGTCGATACGGTCGACGACCTCGTCAGGGGTGTCCGCTGCCGCTAGTCGCGCGCTGGGAAACGCCCCGGCCGCTACGAAAGCCGCTCCGGTGAGAGTCCCTGCGATTGCCTTGCCTGCCTTTATTACCATTCCTTTTACCTCCGCTGATAGGGATTTCGGTTTGCCATTCTTAGCGCCCTCCTCGATTTCGGCGAGAAGCGCGTCGCCTTCTGGGTTCTTGCCGACGGTGAAACTAGCGACGATTCCGGCGCTCGTCTCGGTGGCGGTCAAGAAGCGAGCGACCGGCTCATATTGGTCATGGTCAAGGTTTGCGGAGAGGACGGTCACGTCTCCGGGAATGACAATAATTTCGGGGCCGGGGATTAAGAAGCGGCCGAGGTTGGTCCTGCCGACCTCGCCGAAGGGTAGGAGTAGGCCGCTGACGACTCGGTCCGCTAACGATGCGGTGAGCACTCCTGCTTCTATATAGGCGACAACCATTGTTTAGTCCTCTGTGTAGGGAGCGGTTTGGCCGCCCGGTTGGTCTGGGTTTGGGCTGAACTCGAAGCGGATCCGACGGCCTCGAGCGCAAACGTCATCCATGCTGAGGCGCGCTTCCATGGGCTCCGTCCAGTAGGGGAGCCGGTCGATGAGATCCTTCTCTTTACCTTCTTGTGTTTGGTAGTTTAGGGAGGCCTTTGGGAGTGCTGCGTCGAGTAGTGAGCTTGGTAGGTTCAGGAAGTTAGCGACGTCCAGCTTGACTGCGTTGCGAGCCTCGATCATAAGGTCGGCCGCAGTGTCTCCCTCGAAGCTTACGTCCAGGGCGTAGGGAATGAACATAACGGCGCCGTCGGGGTCTCGACGTGCCTGGGCGACCGCTTTGACATGGGCGAGGACTTCGACCGGGTCCATGCCGTTATCCTCCTTCTCTTTGAGGACGATAGCGGGGGCCGGAGTGCGAGCCCTTCCCGCCCATGATGCTTCGAGGTCGACGGCCGCGCGGATACTTTTAGCGGCGACATTGAGTAAACCCTCGAAGGGTCCAGGGAGGTAGATCACTTGGTCGGAGTCTGCCGGGGACTCTCCGACCATGATGACGTTCTGGTCGTTGACGCTCCACTTGTCTCGGGGGACGCGGACCGCGTCGGTTATCTGTTTGTCCGCGCCACGCTCTACGGCCCAGAGAGAGTCGCCGTGGAAGATCCAGTCGTCGTATGTCTGCGCCATACGATGCCAGAGTGACACGTCGGTATTGGATCTATATAACCATGTCGACTGGGGGCGTACTAGGTCTGGTCCTCGGAGCTCTCGCAGGGGCCGCCCTGCGAGAGCTCCGAGAAGTAGTCCGCGGCCACCTGCTACCGAGGGGACGCTCATAGCTTCGGCGCGAGTAACGGGGACGGCGTCGGTGCCAAATATGTCATTCCAGACGAACTTCTCGAGTTGTCCGTCGGACCATGGTGAGACGATGCCGGTCCGCGCCATAGCGTTAGCGGGGAGGACCGAAGCCGACGTCTCCGCACGTTGCTTCGAGGTGCGGAATAAGTCGAGAAGGCCCATGCCTATAGTGTCCCCCAAACCTCTGTCACTTTACGGCCGCGGCGGGTCGCGCTGTATATGATCGCGTAGCCTTGAGTGTTGCCGCTCGAGACTCGGTGGACGTCGCGTTCATGGATGAGGGAAGCACGCGCGGCCGCGTTGAGGGTCGAGTGACAGGTTGCCCATGCGTCTCCGCACTCGTCGCAGGTGACGACTACCGACTCCGCTGTCTTGTCGAAGTGAATCATCCGACGATAATCCCGGCCGGTTTAGCTGTCGGACTCTTGGAGAAGTATTGGTCCCAGTTGCGGAGAGCTCGGGTCGCTGCGTCTAACGCGGTTATGTCGTCGCCTGGTGTGAGCGTCGTCCATAACCACTGTCCGGCGTCGCCGCGGATCTCTCTCTTGCCTGCTCGAGCGACGGCCTCATTGAGAGAGATCTGGTCGAAGTGGTGGATAGTGCCTCGGTCGAGGTCTCGGAGAAACTGTATGCAACCGGCCGCAGTCTCTCGGTAGGTCTGCATTTTCAGCCTCACTCGAGGCGAGAGCGGAGCACACTCGACGGCGGTCGCCTTCCCTTCCCCGATGTCGTCATAGGCGACGGTCGAGCCTCGATAGGTCTGGGTGAGCTCCTGCATCCTCTTAGGGAGCCATGCGGTCCCTTGTCGGTGCTCCACCACTTCGACGTATGCGGCTCCGGTGCGGTCGCGCCACGCTGCCACGATTGCGGCGACGGATCCACCTGGTTTGATAGCTAAGCCGAAGGCAACTTTGACCGGTTTAGCCTTCTTGGTGGTGAGCTTGCTATGGATCCAGTGCTCCGGCTTGACGGCGGTAACGCCGAAGGTCTCCGGCCACATTGACAGGTACTCGCGCGCCCATTGAGGTTTCGACATGGAGCGGTAGTTCTTGAGCATCTTGTCCATGGTCGTCAGGGTGCCGATGCCAGGGTGAACGGTTTGGAGTAACGCCATAGCTTCGGACTCGATCTCGATGATTTCCCAGGGCGTGTCCTCGGGTGCTGCGTAGTCGAGGATGCCGACGGTGGGATCCTTGTCTCGGCCGCGGGTGAGGTAGTCCCAGAATATGCCGGTCCGCACCTCGCCAGCGGTGCCTGAGAGGATGAGGGCCGCGCCGACCTTGGTGTCTTGTAGAGGGAGGATAGCGGCGAGCAAGTCCTCGCCGTCGGCCGGTAGGATCTCCTGCGCCTCGTCGATCCAGGACACGTCGGCCGCCTCGCCTCGGTATGACGACGCCTCCGGCCGTAACACTATGAAGCTTGAGCCGTTCGCCCATTCGATGCGCTGGTTAGCTGCGCCTCTCAGGATGCGGAAACCTCGGTCCGCGTTCGCTGTAGGGTCGTCGCCGAATAGTGAGAGGTGTCTGGATACGGGTCGCGCCCGGTTCATAGGATCGTCATAGAGGGGAGGGCTGATCTGGTCTAGCCTGTTCGCCCATTCGCGAAACCGACGTGAAGAAGCTACTCCACTCTGAGCGGAGAAGGTGACTTGGTAGCCTGGCCGCAGGTCGCACCGACCGAGAAGGACTAGGAGTATCGACGTAGTTTTGGACGCTCGCCTAGGGCTCTCAATAACGAATGAGTCTAGATCTGAGTTGAGCAAGTCGGCGGTCCTGAGCTGCTGCGGTTTGAGAGTGTCAGGGTTATTAGCAAACCCCATTAGCTCAGCACCCCTGATGAACTCCGTCCGCTTTTGAGGTGATCGGTTTAGCTCCGAGTAGAAAGCCGGAGAGATCCCGGAGTCTCTAACTTTTTCCCACCGGCGGAGAGAGATTTCCCTTCGGAAAGCTAGCGGAGGTACGGACGGAGAATCAAAAACTCGCGTTGTTTCGGGATTTTCGTCGGTTATTTTTACCACGATCTAATATCTTTGGATAGCTTGGTGTTGTTGTTGCGAGCTTTGGCTCCGAGCTTGCCACCGGCGCGCAAGTTGCACTTGACATGGGAGGGTCCACAGTTCTCTACGGTGGTCTGTCCGCCTTGGGAGGCTGGGATGCGGTGCCCGACGTGCCACGCTTGTCCGGCTTGGACAGCGTGACCACAATCGACGCAGGGCAGGGGCAGGCGTGAGGCTATGAGCTCTCGGACCTTGGGAGCCTTGGTCGAGTGCTTCACGCGCTGGTGATGTGTTGTCACAGCAGCCACCGCAGCGCCCTGCGCTCTACCTTGTCGAGCCGGCGGTCGGTCTTTATCAGGTGACGCTCGCCTATCTCGATTGCGCCCTTTAGGGCTGTTAGGGTCTCAGGTTTTAGATTATCGTGGTCTACCAGTTCTCGAAGGTATCGAAGCGTGTCTATCGCGGCGAAGTGCTGCGCCTGAGCTAAGTGGAGTTTCGCCCACTGTCTTTCGTTCATTCTTTGCCTCTCTGGTAGCGCAGTGTCGCCCATAGGACGGCCCATAGGACGATAGCTAGCGTCACGAATAACCAGGGTGGGAGATCTCCGTCGAGCTGGTTACGGGTGAGGGTTTCGGCTGCTACTGGCAGGATTCGCACTCTAGAGCCTCCATAGGGTCGATTGGGACGTGATAATCTTCGGCGCCCTTTTCAGCTTCGAGCTGCGCCATGAGGCCAGGGTAAGGCCGGTGATCGGTCACTTCTGTAGATCCTCTAGGGTGTAGTCGATTAGGGACAGGTGAAGGCGGGTGTGTGTAAGGGATTTCAGGTAGGAAACGGATCTCTGGAATCGCTCGTCGGCTTCGTCCTCTGCGGCCTCTGTGCGGGCCATAATGCGGGCGGCGGATTCTCTAGAAGTAGTCGCGTGTTGTCGATCCTGTTTGAGCTGCCTGGATTGCCTCCTCTCATGGTCGATGAGCTTGTCGAGGATCAGGGCGGTTTGATTTTCGTTCACTTGATTTCTCCTAATATGTAGGCCACGTTTGCGGCGTTTTCTGACTTGTGGCGCTCTGTGCGCTCTGTGTGGATAATACGATCGGCCTCTTCGACCATTTTGCGGATACCGGAGACCATAGCGCGCGGTTGTGGCCCCTTGTGGGCGTCGCGGTATTTAGCGCAGACGTCTGCCAGGTTGAGTACCTCGTCCTCTGTGAACCGTAGAGCCTCCATGCGCTCTTGATTCTTACGGTCGATCTCTATCCGGTCGTGTAAGCGCATTAGCGCTCTCTGTGCTTCGAGCATTGTCTCGGTGGTGGTCGTCATTTACTTGCTCCGATCTGTCTCATTATTAAGCGGTCTTTGGCTTTTCTAGCGTGGTCTCTAGCCTCACGATTGAGGCCTGGACGTCGCGTAGCGCGGTCGTGACACTATCGGGGGCCATTGTAGTCGCCTGCATTGATAGCGTTCTGTAGGGCGGTCATGGTGATGCGCCCCCAGTCTGCGTCAGGCTGGTAAGTGCCGGGTCAAGCTCTCTGCGCTCAGTAATTGAGTTTGGCCTCTAACGGGAAGTCCCACGGTTTGCCACAGGCACAATGGGCCACCGTCTGTCGCTTGGCTGACCAGGGGGTTCCCCACACCGAACAAAGATTACTGCAATCAGGACACTGAAGCGTTATCGTTTCGAGCATTGTCTCGGTGGTGGTCGTCATTTACTTGCTCCGATCTGTCTCATTATTTG
>Ga0209390_10007240_pt1 | contig 14314 bp, 7 predicted proteins | sample BON01_FD_187212 | JGI IMG/M metagenome (GOLD analysis project Ga0209390, IMG submission 187212) | Freshwater microbial communities from Lake Bonney liftoff mats and glacier meltwater in Antarctica - BON-01 (SPAdes) (version 2) | ecosystem: Environmental > Aquatic > Freshwater > Ice > Glacier... | reverse complement strand
TTTTTAATTGCGTTCATAAGTGTTACTCTTTTGGAAGAACTAGAATCAGCGTTTGAAATCAAGGTGGTGATATTTGCAACCAACGAAACATACAAGTAAAGTCCGCAGAACAATGCTAGGATTGCAAAGGCAGTATCATAAGCAGTGAGAGGAACAATATCTCCATATCCGACAGTTGTCAGCGTCGTAAGGCCCCAATAAAGAGATCTTACATACATATGAAAGATCGAGTCTAGATGGAATTCTTTGAATGCCCAGGATTTCTGTATGCCTTCTGCGACTGCAAGACGGTACCACATGCATGATATCCAATGAACAGCAATAACAGAGGTGATGATCAAGCTCACTAAACGCATCATGATCGCCGATATCTTCAAACCTCTTTCATGGAAATAATACTCAAAAAGTGGCAAATAATAGGAGTTGAACCTGTGAAAACATCGCCACACGGTTAGTAATCTACACAAGGACCATATTTCAAAACTATTAGTGGATTCTAGTGTCATTGCGATACACAGCGCTAGAACGTCGAAGGGAAGTGTCGCGATGAGGTCCCCCATCATCCATTTGGTTTTATAGTTGGTTTTGATCTCTTCAGCACTCGCAACAATAGCGCCTTCACGAAAAAAGGCAAATTTAAAAGCATGAAAATACATGTCTACAATACTCATGCCTGATATCACCATCACATCAAAGAGAATCCATATGTAGAGCCCCGGTGCGTCTTGAAGGAAAATTTGTGACAAAAATCCAATGCGGAACGGCACCGATAAACCAATGTAAAGTGTCACCAGCATCATTAAGTGCTCCCAAATTTTTCGTTTTGGACTCAGCGGCAAAATACCAATGTCATCGCTGCCTTTTGATTCGTCCGTCTTCATCATCCTGCCAAGTTTCTTGGACTTGAGATTACCTGCTAGTTTAATAACGTCAGATGTCAATGCCATCTTCTCCGTGTTTTCCGATAAGATCTCGTCGGCATCTGGAAAGTATTCGTTTATCTCAAAAAAGTCTTTTCTGGAGAGCTGTAAAATATCACAATAACTACTGCATTGTAAACTAGCGTGGAATTTCAACCCACCGAAGAATTCTTCTTCCCCAAAAACGCCCTTGTCCGTGGCTTTTGAAAGTGTTGTAACAGCGTCTTCTGCAAGCAGAATCACATCCCCTTTGACTAAGATATAAAGATGTTCAGAAGGATTACCTGCCCTAAATACTTTGTCGCCCGGAGAGTAACTGAAGGGCACCAGTCGCCGAGTCAATGAAGTCACATAGCACTTTGGCAACCCACTGAGCAGACCGACCTTAGATAGCTGATCAGTTAAAAGGAATTGAATAGCTTCCAACCGCAATGATTGAGAAAGGAAGGTGAATATCTGCTCCAAGGTACCACCTCGATGGTTCCTCCAAGTTTGATCGATGTAGCTCGTTATTTTGTCTCCTAGTGCTTGAGGCAGTCGGCGATAGGAGGTGAATTTCCTCAAATCCTCCCTAGTCTTTTTGAAATTGGTGGCTGTTTTATCTAAATCTGCAACCACTTTAGCCAATGAAGACAAGAGAGAAGCATACATGATGGCCCCGAGAAGCATAACCAACGTAGCGAATATTGTCTCGCTTAAATTGGTGGGTGTCACGTCCCCGTAACCCACTGTATTCAGAGTAACCAATATATAGTAGCAGCTGCGCAGATAAGCCAACCCAAGAGGGAAAGCATTGCATTTTTCTACTATTGCCATACTTGTGTCTGTCTCATTAAAACAGGTACCTATCATAACGCAGTCCTCTAGGGGCCATGATGATACTCCTTCTTCGATACTAATGAGCCTAATCCAAAAACAAGCCAGGGAGTGAGAGAAAAAACAAAGCAAAAAGAACAGATTGAGAAGCTGGATGCTGTTGGATTTGATCTTGAATATGTGAGCCAGCATGTTTTCCCATATCCCAAGGCAATAGGACAGGTTGAAAATGTGTAGAAACTTGATGAACCTAATCCAGTTTGATTGATAAAGATGGTCGAATCCCCCGAATGCTATCATGGCTATCCAATCAATTGGCAAAGCACATATCAAATCCACCATTCCTCGCTTACTTTTCAAATATCTCGTGCAAAGACTCCATCGATCTGTTAAACATGACCGAGTTCATGAGCAGCGAAAAAAAATGAGTTGAGCATCAGTACCAAGAATAGAAATGAATCGCCAACCATGTTTAGAATGACAAATATGCGTATCCATTCCTCCTTCTCGAAAGTGCAATGCTCATTCGAGATAGCACCAACTCCGAAAGGAACTAGAATCAGAGTTTGAATTAGAAACAGAATTGTGAACGAATCAACAACTAATCTGAGTCGTGTTCGAGGATAGATCATCATAGACTTCTTTCCATGGGAATATCGGATCTCATCCTCCTCCTCGATGGAATCACCGAATTCCGAGAATAGTTCATCATCGAAGGAGTGGATATCAGATGTATCTGCTACCTGCTGAATTCCCTCCATACCATCAAATTCATCATTTGGTTGGTTTATCGAAATGCCTTTTTCTATGAATGTTTTGATTATCATTTCATCTTGAGGAAACATTTGCAAAAGTTGATGGAATTTCTCAGCTGAAATGCCTAAAAGTTGAGACGATTCCTCGAAATGCACGGTTGTCTCGTAGCATGATTTATTCATTACTTCTTTTGCACCAATTTGCATCCCAGTGACAATGTGACATACGTTGATAAACGAACCGGCAGAACCAACTCTGCTGGACCTCCGATTTTCCTTACGGCCATTTGTGCGAAGGTTTGAATTCATTCTGAAGACACCCGCATCAGGAGCTGATTTATATTCCACCGAACCATCGCCGCCATCGACAGTCTTAGATTGCAGTGCACCGTGCTGCACAAAGTATATCATCATGGCTGCTTCTCCTTTGCATATCAGCAATTGTCTTGTAGACCCATACATCGGTTTAAGATTATAACAAAGGTTGCCAATAAATCCTCTTGAACAATGTCTGAAAGGACTAGGATTTTCTTGTGAGATTTTTAACGGAGCTACAGAACTACCATGCTTTGCTTTGGGAGTACAGGTACTGTGAGATATTTGTCCCGTGACCAAGGCACCAAAAGAATTGATGCTGACTTGGATTCCCAGCCATTGAGGAAGTGAGTCGTATATTTCTGCTCGATCAAACTGAATGCTAGACTGGTGCTCCAAATAGGTGCTTATATTCGATTGAAGCTTGGCGGGAAGATTTAAATAGGATCCACAAGAACGTGTTCGCTCGATCAAAATATCAACATGCGTTCTTCCTCCGTTTTTCGAAATCTCTCCTGCATCACTGGGCCCTCCTTGAAGAACCGAAATGTTCCCAACAATCATCGGATAGATCACTAGGCATCCAATGAACATGGATACCGTTGCTAACATGATCTCTGTAGCGTTATGGGGGCTGATATCACCATAGCCCACTGTTGTCATTGTGGTTACAGACCAATACAAAGATCTTGCTAAGAAGCTGTCGGAAGCGAATGTGCAATTGATGGATTTGCAACTAACTACTTGGTCATCGTGGCTCCATTTATGCCCACCGTCAGATTTACCTAGAAAGGTCCAAATACTAATAGTCCAAGAAAACATGATCACGGTAACCACCGTCAAACGAACGGATAGCAAAATATTAGCGTCAATTCTCCCGAAGGTATTACCAACGAAACTTTCGCTATCGGAAAAGTAATGATTGAAATGGAGAGATCGAACGGTTCTGATAATTCGAAGGAACGCCCAATATAGTGGATCCCATGAGTGGATGTTGATAGCAATGTATACAAGGTCGATAGGGACAAGAGAGACAGAATCGATTATTAAGGATATCCTAGAATACGAACGCGCGAGGATTTTTTGCTGCTTTGCGGCTTCCTCCGGATTCATGAGTTTTTGTTTTCGGTTTTGTTCAATTTTGGACAGAATCTCCAGAAGTAGATCTAATACAAAAACAGCATCCACAATGTATGAAATAGGCATAGATTCAATAATCTGTGTGTCCGTAAAGAACCCTATTCGAATCGGAATCAGCATGCATTGAAACACCACGCAAATCAGTAGCAATATCGGTCTAGCTCGTTTAGCAATCTGTTTCCATGTAACTGCTTTTTTGGTTTCAAGTGAATGACTAGATTCCAACAAGGAATCTCTGCGAGTTGAATTTCTGCGAATATCAGATACGGTGTCGCTAACTACCATCGATGTATTAATGGATGCTCGACGGGTTTTTCTTCTTGGAGTCACTACCAGCGGTTCCGTAGGTGCAAGTCTGCATCCTTCTTCCTCGGAGGCAATTTCGGCACTCCTTACCAACAAAGATTCGGAAGACAACCTTCGAAACTTCATCGACATCCTCTTTGAAAGTGCCGGTGGTGCCGCTTGAATATTTTTACTAGTATCCGTATAAAGTTTGTGCCAATCTTGATTAGACAAGTATTTTCTAGCCTCCGCTTCAAGCATTCCGCTTGTCGATTCAAACAAACTGCAGCATTGGGAGAAGATCTCTTGGTCTATATGAAATATCTCAGTAACATCAACTTTACTAGCGTATGCATCACACAAATAGCACTGTTTCAAAATGAATTCAAAATGGCCAAAGAATTTCCCGCTGTCTACTAAGAGGCTTTTTTCGGTTTCTCCACTTTGATCGTAAAGGTTGACAGTTCCGAAACACACTCCAAATAATTTCATGGCCCGCGTACCATGAAAATATATCCTCTCGCCTGGCAAATATGTCGTCGCCTCGCAATGCCCGATAATCATACTTAGCAAATTCAAATCACATCGCTGAAATAAAGGAGAGTGTCCGAACGAAGTGATATAGAACGAATATCGAAGTTTCGACTGCATGTGCAAAGGCAGCTGGTTGGTAAGGGCGACGTCCTCAAAACCTTCTTGTATACTCCATAAATGTTCGAAATAGTGGTTGATGTTTGAAGTAACGTGATTGCTGGATGAGCTTGCCTTTAGGAATCCTCGTATTTTGCTGACTCTGCGATTAAATGCCAGTCTTGCTGCATCAGCGTTACTAATCAAAGATGTTATATCTGAGAGTAGTAGACAATAGAGGGAGAAAGCAATCAGCTCCGCCAACATAACGAAACATGTTTCTCCCAAAGTCACCGGAGCAATGTCTCCGTATCCCAATGTCGTAATACTGGTCGTAGCCCAATACACGGAAACAAGATACATGTGAAACAAGTCACCATGGCATATCCCACAGTTTGCGGTGTTGTCAGGACATGTTTCATCCACATACTCGTCAGTCCAGCTATTCAGTTGACCATGAGAATCACAGCTAGTCTCAGGAGTAGCAAACATGTGCCAGAAAGACCCCAAAACATGCGCTAGAACGCTGCAAACGCCAAGAATCACTACAAATCGAATAGTCGCCCTGTTTATGCCTGCAACATTGTTCTCTATAAAGAACCAACAACAATTCACCGCATTTTGAAGCTTGGTAATTTGACATGTCTTGGCAATTCTGCTTACGCACCATCCTAAAAATGCAGTTTTGGCGTCGTGGGTCAGAATAAAACCGATGAACACAATCGTTTCCAATGCGGGGGTATTTTGAATAAAATTCCAGATGTGATTGTAGTATCTATTTGACTTTTGAACATGAATTCTCTGAATCTCGCTTAATCTTCTTACTCCGATGTCAGAAGCAATTCTTGTTCTCTTTTTCAGCTCTTTTGAGTAAATAATTATTGTTGGAAGATCTATTAGAATGCTTTCACAAGCAATCCAAATCCACATAGAAACTTCACCATACAATCGTCCGGTAAAGAAGCTTAATTTAACAGGAACAGTGACCAGATGGAACAAAGAAATAAATCCTAAGATCAATATAGTCTTGGTGTCGAAGCTCTTCATGTTCGCGGGGCCTTTAATATCAAAATCACTAACAAATGAGCTCATTTGCCGCACGCTGATAGCTAAACTAGCGTGATTAAAATCTCTCTCCATAAACTGCTGCCCAGAAGGCTGCCGTAACATGGCGGTTGGCGAGAAATATCTGTGTAACGGTCAAAATTGTCGAATAGTACCGTCTTTTTCTACCATAAACCTTAAAACTCTCGAGAGCAACAGTTAATACCATGGTACAATGTACTAGCCTGACCAACCTGGCTTGGGTCGGAATGACATGACAGAATATCGGTTTTTAAAACAAATCAGGAACGATGAGTCTGGACAATGAAAGAGAGAATGCAACCTTTGAGGTGGAGGAGATGACATACATACTTGACGGTGGTAAAAACCAGTCGTTGAAAAGACGCTGGATTTACGAAGCCCATGAAGGAATATCAAACTACGTGCATTCCGAAACCCCGAGAGAATCCCAAATTGCCCATGCGATATCGCATTTCATGAACGTTCATATGCCTCATTTCGAAAAGCAATACATCCCCAAAGGCATGGATATGCAATTTATGTCCGATGCACGAATGACTAGTTCTCCACTGACAATCAACTTCGGTGTTTTTTCGTCCACGATGAGAAACCAAGGTTCTGATGAGCAGAATACCTGGTGGCTTGAGAAAGCAAGGATTGGCAAACTAATTGGATGTTATGCTCAAACAGAATTGAGTCATGGAAGTAACGTAAGGGGTTTACAAACGACCGCGCACTTCGATCATGAGACTGATGAATGGATCCTGGTAAGTTGTTTATTTTAAACAGATGGTTTTGAGTAATTTGGTTTCTAGAATTCGCCATCTATTGGGTCCATTAAATGGTGGTCCACTTCAATGCCGTGTGCGACACATGCAGCAGTCTATGCCCAAGCATATTCAAAAGGTGAACACTTAGGCCTGCAAGTCTTTATGGTTCAATTGAGGGGATCTGATCTTAAACCACTGAAAGGAATCGAGGGTAAGTTATTGAGCAGAAACAGAATAACAACGTAACATATTACTAGTGGGGGATATCGGACACATGCTTGGAGAAAACGATTCTACAATCGGCTATTGTCGCTTTCACCAAGTACGCATACCAAGGCGACATCTACTGGAGAAGCGTCAGCACTTGAATAGAGAGGGGATGCTGGTGAAGGGTCCGTATCCAGGATCAATGAAGCCTCAGAAAATAGCACCGGTTGTTCTGGATGCAAAAATGGCACAAGCCATGAAATATGTGACGATGATGAAGACCAGGATTGCGCTGGCTTCCACAGCTGCTGGTGCATTGGGTAAAGCGTGTACAATTGCAGCGCGGTATTCGTGTCTTCGAGAGCAAGGATTTAGCTCCGACGGAAAATCAGAAATAGCCGTTATCAATTATTCTGTACAATTGTTTCGGGTGCTGAAATGGATTTCTACCGCGTATGCATTCAAGGCCGCAACCCAATGGATGGTTCAGAAAAAGAACCAAGTTCAATCTGGAGGAGCTATTGATGTTAGTGACCTTCCAGAGATACATGCGACTGGGGCAGGGCTTAAAGCTCTCACTTGCTGTCTAGCTGCCGATGGTATTGAAGGTAAGTAGTTAAGCAGGGTAAAGAAACACTCTGATGGAATAATGATAGATCTGAGACGTGCATGTGGAGGCCATGGGTTTCTTATGTCTTCCGGTATCGCTGCTCTAGAAGCAGATTTCAAAGGCCCAAATACCACAGCTGAAGGGGACTTCGTTCTTTTATCCTTGCAAACTGCCAGATTCTTGATGAAGAGTCTCTCTGCAGCTAAGCGCGGAGAGCCACTGAGCGGGCTAGCTGCGTGTCTTGGTCCATTATCCAAACCTGACTTTTCTCCAATGATGCACGGCAAGACTTTGCTTCACCTCCCAGAGCACCCGACGCAAGAACAGTATTTAGACTTCAACAACTTGGTCAAGTTGTTTGAGCTTCGCAGTTTGGTTGCCATTGCAAGGGCTGGTCAAGTGTTAGAGGCGGCTCAACATTCAATGAGTTCCCACCAAGCATGGAATCACTCTGCGCGTCAATTATATACTGCTACGAAATGTCACGTTCGGTACTTCATCATCTCCAAATTTGCAGCTGTCATCAAGGAGACGAAGGACATTTCTTGTAAATCTGCGCTTAGTCGATTGTGCTGTTTGTTCGGACTATGTGATATTCTGGAAGGGGAACAATGGAATTCTATTATTCTTGACATTGAGCCTGTGGAAGCTGCAGTGTCTACTCTGTGTCTAGCTTTGAGACCTGACGTTGTCGCACTAACTGATGCATTCGAATTTCCAGATCGAGTGCTAAACAGTGCTATTGGAAAATTTAATGGTGCTCCATATGAAGCGCTTTATGAAGCTGCAAAAGAATCCAGTATTAACAAGAACGCTGTCGAAGGGGTCCCAACTTTCATGTACGCATTGAAGCCATATTTGGACTTGGAGCTCCTCAAAGACGCCAACGAAAAACTTCCAGATTCTAAACTATAAAACGATTTTATTCGGCTTTTTCTAAGGTGCTTAAAAGCTCAAATTTTTCCTTTTCCATCCTGTTCATTAATTCTTCCACAGATGTAGGAGTGTCTTGAGCGAATCTCAGGAACTCTGCACTTTTAGTTTGTTCTGGGGGACCTATACATAGCTTGGCAGTTTCGAATGCTTTCATATATAATTGCTTTGCTTTCGCGATATCTCCTAGTTTAACATATACCTGCGCCGCCTCGTCATATAGAATCATCTTTTCGCTATTGGGACCTTGGATTATTTTCTCCATGCATTCGATGATGTCTGTCCATATTTTGTTCAAATCGACTCCATTGTTATTTGACGCTGCCTCCAATCCACATTCTCGAAGCGGATGGAAAAACATATGGTGCCATAAATATAATTGCCCTCCAGTTGCAGTGTCATAAATTTCCTCGAGAGTAGTTGGAGGGTCCTCATGGAGTACTCGCTCTTGTGCCAAGCAACCGGCAACTTCTTTGGACGAGAGGATGTAACTGCATGTAGAGCATTGCCAGTCGTTTCCAGCCAAACCACCTCCTCGAGGATAGACCACATGGGAAGTATCACGTGGGCAAACAAATGGGCGTGTCAAATCAGGCAGTGACGTACAACCAGGACATACACAATCGAACCCATAAGTTGCTCGCATTTCAAGCTGTCTTTCCTCGGTGGGAAAAAGCGCATTCTCGCCGTAATCTAAAGTGATGCTTTGACCAGGCTCTATCTTCTTGATTGCTGTCAAAGTCAATATATCTGCGCTGGTGCTGAAGTTAGCGTTAGCCACACAACTGTGTTCACACAGGCAAGCGCTGGGGAAAAGAGCACATCCCTCGACATTCTCGAGTGTGTGACAATTCGTGTTCAAAATGGCTATAAGCTTGGCAAGCTTCTCCACAGGGAGTTCTGGGGGAATGACTCGCTTAACTTCGGTTTGGAACAAAGAAGATGCGGTTTTTCGATATCTTTCCATATTCGCTCCTGTTAATTCCTCTATAAGGTCATCTAGTTTTTGAATATTCGTTTTTCCTGTAGATGAATGATTGTGTGAGTACAGTGCAAAGCACTTCAGCAATATTCGTGCTTTGTCAATGTCTTCAATTCCGTCAATAGCTTCCATCTCAGATTCAAGATGTGGCAGATGATCTAAAATGCCAACAGGGATACTTGATTTCGCTTTCAGGCAAATAGAACTAGGGTGGGAAACTAGACAGCTGATGCATGTGTCCTCGTCCCAGGACGCGGCAATGAAAGCTTGCTCTTTAAATATTATTTCACCAGGCACTAGCTCCTCCGTGGCAATGAGGACTCGACCTTTATCCGGGGTTTTCTTCACCTTTAGAATCCTCCCCCAAATTCGTAACTCCCTTTCCTCCATCAACTTGGACTAGGACTATTGGATGTCACAAAAAGTGTCTACCTTCCTTTTCGTTTGAATTTTGAAAATCTGCCTCGTTTACTCTAGAGGAATCTTTTACCCTGGGCATTGTGAACTAACAAACAAGTAAGCAAATAGAGGCAAACAATTTTAGTGTTTTTAAAGAAGAAGCTTGTATCTCATCTATAGTTGATAGTCAGTGAAGTACTTATCTACTTGACATAGATCTTGCTGTTCAAAACTCAAATTAGTCAAATATTTAGTGTACTGTGTGTACTGTGGTGCGTCGTCAATTCTTAAATAGCTGCTATTTAGACGAGACTTGGTAATTTCATTAAAAAATAACTTGTGTTCGAATAGAAAATTGAATTCTTGTTTTCTTCTTCAATCCAAGTCAGTTCAAAATTCATTGCCTGGAACGATATATATCCAAAATTATAGGAGTCAATCGGTATGGTAGACTCTATTTTATGATTAATAGAGTTCAGAATTTCGAATTGAATAAGAGGGAGCTATGGAAGAGTGCGAGCTTGAATATTTAAGAGATATTCGAAAGGATCCTCTCATCATCAATAGATTTGGAAGCTGCTCCAACCGTGGTCTATGTCTAAACTCAACCTGCAATTGCGATGATGGTTGGACAGGGCGAAGTGATTTCTTCAACGCTGAAAACTTCGACTGTCAAATCAATGAGTTTGTTATTCAGATACTGTGGTCGATAACACTGGTTGCCATGCTTATTGCTATGGCTGTTTCATGGAAGAAGATTAAACTTAAGATTGAGTTCCATCGAGAAAAGCATTCCTCGATCTTCGGTGGTGTCAGCGATGATCCGAGCCTTTTAGCGATATTACTTTATTTAGCGTTTACTCCATTGGCTGTTACAATAATTGCTTTCCTGAAGCTGTTCCGATCAGACCAACGCATTGGAGTTGACCTTGTAATAACTCTGTTTTTTGGCATCGCCAAACTAGGGTTATACAGTGCTGTATTTCTATTTCAACCTGCACTTTTGAATTCTATATTGAAAGGGGAGCTGGTATCTAAAACTTATATTACGCTTCACAAGCGTTTGACACTTTGCTGCATTATATTCTCATGTCTGCTGGGATTCTTGCCATTGGTATCCGTTTTTAACCACGAGGCCGTATTGGCTGTTTATTATTGGTACTTCGGCGGCATGTCTTTCATAATGATATATTATGCATTACAAGCCTCGATGATTCTTTTCAAGATAGACAAGGTTCTGGCTAAAGCTGCACTTTCAGGGGGACGAATGGAGGAACTGGTGAGACGGACATCACGGCTTCAGCGCTGGGCAATAGTTCAAGCACTGGTGCAAGGTTTATTTTATTTGTCTTTCATTTTGATTCCTGCGCTGTGGTCTAGACATGATTATTTCCTTCCGTTGTCTTGGTTGGCCTTTCCTATCCTCATGAAACAAATTGCATTCACCACGGTGGACAGAGAGGTGCATCGTAAACCTTCGCTAACATCCTCTCTGAGAAGAAAGATTACAAAACAGAAACCCAAGAAAATTGTTGTCTTTGCAAAACCTGAAAGTCGAACAGCCTCTCGTAATTTGAAAAGTACATCTTTCAATGATGAGGCTGTGAAAAAACTGAGCTTGAAAATGAATTCATTCCATGAAAGTTGGAAACTGGACATCGAAGATGACGATGAAAACTATGTTTAAACGAAACATTTTGTTGAAAAGCTTTCTTTGTTCTATTACTGAAACGGTGAAACCATCAACCAATACTTTTGAATTTCATTTTGAATGTATTTGTGATCGTGTTTTTTTTTGCGACACGAGGTGTGCCTAAGGAGACGGCCTGTCCAATTACAGAATGGCATTGCTATCAGGAGTAATCAAGAAAATTCTAGATAGCGTGTTAAAAGACTATGTGCACGGCGATTTCGATGTAGCCATAAGTTTATTTGGCCAACACGCGGTGGACCTAGAACATCTAGAAGTCAAGGCCAATGTTGTGAATGATTTGTTATTTGGCGAGTTGGTCCCTTTAAAGTTCACCTATATTTCTGTAGGTAAAGTGACGTTAGATATTCCGTTCTCGAGACTTGGCTCTCGGCCTTGTCAGTTACAGTTAAGTAATTGTCTAGTGGTGGTTCAACCAACTCAAGAGTGTGATTGGGACCAAACTCGAGTTACTGCAGAATTAGATGCTGCGAAAAAGGCAATTATAGCGGCATTATGGGCTAAGTTCCGGCCCGATGGTGAATATGTTTCCCTGCTAAATGAACACGCAAACTACTTTGGATACGTGAACAACCATGGAGTGCTGAATAGAACGTTGACTAGGATTATAGACAATCTTCAAATATCGTTGTCTAATATTCATGTTCGTTTTGAAATGCCTTGTCTTGTAAAGTCTCTTGATCTTTTCTCGCCTCAAGGACCTGACAAGAGACTTTATTTCGGGGGTCTCCCTTCTGCGTGGGAGGATGCTTCGACCACTGGTAGTGTATTTTCCCTTCACGTTTCATCTCTTAAAATGGTTACAACGAATGAAGTATGGGATCTCCATTTTGATGACGATTGTGATTCTATTGTATTTAAAGTTATTACGCTAGAGAAGTTGGATATTATTTGGGAGCCGAAAGGATACCCTGTTGCCATGCTTCAAACAGAGGGGGACTTGTTCTCAACGTACATGTCGTATTTATCGGAGGTGAAGAATTCTATGAGAAGAGGTCCTTGGAATCTTCAATCTCCTCGTTATATAACCGGTCCACTCCGAGTACAACTTCGTGTAAGATTGAATACAGTTTTGAGCGTAGGTGAGAACGAACCACATAACCTTGATATTCAAATACATTTGAGCCCTGTAGTAGTTCGACTTGGAACCGAAGAAATATCAAATCTTGCTTTCATGGCGGCCCATTTTTCCAGACATGCGATGTTTGTGGCTAGAGTAGTAGCAGTTAGGAAAGCACAGTTAACCCGCCGAATTCAAGAACTTGAAAATGAAGGGGGGAGTATTAACGCGTATACGAGGCATGGATCCATGTCTGCAGAAGATTTATATCGAAGATTGCTTAGGGAACGAGAAGGTCTTGAAGACAAAATCGAGTTCAACGAAAAATACGGAGAGTTGATTCAAGTGTTAGAGTATTATTTATCAGAAGAGTCGGTGAATGACAGTTTGCGGAATGTGGCGAGTTATGTGATACGTAATCAAACGAAGCCAACAATGGCTCGTCAATCCTCCAGTGTTATGTTTCAAGGCCATGAAATGGAACAAGGTACCGTGTCGGCAAGTGGGTACGACATAATACCGGACACTTTAAAAGAGGCATTCCTTAAAGAAGACGGTGATGATGCCGGTGAATGTGGAATGGATGAGTTTGAAATTACTTTTGGGGCAGGTGAAACTGGTTTGCGGTTAGATCAGGGTTTCGTGGGTGAAACAGTAGTGGTGATCTCGTGTGTTCCTGGATCTCCTGCTGCTCAAATGCGACTGATAGATCCAGGGATGGTTATTACTGCTATAGGTAAGAAGTCTGTGATTGACAAAACTGCTGAAGAAACACTTTCACTTTTTGCCAAAGCTAGAAGGCCCGCAAGGATTCGTTTTCAAGGGTCAGAACAAGCCGCTAAGAATGCAAGAAAATATTTACGAGGTACCAAGGTCAATTTTATGAGGGGTGTACTGGCATTGGACTCTTTGGACGTGACGCTACATTCTGGCACTCTACCTCTGTGTTCGTTAAGGGCCGTGGCTTTGGCATCCAGTTTGAATGCACTATCTGCAAGTCCAGCAGTGGAATTCTGGGGCAGATACGAGCACATCGTTACGGTTGAAAGCGCATTTGGACTAGCATTTTTAGACATAGTCGATGTTCAAACTGAGAAAGAACCATCTCCATTCTTGACGACTGTGGATGTCAATGAACAAACAGCAGAAACCCCAGCGACGTTCGTTTTTCGGGATTTAATTAGAAGGATGCCTTTCGGTACTATCGATAGTGTGGAAAACCATGTTGAAAATCTCATGCAAGATGATGCGTGGATATCCAGTGCGTTCCTTATAGCCGCAACTGTTTGGTGTGTAAAACCTCTAGGAGTTCCCAGAGGAACCGTCGAAACAGTATCCTTCTTAGATCTGGCAGAATTCGAGAGTTGGAAAACTGCTGCCATTGAGTTACGCAAGTCTCTATTCGGAGCATCGAACATGAACAGTGATGGTTTGGATATTTACTTGAACAATGAATCTATAATCAAGGAATTGCATAATCGGATGCGACAGTATTCAAAAATTCAATATCAAGCCAAAACGAAACCGTTCCTGAAACTTGAAATGGTGTCACAGTATCGTGATACTTTTTTGAACACAGATCAAAGTTATTGTGACAGTAGAGTGACAGGAAGTATGGGCGGTATTTATGTGGCATTAGAAAACGATCTGGTGCGTAGCCTGGTAAAGTTGGTCGAGGATGTAGCCGAGTCACTTCCGCAAGGATTGGAGTTACCG
>Ga0209390_10007231_pt1 | contig 14338 bp, 13 predicted proteins | sample BON01_FD_187212 | JGI IMG/M metagenome (GOLD analysis project Ga0209390, IMG submission 187212) | Freshwater microbial communities from Lake Bonney liftoff mats and glacier meltwater in Antarctica - BON-01 (SPAdes) (version 2) | ecosystem: Environmental > Aquatic > Freshwater > Ice > Glacier... | reverse complement strand
GGCGCTTGGCCTCCCTCGTCCGCTCCCTGCGGTCGTCGGGCACCACCTTCAGATGAAGCATGTTCAGAGTATGAACCACGTTCATGTTGCGGGCGTGGATGGGTCGGATGCAGCGCTGCCCGGACTTCTCCGCCCCCAGGGACGATCAGAGGCCGACGGACCGGGCTGACCCCAGCAGCCTCGCCGATCTTCGGTCAGGCCTGGTGGCCAGGACGAAGGGAACCCCTCCCCTCCCCCACCGGCGCGCGCTCACGCCGCCGTTGGGACCCTCCCGCCGTGGCGATCCGGCGACGAGACTCGCAACGGCGTTCGACGACCGCGCCGGCAGCCGGGCTCAGGTGCCGGCGGCGAGGCGGGTGGGGGTCGTCGTCGCCTCGCTCGACCGGCGCAGCTCGAGGATGCGGGCATCCACCTCGTCGCGCACGCTGCCGAGAGGCAGAATGTTGAGCACGCCCTGGCCCTTCTTCACGAGGTCGATCAGCTCGCCGTCGTCCTGGATGATCACCGAGGCGTTGCCCTGGATGACGAGGTTGGCGGCAGTGACGTCGCCACCGAGGTGGTCGCGCAGGTAGGCGAACACGTCGCGGACGTTCTCGAGCTTGATGCCGGCGTCGAGGAGACTTTTGACCACCTTGAGCTCGAGCAGATCGGTGTAGGTGTAGCGACGACGGGTGCCGCTGCCCGCGGCGTCGACCAACGAGGGGCGCACCAGGTCGGTACGGGCCCAATAGTCGAGCTGGCGGTAGCTGATGCCGGCGATCTCGGCGGCCTTGGACCCGCTGTAGCCCTCGGGCTGGACTGCACTCATGGTGGCTCCTGGCGTTCGCACCCTGGGGCGCGTCACCCTCCCGTGGAGGATGAGGCGGTCTCGGGCTCCACCTGAGGTCTGGACGACACTCGTGAAACTACGCCCGTGTGAGGACGTCAGCGTAGGTGTCCCCGGTCACGGGGTCAACGATCCTCGGGTACTTCGCTCGCTTCCCAGGCCCGGCTATTCTTGGGGGGTGTCGCTTTCCAGAAGGCAATTTCTGATCCGGGTGAGTGCCGCCGCCGGCGCGACGCTGCCGATCTGGGCGCTGGCCGCAGCGTGCACCGACGACGGAGAGGGCGGTTCCGACACGACCTCGCCCGACGCCACGGCGCTTCGCAGCGGCGAGCGAGCGACAACGCTCGACGCCACCATCGCCCTGATCGCCGGCAGTGGCTATCGGGCCCTCCAGTGGGGGCCGGGTGAGCCGTTCCTCACCCGGGACGACCTCGGGGTCGCGGCCGGCTCGGACCGGGTGGCCGGTCGCCGATCGATCCTCTACTTCGGGCAGCTGAGCGACACCCACCTCGTCGACACCCAGACGCCCTCGCGCGCCGACTGGACCTTCGCCCTCAACAAGGACCAGAACGCGTTCCGGTCCCAGGAGACGATGACGGTTCACGTGTTGGCGGAGATGGTGGCCGCCGTGAACGGATTGCACCGAAGCGTCGTCACGGGCGCACCCAGCGCGGTGACCGTGATCACCGGCGATCTCGCCGACTCCCACGCCACCATCGAGATGGACTGGTACCTCGACACGCTGGCCGGGCGCAACGTGATCCCGAACTCGGGCGCCAAGGGAACCTACGAAGGCGTGCAGGTCTGGGACGAGAGCACATGGGCCTACCACCCCGAGGACCCCACCAAGGACCTATGGGGCGAGAACGGCTACCCCGCGTTCCCGGGGCTGCTGTCCGCCGCGGTCACCAACGAGGTCCGTTCCGAGGGCTTACGCACCCCGTGGCTGAGTGTGCTCGGCAACCACGACACCGTGTGGATGGGCACCCTCGGTCCCTACACCGCTCCCTACGACCAGCTCGCCACCGGCACGTCCAAGATCGCCAACCCGCCGCCCGACACCGCGCAGCTCTACACCGATGTGTCAGGCCCGGCCAACGCCGCCGACCAGACCGCGTTCTCGTCACTCGTGACCTCGTTGGGCAGCCAGGCCGGTGTCCGCCAGGTGACACCCTCCGAGGCCCGCCTCGGCTTCACCCGCCAACAGATCATCGAGGCCCACTTCTCCATCGACGATCCCGTCGGGCCCAGGGGCAACGGCTTCACCGAGGCCTCACGCACGACCGGCGAGGCCTGGTGGTCCCGCTCCATCGGTCCCGCCGTCAAGGTCATCGCCCTCGACACCAACAACCAGTGGTTCGGCGCCGACGGGAGCATCGGCCAACCCCAATGGGAGTGGCTGGAAGCGGAGCTGCAGAACGCCTCGTCGACCTACCTCGACGCCAACGGCGAGGTGGTCACCAACAGCGCCACCGACCAGCTGATCGTGGTGCTCAGCCACCACACGAGTTGGACGATGGAGAACGTCGCCGCGGAGCCGGGCGACACCACCACGCTCTACACCGGGACCGACCTGGTCGAGCTGTTGTTGCGCTTCCCCAACGTCGTCGCCTGGTGCAACGGGCACACACACGCCAACACGATCGTCCCCCACCCGGCCACGTCCACCACCCTCGGTGGAGGCTTCTGGGAGATCAACACCCCGAGCTGCATCGACTGGGGTCAGCAGTCGCGCATGGTCGAACTGGTCGACAACCGCGACGGGACGATCTCGATCTTCACGTTGACCGTCAACCACGCGGCGCCGCCCGACGTCCGATCGGGCGACCTCTCCCAGACGAACCTGGCTTCGATCAGCCGACAGCTCGCCGCCAACCCCTGGTTCTGGGATGCCGCTGCGCTGCTCGGCACGCCCACCGACCGCAACACCGAGCTGTTGGTCAAGGCCCCCTTCGACCTGTCCCGGATCTCAGACGACTTGTTGGAGGACCACTCCCTCCGGGTCAGCCTTCGCGAGAAGGCCCACATCCTGCCCCTCTGAGCCTCGGCCTCGACGGCACTGAGCCTGCGCCACGACTGCGCCCGGGCGAGGCCTGGACCGGAGACCGTCAGGTCAGTTGCACCCTGATGTCGGTGTGCGACCATCGAGAGCCGAGGCGAACCACTCCGCGACGTCGGCGGCCGATGAGTAGCCGATCTCATCGTGGGTGACGCCCGGGTAGGTCCGCTCGGTGATGGCGGTCCCCTTGGCGCAGTACGCAGCCACGAGCTCGGTGGTGGTGGGCGGGTCGACGATGGTGTCGGCGTCGCCCTGGGTCACGAGGACCGGCGATTCGATCCGCTGTCCGCCGGCGGAGTTGATCGACAACAACGTGGCCCACGGCTCGACCGAGCCGGGATCGCCGACGAAGAAGTTCCCGGTGAGGGGCACAGCGATGGGCGCCATCTGGTCGGACTGGGTGAGGTTGCACAGCTCGACGAGCGGGGCGATCGCGGGCAGGCCAGTGGCGGTGATCACCTGATCCTCCATGGGCGGAGGCGTCGTGTCGGCGTACACCTCGGCGTAGGAGTTGACGGCGTACGCGCCGAGCACGATGCCCTCGGCGGTGTCGGCATCGAGGTTGAGCAGCTTCGCCAGCTCGCCTGCGGGAGCGGCAGCGGCAGTGGCCACGAGGTCGAGCTCGGGGGCGTAGGACGGCGCCAACTGCGCGGCGAAGAGCGATCCCTGCCCCCCCTGGCTGTGCCCCCACAACAACAGCTGCTCTCCCGCCATCGCCCCGGGCAGGTTGCGGGCGGCCCGGGCGGCGTCGAGGACGCCGCGCCCTTCGCTCTCGCCGACGAGGTAGGGGTGCACACCGGGCGTGCCCAGACCCTCGTAGTCGGTGGCGGCCACGACGTAGCCGGCGTCGAGGAAGGCGTCGAGGCCGGGGATCAAGTCGAAGACGGTCGTCATCGTGGACGGCGCGCACGCATCGACCACACCGGTGGTGGGGTGGGCCCAGCTCAGCACCGGTCGGTTCGCGGTCGGGGCTGTGGTCGCCGTACCGGCACCGGCGGTCGGGGCGACGACCATGCCCGACACGGCGATCCGCTCTCCCGTGAGGCCCTCGGAGAGGTAGAGGATCCGCCAGGCCTGCGATCCGGCGGGGGCCCCGGGCAGTGCTTCGCTGCGGACCACGTCGCCTGCTCGCCCCTCGGGAAGCGGATCGGGGGGGAGGTAGAACGGATCGGCTGGCTCGCTGAACGCCGGGTTCGTCGTGGCGCTGGTGGTGTTGTCGGACTGGGACGACTCGTCACCACCGCAGGCGGCGGTCAACACGGAGATCGCCGCCACGACGGCGACGACGAGCGGCAACAGACGCGCGGGGCGGGGCATCCGCACTGTCTAGTCGCAGCGCGCCTTGCCGCTGCTTCAGGAGGCGAAGTCGTCGGGGTTGACGCTGTCGATGAACTCGCGGAACTGCTCCACCACGTCCTCGCCTCCGCCTTCCTGGTCGGCGTCGGCCACGACGCTCTCGACCAGGCCCGCTTCGGCCAACAGGTCCTCGGTGGCGAAGATGGGGCACTCGACGCGGAGGGCCAGCGCCATGGCGTCGGAAGGCCTACTGGAGATCTTCATCGCCGTCTCCCCCGCGCGCAGGTGCAGCTCGGCGAAGAAGGTGCCCTCCTCGATGTGGGTGATCACCACCCGCTCGGCATGGGCGCCCAGCGCCTCGATCAGGTCGCGCATGAGGTCGTGGGTCATCGGTCGCTGGGTGACCACCCCGTCGAGGGCGAAGGCGATGGCTGCGGCTTCGGGTTGGCCGATGAAGATCGGGAGCAGGCGCCGGTCGCCCTCGACCTCGCGCAGGACCACCACCGGGACGTTGCCCGGAAGCTCGATCCGAACCGCGACCAACTCCATCTCGACCATGCCCGCACCCTACCGGCCCCCCGCCGTCACCTCTCCGCCGAAGTCGCGCTCCGGCCTCGGCTCAGGTCTGACCGAGGTAGGCCCGCAGCGCCGACCGCACCATGGCGGCGCGCAGGTCGTCGGAGAGCTCGGCGAGGTCCTCGAGCATCTCGACGGCCTCCTGGCGGGCGGCGGGGCGGCGCTGCTTGAGCAGAGGGGTGATGAGCTGCTCGAACAGGCCCGCCTCCCGCTCTGCTGCCACCTTGTACATCCGTAGGTGCCGGGGCTCGATGCCGTAGCGGCGAAAGCCCACGGCCAGGCGGGCGACGATCAGCGCGTCCTCGTCGTAGTAGTCGACGGTGCCCATCGAGCGAGCGGCGATCAGGCCATAACGTTCGAGGTCCACCAACTCGCGGACGGTGAGCCCCGTGGCCGCCGCGAGGTCGTCGATCGACAGGGTGACCGGCTCCGGCGCCCCGGCCGGATCACGAGGTGCTTCGCCGGCACCCGGCGTGGTTCGCGGCTCGGCGGCGGGGTCGCCGGCGGTGTGGCCGGTGGGATGGCGACCCCGGCTCGACGGCGCCGGCTCGGGGTTCGGGTCCGGGTCGGGGTCGGGGTCGGGTGGCGCGGGCCCCTCGACCAGGTGGGCCACGACGCGCGCTCGGTCGTGGTCGGCCGCCGGGTGCCTGTCGGTCCCGTTGCTCGTGTCCGTGTCGCGGGGTCCGTCGGGCTCATCGGAGACGACGCCGGCGCGGCGCAGGAGCGTGAGCGAGGCCCGACCGGTGCCACCCACCACGGGGCCGGTGGTCACCGGCGCAATGGCGACACGAGCCGAATCGACAGATGGATCGACAGACGGACCCTCGTCGGTGGTGGCGCCGTCGGCCGCCAGCGGGAGCACACCATCGCCCGAGACCCCATCGAGATCGCCGGTCGCCAGACGGTCCTTGATCACCTTCAGGGGCAGGAAGTGGTCGCGCTGCTGGGTGAGGATCCACCGCAGGCGCTCGATGTCCGCGTCGCGAAACTTGCGGTACCCCGACGGCGTGCGCTCCGGATCGAGCAGCCCCTGGCTCTCGAGGAACCGGATCTTGGAGATGGTGATGTCGGGGTACTCGGGCTGAAGGAGGGTGAGGACCTCCCCGATCGAGAGGTGAGCCTGACCGTCGGCCATCACGCCCCGCCCGCCCCCTGGAAGAAGACCAGCTTGAACTTGCCGATCTGGACCTCGTCGCCGTTGGCCAGTGGTCCGACCTCGATCCGCTCCCGGTTCAGGTAGGTGCCGTTCAACGAACCGGTGTCGCACACCGAGTAGCTGCCGTCGTCGGCGCGTCGGAACTCGGCGTGGCGTCGCGACACAGTGATGTCGTCGAGGAAGATCTCGCTCTCGGGGTGCCGGCCCGCCGACGTGCACTCGGTGTCGAGGGCGTAACGGCTCCCGGCCTTCGGACCCCGCTTCACGACCAGCATCCCCACGTCGCTGGGCATGTCGTCGAGGTCGACAGCCATCTCGTCCTCGACCGGGTCGGCGGGAACGGTGGGATGGAAGGTGATCGTGGTGTGCTCCGGCGCAACCGTCTCGAGGATCGCCCCGCACGACGAACAAAAGTTGGCGCCGAGCGGATTGCGATGTCCGCAGTTGTTGCAGAAGACGTCACTCACGCCGTCACTCACGCCATCACCCCTCGATCAACCGCCGATACCCGTCCACGTCGAGAAGTCCTTCGAGCTGGCTGGTGTCGGTGACCTCGATGACGCATATCCAGCCGGCTCCGTAGGGGTCGTCGTTGAGCTGCTCGGGGTTGTCGGCCAGGTCGGTGTTGACCTCGACCACCGTGCCGGCGACAGGCGCGTATATGTCGGAGACCGACTTGGTCGACTCGACCTCGCTGACCTTCGCCGACGCGTCGACGGCGGCACCGGTTTCGGGCACCTCGACGTAGACGACGTCACCGAGGGCGTCCTGGGCGTAGTCGGTGATCCCCACCCGCACCCGGTTGCCCTCGACCCGCACCCACTCGTGGTCGGTGGAGTAGCGCAGGTCATCGGGGATGAGCATGGCGGCACGCTACTTGAAACGCGGAACCCTCGACACGAGGATGAGAGTCAGGTGCGGCACGAGCAGCGTCGAAGGGTCAACGCACCATCTGGCGGATGCGTCGGGCGTACTCCTCGGCGAGGCGACGGGCGTTGTCGCCGGACTGGCCCTCGGCCCACACGTGGGTGACGGGCTCCTCGGGGTCGGGGAGGGCGAGGGCCCAGCCGCCCTCGTGGATGACCTTCACTCCGTCGACCAGCACCACCTCGCGGTCCTTGCTCTGCTCCATGAGGGTGCGCATCACGGATCCCTTCTGATCCCAAGGCGTCACGACGGTCTCGTGGACGAGGTGGACCCGGGGCAGCCCCTCGACCACGTCGGACAGCTTGACCCCGTGAAAGGCGAGCAGGTCGAGCATCTTGACGAACGAGGCGGCGGCATCGAATCCCGGCATGAAGCCCGGCAGGATGAAGTTCCCGGACTGGTTCCCGGCGAACCCGACTCCGGGCTCACCGGCGGCGTCCATGAGGGCGCTGCTCGACAGCTTCGTCCACACCACCTGGATGCCGTGCTGTTCGAGGATCCGTTGCGCCGAGGTCGTGCAGTTGACCGGCAGCGCGACCCGGTCGCCGTAGAGCGTGCCCGGCAGGAGGGTGAGCATGGCCAGGAGGGCCTCGGTCGACGTGAGCACGTGACCCTCGTCGTCGATCAGGCGCAGTTGCTCACCGTCGGGGTCGATCACCCCACCCAGGTGGCTGCCCGAGGTGCGCACGAGGTCGCCGACCCTCTTCGCGTGTTGGTCGAGGTCCTCGTTCAGCACCCCGGCGGTGGAGACGAAGGGGTTGACGGCCAGCACCTCGAGGCCGAGCTTGGCCAGAACGTTGGGCATGGCGAACGACGCCGACCCGTAGGCGTAGTCGATGACCACCTTGAACTTGGTGGCCCGGATCCGCTCCACGTCGACCGTGGCTTCCAGCGCCGTCGAGTAGTGCTCGAGGGCGCGTGGGGCGTAGCCGATGTCGCCGATGTCGCCCGGGAACACTCGTCGGAAGTCCTGTCGGGCGTACAACCGCTCGATCTTGCGCTGCACCTCCTCGGTGATGTCGAGCCCGTTGTCATCGAAGAAGCGGATCACCACCGACTGCGGGTCGTTGCGTTCGAGTCGGATGGTGAGGCCACCCCGTGCGGTGGGCCGGCGCATGATGAAACGGGTCACCGGCACGGAGGCCACCTCGAGGTCCTCGACGTTGACCCCGACGCTGTTGAGCCCGGCCATCATGGCCCGCTTGAGCATCCGGGCCGAGCGGCTCGAATCTCGCGACGTGATGACGGTGACGCCTTTCTTGAGCAAGCCGCCGTAGGCCATGGCCACGCGTACGGCGAACTCCGGGGTGATGTCGACGTTGGCCAGGCCGCTGACCCCGGTTCGGCCAAAGAGGCTTCGGGCGCCGCGCGACTCCCAGACGATCGACTCGTTGACGACGGCCCCCGCCTCGATCGTCTTGAACGGGTACACCTTGACGCCCGAGGCGATCGAGGCCTCCTCGCCGAGGAAGCACTCGTCACCGAGCACGACGCCCTCCTCGGTCCGGACCCCCTTCCGGAGATCGCACGCCCGTCCGATGACCGTGCCGCGCAACCGCACGGCCTCGCCCAGGTAGGAGTGGTCGTTCACCACGGTCCGCTCGAGGAAGGCGTCGTGGCGCACTCTGACGTTGGCTCCGAGCACGGAGTACTCCCCGATGACCGCGTCGGCCTCGATGCGGCAGTTCTCGCCGATGACGGCCGGGCCGACGACAGTGGCGTCGGGGTTCAGCTCCGCGCTCTCACCGAGCCAGACGCCCGGGCGTACCTCGAAGCCTGGGATCTCGACCTGGACCTTGCCGTCGAGGATGTCCTTGTGGGCGCGCATGTAGGCCTCGAGCGTGCCCACGTCCTCCCAGTAGCCCTCGGTGATGGCCCCGTGGAGCGGCTTGCCCTGGGCGAGCAGGTCGGGGAAGACCTCACCGGAGAAGTCGACCGGTCGATCGGCGGCGATGTGGTCGAAGATCTCGGGCTCGAGCACGAAGATGCCGGTGTTGATGGTGTCGCTGAAGACCTGGCCCCACGTAGGCTTTTCGAGGAAACGTTCGATGGTCCCGTCCTCGCGGGTGATGACGATCCCGAACTCGAGGGGGTTCTCGACGTGGGCCAGCCCGATCGTGGCCAGAGCTTCGTTTCGTTCGTGTTCGGCGATGATCGCGCCGAGATCGATGTCGGTGAGCACGTCACCGGAGATCACCACGAAGCGCTCGGTGAGCAGGTCCATGGCATTGCGAACCGAACCCGCGGTGCCGAGTGGGGTCTCCTCGGTGGCGTAGGCGACGGTGACGCCGAAGTCGGAGCCGTCGCCGAAGTAGTCGCGGATGGCGTTGGCCATGAAGGCCACGGTCACGACGATGTCGTCGATGCCGTGGCGCTTCAGCAGGTCGATGATGTGCTCCATCATCGGGCGGTTGACCAAGGGCAGGAGCGGCTTCGGCGCATTCGAGGTGAGGGGCCGCAGCCGGGTGCCCTCGCCGCCGGCCATGATCACCGCCTTCATCGCATCCTCCGGTCGGTTCGTCTGGTCCGGCGCCGCGACCGACACCGTCGCCGCGAAACTACAACGCCCCGGCGGCCCGGCCCTCTCGCAGGGCCTGGCGGCCGAGCGGCACGTAACGCACCGCGGCGTAGTAGCTCAAGGCCAACGCCGGGATGGCGGCGATCCAGGCCAGGGCCTGGAACAGGTCGGCGAAGCTCAGGTCACTCGCGCCCCCGAGGAACAGGGGGAAGGCGAACATGAGGCCGAACGTGCCCGCCTTGCCGTACCAGGTGACGTCGATGCGGCGGGCCCCCATGGCGGCGAGGACGAGGGTGGCTGCGGCCACCACGATCTCTCGCAGCAGCACGGCCAGGCAGAACCACAAGGGGGCCGCACCGGCGATGATGATGCTGACCACGGCCACGAAGAAGAGCAGCCGGTCGGCCACCGGGTCGAGCACCTTCCCGACGCTCGACACCTGATCCCAGCGGCGGGCGACATACCCGTCCACCCAGTCGGTGGCGCCCAGCCCGGCCAGCAGGATCGCCGCGGCCGCTTCATCGTCCTGCACCAACAACAGCCACACGAAGATGGGCAGACAGGCCAGCCGGACCGCGGTGATGGCATTGGGCACCGTCACCACCCGGTCGAGATGCTCCGGCGCCTTCGGATCGGGGGACGGCGGCACGGCCATGCCCGGCACTCTACGATCCACGACCAATGACCACGATCTTCACTCGGATCATGCGCGGCGACCTGCCCGGCCGCTTCGTCTACCGCGACGACATCAGCGCCGCCTTCCTCACCATCGCCCCCATCACCCCGGGGCACACCCTGGTCGTGCCCGTGGCCGAGGTCGACCACTGGATCGATCTCGACGACGAGACCGCTGCCCACCTGATAGTGGTGGCCAAACGGGTGGCCTCGGCCCAGCAGCGTCTGCTCTCCCCCAATCGGATCGCGTTGATCATCGCCGGCCTCGAGGTGCCCCATACGCACCTGCACGTCCTGCCCATCCATTCCGAGCGCGACATCGACTTCTCGAAGGCCCGCACCGACACGCCGGCCGAAGAACTCGACGACATCGCCGAGCGTCTGCGCTCCGACCTCGACCGCTGAACTAGAGCAGGGTGGCCTGTCCGGGCCCCTGGCCGCCGACCGTCTCCTCCACCGGGTCGAGCAGGTGGGCCCCCTTGTTGCCCACCTTGTTGACCTCGGTGCTCACGGCGCGGATCGAGAGCCCCGACGACGGCGCCGGGACGAGGAGCTGGCCGAGCACCTCGAGGTCACGGAGGGAAGGGTCGAGCCACGCGTCCCAGGCCGCTCGCGGCAACATCACCGGCATGCGGTCGTGGATGGGTCGAACCTTGTCGTTGGGCTCCCCGGTGATGATCGTGCACGATCGCAGATCCCCCTCGCCACGCTGGTGCTCGTCGTCCGCTGCCCCCGGGTCGCGCCAGACCTCCCACAGCCCGGCGAACGCCAATGGCTCACCGTTCGCCGACGACATGTACATCGGCTGCTTGCGCTTCTGCCCTGGCACCGGCTTCCACTCGTAGAACCCGTCAGCGGGAAGCAGGCAGCGGCGCTCGGCGAACGCCGACTTGTAGGCGTTCTTGGTGGCGAGGATCTCGGCCCGGGCGTTGATCATGCGATTGCCGATGGACGGGTCCTTGGCCCAGCGCGGCACCAGACCCCAGTGCATCGGCGCCACCCGACGGGTCTGGCCGTCGGACATCACGACGTAGACGTCGTTGGTCGGGGCCACGTTGTAGCTCGGTTCCAGTGCCGCCTCCGGCGCCTCGGCTTCGAAGTACCGGGCGATGTCGGCAGGGGGCGTTGCCGCCACGAAACGACCACACATCCAGCAGACCGTACCGAGCCCGAGCCGCCCGGCGCTTCGCTCAATCGGTGGCGAACTCGGACTCGTCGAGTCCGGCCTCCGGGCGCAGCGTCGGGAAGAGGATCACTTCACGGATGCTCTCGACGCCGGCCAGCAGCATCACCAGCCGGTCGATGCCCATGCCCATGCCGCCGGCGGGGGGCATGCCGTACTCGAGGGCCCGGATGTAGTCGAGGTCCACGTCGGCCGCCTCGGGGTCCCCGGCCGCCTTGGCCGCCGCCCCCTCCCGGAAGCGGGCGAGCTGCTCGACGGGATCGTTGAGCTCGCTGTAGGCGTTGGCCAACTCGCGGCCGTCGACGATGACCTCGAACCGCTCGACCAGCGATGGATCGTGGCGGTGGGGTTTGGCCAGCGGCGAGGTCTCGCGAGGGTGGTCGAGCACCACTGTGGGCTCGATGACCTTCGGTTCCACCAGTTCGTCGTACACCTCGTGGGTGCAGCGCCCTGATCCCCAGCCGTCCTGCCACGCCAGGCCGAGCCCGTCGAGGACCGTCCGGGCGTCGGCGACGGGCATACCGGGGTCGATCTCCACGCCGACCACCTCGCGGATGAGCTCGACCATCGTCACCCGCCGCCAACCACCGGCGAGGTCGATGGTGCGACCCCGACACTCCACGGTGGTGACCCCGTTGGCGGCCAGCGCCGCCGCCGCCACCAGCGCTTCGGTGAGATCGATCATCTCGTGGTAGTCGCCGAAGGCCTCGTAGGCCTCGAGCATCGTGAACTCGGGGTTGTGGCGGGTGTCGATGCCCTCGTTGCGGAACACCCGCCCGATCTCGTACACCCGCTCGAAACCGCCCACCAGCAGGCGCTTGAGCGGCAGCTCGAGCGCGATGCGCAGGTAGGTGTCGAGGTCGAGGGCGTTGTAGTGGGTGACGAACGGTCGGGCCGTCGCTCCGCCTTGTTGGAGGTGCAGCATCGGGGTCTCGACCTCGAGGTAGCCCCGCGCCCGCAGCACCTGCCGCAGCGCGTCGAGGGCGGCCACGCGCACCTCGAACACCCGCCGGGCGTCGTCGTTGACGGTGAGGTCGACGTAGCGCTGCCGGAAGCGGACGTCGACGTCGGAGAGGCCCTTCCACTTGTCGGGCAGCGGACGCAGCGCCTTGGCCAGCAGGGTGAAGGCCGTGACCTTGACCGACAGCTCCCCCTTCTTGGTGACCATCACCGTGCCCTCGACCCCGATCCAGTCGCCACGGTCGAGGTCGTTGAACTCGGCCAGCCGTTCCTTGCCCAGAACGCCAGCCGAGACGAACAGCTGCACTTCGCCGCTGCGGTCACGCAGTTGGCCGAAGGTGAGCCGGCCCTGATCACGCTTGAGCATGAGCCGCCCCGCCACCTTGACCTCGACCTCGGTCTCCTCGCCCGCCTCGAGCGCACCGAACTCCTGGCGGAGCTCGCCCAAGGTGCGGTCCCGGTCGAAGCGGTACGGGTAGGGATCGGTTCCCTGCTCACGGAGACGAGCCAGCTTGGCGATGCGCTGGGTGCGGATCGACGCGCGTTCGGTGTCGTCGTCGAGCATCACTTCGGTGCTGGCGGGTTCGTCGGGGGCGGATTCGGGCATGGGCACCTGTCTGGCAGACGTCAGAGCTGCCCGGATCGGATCGCGGGCGACACGCCAGACTAGGCAGCAGTGCCTCTCACCTCGTGCTGGCTCGTTCTCCGAGCTGTCTTGACGCGGGAGCGGACGATCGAGCCTCGTTCGTCACTCAGCCGGTGAAGGCAGGGACGGCGACGACGGCCTCAGCGGCTGGGATGGGCGCGGCAGTCGTCTTCGGATCGGGATCGAACGTGTTGACGATCTCGGCCGTGAAGCGCGCGTCCGAATCGATGACCACCACGACGGGCCCCGTCGTGCTGTCGGCCCCGCCGTCGTCCACCTCGGTCACCGTGCACGTCGCCTCGCTGAAGAAGATGAACTCCTCACTCCCGCCCGAAGGGCCGAAGACGACGTCATCGTCGTAGACCGTTTCACTCAAGCCGGAGGCCCGGGACGAGCCCCCCGAGAAGATGACGGGCAGGGTCGTACCGGGCGGCGCTTCCTCCACGCACAGCACGTTCACCACGAACGTCGCCCCGGGCGGCGGGGTGCCGACCACCGTCTTCGTCACGGTGAGCGTGGCGGCCGTCCGCCCCGCACTGGCGGGCCCGACGGCCAGGAACGATCCGGCAGCCAGGGCCGCCGCAACACTTGTGGCAACAAGGAACTTTCGCGTGTCTTCATCCGCCTCGATCTTGGGATGTCCCACGCTAGCTGAGCACGGTGTTGCCGTTGCTCATCTCTGGCGGGTGGGTTCCTCGATCGGCTCGACTGCCCTCTACCGGTCGTCCCGCATGACCTCGGGACGAGCCGCAGTCGCAGCCCCGTGGCCACCGCATGGTTTGTTGGTCGGGCTGGCGGGATTCGAACCCACGACCTTCGGTCCCCCAGGACGCTAAAGGCGTATTTAGGCGAACGTCGGCGGACCATAACGGCAGGTCAGAGCGTTTTGCGTACATGGGCGAACACCCCCGAATGGCGGCGTCCGCGCGATGGACGCGCGATGGAAGGCTCATCCGGAAGCGACCTGGTGTTCGTCCCGTCGATCTAGAGCCCGAGGATCTCGCGACGCTTGGCGTCGAACTCTTCAGGGGAAATGAGTCCCTCGTCTCGCAACTTGGCGAACTCCCGAACCTGATCCGCAGGCGAGACGGTCGAGTGCGGCGGCGGGGGTGCAGGGGGCGCTAGGTGCGCAGGAGGATGATCGGTGAGCATCAATCGCATCAAGTGTTCCCGGAACTGCACCGCCTCTCGGTGACTGAAGCGGAACTCGATCTCGTTCCCGGACGCATAGACGATGACTTTGGTGCGATGGCCGTCCTTCTTCGCTTGGACGGAGGAGATCGCTTTGATCGGAGTGACTTCATGGTCCTGATTGGCGCGCGACATCGCTCCGAAAGACTTTGCCTTCACCCTCTCCACTCGGTTTGGGTAGAGCGTCACTTGCGCGTTGCGTCCCGCGTCACGGCTGATCCCCACGAAGATCGCGCCGGCAGGCAGCTGCTGGACGATCGCATCTGAGTACTTCTGCCTCGCCTCGGCGGCCTTGGCCTGTGGTGGCGGGGAGGGGGCCTGCACC
>Ga0209390_10007230_pt1 | contig 14339 bp, 12 predicted proteins | sample BON01_FD_187212 | JGI IMG/M metagenome (GOLD analysis project Ga0209390, IMG submission 187212) | Freshwater microbial communities from Lake Bonney liftoff mats and glacier meltwater in Antarctica - BON-01 (SPAdes) (version 2) | ecosystem: Environmental > Aquatic > Freshwater > Ice > Glacier... | reverse complement strand
GTCCCGCTTAGTTGGGGCAATGTGGCAACAGATTGGACTTCGATCGGCCGATCGCGCGGTGTGGAGAGCGATGTCGATTTAAGTTCTGACGGGGAGATCGATCTTCCAGCCGTTGCTGGGGACCTCGTGGGAGTGACGATCGTCGGTTTGATTCCAGTCAATGGTGTTCCTCGATCGGAAATTGAGCCGTTGCTGGGGACCTCGTGGGAGTGACGATCGTCGGTTTGATTCCAGTCAATGGTGTTCCTCGATCGGAAATTGAGAGCCGCTGAATCGGAGTTGAGATCGCTCCGAATCGATATTTAACTGCCGGAAGGCTGACAACTGCTGGTACTGCTCGATAACCATTCGCCGATGCTGCCGTCGATTGTGGCTGAAGGCTAGTTATAGGATTGAACCTGTCGCTAGTGGGCTGTTGTCTGATATAGCTCGGTTGAATCTGACTTCTAATCGCCGTGACTATTTCCCGCTCTACTGGTTTAACAGTAACAGTGTCAGCCGATGTGTCGCTTAGTGCCTGTGCTTCAGATTGAGATGTGGATCCTAGTTTGAGTGCCCAAACAACTCCAGTGCTACTGATGAAGCCGAGGCTACCGAGCCAAGCAACAATCTTCAACAGCAGGAGATTTCGATAGAAGATGCTCAACCGAGGCGGCTGGTGTGAGTGATGCGATATTTTTTCTGTCTTACTGCTCATAATTAATTTTTAATTTAACGCAGTCATTGTTCAGAACTATTCATCGGCTGTGGCAATGCAAAATCACGTAATTGTGGCAATGCAAAATCACGTAATTTCGCAGATGTCCAAAGTCCCTAACTCTCGTAGCCCAATGTGAATGTACCAGGTGTAAGACAAGTTTCAATTATCTCTGTGGCAGTCGCAAAACCGATGCGTAACTCTCCTTGATGTGAGATTCCTAACACGGTGCCCAACTTACCATTGACTATTACTGAACGTCCACGAGCATTGAGTAGTTCCAGATAGTCCAACAGTAAACTGTCGATCGTTGCTGGAGTGCAACGTTTGTACCCGCTTATAATTCCCCTAATAGTACAGCTTGTTAACATCTCGATCGAAAAATTTCGGTAATTTGGCTGATAATTATTGCTTGGAGCTAAATTTATTGCTTTACCTTCTACTGAATTAGCATAATTAATTCCTACACCTACAATCGCGGATTGAACTTTTCCTTGAGCGATACGGGTTTCAGTCAGAATTCCGCCAAGTTTTCGCTCGGCTAGCATCAAATCATTCGGCCATTTAATCGAGACTGGCAGCCCTTGTTGTCTCAATTGATGAGCGATCCCCCAGATAATACCGATCGTCAATTGATGCACATCTATAGCTACTAAATCTGGCTACTAAATCTGGAGAAATTGCTAGCGATAAATATAACCCACCTTCATCAGAATCCCATTTTCTACCGCGTTGTCCGCGTCCGGCTGTTTGTTTTTTAGCAATGACGATCGTCCCTGAAGGTGAATTTTCTTCAGCAATTAGTTGAGCTAGCTTTTCATTAGTTGACGTAAGTAGATCGAAACTATAAATATTAAAATCTAAATCTAAAGATTCTCGGGCTAGCAAATCTAGTAATTTTTGACAATCCATCACATCCACTTCCTAAAATATTATCCTTAATATCCAATACTTAAATTAAGTTATTTCAATGATTTCAGTATAATCAAAGTCATTAGGACTATGAGCAATTAGCGGGTATCGGTGATGATTAAGCTCTAAATAATCTTCAGGACAGTCTAATTTAGATGTGTAATAGGTCAAAATATATTGTCTACCAATTTTTGACTGCATTTCAGTTTCAACTTCATCGCGCCATTGGGTTTTAGTCACGAGGACAACAAGTTGATTTGCCAATTGAGGTAGAATTCTGGCGATCTGACGACGGGAGATCCGATCGAGACTGCCAAATGGTGAATCCATCACGATCGGAAAGGTATTACTCTGGGGTACTGCAAGTAATTTTTGTTCGCTCCATTCGCGGACTCGATCGATAATTCCACCGATAAATGAGAGGCTGAGGATTTGATTCTCACCTGTAGATGCGGCGACAGTAGTTTCGATCCCTCTGGTAGTTTCAACTAATATTAATTCATATTTTTCAGTGATTTTAGGTAAGTATGGAGTGACAGAAATCGTTTGAAAGATCTGTTGAACGCGCTGTTCGAGTTCGAGCCGAAATTGTTGTTCTTGTTGCTGGCGCATTATCGTTAATTCGGACATCGCTGTTGTAGCAGCTTGGAGGCGACGGTGCGCTAGACTTTGGCGATCTTGGTTGACTTGTTGTTTAGTTATTTGTTTGGCTAGTGATTGAATTTGGGCTTCAAGATGGATGATTTGTTGTGTATTTTGACCCTGGGCAAGTGTTAAGTCACGGACTTTGATGTCAATATCATCGAGCCGTTTTTGGAGATTACTAATTTCCACGTTAGTATCTTGGCGGAGTTGGGATTCAAGCCGATCGATACTTATCTCTAACTGACTAATTTCGGCTCTGGCAGTGGTGACGATCTGCTGCTGAAGCTCGATCGCTTGCCAAAATTCGCCACCTTTAGTCTGGAGGTCTTCGACTTGAGTAATCAGCCGCATAGTTGTCTCTTCAATTACGGCAATACTGGCGCGAGACAGCCAATTCTGAACTTGAGTATAGGCGGGAGTATTCGGCTGGAGCTTCATGCCGCACAGACAATTTTGATGCTGGAGAAGTTGACTGAGGAATTCGCGCGAGATCCCTTGATTTAGCTCGCCGCGATCGCGTAATTCAGCGACAATTTTCTGAAAATCTTGAGTTAAATCTGTGAGTAAGACGGTGTGTGCTTGGGTGGAGATTAATTGCTTAATCGCTGTCTGTGCTTGACGGAGTTGAGTTTGGTGGGTAGCTTTGGTGCGCTCTAGCTCTTGGCGTTGTAATTGAGTGGCTTTGGCGGCTGTGAGTTCGAGCAGGTAGCGATCGATTTCCTGCTCGATCTGTTTGAAATTAGCCACTTCTTGGACGATTTCAGCTTGGCGTTGCTCGATCCGATCGATCTCTTGTTGACACTGCTGCTGAGATTTGAGCAATTCCTTGGTAGTTGTATCGCCGATTTGGGCAAGTTCGGTTTCCAGCGTCTTTTTCGCTTTGCCCAAATGCTCGATCGATCGATTCAGTACTTCCACACCGAGGAGGATTTTTGTAGCTTCGGCAATTTCGAGTCTTTTATCCTGACGGACGATTTGCTCGATCCGTTCGCCATCGAAGAAGAAATATTGATGTAGACTTGCAGGTAAGATTCTCCCGATGATTTCGTCTGGTGGTTGTTGAGGATGGAGCCACTTACCATCTGCATCACCAATATATAGATAGAGTAACTCGTTATTGACGATGTTCACTCCGGTTTGCTGCTTGTAGGCGCGACACATCCGTTTGGCGCGGTAACGTTTCCCATCGTGTTCCCAGGCGACTTCTACCCAACAATCGATCGCACTACCGACATCTGCTTCGGCGATAGCGCGTTTATTAACTAGCTGCTGAGATTCGGCAAAGGCGGCGGTGAATTTCTCATACAGTACCCAGGTAAAAGCATTGAGGATCGTGGTTTTACCCGCGCCGTTATTCCCGTGAATGATAGTTGTGTTGCGATAATTATCTGTAGCGAGGTGGATTTCAGGTGTCTCGCCATAAAATTGGCGGAAGTTGCATAGGCGAATTGTAGTCAGTTTCATGTGATGACTTCTTTGATGATTTTGAGGATATCATCATTGATCGGTGAGTTTTTTTTGCGATCGAGGCGATCTTTTTCCAGTTGAAGGACGCGCTCGATGATTTGGCGGACTTCGGGAGTGAGATTTTGAGTCATTGTACCGAGGGAGCGACGGCTCAAAGCATGAAGTGTGAATGATTAATGTTCGGATGGAACCTTTGGTAGTGATGAATAGTCATAATTACTTATGATTTCGCTCTGAGTCCAGCATCCTTGCCCATCAGCATGAAGTGTGAATGATTAATGTTCGGATGGAACTTTTGGTAGTGATGAATAGTCATAATTACTTATGATTTCGCTCTGAGTCCAGCATCCTTGCCCATCACACCATTTATCGGTCTGGGTTTAGGCTTTGAGACGGGTAATTCAAATAATACCACTACTGGGTTTGCCCAAATTGGTGCAGATCTCAACGTCAGCGATAGTATTGCCTGATTAGGTTCGGTCGCAATTCCATTTAGGAACAACAGTAGCACTAGCGTTACGCTGGGTGTTGGCTTACGCTTCTAAGCTCCAGGGCATCACAACAGAGGGGCAATTTATAAATTGCCCCTCTGTTTTGGCGATCTTGCGTGTAAATCTTGCCATTCTAATTGCTCCTTTTGGCTGCGGTTGGAGCAACTTCGATCGCCCTAATACTCAACCCTTCTTGATGCTTGAGTGCGGTATATTTACTCGCACCTATCCGTTGAGAGCGGTAGATACCCGAGTGTCCAGAACATAGATAGCTACACACACAAGCGATCGCGGCATAGCTACCAGCCGGAGAGCCAAATAATTCGATCGCCATCAAGATCGAAGCTAATGGAGTATTCGCCGCTCCAGCAAATACTCCCACAAATCCCATCCCCGCGACTAGTGGGGCTGGTAATCCTGTCAGAGGCGCGATCGCATTGCCCAAAGTCGCACCGATATAAAATAGCGGCGTCACTTCACCCCCTTTAAATCCCGCCCCCAAACTTAGTGCAGTAAAGCCAATTTTGGCAGCAAAATCCCACGGTGGCACACCGATATAAAATAGCGGCGTCACTTCACCCCCTTTAAATCCCGCCCCCAAACTTAGTGCAGTAAAGCCAATTTTGGCAGCAAAATCCCACGGTGGCAATTGGGTATCAAATGCACTGACGATCGTCGGAATACCCAAGCCAATATACTTAGTCGTACCGAGCAGCTGAATCGCGATCGCGACTAATATGCCACCGACGAAAGGGCGTAAGGGCGGATAACTAATTTTTGCTTTGAAGTAACTACTAATTCGATCTGTCAGTTTGACAAACAACATCGCAGTGAGTCCAAACACTGCGCCCGTGGCAATGGCTGTCAGTAGTGCCCAAATTGTCAATTCGGGGACTAGCGGGATTCGGTATACTTGATGGTGCAGTCCCCATGCTAGGGTAATTCGATCGCCCACAACCGCCGCCACCAGACAGGGAAACAGCCCATCATATCGCAGCTTCCCAAAAGCTAACACTTCCAACCCAAATAACATTCCGGCTAAGGGTGTCCCAAATACCGAGGCAAATCCGCTACTAATCCCCGCCATTAACACGATCCGCCGATCTGCACGATCCAGCCGCAAGATCTGCGTCAATCGATCGGCTAAAGCTCCACCCATCTGCACCGCCGTGCCTTCTCGCCCCACTGATGCCCCAAATAAGTGCGAGATCGTCGTCCCCAATAGTACCAAAGGTGCCATCCTCAAGGGAATCACCGTTTGAGGATCGTGAATTTCTTCGATTAGGAGGTTAATACCTGCTTCTACGCTCCTACCCAGATAATGATAAATCAGCCCGATCGATAACCCACCCAAGGGTAGCAACAGGATAATCGGGCGATGTGACTCCCGCCATCCTGTTGCCCAGTCTAAGCTAAACAGCAGAGCTGCGGATGTCGTTCCCGCAAGGATACCGATCGTCCCTGCGATCGAGCACCATTTTACTAGATAGAATACGGCTTGAACCCATCCAAATCGAATCCAGTTAGTCATGTACTTTGCTGTTTAAATTCTCGGCACAATTACGGCGATCTCCACCGAGGGTGAGGTTTCTGCTTTACCCCAGGTTATCAAAACAGCTACTAGATCCCAGCGAAATCTACTACCAATCGAGCATAATTACGAGATCGACGCGGTAACATAGAGATCGGTCTGTTAGTATCGAACATGACGATCGAAGGACAATTACCATAAATCGATCGAGCAGTTAGCATCTACATCTGCAACAATCTACATAAAATTTCCAGTCAAAATCACGTCTAGATCACTGTCAGTTTAGGAGCAATAAATCGAAATGCAATCACGCGCAGTCCGAGAAGGTTCAGTTGGATTGATGCTCATCGCTGGGTTAGGAGTCTTTGGGTCGATTTTCCTCTGGCTCAGAGGATTGACACCTGGAAGTCAGACTTACAACATTATCGCACAATTTGCTCAAGCACCAGGACTTCAGATTGGAGCTGTTGTAAGGTTTCGCGGCATTCGAGTTGGTAAAATTTCCAAAATCGAACCTGGAGTCAATGGGGTTGAAGTCGTGATGCAGGTGGAAGATCCCAATCTGACAATTCCTAAAGATGTGAGAGTACGAGTCAGTCAAACTGGGCTAATCGGTGAGCCAGTTATAGAAATTACCCCTCGGGGTACGACTCCAATTGATACTACTTCGCTTGCCAAGGCATTGGACAGTAAATGCGATCGCAATTTGATTCTTTGTAATAATACTAAGGTCAATGGAGAGATCGGTGCGAGTTTCAATGAATTGCTCGAACGGGCAACGAACCTATTTGAGTTATATAATAATCCTGAGGTGCTAAAAAATCTCAATAATACTCTAGTTAAGACAGGGGCAGCAGCCGAAGATTTTTCGCGACTGAGTAAGAATCTCGATCGGGTTAGTCGTGATTTTTCCAGCTTACCTAAATCTGTAGAATCGGGATTGAACAATCTTTCAGTTAAGGCAAATGTCCTGACGACATCAATCGATCGAACTACTACTAAAATTGGTCAAAGTGCCGATAAATTTAATGATACTGCGGCTCAATTGACGGCGACTGCGGCTGAATATAAAAAATTAGCCACATCTATCGATAGTTTAGTTGTAGAAAATCGTACATCTATCGATAGTTTAGTTGTAGAAAATCGTCAAACATTCTCATCTTCTTTAAGCAATTTTGATAAGCTCAGTGTCGATCTACGCAAGACAGTCAATGCGATCGAACCATCTATCGGTAAACTTAACACTACCCTATCGAAAGTAAATATAGATAAATTAGTTAAGGATTTGGAAAGCGTATTAAGTAATGCCAATCAAACCACACTCAATCTCAAAGGTGCTACCGCTAATTTAAACGATCCTAAGACTGTACTACTGTTGCAGCAAACACTAGACTCTGCTCGATCGACATTTCAGAATACCCAAAAAATTACAGCCGATCTAGACGATCTTACAGGTAGTCCAGAGTTTAGATCCAATCTACGGAATTTAGTTAATGGTTTGGGTAAATTAGTATCCTCTACCGAAAAATTGGAACAACAAGCTAAACTAGCCCAAACGATCGAGCCACTAGGTAGATCGCTCAATAACATTAGTCGATTACCAATTCCAAATTTTAATAATCCGCTCCAGGGACAGGACTCTACCACAGGTGATAAACCACCATCATTTGCCCCAAAATATCAATCCCGCAGTGATGATAATATTACTATTCCCGATCTCATTAACAACCTTCCGCCGCTGCCAACACCAACTACAAACCCGAAAAATTAGCGATTACTCACATCTTACACCAGCACCTTGCTACACAATTAAATCGATTCAGCAACGCTAGTTGCCGCTGCCGTTCCGGTGTCACCGTAGCAACTGCGCTAAACGCCATTAGTTGCTTTGCAATAGCCAAATACCGCTATTAGTAATACCCGAATCATCGGGAGTTACTAACAGAAAATGCAAACCATGTACGAGCCGTTTACGTGCTTCATACAGTTTAGCGGCTTGACTGACTTCTGAGTCATTAAATGTTAGCATCACCCATCGATCGGCCAGACCTGCATCCAGAACTAAACCTCCAGGATCGTCACCTAAATAATTAAGACTCACAGGCTCTGTTTCGGCGATCCACCGCGCTAACCGCATCGATTGTCTACCCCCGTAGATAATTATACCAGGGATGGCTACATTAGCTCCTAGCCCCCAATGTGGCGGTAATAAATAGTCGGGCATCGAGACGATCGGCAGCGGTCGATCGGCAAAATCCGCTACCAATTGTCCGGCTGTGAGCGTCACAAATTGCCACTTGTCCCCGACTAAATAATCGGGAATCGGTGATGGTGGTGGCGACTCGATCGCTAGTGGTTGATAATTATGATTACTATAGTTCTGTGCCTGTTGTTGCAATAACTTTTTTAGGGCAATTGTGCGCCGAGTTGCCACAACTTCAATCCCTGATTTTTCAGCAGCAGTCTGAATTAATCCCCAACTTTGTGGGCGAAAGACTTGGATAACTTGGGGTAATTTGTCGATCGCGGCTAACTCGATCTGTGCCGCAATCCACTCAGCATTTACCTGTTTTTGGGGACAGATCGCCGTGTGGAACCAGCCCCCATCCGCCGCACAGATGACCAGCTCCCAGAGGGTTTCTCCCTGTTCGTTTTGCTGAGGACGACTAGAAATATCTGCTTGCCAAATAGCCATTGAGGGAATAAGGGATCGGGGATCGGGATTAGGGTAAACTAAGCATTGTTAAGAGTCTCATCCCAAGCATGGAAATTACCTGGCGATCGGTCAAAACATACACTGATATTCTCTATCATAAAGCCGATGGCATCGCAAAAGTGACCATCAATCGTCCCGAAAAGCGAAATGCTTTCCGTCCACAGACAGTATTTGAGATGTACGATGCTTTTTGTGATGCGCGAGAAGATACCAGTATCGGCGTGGTGTTGCTCACAGGTGCGGGGCCGCATACAGATGGTAAATACGCCTTCTGTTCCGGTGGCGACCAATCGGTGCGCGGACAGGGGGGTTATCAGGGTGCAGATGGGATTCCACGCCTAAATGTGTTGGATCTCCAACGGTTGATTCGATCGATGCCCAAGGCGGTAATCGCCCTAGTTGCGGGTTATGCGATCGGTGGCGGTCATGTTTTACACCTAATTTGCGATCTGACAATTGCTGCTGACAATGCCATCTTCGGACAAACAGGGCCAAAAGTAGGCAGTTTTGATGGGGGATTTGGGGCGAGTTATTTGGCGCGAATTGTCGGGCAAAAGAAGGCGCGAGAAATCTGGTATCTGTGCCGTCAGTATGACGCTCAAGCAGCTTTAGATATGGGCTTGATCAATTGTGTGGTACCTGTAGACCGATTAGAAGCGGAAGGGATCGAATGGGCACAGGAGATTTTGGCTAAAAGTCCGATCGCGATTCGCTGTCTCAAAGCCGCTCTCAATGCCGATTGTGATGGACAAGCTGGCCTCCAAGAACTGGCAGGTAATGCCACTATGCTCTACTATATGACCGAAGAAGGTGCTGAAGGTAAGCAAGCATTTTTAGAAAAGCGACCACCAAATTTCCGACAGTATCCCTGGTTGCCGTAAATGGCGGTGCTGAAGATAACTCTTCTCGATGCCGTAAATGGCAGTGCTGAAGATAACTCTTCTCGAGCAGAAATATCCGATCGATATTATTCGGTTACTCAATATATATTTCTGCTCTCATGAATGAATCGATCTCGATTACTTAGGTGCAGCTTGTTCCTTTGATTGCATTCTTCTTAGCCGAAGTTCTTGCTCGACAACTTGCTGCTGGAGCAGTTCGAGTCCAGGACAACTTGCTGCTGGAGCAGTTCGAGTCCAGCTTAGGTAATTTGTTTTTGAGATTCAAGTATTTAGGTGTCTGATTTGAGTTTTGCCATCCGCGCATTGCGATCGTCGGTAATCCCTAGATCTAAAGTCACAAAATTTATACCGAAGGGGTAATTGGTATTTGACGAGCTACACCATTACCCCATCGCCTTTAGCCCAAAGCTTGCTGGACCCGCGGCACTGCCAAATGATGTTGGTGTAACAGCAGCAAAGACTGGATCAGATCTGGGCCGTGAACTTCGCCTGTGAGGGCAGCACGGAGACTTTGCATGACTAGACCTTTTTTAACATTTTGCTCTTTTGTCACTTGTTTAATCAGATCCTGTGCCTCGATCTCGGTCAAATCTGACTTGGCTTGCATTGCCATCAGGAGACTAGTTAGAACTTCTTTGGCACCTGGTTGAGCGATTTTGATCGCAGCTTCTTCATTAAGCGTCACTGTATCTATAAAAAATACTCGACTGATTTCGACACACTCATCTAAACGTGCCAGGCTAGCACCGATCAAGCTGGTAAGCTGAAGCAACCACGATCGATCTGCTGCTGGATCTAATTTGAATCCCGCAGCTTGCCAATAGGGAATTAATTCTGGTAATAGCTGCTCGGCGGGCATCGCATGGATATACTGACTATTGATCCAGTTGAGTTTATCCCAATCAAATTTTCCCCCAGCTTTTTGGACTCGATCTAAATCGAACTGTGGAGCTGCTACTTCGAGCGTAAACAACTCCTCAGCATCTGGGGACGACCAACCCAAGAGCATCATATAATTGACCAATGCTGGGGCGATATAGCCCATATGCTTGAAATCATCGATCGAAGTTACGCCATCGCGCTTCGAGAGTTTCTTGCCTTCATCACTCAAAATTAGGGGCGTATGGGCAAATGTGGGTACTGCAACACCCAAACCTTCATACAACAAGATTTGTTTGGCTGTATTGGCAATATGATCCTCACCGCGAATAATGTGGGTAATTTGCATATCGATATCATCGACGACTACCGCTAGATTGTAGAGTGGTTGTCCTAGCTCGTGTTCGTCAGCAGCGCGGGAAATCACCATATCCCCACCCAAATCGCTACCTTTCCAGGTAACTTCATCCCGAACTAAATCTAGCCACGTAATTTCGCGCTCGTCAGCAATCTTAAACCGGATTACTGGACGACGACCTTCGGCGATGAAGGCGGCTTCCTGTGCGGGAGTCAGATTACGGTGACGGTTATCGTAGCCTGGAGCTTGGTGATTGGCTTCCTGTGCTGCTCGGAGCGTATCAAGTTCTTCAGTGCTAGTGTAGCAACGATAAGCACTACCATTATCTAATAAGGTTTGAATCGACTGACGATATAAATCTAGGCGTTGGGATTGAAATAATGGCCCTTCATCCCAATTTAAACCCAACCACTGCATCCCATCGAGGATATTTTGAGCGTATTCAGGTTTAGACCGTTCGGTATCGGTATCTTCAACGCGCAAGATAAATGTACCCCCATAATGGCGGGCGAATAACCAGTTGAAGACGGCGGTACGGGCTGTGCCAATATGTAAGTTACCAGTTGGACTCGGAGCGATGCGAACTCTGACTGTCACGGCTAATTATTTTGAGTGGTACATCTTTGATTGTAAATGGTTCTGTTTGTAGGGACCTAGATTCTCATTTCGAGCAACTGAGCCGACGATCGCATTTCTGCTAGCGATATGCCCCTACAACTCCGCACTCCAACGAAAATAGACACCCTCAAGTTAAGGATGTCTTGTTGACGCAAAGTTTTAGTTTGGTTGTAGCTTTCAAGCTCCACTCACTCGCAAGTAAATGGATCTCACAAATCCTCACTCAACTTAGCGGAAACCAACAGCAGCCTGCCAAACGAAGGCTAGAGCCAGAAATAACACTGGGATGATTGGCAGAACATCTACTAATGGATCGAAGATGGTATATGCTTCTGGTAATTTGGCAATTAGGAGTGCTGCGTCCATATTTCGTTAATCCTTGTTTCCAACACGGTTGTGATAGTTAGAATCTATACTATCATGTCTGGGGTCGAGGAGAGTACGCACAATCCTAACTACATCGGTTGCGATCCCAGTATGAAATCGAATACATCATGCAACCCAATCCGATCGTCAAGCTTGAGGCGGTTACAAGCTCGACGATCGATATTAAATCCGATCGAAAGGTAGTGATGAGAATAATCCAAACAAGTCCCCCAGCGATGGATCGATCGAATAGATCTAATGAAATTATTGATGAGCATATTCTAGACCCTGAGTATCCGTCGGCATCGCTAAAGGGTGAGGTTCATCTTCCCCTAAAACGATCAGTTGTTGGCATGGGATTTTATCAGATAAAATAGAACTAGCCATCATACCAGTATGGATTTCTAGATAACCGTAATTGGGTGCTTCAAATATGAGTCGTTGCCCAGGAAAAACAACTCGCTCAAAATACCAATTGTGAACATTTGTAATCCTGGCAACTTGAATCTGGCTGGTGCTATTGACATAGCAGCAACAAATATCATCAGCATTGTCTTGGGGTAAGGGATCGAGAATGTGAGGCATAATAATCTATTTCACCTGGTGCCCAGAAAAAGATTGACCCTCTCAAGGTATCACTCCTATTTAGCTCAAAGCTGTAAAGTATACTACTTTCTGGCTCGGCTGGGGATCGTTCGTGCTAAAGATGCATCGGAATAGCAAATGTCCATCTAATCTCACTTTGAGCCTACCTTTCCCGTCAGATTTTGTGTAAAGTTATATTAAAGGTGTTCATAAACCCCGTCAGTTGAGGCAGTGGCTGAGATCCCAATTCTGCCAAAACACAACACTATAGATCGATCGGATCGACTGCATTTTAGACATTGTAAAAATAATATACATATTTAACCATTAATTGGAACCAGAGTTACCCTAATTTCCTAATTATGAATACACGAATTCTTTACTGTCGCCTACCTTGCAATCCAATTTTCCCGATCGGGGTTGTATATTTATCGGATCACGTTCACAAGCAGTTCCCTGATGTCGAGCAAAGGATCTTTGACGTGGGAGCGGTACCACCACTAGATTATGGTAGTGCACTGGATGTCGCGATCGACCAGTTCCAGCCGAACTTATTAGTTTACTCCTGGCGGGATATCCAAATCTATGCACCCGTCGGCGGACGCGGTGGAAATCCGCTTCAGAACTCCTTTGAGGTGTTCTACGATCGCAACCCCTTAAAGAAGCTCCGCGGTGCCTTGGGTGGGGCGCGGATGTTGACTAGTCACTATACCGAACTGTGGCGGAATATGTCGCTGATTAAGCGTGGACTAAAACGCGCCAAAAAATATCATCCCACTGCGAAGTTAGTTGTCGGTGGTGGTGCTGTAAGCGTATTCTACGAGCAGCTAGCTAAAAGTTTACCAAAAGGCGCGATCGTCTCGATCGGCGAGGGAGAAGCCTTGCTAGAAAAGATTATTAGAGCTGAAGATCTCAGTAGCGAACGCTGCTATATCGTTGGTGACGCGCCGCGCAAAGGCTTGGTACACGAGCCGCCGACACCGATCGAAAAGACGGCATGTAACTATAACTATATCGAGACAATTTGGCCCGAATTTAGCTACTACTTACAAGATCGGGATTTCTATGTAGGGGTACAAACAAAGCGTGGGTGTCCTCACAACTGTTGTTACTGTGTTTATACAGTCATTGAAGGTAAACAGGTGCGGATCAATCCGGCTGATGAAGTCGTCGCCGAAATGCGCCAACTTTACGATCGCGGGATTCGGAATTTCTGGTTTACAGATGCTCAGTTTATCCCCGCGCGACGGTATATCGATGATGCGATCGAATTATTGCAAAAAATTGTAGCTAGCGGGATGGAGGATATCAAATGGGCGGCTTACATTAGAGCTGACAATTTGACTCCCGAACTTTGCGAACTGATGGTAAAAACGGGGATGAATTATTTTGAGATCGGTATTACCAGTGGTTCTCAGGAATTAGTCCGAAAAATGCGGATGGGGTACAATCTCCGCACAGTTTTACAAAACTGTCGCGATCTCAAAGCTGCTGGTTTTGAAGATATGGTATCGATCAATTACTCATTTAATGTGATTGACGAACGCTTTGAAACTATCCGCCAAACGATCGCCTACCACCGTGAAATGGAAAAGATCTTTGGTGCAGATAAAGTCGAACCAGCGATCTTCTTCATTGGGTTACAACCTCACACTCATTTAGAAGAATATGCCTTCAAAAATAATATAATTAAACCTGGATATAACCCAATGAGTCATATGCCTTGGGTAGCCAAAAAACTCCTCTGGAATCCCGAACCATTAGGCTCGTTCTTTGGCGAAGTCTGTCTCCAAGCCTTCCGTGATAATCCTAATGATTTTGGACGGGAAGTGATGAATATTCTAATCCTAATGATTTTGGACGGGAAGTGATGAATATTCTTGAAGCCCGACTCGGTAAGTCAGAGCTGGAGGCAGCACTTACGGCACCGATCGAGGTGAAGCAGTTAACTAAGGTTTAGGTAGTATTTTAGTAATAATCCTGGCAGCCCGATCGAGATCTAAATGTGTCGATCGGGCTGCTATTTATTAGATAGTTGATAGTTGATAGTTGTCTGACCTCGATCGCCCACCCAGTCCAGTTGCGGCTCGCGCCCTGGAGGTTCCCTCCAGATCTCGCTGTGACAAGATAGACAGTTGACAGCTAAGTGAAAGTAGGATGGCACTGCCCACC
>Ga0209390_10007229_pt1 | contig 14341 bp, 15 predicted proteins | sample BON01_FD_187212 | JGI IMG/M metagenome (GOLD analysis project Ga0209390, IMG submission 187212) | Freshwater microbial communities from Lake Bonney liftoff mats and glacier meltwater in Antarctica - BON-01 (SPAdes) (version 2) | ecosystem: Environmental > Aquatic > Freshwater > Ice > Glacier... | reverse complement strand
CCCCATGTGGTGCGACGATCGTGCTTGAAACGACGTACAAATGTACTGCAGAGTACGACACAAAACACGTAAAAACCTGGCTGAATGAAAATTTTCTGCAAATGGATTCGTTTTAATAAATTATTCGCGTAGCTGCTGGTATTCTGGTTTTGCGACGTGTGTTCGGGTAGTAGAATCGATTTCATGATGTTTTCGCCAAAGTGGAACTTCCTGCCATTGACGCCTTGTAGCTCCAAAAACGACATGGATGCGGTCTTGTTCATGAAAATGTTGGCGATTTGCAACATCAAATCGTTGTGCGTACCTGCATTTTCAGTGTACGCACCTTCCCCAGGATTTTGGGGCTGCATCGCGTGTGCGTTTGCATTCGCGGCCTGTGCTGCGTGTGACATGATTGAATAGAACGACACGCGTTGGCGATCAACGCGGCCTGGAAAGCGACTATGTCGTGAAACTTATATAGATCCGACTATCAACACTGCACAAACACGTCTCAATGCAACTCGGGAGTTTCAGTTTTGACATGCATCTGCGTTGGAAGTACAGTTGCGGCGCTGGACCAAGCCTTGTTTCGGAAGCCTGCGAATTCACACAGAAGCGAGCCGGTGAACGGCAGCAAGTGTGCATTTTACGACATTTGGGATCCGTTTACAGGGGGGTAGTTGTTTTTATATCACTCACGTGAAAAACGCGTTTTGAAGCTCCCTTCTTTTTCGCCACATTTTCCTGCTCGGCCGCCTCCGCAGCTCTCGTTGCCTCCTCAAGCTTGATTTCGTGTTGTTGGATAAAATGGATCTGTAGTTGCAATGCTTGTATTTTCACCGCCGCGGTTTCTTTGTTGTTTATACTTGGGTGGTATGTTATTTGCTCTAAATCATGGGCGGACTCTTTGATGATGTTCAAGTTGTCGAACAATGCGCCCTGCGTGTATTGACTTTGCAAGCGTGCGATGGACTTGTGGAGCGCAGCGATTCCGATTGTAAATTGCAGGTTGTAACAATTGCGAATTTTTAGCTTATCAAGGGTGTCATGGTATTGTTTTTCCATGATTTCAAGCTCCGATGTCGCTGCCGACAATTTCTTCTGCAAATTCTGATTGTCTCTTTCCAACTGCAAGTCTGCCCTTGCTGCACCAACAAACAGGTGCGGGTTGACTATTTTCACGCATTGGCTGTACGATGCGCCGAATGCAAGTAGGATTCTTTTCATTTCCATGTACATTTGGTGTTGTTCCGAGGACTCATTCGACCTGAAACGATTACAACTTGTTTCCAACAGACTCAGCTGCTCCCGGATGATGTGCAAAAGCCTGTTGAGTTCCACCCAAGTACCGCCGTTGTGGGGCATGGTCCCTCCGCTGGTGTCGGGTAGCGCCAGAACGGCGCGTAATTGGGCTATTTCGCGTGTAATGCTGACAAGATATGCCTTCATATCGTTGTTTGCAGAAATGACTTTGCTGTTCAATTCATCGTTTTCTACTTCGCTCAGACACTGGGTCGCAGTCTGGAAGTCCGCCACCGACTGCTTCATCAGAGTAAGACCGTGGAGGAAGGACATGTTTGTCGGAGGTGCGTCGCGTAGCTGGTGTGTGGAATACCGATAATCATACCACACAGAACCGCGGGCATATATACAAGACAGGAGCCAACTCACATGCAAAAAGCGTCACGTTTCGGTAGTCCCGAAAAGCACCGTACTGCAGCAAAAGACACTCTCGCACCATCTGCCGTAAACCCGCCTTCTGCGCTTTCGAAAAAAAGAAATCTACAATACTGTATCACGATTACCAGCACATGGGACATTGATTTTTGGAACCAAATTTGCCGGAATGCGGCTTTCGTTGTCGAAGAAGGAGGTTGCGGAGGTCCATCTCATGCTCACCACCCTGCCCATTCCGCCGATCCCAGTGGTTCTGACAATGGTGTACGAGCATCTCGAGGACTCTGAAGTGAAGGCGGCGTTTGAAATGGCAACTTCGACGCTGGTAAAAGACTCGCTGTCAGACGACGGCATCGTAAACTCACACTCGATCTTCGCAGCGCTTTCCTTCTTTGCCAAGTGGAGCGCATCCACGGGCGTCGATCCGCTCAAAAAACAAGAGGATATGCAGCACAAGAAGGATGCGTCCCTGCTGCGCATCATTTCCAGCGTTCTTGACTACAACGAAAAAACGACCACCGGTCTGGGTGTAGGCGCCAAAGATGACGATATTCTGCAGATTTTCATCACTGCGTCGCAAGAGTGGATTAACACGTATCTCCCCGACAACATTTCGGTCACCATTCGTCCTGCGCCCAACAACAAAACCATTGGGTTCGAACACGATCTTCACATCGCCATGGCACACTATTGCTATTCGCAGGGTGTCTTGTACAATAGCAAGAATTCCGCCCTCATGTGCAAGGTGCACGATGGACTGTACAACGACTTCCTGCAGCAGCAAAAAAATGCCACCGAAGACGATGCTGCCGATCAAATCGTGAGTGGCGAGTCCGGGACTGCTACTTCCACCCTCGAACACATGGAAATTGCCGCCATGTATTCGCAGTTTCCGTATCACAAGATGATGCTCCTGTGCTTCGAACGCCTGCTTCAGGACTGCCTCTATGGCCATACAACACCCGCGGACAACAACAGTGTCCAGCAGAATGCACGCGATCTGCTCAAGATGTCGTTTACAAACTACACAAACATGACCAGCAAGACTGTCTCTATGGGGTCGTTGAAACTGTCCATTTCCTGTGGAGAACCAGCGCCTGTGGCAGCGAGCGTCCAAGTCGATTTTGGTGCTGTAGAGACCATCACCTTAGAAACTTCCGCACAGCCACTCCATACGAATGTCTTGCCTATTTTGAAAGCGATGTCGCTGGACTCCGACAGCGCGGAAGAGATTGAAACGCTCGCCAAACCCACAGAATCTGCGCCTCCTGTGGTCGATGCTATCCAACACGGATGCCCCGCAGACATGGGTTCTTACAAATCTTCCATCGGCATTTTTATCCTTGGAATCGTCAATTTCTTGCAAAAGGACGACCCATACTTTATACAGAACATGAGCACCAGTCTGAGACACCTCTCGGAACTGATGGTGCACGGCAACGACAAAGCCAAGGAGGCATGTGCTCTCATCAACATACCCGAACTCGTCAAGCTAGTGCGATTCAACATCGACGGACTCGGTCAGAGTGGCACTATATCTGACATTCGCACAACTTTATTGGAAATCGAAGAAATACAGCTAGCCAATACGACCACACCAAAGCAAATCACTGTCGCACACACTCTGCCGATCCTACCCTAAGTAGGCTGATTGTTTTGCAACCCGAGTAGCCTCCCACGTGGCGGGCTTCCTGCTGTTTGTACTGTTTTGTACTGTTTCTGGGCCAGCATGTGTTTTCAGAAGGGGTGTATCGCAACGGGCTTTGCGCCCTCGCGATTACGGAAGGACACGGGCGAGGGTTTTTTCGGAGCCCATGGTACAGTGCAACAATCGGTGGTGTGCATCTGGCGACACGGGCTGTGGCAAAACGTGTTGTGACTGGCGTGATATGCCTCACGCTCGGTGTGCTCGTGAAGTGCATTGGTCGTAAGCATGCTGTGTTTGGTGGTTGTGTTTTCACGCATTTCTGCCTTTTACAGTGAAAATGACGCCCGAAATAGCGTTTTTTGCTAAAAAATCTTGGTCGCGTGTAGGCTCGGGCGAGCTGGCAATGTTTTCAACACCAAGACAAGGGCAGTTGTTTTCAATAAAAACCTCAAACATTCTCTCTGTGTCTACTGCGCACCGGTATTCAAAGCACATTGGTGGATTGCATGCCCGGTTTGCGTGCAGTGTACTCAGCCTATTCGCGCCAGCATTGGAAAGAGCGCCAGGAAATAAAAGTGTGAGACCATATATTGGATTTCGGCGTGCATTCGTAGGAAAAAGTAGTACACCACATAAAACAAGACAAGAACCACCGATTTCTTCATCAGGGCAACGATCACAATGTAGGCCACAAAAACGCAATCGAGCACATACAACACTGTCTTGGCGTACATTGGGCCCTGTTCGTTGGTGCGACGGAGTCTTCTGCGAAGGAAGGTGACAAACACCGTGCAGCAAGCCATGGAAATCACAAAAAGAACGCTCGAGTAGTACAGCAGCGCAGCAAATTTGCGGAAAGTCGTAGTGTGCTGCCACATTTTTTGCGCTGTACCGTCGGTACCATACATGGCGAGTCTGGCGTAAGAACACAGTAAACACGCAATTCCCACGAGCGATGCTGGGGCGATCAGATTGGTGACCGCGTAAACGCCGTCTGCCATAGAATACGGCCATGTGGTGAACAGCATGCTCTCAATCGCATACAGCAGCACAACATTCCGCGTTGACAACGCCGGCATGACAGGATATCCGTCCTTTTTTTGTTCCAGTCACACTCTGATGCTCCCAGTTTTTCTTTGGACAAGACCAATATGATGTGTCGAATTGTGGCATTCCGACTGCAGTCATAGATGACCATTCAGAAACACCAGCATTAAGAAATATAGGCTAACATTTCGGGCGTATGTTTAGATATGAAAATCTCTGCTTTCTTGATGGTTATGCATGAATATAGTACACCACCACCGCATCCGTATGGTGCACGCAATTGTACATTGAAACACATCGATTTTGGATCCATCTATTCCGTCTCTCAAAATGGACCCATGAGATTCACAACAACATGCGGAAAGCAGCAATCGCTCCTGTTCCCGCCAGATCGCCATCCAGTGAGGCCAGATAGGCCCTTAACCCCCCCAATACATGCTAAAACTGATGCAAGACGGATGCCGCCCGAAATAGCGTGTGTCGACCGACACAGCCCATAAAGACAACAAACATTCAGAAACTTCCTCACTTCATTTTGCACGAAATGACCACCAAAAACCTTGCTGAGACGCCTTGCTTCGATAAGCATGAAGAGACCGATCTTTTGGTTCTTCCTACTCTCTCGAAGTTTGTGAAGCCGTCCACTTCGAACGAAAAGGTAGCATCGGACAAACTGGACCAAGACTCTGCGGTCAAAGCGACGGGCTCTGGCACCGAGGAGTCTTCGTCTGAAGACGAGTCGGAGGTGTCTACTGCTGTTGCCGATGCCCCCAAGGTTCCTCGTGGTGGCTCTCAGCACAAGACGAGTGCTTCGACTACCGGGACAACGGGAGAAGACGACCATGCGGACGATGATGAGGACGATAATGAAGAGAAGGAAGATGATGAAGACGAGGAGGACGAAGAGGACGATAATGAAGAGGACGGCGACAAGGTGATTTTCCATCACTCGAAGATGTTGAAGCCTACCCATGAAAAGAATGGTAGTAGCGATGAGGACGAAGAGGACAAGGAGCAAGATGAAGAGCAAGATGATGAGGATGATGATGGTAACAAGTCGAAACCCGATGTGAAGTCGAAAAATACAGCGTCGCGTTCCTCCAAGACCAAGACAGCCAAGGCTGGTGCCAAGTCAAGGAAATCGGGTTCGTCGTCCAAGGGTGCATCCAAGTCTGCCAAGGTGCCGGCTGGTAAGAAGGCAAAGGTGACCAAGGAGTCGGTTGTGGCAGGCAAAGTCGACAAGAATAACGCTGGAGCTGGGATAGAACCAATGCCCGCTGCCAAGAAGCCATCCAAAAGGAGTGCCAAGGGCGAAGGTGGAGGCACCAAGAAGAAGCGCACTCGCGAGCTCAACATGGAGGAGACTGTGGAAAACAGTGCCAAAAAGATCAAGCTCGAGTGCGACATTGAGAATATGATTCTCAGTGTCAAGACCAAAGCTGCGATCTTGGAGCAGGCTGAAAAGGCGTTCGAGAGCGCTTCTGTCGAGATGTAGACACGAGACTTTTTTATTATGGTGTGATATACAATAAAAATCATTGCGATATGCGATCGAGTGTGTTTTCTCAACGAAGCTGTGTCAAACATGTCGAAATGGGACGGTGTATCGCAAAAAGTCAACGGCATCAAGACGATCGGGAAACGGGCTGAAATATATAAACAGATACAGCAGCAGTGCTTGCCCCCATATGACAATATTGGTCCAATCATAGCACTAACAGCATGAAAAATACAGGTGTCAACGACAAAAGGGACCGGTGGAGACATTATCATTTTGGAAGAGGCTGCATATGTCGCCTCAGGTGTGGCACATAGACCCGAGAGACAATAGTGCATATTGCATGCTGGTGCAGTCGAAACGCAGTCAAGCCAGGCATATGGTGTGATTTATTGAAACATATGAGTACAGGTTTTTTCTACGAGACAGTTGCGCCGCTGTTATGTATCGGCAACACTTCGTTCATCGCCATATCCACACTCACGAGCGAGATGAATTTCTACACGGTAGGGCGGCTGTGTGCTTCTTGAACTGTCTTGTTGTTGACTGGTCGTGCTTTTCGCGATGTGATGAAATGAATATGTGTGCAGAAATTGATCTCGAAGATGGACCAGCTCACGAATCTGCCCGTGTTCAAGTCCATCCAGATCTCGCTGGCATGTCAAGCCTGTATAGACGCCGAAAAAACACACGAATGGTAGGGGTGTGTGGGACGAATGGGTTGGTTGTTTGCTGTACTATACGCGCTGTTCTCTGACATGGTACACTCCGGCAGTCTCCACATGCAACACTTGATTCCACGATGGCAAGACGCCGACAAACATCGTCGGCTCAAAATTATCATGAGCGATCGCCCCGACCTGATCAACTCAGAAATGGGAGGGGTTGCCTTCAACAGTGTCGACCAGTGTTTCAAACAGGCGCTGTTGAAGCAAATGTTTTCGGACGCTATTCCGGTGCGCATCGAGTTCAACACGCGGTTTTTTGTGACGATTGATCCGGCGGCGGGGGGCGAACACTCTGACTTTGCCATGGTGTCCTTCACGTGCAGTCACGGGATTTACAAGGTATACCGTGCGTTTATTAGGATAGTGGGAGGGGTTGTTTCACGAGAGCACCACGAGAGTCTTGATTTTGTCAAAGACTTCAGCGATGCCGGCTATGTTTTGAGTGACTGTAATCTGCTCGAAGAAATCTTCCTGCGAAATCGCACACAGGATGGAGACGGCAACATGGGGGTGAAGCGGGGCAAACACTACGCTCTGTCCCAAGAAAGGGTTTTGGATGTTTTTGGAGAGACACGCGGTGCCGCGGGGCACGAAATCGATTTTTTTCTGAATATACTTGTCCTTGAGCAGCTTGTCTTGGTTTGTCTGTTGTGTGTTGAGGATCCAGTGTCGCATTTTGTAGTCGATGGACAGGAAAAAGAAAAAGAGCACGACAATGTGCGAGTGGCATATCGCGTTGCTGTCGAGTTCTTGAATCAACTTGTCGAGGCAAAACATGGTAGTTTTGAAGCGACTGTAATTCTGCCTGGTGTTGGCTATCATGTCTCGCACCAACATGCTCACGAAGCCAGAGTGTTGCGAAAAGACAACATAGAACAGCACATTGTTCATCTGTAGAGACTGCATCTGCACTGCCTGCGACATTCCCAGTCCGCGCGCTGTGAAGACAAGTTGCGGATCGTGCACAGTTTTTGTAGCTATTTCTTTTTTTACGGAGTCGGCCAGCTCGCTGATGCACCCAAACTGCGCACTGGCGCACCCTTGTGTTTGGCAGATTTTGGGGGCCGAGGTCTTGCAAACCAAGGATCCGTACAAAACCTTTGAGCTCCTGAAACAGCACGTGGAAACGGTGCGATCGCGCGACGAGAACATGGCCAGCAGCAACGTGTGTATCATTGTCGAGAGGAATCTAGGATTCGAGGCAGAGCATTTGTTCCGCGAATGTAGAGACTCAATACCAAACTCGAGTTTCCTGTGCGAGCCTGGAGTCGAACGAATCGGGGTGCTCACCACACATTCGCGCAAAATCGCGTACGTCAGTGTCATGAACAATCTGCTGCGAGAAACGCGCATCTTCGTGAGCAAAGATGAATGGATCGACTGTGGCAATAACAAAACCAGCACCATGCTGCTAGAGCAGCTCAGTTTCTTCGGATTTTCCTTCACGCGCCCCGAAAATGCGTTCCAGAAGGAAAAAATGGCCATCAGCGGCAAATCGTCAGGTGGTAAGGACGACCTGTGCATGGCTCTGTTGATCGGCTTGTTTTTCATCGTCGAGGACCGTTTTATCATGCGATGATACTCCTATTCCACAGCCACTTCTACATCATCACATCTGCCCAATAGCAGAAATTGATCAACCAAAACACAGTCACGGACGACCATCAAGAAACACCAGCAGTACGAAACACATGCTACCATTTCTCCTATACGTCTACAGAATGGAGCATTGTTGCTCTATAAACGCATGCATACATTGGTTTGAGCTTAAAAACTCATGCTCGCCGGTTTGAGCATCCTTTTTTTTCTCGTGGTGCATTCTCTTGCTGTCTGCGACAGCTTATGTATGCATTTCCTGTCTTTTTTGTGTGATTGCAGCTTTGCATTACCGTTCCAGTGGTTGATCGTGCATTGTCCGGGACTTCTTCCCCGCAATTCTCTTGCTTCTTCGGTTCTTGAGGGCTCTTAAGACAGTGCAAACACTCATTCTCGGGCCTTGATATAGCCAAAATGTATACGACCGCCCAAATCTCGCGAACTCAAAATTCTCGCGAACTCAAAATTCTCGCGAACTCAAAAAACTCGCGAACTCAAAAAACTCGCGAACTCAAAAATCTCGCGAACTCAAAAATCTCGCGAACTCAAAAATCTCGCGAACTCAAAAATCTCGCGATCTCAAAAATCTTGCGATCTCAAAAATCTCGCGAACCCAAAATCTCGAGATTGATAGGTCGCCAACCGGTAGAGGTCGGACCGTACTTTTAGAACATAAAAGCATAGTGCGTGGTGCATCGCTGACAGATCCTTGTCCCATGAAATCCCATGCCACCGACCTCATCCACGTGGCCATTTGCACTGTATGACGCTTTGAATGTCTATTACAACTCGCTCGGTCTTTCCGATGAAAATTGGACGCACATTCTGCGGTATGCTACCATGGATACACAAGCCCACATGGATGCTCATAGGGTCTTGAATATGCCAAATTGGGTGCAATGGCGCCAAGACGAGCTGAGTAGCGCCGTTGTCCGTAATGATGAAGTACGGGTGCGACAACTATTGACACGAGGTGTGCTACCGATAAATGGAGGTGAACAAGTCGCTCTTCCTGGACACACCCTTCTTGTGATGTGCGTGATTTGTAATAGACCCATCATGGCACGAATAATGTTGCGTGAGATGCGAGCCGACATTCACAGTCAAAGCATGGATGCAGCCGAACTTGTGGCGTTCTGTGTACTAAACAATCGTACGGATATGCGTCAACTGTTGATGGACGAAGCCGGTGTGTGAATACTGGCAATATTGCACGCGGCTATGACAGGACGACGCGGAAATGATCTTCGAAGAACATCAGTGTTTATGTTGCAGTGGCATTGTATTAAAATCATTACAAAACGTTGGGGTTTGCACTTTCGGTGTCTTGTTTCCGAGGGGCGTGGGCAACACGCGATAGAACGATGTGGGCAACTAAAAAGTGCCACAAGAATGAATGTCACTGTGACTACAACTTGTACGAATTATACACACATGCAACATACTACATAAGAGGAATATGGCATGGAATTCCGACTTGACAAATGCCTAAAACGAGGGGCCGATGACCATCAAGAGACGCCAGCAGAAATCTCTGTTTTCTTCATGGTCATCTGTGAGTGTATGCCATATCAGCAGCGATCGCCTGCGATTGGCGCGACCGTAGCACGTACAATTCGTGCGTTTGCAGCACGTGTTGGTCGTGTAGTTTTTGCAGGATGTCTAGATAGTAGCTCAGATTGTAACAAATGCACAGTAGATTCATCACAATCAACATTACACTGATTGTTGTCAATGTGTGCAAAAGATACGACCGTTTTTGAGATATCCGCTGCTTGCGAGCCTGTTTAATGCACACACACGGTGGATGCAAGAGATGCATAGAAACAGGTGGCGTGACCCATAGCACACAGCGGGATGTGACTTTTATAGGCTAGCAACTCAATTGCATTCGATATACCCAGTCGGCGTGTGCATTGGACCGCCAGAAAATGCAGTATCAGAAAAAGTCTTTGTGTGCGCTGATTTCAACGGACGCATGACTTCTGTCACAAGCGAATCGACACTGCTCTTCAAAACACAATTTTCGTGGTGTTTTGTCGGATGCCTGGCACGATAATGGCCGCTGGCAAACTTTGCAACCAGCACATCGTTTCGAGGTAGGTGGGTCGAAGCATGAGAGCGTCGGGCACCAGCGCAACGCCGCATGTGTGCATTACGCGACATCTGGCCGCCAATGCAGTGTTTGGTAAGCAGGTTTATTGACAACAATCGATTTAGTAAAAACTTGGGCATAGTCTCTCAAGAAAAAAACAACCACCACCGTCCGGATAATCAAGAATAAGCTCAGGAAAAATAGTACATGTCGTCAAATAGCGCCGTGTTGATTCTGTGTTCATTATTCAGCTGCTTCACCAGCGTATTGCGCGCCATCCTATTTTCTGGGGTTTCGTTCATCAGATTCTCAAATTCGACGCGTGTCAAGCGACCATCGCACCGCATTTTGCGTATTTGGTCATGCACAGAGTTGGTTGGTTGGGTGTGCATAATCTCGTGTCTGCGCGGAATTATGGCTTCGTTGTAGTAGCTCATGGTCTGTGGCACGCTCGCAGCGCCCATCATTGGACCAGTTCCTGCTGGATTATACTGCGTGTAGCCGGTAGCATCCATCATCACTTCATAGGGTGGTGGTGGCGACCAGTTGATTTCTGGCATTACGCCATGCTCGCGTGAGGCATATGAACGTGGCATGGTCCTTCCCATATCACGGAACAATCCATGGGGTCCGTACGGACTGTTTTCAAATGGGACTTCGGGCACATATGCAGGTCTGTACAGAAACTCTGGCCCGGGCCTGTGTGTTGGATCCAAGACGTGAGGTTCACTACCAAGTGGCCGGCGTCCATATGGTTGATATTGGTGGTGATACATGCTTGGCAAAATATGACGGACACATCTACGCTCATTTATATAGCGAATCCTGTTATAGCGTATGATTTTTGTGGCGGTGTGTGGATTTTGAACGGTGGTTTGACGTATGACACATCTATTTCGGGCGTATTGCTGGGAGGCAAAATTAAGACACATTTGGGCGGAGAATAGGCCTTTTCACCACGGGCACTGCAACAAGAAGACGGCGTTGGTGAATCTAGGTGTAATTGTCATGGCGACCGGTGCCACCTGTGGTGCCTGAGATGCGTAGAGTCGCATTATAAAAAATCACGAAATCGCCAACTCCGTTTTTTTCTGGAATGGCGTGTGTGCACCTTGGTAGTATATAAGTGAGGATTATTTATGGGGGCGAAGTGCATTCCAGTGATCAAGTCCAATTCGTAATTGTTAGTGATTTGCTGGCCTAGAATCGTTGTGATTTTCCACTTTCAGTGTCACGTCGCAAGACGCCATGTCAGATGTTGCGGTGGCGGCTAGTGTTGCTGCAGAGTCGCCTCTTGTTGAGGAGAAAAAGGTCAATATGAAAATTGTGATGGAAAGGGGGCCTTGCTTGATATGCCAGCAATCGGTTTTGTCCAACCAGGGCCGTGGCATGAACCCTGAGGGGTATTATCATGCTGCGTGTCTTCGACAAGATGGCAAGTGCTACGTCTGCGGAAACCCCACGTACAACACTGAGGTGTGCGGCTTTAACGGCCTTGGATCTTACCATGTCGAGTGCATTGGAAAATCCAACCATGAGTGCCGTATCTGCCACGAGAACGTGTACGAGACCGAGGGGCATATCTACAACAAAGGCACGGGCAATTGCTACCACAAGCGGTGTATGGAGAAGGTGCGGGCCGAGTGCTTCGAATGTGAGAAGCCCATCTTGTGGAAAGACAAACGCATTGAGCTGCACAGCGGCGTAATGGTCCACGAAAAGTGCAAAGTCAAGAAGACTCCCATCGTGAAACCACTGCTCAAGGGACAGCGTGTGCTTTTGGGCGACTGCGCAATCTGTGCAAAAAGCGTATTTCAGGACGAGTTTCGTGAAAAGAATGATCAGAAACAGTATATGCATGCGGATTGCATTGTGAACGGGGTTCCTGTCGTCAAGCATGCCCCCACAAAGGCTTTTGTGCCACAGCCGATCGATGTCAGGGCTCGAAACTTGGTGCCGCTTTTTGCAGGGATACCGCGTATGCAGAAGAAGGCCGTGGAGAAGAAGGTTGTGGAGAAGCAGGCTGTGGAGGAGAAGGACGAAATCAAGGGAGTGTGTCCTTTTTGCAATAAGAACATATACGCAAACGAGTTGCGTCGCAAGAACAAACAGGGCGGATATTTCCACATTTCTTGCCACAAACAATCGGTTTTGCGTGTCGAGCCTGCTATTTCCAAGCAAGCATTGGGGTATTCAAAGTTGAAGGCCAGCGTGGCCCAGACAATTGTTGCGACAAAGCCGCTTCCTGTCAACACCCCTCCTCTTGTTGCTGCCGCCGCTGTCTCTGTTTTCGCTAAGAGTGGATCCTTCGTAATGTCGGATACTTTCTATGCACAGCAAGACCACAACAGTCGGTGCGAGTCGACTGAATTTGTCCTGTAATTACATGACACCCTGCCGCTTGCGGCATGATAGTGAGTAAACACTCAAAAAACCGGGCGTTATGGGGGATTCGTCCTGGCTGGGTTCGATTCCCAGCACGCTTTTTTGACAATACATATTCTGTACAATGTCCCAACATGTGTCTGCACCGTATGCTTTTGACCATATTGGCAGAAACGGCAGAAAGTCTCGTTTTCGCAACACGCCGTTGGAATTTTTACAGGTTTTCATGTGTTTTCATAAACGGTGTCGACCCGCACACGACCTCGCCAACTCGCCTTTCTATAAAATAACTTCTTGTATCGACACATGTGCTGCATTTCTGTGGTTGCCATGTGTGCAATGCGCAGTGCCGAATTCTATATAAATAAACACACCACTGCCACAGTCGTTGGTCGCAACAGGCATGGTTCTTGCGATGCCCCCTCGCGCTCTCTCAGCTGCGAAAGGTGCCAAGGGTGCAAAGGGTGCAGCAAAGCCGCAGACAAAGTCAAAGGCTCGTGTGATCAAGAAATTTAACAAATCCAAGAAACCAAAGAAACGGGATCCGAACACCCCGAAACCCCGCAAAACGCGCAAGCGGCAGATGAAGAGCAACGAGCAAACGTTTGTGTATATCCTGCAGTCCACAGTGGAGGCAAACAAATCGTATGTTGGTGTGACAAACAGTCTGCCACGTCGGCTGCGGCAACATAATGGTCAGCTGTCGGGAGGAGCAAGGTACACCACGAGATGCCGCCCCTGGCGTTTCCACGCAATTTTTGCCACAGGCAATCGCCACGACGCCCTTTCCATTGAGTGGAAAATCAAACACAAGAAACGCAAGTCCGACGGTCCTGGCATCGTCGGCAAAATTGCGGCAGCCTGCCGCTTCGGAAAACTTGTGGCCAAATTCTCGCAGATATCCGGCCCGTTGCCTGCGATCCCGAATGCTGTTGTTTGACAAAACACCAGGTAGTGGCACTTTACAGGACACGCTTGGAGCATTAGACTGCAACAATTTCTCGTTGGCTCGATGTGCTCGAACTCATGTTGTCGTCATTAGCGCTCGGTGCACTTACATTGTTCTGCATGACGCGGCCATGCGTTCTGAAGCACGTGAAAAAATGTATTAAACACATCCCGAAAATGCACATTATCGTCAACATAAACCCCAGAGCTGTATACGTCGCGTTTTGTAACGAATTCATGTCATTGCAAGCAGTGGCGCTCGCAAGTGTGTGTAGATATATCTTTCGCCAGCACCGTCTCTTGTTCCATGAAACTGTTATATTTTACACCCTAGTACGCCCCATTTTCACGCATGCCGAGGCATGTGTCAGATCACCTCCCCAGGAAAAGTATTGCCATGACTCCACGGAATATGATCGCCATCAGGCCACATTTGATCATTGGAAGTGTGATAAGTCCTTGTCGAACCGACATTGCTCGCGTCGTCCGATGTCGGCATAGGGTAGTTTTTGATGGGAGGCGTTCCTCGCACATCCGTCCATTTTGACTTCAAGACATTCGGAATCACATCAAATGCGATGATGGCATCGATCACGCGATGCGACATGAATGATTCTGCCTCGTAATCTTGCTTTGCATTAGCAGCATCTGCACTGTCTGGTTCATCATTTACGATATCTGCTACATACTCATCTGTGAAAAAGTGAAAATCCCACGAATTGTAATCGGGATTGCGC
>Ga0209390_10007228_pt1 | contig 14344 bp, 9 predicted proteins | sample BON01_FD_187212 | JGI IMG/M metagenome (GOLD analysis project Ga0209390, IMG submission 187212) | Freshwater microbial communities from Lake Bonney liftoff mats and glacier meltwater in Antarctica - BON-01 (SPAdes) (version 2) | ecosystem: Environmental > Aquatic > Freshwater > Ice > Glacier... | reverse complement strand
TGATGATTTCAGATTGCAAAGGCGTGAGCGAAGTTGAGCAAACCAACAAAATTGAGCAAGAAATGAACTTCAGTAATCAAAAAACGAATCAATGAAAAGTCAAGCATTAGCTTTCCGACAAATCGAATGGTGGACGATCACTTCTATTTTTCTCCTCATTACGGTCGTCAATACCTTAAATTTTTCCACACGAAATGATCAATTTCTTGGTGAGCATTTCACTAAGGTATTGATTCCCATTATTCTATATGTAGGTTTTTACCTGACGCATATGAAACTTATTCCAGATTATCTGAAGCGGAAAAATATGCTTGCTTTGGTAGGCTTTGGGCTTTTGATTGCCTTCGGGACGGGGCTTTTAACTATGGTCTTGACCAATGCAGACCCGAATATTTCAGTGACTATATTTCTTCGGTTTTACTTTAATACCATGGCACTTTACGCTGCCTATTTGATAGCGGTACTGTTGGTACGCAATATCCTAATGCCGCCCAAATTGCGTGATTTCCAGCTTTATAATGGCCTACGACTAGTCTTGATATTTATATTTGTCAGCGTCTTTTTGATTCAGGGTACGAATAGAATTATCAATGTTACTGTTCCTGTTATTTTCTCTATTATCCTTCCAATCACACTCCTGGTGGTTATTTACTATTACAAATTGATTTTTCTGAACTTAGAACAGGGAAAGAAAAAAGCTGCAAGATGGTATTTAGCACTTATCATTTCGACGATTTTTTTTCCGCTTTTCATTATCTCAGTTGAACGAAATTCAGAAGCAGGAATATTAGTTAGTTTGGGGATTATCGCTTTTATGCTTTTTATCCTCTTCCCGATTTCCCGCTTGATATTCAAGAAATATGAAGATTATTTGGGTCAAATCACAACGCTCACTCATGAGGTAACTCAAGGCTCGGCGAATCTAAGTTTCCTCAAATCTCAAATCAATCCACACTTCCTTTTCAATGCCTTGAATACGCTGTATGGAAGCGCATTGACAGAAAATGCAGAAAAAACCTCGGACGGTATCCAGAAACTTGGGGACATGATGCGCTTTATGCTTCATGAAAATCTGCAGGATAAAATCTCCATCAAACGCGAAATCGAATACCTTCGGAATTACCTCGACATTCAATTGCTTCGTTTCGGAAAAGAGCCGAATCTGGAACTTACAATTCAGATTCAGGAGGATTTTTGTGAGGGAGAAATTGCGCCAATGGTATTAATTCCATTTATCGAAAATGCCTTCAAGCATGGCATCAGCACTAAAAACAAGTCTTGGATCAAGATCAATCTTCGCTGTCTGAAAGGATCCATTCATCTGGATGTGGTAAACAGTCTGCATCCAAAAAAAAGTACCAAAGATCCCAAAGATGAATCAGGAATTGGATTGGTTAATGTAAAAAAACGATTGGAACTACTTTACCCACAGCGTCATTCCCTTACTATTGTAGAAAATGATATGGAGTATTTTGTCCATTTTTCATTACAATTGAACTAATATGCTCACAGCAATCGCAATAGATGATGAAAATATGGCCTTGGAAGTGATCAAGGCACATGCCTCCAAGATCCCTTTCTTAGAACTCAAGGCAGTATTTTCAGACGCTATTCAGGGTTTGGAATTCCAGCGAAATTCGCCCGTTGATCTGGTTTTTCTGGATATCAATATGCCTGATATCTCTGGAATTGATTTGGCGGCGATGCTTCCCAAAGAAACCTTGATCGTCTTTACCACTGCCTATTCTGATTTTGCGGTGAAAGGTTTTGAACTCGATGCCTTGGATTATTTATTGAAGCCTTTTCCACTCAGTCGCTTTCTCAAGGCTTGTCAAAAAGCTCAGGAATGGAAGGATTTGCAACCGGTGGAAGAAAATGAGTCGTTATTCATCAAAACCTCTGAAGGACAAATCCGAGTGAATTTCAGTGATTTGCTGTTTTGTGAGGCAGCGGGAAATTATGTGACCTTTCAACTGGGGAAAGAAAAACTGATTTCCAGACTGACCTTCGGGGAATTGGAAAAGTTGCTTCCCTCCTTTTTTATCAAAACCCATCGCTCATTTATCGTTAACAAAAAACGGCTGGATAAAGTCGAGCGGCATCAAGTGCATTTAGGGAAGTTTGTGGTCCCGGTGAGTGTCAGTTTTTCGGGATCGATAGTATAAAGTTTGATTTACGAAGTACGAACGACGAGGTACGAGATTTTTGAAGGATCGAGACTTGATTTCCGAAATACAAACGATGAGATTTTTTAAGGATCAAGCTTTGAAATTTATAGCGGTCTTTTTTCTAAGGTTATTCCCAAATCTCTTATTCTCTATTCTCCAATCTCCCCAGATAAACCAGATTCTAAATCCCCCTTACCCCCTTTATTAAAAAATTATATTTCTAAAATACTACTGAATTTAAGGGGGATTTTGATTCGATTCCAACTACTGAAATTCTGCTTAACTAGTGGCTTTTTCAGCCTTCCATACCTATCGGTAGGGAGGCTCACTTTGCTTTCTCACTTTTTTCATAAAGACCTTCGAGGTTGAAAAGAAACCTCAAAGGACTTCCGACATTTTCAGCTTTCCATACCTATCGGTAGGCAGGCTCACTTTTGCTTTCTGACCTCCAAAACAAAATCCCCCTTACCCCCTCTATTAAAAATTATATTTCTAAAATACTACTGAATTTAAGGGGAAATTTGATTCGATTCCGACTACTGAAATTCTGCTTAACTAGTGGCTTTTTCAGCCTTCTATACCTATCGGTAGGGAGGCTCACTTTTTTCATAAAAACCTTCGAGGTTGAAAAGAAACCTCAAAGGACTTCCGACATCTTATATTCTCCAAACTTCCTCCGGTATTCCAACGGCGTTTGATTCATTTTTTCTTTAAACTGCCGATTGAAGTTGGAAAGGGTGAAAAATCCACATTCAAAACAGATTTGACTGATGTTCAGCTTTTCTTCTTGGAGTAATTTGCAGGCTTGATGAATCCGAACCTGACTTAGGAATGTCGAAAATGACTGATTAGCACGACTTTTAAAATACCGGCTAAAAGCACTTTCAGATAGATTGCAGAGATCAGCTGCTTCTTTCAGCGTAATTCGATTGGTAAATCCATTTAATACGAGTTCATACACTAATCCCATTCGATCTTTTTCAGATTCCTTGTGCAAATTGACATAGCTGGGATCGGTGATTAATTGGCAATCGTGCGATTGAGCGATCAGCTCAAGGATTTCGAGAAGTTGAATAATACTCCCCAGGCCCTCATTTTTAACCAAGCTTTTCATCTCGTTTTTCACTTTCTCTTGAGTCTTTCCAGAAATGGAAATCCCGGAAGCAGATCGCTTGAGCAAAGCGGAGACCGAGCCAAATTCTTCGAGATCAAATACGGAATTGTTTAGAAAATGATCCGGAAAATAAATCACGATTCCATGAGTTTCCAAGCTATTTTCCGATTGGAAATAGGCTTGGTCACTTCGCCAAAGATGTGGAAGATTTGGGCCAGTCAATACCATGTCGCCAGCTTGAAAGCTTTGGATATGGTCCCCAATAAAGCGGGTGCCCTCCCCTTTCAGCACCACAAATAGTTGAAATTCAGCATGAAAATGCCAATTCACATCGAAAAATGGAGCGATCAATTCCTTGATTACAAAAGCCCTTCTTTCGGGGATTCGTGACTTTTGAACAGGTTTTTTCATACTTTTTTGCGGATATTTCTTACAATTTAGACTGTAATGTCAAAATACAGTTAGAATTTACCGGTAAACAGGATGTTTTCCAGAAATTTTTTCAAGAATATAGAGTTGGATTCCCCTTAGACCCAAAAACATGAAATCTCCCAGAGTTCATTACCCTAGTTTGCTACTGATCCTGATCGCTTTATTTCCTTGGTCAAGTTGCCAGCAAAAGCAATCTTTCCTTTCCGATACTGATCCAAGAAGAGTCGAGATTTTGGTTCTCGGTCACGAGAGCGAGCATCACAATTCCGAAAAACTGATGATGTATTTGCAGACCCCTCTTTTCCGAAAAGGAATCAACCTCACCTACACGACAGATTTAGAGGAACTCAACGAAGTAACCCTCAACAACTACGACGGCTTGATGATCTATGCCAACCACGAAGCGATCACACCGACTCAAGAGTCAGCACTGAAAAGCTATATCCAAAGTGGAAAAGCCTTGATTCCAATCCATAGTGCATCTTTTTGCTTTCAAAACTCAGATTGGTATATCGAGGCAGTTGGAGGTCAATTCAGCACACATGGAGAAGACGTGTTTGCCGCAAAAATTGTAAAACCTGATCATCCCGCTATGAAAGATTTGACGGAATTTGAAAGTTGGGATGAAAGCTATGTGCATACCAAAGTCAATCCAGACATCGAAGTCTTAATGGAGCGAGTCGATGGCGAGAAGCGAGAGCCTTACACGTGGACTCGGAATGAAGGAAAAGGCCGTGTATTTTATACTGCTTTGGGTCATAATGAGAAAACCTGGGAGAAGTCAGAGTTTCAGACTTTAGTTGCCAATGGAATACTTTGGGCCGTGGGAGATCAGGTTAATGCCCAATTGGCAGCTTATGAGATTCCTATTCCAGAATTTAGAGATGCTGAGATTCCCAACTATGAGAAAAAAGATCCTGCTCCTAGATTTCAATTACCACTTTCACCTGAAGAAAGCATGAAGTTGGTTCAGATCCCTATGGGATTTGAGTTGCAGCTTTTCGCTTCCGAGCCTATGATCATTAATCCTATTGCGATGACTTGGGACGAACGAGGAAGGCTTTTTGTCATCGAGACCACAGATTATCCAAATGAAATCCGGAAGGAAGGTGGGGATGATAAAATCAAAATTTTGGAAGATACAGATGGCGATGGTAAGGCCGATAAGGTTACCATTTTTGCCGAAGGCTTAAATATTCCCACCAGCATCACTCCTCTTAATGGAGGCATGTTGATTTCAATGGCCCCTGATTTTATTTTCCTCAAGGATACCGACGGCGATGATGTAGCAGATGTCAAAGAGGTAATCATTACTGGCTGGGGGAAAAGTGACACCCATGCAGGTCCATCCACACTGAAATATGGATTCGACAATAAAATTTGGGGCGTGCTCGGATATGCTGGTTTCAAAGGTCAAGTTGGTGGAGTTGATCATTCATTTGGTCAGGGAGTTTATCGATTTACTCCCGAAGGTAAAGCCTTGGAATACTTGGGGAATACCTCCAATAATACTTGGGGACTTGGATTTACAGAAGACTTTGAAACCTTTATTTCCACGGCAAACGGTCAGCACAGTGTCTATTTTGCGATGGAAAACACCTTCTTGAAGCGACCGATCTTTCAGGGTTCTGCGAATACAGTTCATGGAATTGACAGCCATTATGATATGCCACATTTGACTCCTTTTCTCCGTCAGGTGGATTGGCATGGAAGCTACACTGCTGCTGCGGGGCATAATTTCTATACCGCTCGGAGTTTTCCGGAGAAGTATTGGAATCGAATTGCTTTTGTAGCCGAACCTACTGGTCGAGTGCTTCACAATGCACAGATCAATCCGGATGGTTCAGGATTTAAAGAAAAAAATGCCTTCAATATTTTGGCGAGTTCTGATGAATGGTTCTCCCCTGTACATGCTGAAGTTGGTCCAGATGGGGCACTTTGGGTGGCAGATTGGTATAATTTTATCATTCAGCATAACCCGACTCCAAGAGGATTTGAAAATGGAGAAGGAAACGCATACATCAATCCGATGCGCGATAGAGCCCATGGAAGGATCTATCGATTAAGTTATAAGGGTAGTGAAAACTCTAAGAGCTTTGAGCTAAGTAAAGCTGATCCCAAGCAATTAATGGCTGCTTTGCAAAGTGATAATCTATTTTGGAGAATGACTGCTCAGCGTTTGATTGTAGAGAAAAAGATGACGGAACTGAGTCCAGATTTGAGTCAACTCGTAGCCAATCAGTCCACCGATGCGATTGGTTTGAATCCTGCTGCAATTCATGCACTTTGGACTTTACATGGTCTGGGAGAATTCAATTCTAATAATCAGGAAAGTCAGCGGGTTGTTGAAAAAGCCTTGAATCATCCTTCAGCAGGAGTTCGGAAGAATGCATTGAGAGTGATTCCTCGATCGGTGGCTTCACTTCAGGCGATTCTAGATTCCAAACTAATTGAAGATGCTGATTTGCCCACTCGTAAAGAAGCATTCTTGGCAATTTCGGAAATGCCATTTTCCGAGGATGCAGCCAAAGTCTTGCTGGATGCCGCTTCAGAATCTATAAATGGAGCAGATAATTATTTGCCGCAGGCACTTTTTGCAGCGGTACTCTCCCACCCAACTGAATTTGCGAAGCGAGATGCAACAAATGCCCTTCGAGCAGCTGGAGATGAAGAATTTTCACTTGCAGATCGAATCAGCAGAAGCTTAGTCAGTGAGCAGTATCCTTTGGATCAGCGAAACAGTATTCTTTTTCCTCCTGATGTAGCGGGAAAAGAGATTTCGATTCAGTTGGTCGTTTCCAAAGGAGATAATCCACTTGAAGGAGTTTTGGTGGCACAGGGAAATAATACAAATGGATACAGTATCTATTTTTATCAGGATGCACTCCACTTTGCGGTAGCTCAGAATGAGAAATTGGTAATCATAAGTTCTAAAAAAGATCTTCCAGAGACCCAATTCAGCATTGATGCAAGTTTGGATGAAAATGGAGCTATGGTTTTAAAAATCAATGGGACGAGCATCGGAAACGCAAAAACTGCTGGTCTTTTTCAAGAATCCTTAAGCCCTACTCGAGTTCGGGTGGGTCAGAATGACAGCAAAAATGTGGTGGGTAAATACGAGGGAACTTGGTGGTTTGGCGGAAGATTGAGTAATAAATCTACGTTGGCGCTTACCAGGCCTGGAATGGAAGTGGTAAGTCTGGCAGAAAATCAGACCAAGAATACCAGTGCAAAAGGAACAACTGTAATCAAATTGGGGGTGATTCCTCATGAGATGAAATTCAATAAAACCTCATTCAAGGTTAAAGCGGGTACAGAAGTCACAATTGACTTCGAAAATCCTGATTTTATGCAGCACAACTTAGTCATTGGCCAAAAAGGCACAATGAAAATTATAGGAAAAGCTGCAGATGAACTAGCGAGAGATCCCAAGGCAATCAATCAAAATTATGTACCGAAGATCAAAGAAATCATCATTGCAACCCGCTTGGTCGACCCTGAGGGCAAGGAATCTATCGTATTTACCGCGCCAACTGAGCCGGGGGAATATCCCTTTGTGTGCACCGTACCTGGACATTGGAGACTTATGAATGGAATCATGATCGTAGAATAATATGGCATTAGATGTAACTTTTGCAGTAAGCACCTGGCTTTGGACTTCCCCTTTTGATCAGGAAACAGTTAAGCTTTTCCCTAGAATCAAGGAATTTGGATTTGATTCGGTAGAGATCCCTGTTGAAAATCCAGCGTTGATCGATTGTAATTTGGTCAATCAAGCATTGAAGGATAATGGGTTGAATCCGATTATTTGTGGGGCTTTTGGTACCAGTCGGGATTTGACGAATGATGATGCAAGTTTTCATCAGACCAGCTTTGATTACTTGGATGCTTGTTTTGAAATCACTGCAAAACTTGGAGCAAAATTCGTAGCTGGCCCAATGTACTCTGCGGTTGGAAAAGCGAGGCTGGTGAGTCCTGAGCAAAAGAAAATCGAATGGGATCGGGCGGTGAAAAATCTCCGAATAGTTTGCCAAAAGGCTAGAATTCATAGTTTAGAGATTGCCCTTGAACCTTTAAACCGCTTTGAAACAGATCTAATAAATACCTGTGAGGAGCTTATGGAATTGATAAAGAACATCAATGAACCCGAAGCAAAGGTGCTTTTAGACGGGTTTCATATGAATATTGAGGAGCGAGATGCCGAAGCTGCGATCAAGCTTGCGGGAGAAAAACTTGTTCATTTTCAAGTTTCAGAGAACTATCGAGGAACTCCCGGCACAGGTCAGACTCGATGGGATGCCTACAAACGAGGATTGGAAGCAATCAATTACACTGGGGTAGTTTCGATTGAAAGCTTTACCCCTGATATAAAGGAACTAGCAGGAGCCGTTTGCATCTGGAAGCCTTTGGCTAAAAGTCAGGATGGATTTGCCGAAGAAGGATTGAAGTTCTTGAAAAAATGGGCGGGAAAGTCTGAAGATGAAAGAGGTTCGGTGTTTGGTCTCGGATGACCGGTGCTTGATGTAATAGATCGTGCTTGCAGACAGAAATAAGGTTAAAATTAAAAAAGCTGAATGTTGGAGGTTTGGTGTTTGGTGTCGGACGACCTTTGCCTACCTACCTAAGGTATGACCTATGTCAAGAATTGAATTATGAATGTTCGAAAACTGTTCAAGAATCATTTTTCTCGTTACCCTGAAAGGGTACAACCATGAATAGCCATGGGTGAAACCCATGGTAAAATAAGATGATACTAGCTCATCTCCCGCCCGGAAAATAAGATTGGAATGAAGGATTAGATGCGGGAGGACGGTGAAGAATAGAAGTGATAAGTTAAAGTATCGAGAATGATCAATGTAAAAGTGATCATCCCAATTAAAAAGCAAAGCTCAGAATTTAGAATTTCGAAATTAACCTAAAATAGCACTATTCAAGATCAAAACCAAAATCCTTCAAAGAACTCGTAAATCGCAAAAAATATGAATAAAAAATCATTCAATATCGCCATCATTGGACTAGGTTTCGGAGCGGAGTTTATCCCGATCTATCAAAAGCATCCACTGGCAAATATGTATGCGATTTGTCAACGGAATAAAGAAAAGGCAACCGAAATCGGGAAAGTCTTTGGGATTGAAAAAGTCTACACCGACTACGATGAATTACTCAAAGATCCCAATATCGATGCAGTTCATATTAACACACCCATTCAAAATCATGCAGAACAGGCGCTAAAAGCACTTCGAGCTGGCAAACATGTAGCTTGTACTGTTCCAATGGCGACCACGGTGGAAGAATGTCGGCAGATTGTAGCCGAGACCGAACGAACAGGCCTTACCTATATGATGATGGAAACGGTCGTTTATAGCCGTGAATTTCTTTTCGTCAAGGAAATGTATGAAAAAGGAGAATTGGGTAAAATTCAATTTCTCCGAGCTTCCCATCAGCAGGAAATGGCTGGATGGCCGGGATATTGGGAAGGCCTACCTCCTATGCACTATGCGACGCATTGTGTTGGGCCTGTTTTGGCTTTGACAAAGGCTCAAGCAGAATATATTTCTTGCTTTGGTTCTGGAAGAATCGATGAGAATCTGATTCCAAAGTACGGTTCCCCTTTCGCGATCGAAACCTGTCATATCAAGTTCAAAGATTCGGATTTGGCTGCTGAGGTTACTCGATCGCTATTTAACACTGCTCGTCAATATCGGGAAAGCTTTGATGTCTACGGTTCTAAAAAGTCATTTGAATGGACATTGATCGAGCATGAGGATTCTGTAATTCATACCGGTGAAAGCCCAGAGCTAGTGAAGATTCCTGATTATGCACATTTATTACCCACAGAAATCCAGGTATTTACCACTGGAGGAGTTTATGATTCGGATGATAATCAGCATTTGTCATTCATCCAGGGCGCCGGTCATGGAGGCTCACATCCCCACTTGGTAAATGAGTTTTTAAATTCACTGAATGATACTAGAGCTCCTTATCCCGACGCAAGAGAATCTGCCAATATCACCTGTGTAGGGATTTTGGCTCATGAATCTGCTATGAATGGAGGGGAAATTATAAGGTTGCCTGAGTTTACGCTGAAAGGATAGTTTATTACAAATTGGGATCCATTTTTCAAAAAAAGGCAGCTGGAATCCCAACTGCCTCAATTCTTAGAAATTACTATATTATTCTTTTACCCGAGAAGCACTAAGATCAAACATACCCATCAAACTTCCCACTGCATTTTCAGCATCAACTTCAGACATGTTAATATCCACATCATATCCTGTAATATTGAACGCTGCCGATAGTACTCCATCGATGATCGAAACAGAACTCATTTCAAGTTCTTGTCCTGAATCGTCTGCCATAAAGTAGCCCTTAGAGACTCCGTCCTTGGTTTCAAAACGCATCGGGATAGTTGCATCACCTTGGGGAGTTCCTTTGATTAGTACGCTCCATTTTCCTTCAAAATACTCTGGAGATAAAACTGGAGAAGCAAATCCAAAATTCATTGCAATTAGTAGCACTAAACTACTTAAAAGGGTGATTTTACTTTTCATGGAAATTGATTTTTAGAGTTATAAATTAATACAAGAACAAAAAAATATTGCATTCCCCAAATACTGATTTGAAACTTTCATAGCTTAAAACCATACTTTAAATTAATTAGACTAAAAAAAATGAAAGAACCCAAAAACTACCTGATCATTCTATTTTTACTTTTCTCCAATGGCTTATTTGCTCAGCAGCCTACAGATGAATTGGCCATTAAAAACTCTTTGAACTATGGGAAATCTGTAGCTGTTTTTGGGGGTTCAGTTTCGGTTATTCCAGCAAGCGAGACTGCCAAAAATATGTGGAGGGAACGTTTAGGAATGAGTGTTACTACTTATGGAGTTGGTGGAGCAGGTTTTTCTTCCTTACAGGGGAAGTCCTTACAACAGCAAGTAGATAAATCAGGGGTATTTGATATTTACATTCTCTGGGCTTCAACCAACGATTATACCAACAAAAGAGAAAGTGGTAGCTATACTGATTATACTGAGTTTGATGGCTTTGATACCGAAAAGCTGATTACACAAGCAGGAGGAATCAATTACTGCATCAAAAAAATCTACGAGTTAAATCCCAATGCCACCATTTACTTTTTCACTTCCAGCAAAGCTTTTCATGAGCGTGGTGGCTATGATTCTTCTGATCCCAATGGCATGGTAAACTATGTGGACATGCAAAAGAAAATCTGTGAGCTACATGGTATCCCCTACTTAGATCAGTTTACTCTTGGTGGATACAATACCTTTAACCAAGAGCTGTTTTACCGTGATCCTATTCATATGAATGCGGAAGGATACAAGAAAATAGGTGCACTTCAGGTAGCATTTTTGGCTTTCCCACAGTAAAATAATAAGCTCTTTTTTTGATCGGAAAGCATTAGAATTGACTAATAAAGACGAGAAAAATAGTTAGTTAAATTAAATCGTTTGCCATCATTCTCAAGCATTCCAAAGTTTAGGGTAAAAAAGAGGCTAGTAAAAATTGCTAGCCTCACTCCTTTTCAACTTTTTAAATTCTGTTACCTCGCATTGAGAATTACGTTTTTCATTGCCCAAGGCTGTTCTCCTCTTTTCTTGGACTGAATTCGAATAAATCGCACACGTTCGGAGGATTTCCATCGCAGATTATTGACTCCTACTTTTCCTTCTCCATTGGCCACTTCAGTCCAATTATCCCCGTTCTGAGAAGTGGAAACTGCATAATTAAGCGGAAATTGATCTTTACCAGAATCAAATTGAATTTCTGCCAGTTGATGCGCATTTGGCAATTCTACTTGAAACCACATCCCCGGTTCTTGTACTTCATCCGTCTTCCAGCCCTTAAATCCAAAAGCATAGGACGGGTCTTTCGTAGAACCTACACCTTGAAGAGCGGTACTGCTTGCTGTCACTATCCAATTATCCTGAAGAATTAGCGCTTTTGGTACTTCTTGGATCAATTCATCAAAACTATAATTAGTTTTTCTTTCTTTAGTTTCCTCTCTGATCTGAGCGACATATTCTGGGCTCACAAAACTGGCATTATTTCCAAACTCATTTCGGATATAGGAAATAATGGAAGCAATATATTCATCATCATTAATATCCATCGCGATCATCACTCCTTCGTACTCTTTCCCATCTAAATCACCTATTAAGCCATGCAGCATAGTTTTAACGGCATATTCTGGATGTCCTTGAATTCGCTGAGAGCCCGAGAAAGCTGGGGCTATTAATTGCCCATTTCCTATTGGGGATCCCAAACCCTTTGGTCCATGACAAGTGGAGCAATAGCTATCAAAAATGGATTTCCCCTTTGTGAACAATGCCAGATCAGCTGGCTCAAATTTGGTAGAAGCTGAAATTTTTGCTTCTTCGATCTTTTCTAGAATTTGGGTTGCTACCAATTGAACTCCCTTGGAAGAATTTGATTTGAGGTTGGATTTCATCAATTCCTCGACATGATCAGTTTTTAGGATGTATGAACTGAATAGGCCTTGAATGATCACATCAACATCTTTATCCTTGGTCATTTCTCTATAATCAGCGGATAAACTCTTTTCTCCATACTTATAAAGCGTTTCGCTAGCTCTCAAGGCTTGAACACGAATCTTAGGGTTAGGATCCTTTAAAAGTACTCTAACAAGGCCAACATTCAAAGAACTTAATCCCTCTAGTGTCCAAAGCGCATGGATTCTTGCCAGTTCATTCTTAGAAAATTTAGCCATTTTCTCCAGATCTCTCACAATGGATTTATCCTGATTCAAAATCATCAGCTGCTGTGCCTGATCTCTCCACCAACCGTTCGGATTTTCCAAGTGACGAATCAACTCAGCCGAAGTCTCCTCATACATTCTGGGTTTTTCGGTATTTCTTGGCATTCCTTCGTAAGTCAATCTCCAGATTCTACCATTCCCGATGACATCATCCATTTGATACTGCTGGATCTTAGTTCTTAAATAGCTACCCTCTTGAGTCCAGTTTCCTTCTTGGATAATCCCACGATACATATCGACGATATACATCGTTCCGTCGGGTGCAGTTGCTATATCCACTGGTCTAAAAAGGGGGTCAGTAGATTGGATAAACTCAGACTGGGAGTCAATGTATTTATTTTGGATGTAGGTCAGGCCTTCCTCATTCTCTGAATTGACCTGCCTAACTATCCGCCCGACAGGTTCACCATAAAAATATTGGCCAACAAGTTCCTGAGGAAGTCTATCTCCTCTGAAGACATCATTTCCTGCGGCTCCAGTCACATTATTGAGTGATCCATCGGGACTTGCCTCTTTCATTCCAGGTTGGAAATCTGCCAGTTTCACCAAGCTGTACGGGACACGGAAACCATCTTTCCACTGTCCTTTCACACTGAAATTACCATAGACAATCGGGAACTGGAATCCTTGTGGCACTCCTCCTGCCCCATCTTGGAACCAAAGTTTACCATAATTATCCTGAGTAACTCCCCACTGTCCCCATGGATTTCCGCTAGGTTCCTGAATTACGCCATCTGCTGTCCAGCGAATTCTTTTGGAATTATAAGTACTATACATCCAGTTGTCCAAAGCCCAGGTAAGGAAAGTTGTTTGATGTTCTACATTTCCCGAGCGGCCTAATCCTGAAGCAAACAGTTCTTTCTTATCCGCCTTTCCGTCATTATCAGTATCCGTGTATTTGTAGACATGGTCTTCATTCGATTCCATGGACAGAATGGCGTTCTTTCCAAAAGGAACCACAAACCTTGGGAAAACAAGACTATCTAAAAAGACTACACCTGTTTCATAGTTACCATCATTATCCTTATCCTCCCATCTCGATATTCTGGAAGTAGGCATCAATTCACCATTAGCATCAATATCCTGCATATAGGTTCTTAGTTCAAGTACATACATTCTACCATTTCCGTCAAATTGAATAGCTGCAGGTTCTTTGATTTGAGGCTCAGAAAGTACAGGATCCATACTATATCCAGGTTTTAATACGAATGACCTCTTTTCCTCATTGGCTGAAACGGGGATCACCGGGGGCTTTGGAGATAGGTCAATTCCTTTCCAAGTCGACGATTCCAAATCAATTCCTTCTGGTAGAGCCACTAAAGGATAAGGAGACTTCAGTCGATTAGGATCAAGAGATTCTGATGGGGAGACATCATATGGAGATCTTTCTGGATTACAGGAAGCAGAAATTATAACTAATGAAGCTGCTAGAAGGAGAGTCTTATTTAGGAAACGCATCTATTACTGAGTGGTTTAAATAAATTAACAAGTATACAATTTGGCTAATTATTTAAATGAAAAATAGCATTGTTTTAAATTATTGATTGCCGGCATATTACAGCTCAAAAAATCAAATTTCTACAAGTAAGGCGGGGATTAGCTTTTCCCGTGAAAGTACAAATGAAAAATCTAATGAAGTTTAGAAATAATCAAGCATTAATATGACTATCCACAATTGGACCAGTAACCTTAATTTCCTTGCTTATCGGGACAGAAGAGAGATGGCCAAAATACCCAGCTCAATATGCCAATTGCTAACTGGGAGGTCCCTATTATATTTCGTTTTTTTTACATACTGGCAAAAAAAGAGATAATTAGATTAAAAAATTG
>Ga0209390_10007225_pt1 | contig 14353 bp, 16 predicted proteins | sample BON01_FD_187212 | JGI IMG/M metagenome (GOLD analysis project Ga0209390, IMG submission 187212) | Freshwater microbial communities from Lake Bonney liftoff mats and glacier meltwater in Antarctica - BON-01 (SPAdes) (version 2) | ecosystem: Environmental > Aquatic > Freshwater > Ice > Glacier... | reverse complement strand
CCGCTGGCCCAACTGCCTTCTGCACGCGCCGCCATGGCTTTCTCGAGCGCGCCGCTCCTCCTCGACCTTGCCCAGGTTCAAACTCGCACATCTCCAGGGTCACCAGCCACAAGACGGAGACTTGGAACATCGAGCAATTGTTTGCATCATCGCCAGCGTACACGCTGCTGCCCACTACGCAGCCCTTCAACTGGGTAACCTGAGCCCGATGGCCGATGGTCATCTCCTTGATAGCGCACGCGACCCCTCCACGCGACCCTGCCCTGCTGCTCGGGGTAAGGGGAATTTCCTTCATGTTTGCGATTTTCGGATCTCCCCCTCCGGCGCCTAGGGGCCCTGCTCGGCGGGGAGGGGGCTTTGGGTTCCACCCGAGTCCTATTTTCTGGGGGGGGGGGGATCGAGGGCAATGCACCTATAAATTCCAGTGTATTCCAGGCTCCCCCAATCCCAAACGCAGCGGTCCGCGTCTCGTGCGCACACCCAGGCGACCACCCAATGCACACGGAGCCGCCCACATAGGACATCTCCAGGGTCACCAGCCACAAGACGGAGACTTGGAACATCGAGCAATTGTTTGCATCATCGCCAGCGTACACGCTGCTGCCCACTACGCAGCCCTTCAACTGGGTAACCTGAGCCCGATGGCCGATGGTCATCTCCTTGATAGCGCACGCGACCCCTCCACGCGACCCTGCCCTGCTGCTCGGGGTAAGGGGAATTTCCTTCATGTTTGCGATTTTCGGATCTCCCCCTCCGGCGCCTAGGGGCCCTGCTCGGCGGGGAGGGGGCTTTGGGTTCCACCCGAGTCCTATTTTCTGGGGGGGGGGGGATCGAGGGCAATGCACCTATAAATTCCAGTGTATTCCAGGCTCCCCCAATCCCAAACGCAGCGGTCCGCGTCTCGTGCGCACACCCAGGCGACCACCCAATGCACACGGAGCCGCCCACATAGGCGCCGATGGCGCCGCCCCCCCCCCATGCGGTGCACACACGCCGCACCGCACCCACCACACTCCGCCGCACACCCGGTGCACACCGCTGCACCCCCCCGCCGCTGCACTAGCCGCGCCGGCGCACGCACGCCGCCGCACCCCCCCCATTCCAAACCGCCCGCATCCAGACGCTGTGCTGGCGCCCCGGAGGGCATGGCTCTAGGACAAGAAGATCCTCATGGTATTCTCGCAGGGCCCCTTGCACATGTGGCAGCTGGTCACACTGGCGATGCAGGTTGAGCAAATGGTGTGGCCGCAGGAGAGGATCACCCGGTCCACCGTAGCGGTGAGGCAGATGGGGCATGTGGCTGGGAAGGGCGCGCCCATGAGCGGCGTCAGCTGGGAGATGCCTTCTAGTACGCGGACGCGCACTGCGCCGGTGAACGCGCCCGAGCTTGTTTCGATGGTTAACCCGGACCTTCATGTACCAGGTGGCACGCGGGAAATCGCCTCACTCGGCGCTGATCCACGTCGAGCGCGTCCTACTGCGTTGCGTGGACTTTCTGGTCCACCCGTGGGCCATTGCCGAAGGCGCGCGGCGTCAGCGGGCCATGCGACTGGCGTGCGCCGCGTACCGACGCGAGCGCCCCGGCGTCACCTGGTGGTAGTGCCAGTCCCCACCCGCGGGGAGGGGTACCCCGGGAGACGTGTCGACCCGACACGGGGCTTTCCCCGCGGAGTCAAGTTAGGCGCGAAGAGAGAAGTGTGAACTGGGAGCTTTTTTTCAGTGCACAGCTGCAACCCCCCCAGTGACATGCGCCTAGGCGCGGCGCTCGAGTGGGCGATGGGCCTAGTCGACGAGGGGCGGCTCCGGCTCGCCACCGCAGGCGCGGCGGCGCGCGCCCCGCGCGTGGAGACGGGCACGGGGCGCCTCCGCGCGCGCGTCGTCCACGTGCACGATGGCGACACGATCATCGTGCTCGGCGTGTATGGCGGCCAGCTGCGGCGCCGGCGCTGTCGGCTGGTCGGGATTGACGCCCCCGAGCTCAGCGGGGTGCGCGCCGACCGGCCGCGCGCAGAGGCCTCGCGCGACTACCTCGAGTCGCTCCTGCCTCGCCACCCGCTGACACTGCACTATGACGGATTCGACAAGTACGGCCGGCTCCTGGTCAGGTTCGAGGTCCGGGGCATGTGGGTGGCCGACTGGATGCTCACGAGCGGCCACGCGCGCCCCATGGGCAAGGGCGGCCGGCGACTCCCCGATGCGCCGCGCTAGTCGGTTCACCGGCGCCTTGAAGTCGGGCGCGGCGCGCCGCGCGAGGGCCACGCCGTTCAGGACGAGGTTGGCCACACACCGCGCGAGCAGCGTGACCGTCCACGGGCCAGGCCCTCTCCTCGTCTCCCCCGCCGCCCGCGCCCCTCTCGACCTGCTCATCTCCGCACGCCCGCTGGGTGGCAAGGGACCGACGCACGCATGGACACTTGACCGATTCATAGTTTCTAATAACGGTACGGGGACTCAACCCCGAGTTCCGCACGTTTCCAATACATTGGAATCGGTTACGGACAGACCGTTAACCCTTGACCAGCGCCTTGAAGTCGGGCGTGGCGCGCAGCACGAGGGCCACGCCGTTCAGGACGAGGTGGGCCACCCAGCACGCGAGCAGCGTGACCGTCCACGGGCCGGGCCCTCCGTCGCGCGTCTAGTCGCGCACGATGAGCCCGACGAGGCCGACGGTGCCCCCAAGCGCGATCACGATCGCAATCACCCCCATGGCAACCGCAAGGGAGACCTGCGCGCACTTCCCCGCCGCCATGGTGCCGAGTTTGAGTACGCCACCGAAAAAAAAGCCCTGCGACCTGGCCGAGTGTTTTTCTTCTGCACTGTCAACCAACCCCACCGGTCGGCGCGGATGAACACGTCGCTGCCGGACGCGCCGCACCCTCCGCGCACGCCCCGCGTGCCGGTCCGCGTGCTCCGCCTTCGCCAGGCCAGCTTTGCGACGGGCCTGGTCGTCGTGTCCGCCCCGGACACGCTCGTGCTGTTCGACGAGGATGTCGTCGTCGACTTTGGCGCCCCGGCGGTGCTCGAGAGCCCGCTGCACCACCTCGGCCACTTTGCGGCGCTGGTCATCGGGGCCAGCCGGGTGATCGTGGACTTGCGGGGCCACTCCCTCTCCATGAGCCCAGCGTTCGCGCGCCGACAGCGCTTTTTTGCGCTGATCGCACTCAACGTGACGCCGTTCCCGGCCGGCACGGGGCGCTTCACGACCGCGCCGGTCCGACCGGAGGACGTGGCCGTGCGCCGCGGGACCCTGGGCCTCACCTCGCACTTTGGTATCCACAGTGCGACGGGTGGCCGCCGGTTGCGCCTCGAAGCGCTCGCGTTCCGCGACTTTGAGGTGAGCACCGTCGCGCTCTCCGCGTGGACGGAGTTTCGCTCCAGCACCTGCAGGTCGGGTTGCCCGCGGCCCCGCTCACGAGCGGGCGAGGGTTGATGCTGCGCGACATGGCGGAACGGCTTCAGGAGCGAGGGGACGAGCCTTCGCTGCGGCGGGCGGTGGAACGGCTGCGCGACGCCGAGCTGCGCTCGGCCCCTCGAGTGTCGGACGCGCTGGTGCGCTGCATCATGATCGCACCGGTCTTTAACGTGGGCCAGCCACCGCGGGTGGTCACACAACGCATCGAGCGCGTCGAGGTGCTCTACGTCACGTTTGATAACATTGCGGCGTCTCCCCGGGCAATCACCGCACTTGCCGCGCCCGCGGTGGGCGCCACGTGGCCGCCCCCAGGCCCGCGCGCGCAAGTAGCGCAAGCGGCGGCGCAGGCGGCGCAGGCGGCGGTGGCGCAAACGGCGCAGGCGGTGGCGGCGGTCGCGGCGCAGGCAAAGGCGCAGGCGGCGCAGGCGGCGGCGGCGCAGGTGGTCGCGGTTGCGCCGAGGGGCCCTGCCCTCCTCGGGGCAGCCGTAGCCGCCGCGGCCGCCGCGGTGCCCATCGCAACCGTGACCCCCGTGCCTGCTCCGCTCCTCGCGCCCGCCCTCGCCCCGCTCGCCTCCCCCCCGTCGCCCGGCGCCTCGGCCCCCCACCGCACCGCCAATGTGGCCCCGGGGCAAAGGCTCGCTCTGATCCACCAGGCGCTCGTGGCGCCCCTGGTCGCGGCGCGCGGCCCATTTGCCCTGGTCGCCCCGCGTGTCTCCGCGCGTGCACTGCCACCCAGCTCGCACGCGCACGGGGGTCCGCCCGCGCCGGTCGATTCGCACCTCAAGGACGTCAACGGCCACGTGATCAGCGTCGAGGACATCAACGACTCCTCCGGCGTCGTGAGTCGCGCCCAGGCGCTGGTCACGCCGGGGCTCCCCGTGTTTGTCCGGGACGCCCTGGTGGCCGGCGACCACAGCAGCACGCTTGGGCTCCGCGTCCTCCGCGGCGTGGACTCGCGGGGCCACGACCTGCGGTGCAAGGCCAGCCTCTTCCTGCGCGTGGACGGCGCCGACCAGGTCCACCTGCGCGACGTGCGCACCGGCGCCGCGGCGAGCGCCGGGTCCTCGGCCGCCGCCGTGTGCGTGATGCTCAACCTCTGTCGCGCCGTGCTGGTCCGGGACCTGAACGTGACGCAGTCCGTGGCACTCTCGCACTGCGCCCCCGGCGCGGGGCGCATGGACAACGATCAGCCCACGGGGGGGCTTTACATGCGCGGCTGTGAGCGGGTCGACGTGGACGGGATGCAGCACCCCCCCAGCCGCGACCAATGCGCCGTGGTGGTGCGGCAGGGGCACGCCATCCACTTCACGCGCTCCGACCTGCACGGCGCGCCCGTGGTGTGCGCCGCCTCGTCCGACGTCCGCTTCTGAGCGCCGGTTCGGGTCAACCGGCGGCCACCACGTAGGCGTCGCGCAGCGGCGGGGCGCCCCCCTGCGCCAGCCCGCGCCCGGGCGCGCCCCGGACCACGCGCCGGGCCTCGCGCAGGGAGCCGTACTTGCTCACGCACTCCTCCATGCTGGGGCGCGCGGTCACCCCGGCCCGCGCGCGCCGGGAGGCGACCCTCGCGCGGAACTGCACCCCCGTGTAGGCCTCGTACTCGGCGAGGCTGCGCACGCGGCCCAGCCCCGGGACGGAGCCCACCCTGGCCCGTGCCACCCCGTGGCGCCCGGCCGCCTGCGACGGCTCCGCCCACGCCACCGCCACCCGGGGCAAGAAGAAGGAGTAGCCGTGCGTCCACAGGCGCAGGCTGTTGACCGTCACCTCCATGCTGTCCAAGACACTGGCGACCAGCGGCACGTGCTGCAGCACGGCGCCCAGGCAGAAGCTCAGCACGGGCGACCAGAAGAGCGATGGCAGCGCGGGCGCGTCGGGCCGCGGGGGCGCGGCGGTGGCCCGCGAGCCCAGCGTGAGCCGCGCCCCCTGCATCCGCTCCGCGCGCAGGAAGCGCGGCGCCGTCTCCCCGCCCGCCAGCGTCGGCACGTTGCAGTGCGAGGTGAGCACGGCGCGCGCCGCGTCGGGCGCCGCGGCGTGCAGCGCGACCAGCGTCTCGTCCCACCGCGGCGCGAGGCGGGCGTGCGCCGGGAGCAGCAGCACGTACCGCTCGTCGCGGTACAGGCCTGCCGCCACGGTGGCGCGCGCGTGCGCCTCGCCGAGCCACTCGCCCGCGCCGCGCGTGATCCGCACGCTGTTCTGCAGCCCCGTCGCGCATTGCATGCGCGAGCCCCCGTCGAAGATCCCGAGGAACACCCGCGACGGAGCCGCGGCAGCGCGGAAGAAGCCCTCCGCGTCGATGCGGGCGCTCGACCCCGGCGCGAGCACGAGCGCGACGAAGATGGTGTCGCGCAGCGCGGCCGGCGCGATCGCGGCGGGCGCTCGGCTCAGCTGCCGCTGCGACGTCTGGTGCATGACCCCCACCACCGCCGCGAGTAGAGCCAGCAGGAAGAGCAGAAACCCGGGGTGGTGGGACGACCGCGACGTGGCGGGGTGGCGCATCGTCCGCCCTTCGCCCCCTTTGTGATCCGTCCACCTTTTTTTGCATGCGGCCAATTCGCACTGTGGTCGGGGCACCCGGGGCTTGACATACGCAAATATACACCCACGACCGCTCGACCGGGGCGCTGCACGTGGCGCAGGCTTCCAGCGAGCAAAGCATCGCCACGTACGCACCGCGAGGCGTCAGGCCTCGGTAGCGTCGGCGCACACCCCGGTCGCGTCGGCGCTGGCCAATGTGAGGGTTTCGAAAAAGGTAGACAACTTCATCATGCACAAAGAGCTCTACCAAAAATAGGGACGGGGGTGTCAGCTTCCCGAACCTACGTTCCTCAGGTCCTCCAACTTAATCCACGCCTTTACCAGTGCAACAAATTGGGGATCGGCATCGATATAAGTTTGAAACTTTGCATTGATTGTGTTGTCCAGCTCAATGAAGCCGATTGCGAGTTGTTTGGAGAGACGCTCTGTGTTTCCGTCCATGCATTTCAACATCGCATTCAGAGCAAGAATGAACTCGGTGACGTCAGCGTGGGGTTCCCCTTCCAATTTGGGGGGTCCCCCTTCCAATTTGGGAAACAGCTTGTCGAACCCGGGACGGCCTTTCAATAACTCACTCAGCCTATGATTGAACTCGTCTTCTGTGAGCCGTCTGCGCCGTGTAAAGTGTAAAATGGAGCCAAGCGTAGGGGAGGGAACCAACTCAGTCAGCTTGCGCACGAGTTGCTGGCGGTCCCTGTTTTCTGCCATTGCCAAGTCGCTAGCCAGCTGATTGAATCCGGGACGATAATACAATTTATGATGGTACAAGAGTTTGTACGCGAGCATGAATGCACTAGTCGCCTCGACGTTGAGTATGAGACATCCGCGCGCTTTGAGCTTGTTGGCTTGGTACACCGCATTGTTGAACACTGGGGCCTTTCGCATGTGCTCGTTATACTAGCACCACGAAAAAAATGCGACTTGTCTGAAGGGGACCCGAGCTCCATGTACACGTAGCACACCCGACGTCAGTTCGTCCAGACCAATTCATGCACACCGACCTGGACTTTCCCGTTTTCGTTCCAAGGCTGGACCGAATTGGCCGAAGGCAGGTACTTGCCGATGGGCAGGAGCGGCATAACCCCGATAAGTTTCCCACGCTCAAATTTTTTGACGAGTTTCGCTCGCACATCTTCGTCGTCGCCGTCCCCGGACAGGGCAAGCGCTGCGAGCAGCAGGTAGAAGGTGTGGACGTCCGCTGCCACGTCCTTCATGAGTGGCTGTGTGAGCTTCGCTACGATCATCGACACGAGGTTGTCCTTGGCAGGAGCAGCTGGTCCACGCGAGGACCTGGCTCGTTTCTTGGCAGTCGGCACTTGGATCTTGAACATTGGTAACTGGACGATACCTGCATCCGACTCGATCTCCTGCACCCACACGATGAGTGTGTCGCCTCCAGCAATGCCGCTGAAATCGAGCGCCTGTAGCTCCTCGTGCAATTGCTCGACGTTCATCAACTTTAGCGGCATCGTCTCCGGGAGGTGGGCGTCGAACGCAGTGCATTCAATCTGACGCACTCCCGCGTCCCTCGCGATGCCCCCGGGGGGGGTTCGTCGCAGGTATGCGGCGAGGGTCCGGGCGGCGTCGGCGCGAGGCCCCGGCGGCGGCAGCGGGCCCCGGCAGCGTCGGCGCGAGGCCCCGGCACCGGCAGAGCGAGGCCCCGGCGGCGTCGGCGCGAGGCCCCGGCGGCGTCGGCGCGAGGCCCCGGTGGCGTCGGCGTGAGGCCCCGGCGGCGGCATCGCAGGCCCCGGGCAGCGGCAGCGCAGGCCCGGGCAGCGGCAGCGCAGGCCCGGGCAGCGGCAGCGCAGGCCCCGGCCGCGTCAGCGGGAGGCCCCGGTTGTGCGGCGGGGCTGCGCGGAGGGGGCGCGAGGGGCCGGCGCCTGCTGCGGCGGGGCTGCGCGGCGGGGCTGCGCGGAGGGGGCGCGGGGGCCGGCGCCTTGCGCGGCGGGGGGGACGCGAGGGGCGGGGTACCCCGCGAGGCCCCGGCATTGTCGACGCGAGGCCCCCCCCCTGGGGCAGCGGCAGCGCATGCCCCCCTCCCTGGGGCCGCGTCGGCGCGCGCCCCCTCCGCGCCGGCGTCGGCGCAGGCCCCGGTAGCGTCGGCACGCGCCCCCGCTCGCGTCGGCGCGCGCCCGCTGACTGCACTACGACGGGTTTGACAAGTACGGGCGGCTCCTGGTCAGGCTCGAGGTCCCCGGGGGGCATTGGAGGTGGCCGACTAGATGCTCACCAGTGGCCACGCGCGCCCCATTGGGCAACGGCGGCAGCGACTCCCCGATGCGCCGCTCGTTCAACCTTGAGGTCGGGCGCGGCGCGCAGTGAGAGGGCCGCGCCTTTCAGGACGAGGTTGGTCAACGCGCGAGCAGCGGGACCGTGCACGGCCTAGGCCCTCTCCTCTTCTCCCCCGCCACCCGCCCCCACTCCGCCACTGCCGCCGCTGCCCCCGTCACGTGAGGCGCGCAAATGGACGTGTCCTCATATTTTTTATCTGCGTCTCATGGGAACCACACCTGGCCCAGTCCGACATGCGTTCCATTGATCATTTGACCCATCCAGCGATAGTGGACAATTTACGAGTCATCCTGCCCGCAAAGACTCAAGCCGCCCTGCTCCAGACCGCAAGGGGTTTGGACCCCTATAAACAACTCGAGTGCTTTAAAGCGCATAGCATGGCAGCGTACACTCACCTTGTCAATTGGGAAATTGACCATGCCAAGCCGTGTAGATTGGATGAGGTGGAATATCTGCACCTCAATTTCCCGAAATGCCTGCAGCTTCGAAAACATCCATTCGAAGGCATCACCGATTGGAAAGGCCGCTCAGGTAAATCCAAGGATCCAAAGGCTAGTGCCGCCTTCGACAAAATCCGTTTGTCGCTTCCCCACCACAGCCGCCACGACCACGACATCGAGCGGCATGTAAAACTCGACTACCTTGTTGTGGTGCATTCCTACACCAAGCTGGCACTTGGTAATGTCGATATTCAAAACATTGTGGGCCCCACTACCAAGTGGGAGATGGACATACCGCGACTCGAGGCGCTCGTGGCGTGCCGCTCGGTGATGAAATTGTCACTCACCCGCTGCGTTCTGAGTAATAACTGGCTTCCTACGCTGTTGTCTGCGTAGAGGGGCGCCCGGGGTGAGGAAGATAGCCCCATGGCCCTGCTCCTAAAACTTGACTCGTGTGTGTACGCCGACGACACCCTCCACCTCACCGGCTACATCCCCCAGCTGGCGATTGACACGGTTCATTCGCGTACAGTAAAAGTGACAGGTTGCGAGATAATTCCAGATCGTGGATTTAAAGGGGTTAAGATGACCACCGTCCAACTGAGTGGCGATCTGCGAGTAATCGGGGCATCTGCATTTGCGGAATGTAGACAAGTAAAAGACGTAAACTTCGACGCATGCACAGCCCTCACAACCATTAGAAATAGTGCATTTTTGAACTGCACACAGCTGCAGTCTATCAAGCTGCCGCCGTCGTTGACTACAATCGAGGTCAGTGCCTTTGAAGGATGCTCCGGTCTCAGGACCGTCGACTTGTCCGGTTGCAGTAAACTCAAACAAACGGACTGGGCCTTTCGAGGCTGCCGCGACATAACATTCACGATGCCGTCCAGCGGGCATTGCGCGGGGAAGGGGGGGCATGGCTGTGAGAGCAAACATTTAAACCCTTAAATCAACTAACCGCCTGCGCCCTGCGCGGCAGTGCGACGCGGTGCGGGGCTGCGCGGAGGGACGCGGGGGCGCATGCGCGGAGGGGCTGCGCGGAGGGGCTGCGCGGAGGGGGGCGCGGGGCCGGCGCAAACACCTCGACCGCGTCGTCATCACTGGGGCGTCGTTGGGACCGGGTTAACCCTCGCTGCCCCGGCGCCCGCAGCGGCCACATGGGCCGTGGCGAGGCCGAGCAGCCCCAGCAGGGTGGGCATTTCTGTGGACGGTTACAACCACAAGCACGCGCGCATTTGACACTGATCCACTTATATGGCACACTGCCCGCCATGGACGTTTGCGTCCCGCGCATGCCAGTCGCAAACCAGCGCGACCCGTGGCCCAAGCTCACACGATGAAGTGGTCAATCGAGTGCACATGGGGTATGTGCCTGCCTCGGCGCAGCTGGTGATCACGGAAGGAAGTGGTCCAGTGACTGCACCTGCATTGCCTGCTCGGGAGTATATCTATCGAAGAAAAGTTGGATCACACCAATGAACGGCCAGTCGGACAGGGTCTCTGGGGCCCCCTCTAGTACCTGCAGCAGCACATGGCGTAGGGTGTCGCGGCGGACGATGGACTTGGCCGGGCGCCGGTGCTTGGTACGCATCCGGGTTGAACCGGATCCAGAGCGTGTGCGGTGCCGCCAGGACCTGTGAGATGTTGATCATCCGCGTCTGCTCGCACTCGCACGTCCGACCCGCGTGCTGCCCCTCGTCCACCTCCAGCACCACACACAAATGCCCTCGGTCCCAGAGGAAGTCGGGGCGCTTGCGGTCACCGCAGGCGCGCAGCCCGGCCGGGGTGCGGTCGATGCAGTCGGGAGGGTAGTCCGGGGGGTGGACCGCCAGAAAGTCTTTGATTTCGTCCTGTTTGGCGAGGCGGCGGCGCTTGTTGGCAGCAGTTGGGTCGCAGAACTCACAGTGACCGGTGCACGAGACGATCATGGTCAGCGAGCATCCGACGCAGACTCGCTCTACCAGGTTGGTGTCGGTGTCCAGCGCGTGCGCCTCGCAGCGCAGTGGGCAGGTGCGGCCATGGGTGCTCCACTCGGTGCAACGAGGGTCGGTGCAACGGACGCGCGGGGTGCGGATCATTCCGGTGAGGTGGTGCTTGTTGCAAATCGTCGCCTTCAGGCCTGGGAGGCCGTACGTGGGCTGCGTGACGTCGCAGCCGGCGTAAACGCATCGGGGGTTCCGTACGTCGACCATACCGACAGCTGCGTGCGATTTGCAAAACCTTCCGGTCGTAGCGCCGGCCGTGTTCCATAATGACTGCTTGCCGAAGTCGGGGTGCTCACACCACCGAGACTTCACGTTTCGCATCCCGTCTGCCTTGTGCAGCTTGCAGAGCCTGCCGGCGGTCTCACCGCACGAGGCGTAGCACGGATGCTTGTCGCAGTTCGGGTGCGCACATCGCCGGGAGGTCACGTCAATCATGCCATCGGCCCGCTGCTCGCTGCAGAACATGCCGGTTGTTACACCAGGGTTGTTCCAGTATGGCCGTGTCATGCATCCGGAGTATGCGCAACGCCTGTGCGAGACGTCGATCATGCCGTCAGCCTTGTGCGATTTTCAGAACGCGGCGATCACATGGCCGGGCGTGTTCCAGCAAGGCCGTTTGGGGCATTGAGGATGTACACACCGCGGGTTGCGAACGTCGATCATTCCCTCCAAAGCATGCGCGCTGCAGAACATGCCGTGAGGTTCGCTCGGCGTGTTGAAACACGGTCGTTTCACTGTACACCCAGAATGTCGACAGGGCATGGGTTCCCACGGGTTAAAGGGTTAACCCCCGATGTTAACCCTACCCATTCAATCCGGTCTGTCATGAAACACACCCCTTGGGGATATGAGGTGTGGTGAATCTGATGCACACGCCGGAGGGCGATGCGTTTCAACTTGACGGGGGGCGCGACGCACTCGGCGATGGAGGCCTCGGCGGCGGTGCGGTGGCGCCGGGTGTCAACCGCCCGCGTCCCCCCGAGTGTGTCGGCACGGCGCGCAAGCATGCGCATCCGCGTGCGCGCTTCGCGTCACCAGTGCACGACCCGCATCGGGTTGAGGAGGCGAGGTAGGCGAAACTCGACACGCCCGAGGGTGGCATTCGGGTAGGTGCGGAAGCTGGCGAGACTGGCCGTCTTGCGGCCCGGGTCACCGAGCTTGCAGTAGGCCTCGTACTCCAGGTCCGTGGCGCGAGCTTGTGCCTCCCGTGCCACGCCCTCTGTTTGCCTCGACTTTCTTGTACCACTTGGCAGTATTCACCGAGAAGAAGGCGCAGTCGTTTGCGGCCAGGTACGTGGCCCACCGTGGCCGGGTCTTGGCACCTGGACAGGGGCACGGCCGCGGCCTGCACTGGAGCCAATACGCCATGGTCGATCGCCATGAGCTCGACCTCGGCGTTTGACGCCGGTTTGGTCGCAATGGACTTCCCCGCGGCGTCGGCGCATGCCCCGGCCGCGTCGGCGCGAGGCCCCGCCAGCGTCGGCGCGAGGCCCCGCCAGCGTTGGCGCGAGGCCCCGGTAGCGTCGTCGCAGCTGAGGGTTTGACCCTTGGCCCCCACTGGGTTTGACGGGATTGATGGGATGCCTGGCCCCAAACTGGCAAACCGGGCCCCGGTTCGGAGACGTTGGCCCAACCCGGGGTGGTGTCAGATTGTGGACGGGCCGGACTCCAGGCAGTTTGCACCTCTCCAGCTCGAGCCATGTCCATCCTCGCCAACTCCAAGTTCACGTACTTCAATGTTGCTGGGAAGGGCGACGCGACGCGCCTCGCCCTCGCGTACGGCGGCATCCCGTTTACGGACAACCGGATCGCCTTCCCCGACTGGGCAGCCCTCTACGCCATTCGGCCAGCTGCCCATCCTCCGGCTCGCCGACGGCACGGTCATCTCGCAGCAGCGCGCGATCCTCCGCCTGGTCGGCAAGGAGACGGGTCTCTACCCCACTGACGCCCTCGCCGCCGCGCGCGTCGACGAGTTTTATGGACGCACTGGACAGCCTCACGAGCGACGTGAACGAGGTCGGCAGGGGTCTCGAGCCCGCCAAGAAGGAGGCTGCGCGCAATGAGGCGGTGACCATCGGCAAGGTGTTCGACTCCATCACCAAGCTCAATGACTTCATCAAGAAGCACGGCACGAACAGACACGTCGTCGGCGACTTGCTCACGGTCGCGGACTTTTTGCTCGCCGTCCTCGTCTCATTTATCGTATCTGGCTGGTTCGACGGCGTCCCCACTACCGCCTTCACGCCCTTTTCCGAGATCTGCGCCGTGCGCAAGACCGTCGGAGCACTGGAGACGACCAAGAAGTACTACGCGGGGCTCTCCGAGGCGGACAAGGTCAAGTACTCCAAGTTGCTGCTAGCCATGGACCAGGATTTTGAGTAGACAGCGGAAGGACAGTCGAAGTCGGGCCGCCATAACAGAGGGCCGACGCAATAGCAGAGCGTTTCATCAGAAAGCAGACGGATACCATTTTTTGTCTTTTTCGTGGCGCCCTGACCCCTGTGTTTCGTGGCCCCCGTGTGAGCGGGCGACTGTTGAGAAGCCGAGCCATGTTGCGGCCGATGGTGGTCGCACGCAGCCGGTCGCGGTTGAAAAAGGTTGCCCGAGCAGGCCCGATTGAGGGCCACCGTCTGGCTGGCACCTCGTCGCCCCGTCCGCCCCCCAGCGAGGAGGGCGGGGCCGCGCGCCCGCGGACACCTTGGACACGACCCACGTCGGACACCTCGGACACGACCCACGTCGGACACCTCGGACGCGACCCACGTCGGGCACTTCGGACACGACCCACGTCGGACACCTCGGACACGACCCACGTTGGGCACCTCGGACACGGCCCGCGTCGGACACCTCGGACACCTCGGACGCGACCCGCGTCGGACACCTCGGACATGACCCACGTCGGACACTTCGGACGCGACCCACGTCGGACACCTCTGACACGGCCCACGTCGGACACCTCGGACACGGCCCATGTCGGACACCTCGGACCCGACCCACGCCGGACAATGTCGGACACCTCAGACACGACCCGGGCACCTCGGACACGACCCAGGGCGCGCTGCGCCTGACATCCGCATCGTGCATGCGTGCACTCTTGCACGAGTTCGCGGGGTTCAGAGCTCGGGGCACCCGGGGGTGGCATTCACAATATACACCCACGACCGCTCCAAGTAATGGCCCGCGACCGGGGCGCTGCACGTCGCGCAGGCTTCCAGCGAGCGAAGCATCGCCACGTACGCCGCGCGAGGCGTCCGGCCGATGTTCCCTGCCTGGACCGCAAAGAGCGCATTCTGCCACCACCGGAGCGGCTGGTGCGTGCACGGGGCGCGGGGGCCGAGTACGCGAGCCTGCCATTCGCCCAGGCACTCTTTCGTCTGTTGGTGCAGGGTCAGGCCGCCGTACTCGCGGAGGACCATCGCCGGCCACCCGGCGGGGTGCGTGACCGAGTCGGACGCGCCCGTCGGCGACCGGCTCGCCTGGCGCGCGATCCGGCGCACCCACCGGTCCGGCGGCGTGCGGATATGGTCGCGGATGTTGCCTTGCAGGAAGACCACCACGGCCTGGGGCGACCGCGCGAGCGCGTCATAGTGCTCCACCATGTGGTGCAGGTACGTGTGCGCCTCGCGCCCGACGTTGGGCAGCACGACGCGCGTGACGTTCGGACGCGCGTAGAGGTCGCGATCCTCCTC